>Ga0179593_1724323_pt1 | contig 16182 bp, 16 predicted proteins | sample CZODoug2_1_08_16_FD_185931 | JGI IMG/M metagenome (GOLD analysis project Ga0179593, IMG submission 185931) | Vadose zone soil fungal communities from Angelo Coast Range Reserve, California, USA - CZODoug2_1_08_16fungal (PacBio error correction) | ecosystem: Environmental > Terrestrial > Soil >...
TTCTAAGGAGAGGGGGGGTCGCGGGAAAGAGCCCCCGGTTCTGTAACTTCTCACCGGCCAGCCGTCTGAGGGCAACGAAACGGCGCACTCGGGCAGGAGACGCAGGAAAAAGGGATATCGATCCAAATAAGAAAAGAAATGGGGGAATTAACTGGGGATCCGGGGCTCGGGAATAACGAAGGGGAAAAAAACCAACCAAAAAAGCAGAGGACGGTTCTATTCCAAAGGAGCCTGGGGGGGGAAAAAGACGTTGTGGTCGTCATCTTGGGATGAAAGGGGTGTGTCGTGTCGGATAAGGACGCCGGGTCAAGGGGGTTGGAGGGAAAGCCGGCGGGTGTATGGGGTGCTGCAAAGAATCTCCACGGGGGAAAACGACTCGAGACTTTAAGACGCTTCTCTGGCCCTACCCTGAAGAAAAGGGGAACCGCTTCCTTTAATGGCTCGATGAGAGGGGGCCTCTACTTCCAAAGAAACTCTCTGAAAACTGAGGAAATCGAAATCGTGATTTTTCGATTAACCCGAAGAAAAAAAGATCTAAGAATTAGATATTCAGAGTCTCAAAACGCCGGTAGAGTCTATTTTTTGAAAGGGAAGGGGACGTTCCTTGGGTAAGTGTGTGGAACAAAGGGACCGTCCTTGGGGGAATTCCTGAGCAGAACGGGGGTAAAACTAAACGGTCCACTGTAAGAGCTGCTTATCGTCGGTTCTAGACCCGTTTAATACAAAGGATACCTCGGAAACAAATAGCTCCTCCACGTCTTTGTTTTTTGAGTCTAACAGAACTAGAATGATTCTACAGGAGAGAAAGCTCGAAAAAAAGGTTCCACTTCCAGAGGGATCGGACATGGTTTGTCGTCGGTGTTCAAAACAGAAAAAACCTATTATGGTAAAAACGACGGTGGGAGGAGGGAAACCTGCGCCTCGCAAGAAGAAAGGGAACGGACGAAAGACAGGGAGCATGTAGGACCGATTAGGCCCTTAATCCAACGAAAAAGAGAGGACCGTGCCAGGACGGATAAGGACCAACCGTCGTCAAAGGCTCAGATTCTCTTGCGTGTTAGAAAGAGAGAGAGCGGCAGCACAGCTTTTCTTGGCGAAAAAAACATAACGAGGACCTGGGTGCTCAGAAAGGCTACTAAAAGTCGACCCAAAGACAAAGTAATAGCAAGGGTCCATTCTTGAGGATCCAGGAGGAATTTGCGGTACTGAAAAGAAGAGAAAAAGATTTCAACCTTCTAATGAAACGGGGGGGAAATACGGTCCTACAAGATCGGGGTGGGCCTTGGACGGCAGGGATCGTCCGAGCACCCAGGGAACTCCCCGTCATAGTCGCCTAAAGGCCGGTTACGCCTCTCACGGGAGCAGTCAGTCAGCTGCGCCAAACCTTTCCCGGGGAGGAACTGAATGAGCACCAAAGAGGGGGCCTACAGGGAGTCCTAGCTCAACGTATTCAAAGTTCTTACTAGCAGGCGATTCGAGTAGAGAAAAAAAAAAAAAAAACTATGAGTAAACACAGGAAAGGCCTTTTACAAAAAGAAGGGGAAAAGGGGCCCCGCCTAAAGGACGCGAAGGGAAAGGAAGTACCATGTTATCCAAATTTTGGCTTGTCTCGGGAAGAGGGACCGGGTTGTGCAAAAGACGTCGGGCGGTCTAACCGTCCGCAGAATTCGGTACATGTCAGACAAAAGCAGGCCCAGGAAGGGTTGGGGGTCTGCAAAAACATTATCTCAAAAAACGGAAAACAAGAAGGAACAACCTGTCTCCCTTTAAAAGTCTAGAGCACGACACAAAAACGGAGGAAAAAGAAAAAGAAAAGAAAGACAAGCTCAATGTAGAGTGCATTAACGAGCAAGAGACGCCGTTTCAAAAAGAAAAATACAAAATGCAAAGCAATTCAAGAGCCATAAGCACCGGCATACCCGAAAAAAACCAATGTGGATCCTTCTCCTTTTTTTCCCTCAGTACAACGCCGTTCGAAAGGGGTCCGCAAAAAAAAGTCAACACGAAGGGTCTGAAGGTGAAATAACTATGCCTGGTTTGGGGGAAAAACGATCGAAAAACCTGCGACCCGCAAGAAGAGGGTAAGATAGTCAGAATAAAAAGGTCTATTTGCGGTGGGGGAAACACCAAGAGACTTAAATGAACCATCGAATGGTGAAACGTGTACCTTCATTCGGACCAAGCGCGGAGTGGCAGTAAGGGAGGAAAAACTCTGAAATTCAGCAAAATCTCGGTCTACAAGGGGAACAGGGTCGCGACCCCCCGAGGGGAAAGGGTTTTTTCGAAGGGGTCAACAACAGGGGCAAAACTTCTCAGCCCCCCCCCCCTCAAAAAGAATGGAGAAGAAAAACAACCTTACAAAACCCCCTCCTCAACAAACCGAACACGAAGAATATATGGAAGGGTGAAGTAGCCACTTGGAAGGATCTCCAAAACTTTTTAAGGTTTGCGTTGCGCAACACGAGGCTTGAGGGGAGGGGGGGCAGGGGTACGTCGAAGAGGATCAGAAGAAGACTAATTAATTACCTTTAAATGAGAATTGGTAAACCCATCTAGATTCGGTCAAAGGGGTTCCCCACATTGGAAAAAAAAAATACATCCCGGGTGGGGGGAATTCCTACATGAAGAAAGGATTATTGCAATAACTCCAATTAACATTCTCGAGGGAGAGTTCGAGGGAGCTACAGTCCTATAAGAAACCTTCAGAAAAAAGGGGTTTTTTTAACCGTTTGAGAGGGGAAAACTGACAGACGTTGAAAACCAATGAAAGAGCCCGGATGGGCAAGGTGATGCACGGTGAAAGAGCTTTTGTAGTGGACTGAAAAAAGTCGGTTAATTCCAAAAAACAGTATTGCCTCCGTTTTTATTTGGAAGGGGGACCTGTACTGCTTTAAAAAGAAAAAAAACCGGAAGAGGTCACAGGTGTCGGGAGCTGTTCAGCCTCCAGAGCGACGGCCTGCACAGGGGGGGATCCTGTAAGGCAGAAGGAAAGAAAAGAGAAAACCGACCCTGAAATGTAGAACCATTCCTACACCACGAGAAAGAGCCAAATTATCACTATGAAGATGGAAACTCGAGATGGCTGCCGGGATCCCGTAAAAGTGAACGACCTCATGTAACTCCGGAGCAGCTCGAAAGGGACCATCGAAGAAAAGGGGAAAGTAGCACAGTCCTTCCGTCTTCCGGGGAAAAGTGGAGCGAGACTCAGGCTGTGGGACTGACAGGAAACGTTCAGGGCCCCCAAAAAGCCAAGGCGGGTTACGAGCGAAAAACCACGAGTCGGAAAAGTGGCCCCACTACGACTAGAGCGACGTGCTTTCCTCCGCATCCTCAACAAAGAAGGCACAATACCTACGAATTTTCGGCGAAAAACGTTGGATATAAAAGACGCGATCGGAAAGGACTTCCCTAAAAAAGGGAACCGAGCGCAGAAAAAAGACTAAACCGGCCTCGTTTTGCCAAAGTGGGAAAGCCCCAAGGAAGGGTCGAGCACCAGGGGGGTAGGCGTTTTTCCGGAGGGGGCTCCGGGCGAGAAAAATTTCGATGAAAAAATCGCAAAAAAAAAAGATAAGAGGGAGAAAACGCTCTCCGGACGTACGGAAAGCCCGTAGGGAAAAATTAGAAAAGATCGTTTATCAAAAAGGAGACACCCTCGAAAGGACGTTGAGTAGGGCGGGGGCTAAGTCTCGATGGGGGAGGGAGGCACACCGGAGACGGAAAAAAGATTTCTCCTGCTACAAGAACGAAAAAAATGTACCCTATATCTCCAGGAGGTCGCGACAAAAATAGTAGCCGATGCAAGGGTCGACGTCATAAAGAACGTGCACGAGGTACTAGGCGGGTCTTCCACAAGGGAACCAACCGTGTCTCGAAATGTCGGAGGGAAGTTGCTCCGTAGAAAAAAACTCCCAACACAATCACCACGGTGAAAAAAGTTTGTGTGTCTAAAGGAAAAAGTCCTCAGCATCTCCGGAAAACCGAGGGGGACAATTAGCCCGAATCGGCCACAATGGCGAAAAAAAGGGGTCTAGTTGGGGAGTCGAAACACAGGAGATGTCGCCCGAAGGGAAGAAAACAGACAAAGCGAGCTACGGGGAAGAAAAAACTGCAGGGTTCGTGAAAAAAAAAATCGTCCACCGGATTAAGGGGCCGAACCCCGAAAAAAGGAAAGAACCGCCACGAAAGAAACCGACGGCCGGCCAGGAAAAAAGCTTCATCTGGGGGGATCACCCAGACAAAAAAGGAAGCCTTGACTCACGGGGTAAAGGGAAAAAAATTGCGATGAAAGGAGTCTCGAACCCGATCGGGCGATCCAATAGGTGTGCGGTCAAAGCTTCTTCCGAGAAAGAAGGGACAGCGACTGCAGGAAGGAGAGAGAGGTTCCTGAAAAAAAAGGAAAAAAAGCGTCGTTGTCAAGGTCTCCGGGAAGACCGTTCCGTAAAAAAAAAAAAAAAAAACCAAAAGGCCCTTGAGCAAAATGCGAACGCGAAAAAGCCCCATCTCCCATTTGAAAAAACATCGTAGAGGGAGCAGAAAAAAAAAAGGGGGGTGGACCCGTTGGCGAAACGAGGAGGTCCGCGAGAGGTTGACCAACGCTAAGAAAAGGAAGAATCCGCGAAGGGAAGAAAGGGTCGCGTTTCTCTCCTCCAAAAAAGAGAAAGGGGGGAAGTGGAAAAAAACGGCGCGACGGTGGGCGAGGTGCAAAGTCGGCAACCTAACGACATCGGGGGGCGTCCACGACTCTGTCCCAAATAGCTTCGCAAACGTCACCGAAGTTGCTCGCTAAAGAGGAGCTGTGCTATGAAAGGGAGCTTTCGCTTTTAAAGAAGGGGGGACCCCGTGGGGGAGGAAAAAAAACACTCTATCCCCGGGTCGGAAAGGGCGTGCTAATCTCCCCGAAAGCGCCAGGAAGACGCAAGCACGAAATTCAGGAAAAAAAGGAAGTCGCTGTGAGGGGTGTCGTGAGCCTGCCTCGTGACAGACCTAATTTTGACCGCAACGAACATCGCCTATCTTTTGTTGCAGAATCACGGAAAGGCGGACTTGCCTACCTCGTGGAAAAAAAGGTGAGGGCAGCTGGAAAAAAAAATTTTTGATGTGAGGAAAAAGGGTCCATATTATCCTTCAAAGGGGAAGTCCAGCGGTGTACATTTGTTTTCAACTTTTCTTGCGGGCGCGCGCAGCGGAGAATCCAAAAAAAAAGGGGGGAAACGACTCACTTCTCGGGGAAAGTACCAAAGGGGGGAAGCAGGCACCTCTTAGAAAAGAAGGGAAGGGTCGAGAGAAGGTGACTGGATCTACTTTCCCCAAGACCGAAAGGGGAGCGTGGGGTCTATCCGAAGTCGGGTAAATAAAAAACGAACCCAACCAGTATCTTAACAAGTGCAAGAACTCTTCTAAAGAGAAGGGCGAGGTGTAAAAAAAAAACATATTACTTTCTGGTGTCCTTTAATACAACGACACAGAGCTGGATTAACGGTTTCAACGGGAAAACTTCCGGCAAAAAAAAAAAAAAGCGTCCTTAAAGAGACTGTTCATGAAAACAAGAAAGAGACTCACGTCTTGGTAGAAGCAAACGGCCTTTCCTCTATAGACAATTGTGCTACCTTCGTGTCTCTCATCAGTTGGGAAAACCGGATTCTCTCGGGGCAAAAGAGGGACAATGGTGGGGTTTCGGTAGGGGAGGGAGACCTATCTCTGGAAAAGGAACGCCGAGGTGCGTCGAGAAAAGAAGGGGGGAACTTCGCAAGCCAACTAATCAGGACGACGAAGATTCCGCAGAATTTTACCGACCACGAAGACGCAAATAGGAAAAAAGGGCTGCCCGACTGGAAAAAAAAAAACCTTCTCTTCGAGAGCAGCATAAGGCCTTTCTGGGGGGGCCGGTTTAGATGAATAGGCGATCGCTATCTCTTGCAAAAAAACGATGTATGGGCGCACCAAAAAAGGAAAGGTGGCCCGCTGCGACGTAGCCTCTCGAAAGAACCGAGCGGATTTCATGTAATTAAAAGGGAAAAAAAACCGACTGGCTAGTGACTGTATACTACTTATCTCGGTCCCAACCGAAAGACCACGTGGCTCGCGCTCAAAAGACTCGTCCCTTTGCTGGACAAGTGCCCTGGTAGAGAGAATTCGTGCAAACGCAAAGAGGATTCCAAAAGGAGGGGATCGGGCCGGAAGGAAGCTAGATAGGCGGTTTTGTTTTTGCACGCTCCTCAAGGGACTCGATGCCGGGGTATTGCCTTAACTGTCTTCGGAGAACTAGAAAAAAAACCCTTGAAAAAAACTCCAAATCTCACTGGCAAGATAAAAATGGATTAGGGGGGAACCGGACCTTTTTTCGTAAAGGGGGAGGGGAATGACGATGGGGCCTCCCGCGTATCAGAGAGGGCTCATTAATTACAGATGATTCGGTAGAAAACACCTGGGAAACACGCTCGTTACAAAAACGCCACTTAAGGTCCTCCAGGGGCCAGGGAAAGAGTTGCTCATAAAGAGGGGGGGATCGGTGGGTGCTATCGGTTGCAGGCCAAAATGGTTCAAGTCACAGAGTCGTCTGAAAGGCGCCGCAATCGCCAGTAAAGCAGCCCTTCCAAAGAAAAAAAAAGAAACCCCTAAAAAATAGTCGGGCCACAGGAATCTCAAGAAACCCGCAGCCTCGACGGAAACATCCGTCTTTAAAATCGCGCTCAAAGAACGCAAAAGGTAGGAGGGCCATTAAAAAAGGCTCCGGTCAGCGAACACCTACAAGGAAGGCACCGGGATAAACCTTCCAATCCGGCCTAGAAAAGTTTCTCGGGGATTCATGGGGAAAAAAAGCCACGGGAAAAAAAACAACTACTTTTTTCTGGGGGGATCGGGATAGAGCCTTTCTTCTATACGAACACCTCGAAAACTCGGCCAAGCCAGCATGCTGCAATTCAGATCGACGGTGCTTTTCTGGAAAAAGCGGGCCGTCTATAGCAAAAAAGAAAACCGTGAAAAAAAAAAAGGAGGGAAAATTTCTAACGATCTTTAAAAACTACTGGGCGAAATGACGCATGGGAATAGCTCTTCCGACATCTCTCGAAACCCCCTATCGAGAAAACCTCTCGAAAAGCAAGCACCGTAAAACTTAAAAACCCTCATACTAAGGGGAGCCCTCGCCTAAGGGAAAGGATTCATTTGCAAACAAAAACCAACCGGAAGGAAAGGAGGAGGGAGAATTAATTTTAGTTTCAAGAAGGTTGCGCCAAAGTTACAGAAATTTGAGTTACCGGCAAAAACTTGGGAAAAAAGCTCTGCAAAGGGTAAAGAGCTGATCATAGAAAAAAAAAAAAGGCCTCACAGGACGCTTTGTCTCCCCGCTCATTCCTGTTCAAGCACATGCGAGGGACAGAGCGAGCCGGTTGTGTTCGAAAAAAAAAAACCGGAGATCGAGTCAAGTACTAGCCCGACCATGCAGGCTCGCGGCAAAGGTCGCAGCGACAGCTATAGAGCCAACGATCAAAAAATTCAGAAGACTGGGGGGAAGGGTGGCGGACTACCTTACCTGAACGGTCTTGCACTAGCACTTGGGGGAAACCGGATTGTAAAGGTGCTCAAAAGCAAAAAAAAAGTGATTCTCATTGGGGAGAGACCGGAGGAAAGAGGCATTGGCAGTCCCGCCGTATGGCGTTAAGGGGGCCGGTGAGCTCAGGAAGAGTTCGCCGGCAGCTGTTGGGATTTGTGAGGAAGCCGCAAAGAGAAAGATGACCGACACCTGCTGCAACACTGGCGATGAGCCGAAAAAGAAAACCGATGTCGATTAAAAAACCCGCAGAAGAAAAAACAACGCGAAAGAATAAAAGGGGACATAAAGTCACGGCGCTTATCGGGCAAAGCGGCGGAGTTCCCCTTGAAAATCATGTCCGGGGGGGAACTGAGCCTCATACGCTAAAGTCATCGCAGTAAGAGTACGCCACAGTAAATCTCCGGCAAAGAGGGGGGGGGGGTGAGCCGATACTCGAAGGCGTAGGGGTTGGCTGTGCACAAGCCCTTTCAGCCACTTGCAACCAAAAACAAAAATCTCAAACCAAGAAAGTTAAAAACGGGAACGAAAACGAAGGCATAGCCTCTTCGTGCGGGAAGCTCTGGACTATACCGACAAGAGAAGGTCCAGTCGAGGGACTTGTAGGAGGCCCGAGACCCGTGTAGCGGTGGCAATCGAAAGCGAAGGGGGGAAAACCGCCAGCAAGACGGTTCGGAAGAGAAAGGCACGAGACCTTAGTTGGCCATGGGTGGGGGGTAGCGAGCTCTGGATCTACACAGGATCGGTTGCGTGCATAAAAAAAGATCGCGATGAAAAAAGGGAACTTCTCAAGCCTGAGAAGCGTATCCCTCGCTCAGCAGTCCTACGTTGTAGGAAGTTCTTTCATCGAGAAAAAGGATCCGGGGAAAAAGACCTCTACAGCCACCTCGCAGGAAGTCTTCCGTGGGACGGGCTTTTCTAAGGGGGAGGAGTCCAAAGGGTACGAAAAGAGAGGGTCGTCCTGCACGACGCAAAAAAAGCGCCCGTGAAACATGGCTCTCTGCAAGGACTTAGGGGGAAAAAAAGGGCAAAACCGTCCCGCGTCGACACGTATAAAGAAGGGGAACTGAGGTATCCCGTAGAAGGAAAAGAAAGACGACGATCGTCTGGGGGAGACGTCATTGAAACAGGGGGGCAACTACCTCCATACCGTCAAGAAATGTCATACCGGAACCAGACTAATACCAACAATCGCAAGTTTCCGACCGAGCGAGGAGTTTCTCCCTTACAGAGAAATGTCGATCGTGCCAATAAAAGGGAGATGCAAAGGGCGGGGGGAAACGGAAGCGAGAGGAGGTCGGGACGGTCGAAACAGACCCCGAGTCATCTAGCAAGGGGGGGGGGCCGCCGGTCAAACTTTTCAGGTTCGTGAAGCGAGACGAGCGAGGAAAGATCTCTTGCGATCCGTGCGCAAAGCCATCCAAAAAAAAAGCGGCCCTGCAAGGAGGAGAAGAAAACAGCGATCTAGACATCACCCAGCGCAACAGCCGCTGACCGTCACAGGCAGCTCTGACGAAAGTAGGAAAAAACGAACCGATCTTCGAGAAAAAGAAAGAGTCTTCAAGAAACAGAACTGAAAAGTCGACTCAAAAGGGACTATTCTCAAGAGAGGTCTGAGGAAGACTGCTCTTTTTCGAGAGGAGGGCCGCTTAGGGAGCACCGGCGCGTTAGAACAAAAAGGCGAACAGAAAAACTCGCCAACCCCGTTCAGAAAAAAAAAAGAAGAGACAAGACCATGCAGGGGACTTTTGAGAAACGGGGGGTGCGCGGTCGAAAAAAAAAAGAAAGGTGCCGCCACCGGGTCCAGGAAGGAAGACCAAAAAAACTGCACCGGACGTCCCTTTGCTGCGTTTCATCAAGAAAACGAAGAAAAAAGAGATGACGCGCAATAGGCGAAGGGGCAGTCGCATACTCTAAGACATCGGTCGTGCAGAAGGCTCGTCAAAAGTCGACTCTCGGTCCATCTCGCAAAAAGGCCAAAACGGTGCTCGCTAACGAAAGGGAACTGGGAGCGGGGGCGAGGGGGGAGCTTACGGAATTGAATCAAAAAGGGTTTTTTCGTCCTGACTCGGAAAAAGGAGGGAACTGAGACAAGGGAGGACTCAATAAACTACTCCAGATCCCTGACCTCTCAAAAGTATTCCGCTGTTCCGGCATTTTTATCCTCAAAAAAGGGAACGCACCACCGAAAAAATAACGATCGTGTTTTCGAGGGGACCGAACTCCTCAGCAAATCGGGGGCTTCATCAGGCGCCTGGGTGGAATGGCGCGAATGCCAGATGAAACTTCGCCGTCATGCCGGCACAGGAACTGGTTCGGCTTCTGGGCACGCTCGCAACGCGATCTCGTTTCGAAATCTGCAACGTGAAAACCCTGCAGCGAGGGGGGGGGGGAAGAAAAAAACCCGTCGGCTCGCGGCTCAAAGGAAAGTACCAGAAAGAGCAGAAGGCAAGGGGTTTCGATGAGCAATCTGCGAGCCCGTCTCCACATAAAAAGGCCGAGCGGGAGAGCAACGTCTGTCGATCGGTCAGAATTGTGGTCTTTTAGGGTTCCGGTGAATGAAAAAGCCGGACTCTGGAAAAAGGTCCCTGCAGGAACGAAGATCTAATAGTCCTACGATACCGGATCCCGGGAAAACGTCTCCGCGTACACACGTCCTTTAAGGGAAAAGAGAAGAAAAAAAAACCCCCCCGTTTCTATGCAACTACGTCGAAAGGGGGGGGGAGTTTGTCACTGGAGGTGGCCCGGACGGGGGGGGGTCGGGACGCTATCGAGGGGGGGTAGCTCCAAGGAAGAAGGTAAACTGAAGCGGTGCTCACAATCCAGGAGAAAGTCGGACGTAAGGGGATTCTGCCTCTGAAAGACCCGTATCCCAGAAGGGCTCTGCCCACGAAGGAGCTACCAACCTTCTGAAAGCGGCTACCGCTTTAGCAAAAAAACGGTGAGACATCCAGCGAGAAAAACGCCACACACGATTCCATTCTTGTGCCGCAAACACCCTCCCAGCCTGTGTGAAAAAAAGACTAGACAGACTTCCTCACACTGGTGAAAGAGCGGCTCGGGGCGGCTCGAACCTGGGTGTCTGAAAGAAAATGGAAGACGCATCGGGTCGCCAAAAAAAGCTGGGGGGAAGCGAAAAACAAACACCCACCAGATTCTTCCGTGCTGGACAAAAGGGCTTGAAAGGAGTTGCCAACGCTAAATACGTCCATCTGGGGTACGACCGACGGCGGCCGGACTGAACGGCTCTTCCGCGAAAAAACCCACTCCGAGGCGCGGGGGACTGACACCGTGTCCGTAAAAGGAAAGGGGGGGGCCACAGCCAACTCCCCTTCGGATTCTCGCTCCACAGCCTAGGGGAGTGACGGTGACGTAATAAGGGACGTCGAGGGAAGGTATAGAGCTGCATCAACAGGAGTAAGGTCGTTCAAGGGGAAGCGACACCGCCGCACTCCTTCAACGCGAGTAAAAAAGTTCAAATCTGGGGACTCAGGGTTCTGGGAGTGGGGGGGATGATGGCGTGTTTGAAGAGCCTGGTCATCGAAAAATGAAACGGTCTTCAAAAAGACCAGTTGCAGAGGCCGCGGAGCCTACTGGCCTCTGGCGGGCTGAAGCCTCAAAAACCACGGAAAAACAGGCCGGCTACTTTACATCAAAAAGCGCCTCCAACCGCGCTAGGGGCGGGGGGGGGGGGGGGGGGGGGGGGGGGGGGGCAGAAGGAGGGAAATTTAACGCCCGGTCTGGCGCTACTGGCGTCTAGCCGGGGGGAACAAATGCCGGAAAACGCGTCAGAGGGTCGAAGAGATGGGGGGCTTCCCGGAGCTCGGTTGCCAGGGGGGGGGTGCCAAAACAGTTTGAAGGAGTCGGAAGACTGTCAAACAATTTCTGAAAAAGGTGAATCGGGCCTCTCTATCATTTCGGCCTATCGAAAACCAAACCTCTACTTAGCGCAGGGGGTCTCTTCAGAGAAAGCTGACGGTGAAACTGTTGGGGACGTCGTCGACAAAACCACCAAAATGATCAGCGAAAGGTAGAACCGTTAAGGCCGGCCATCTCCGAGCTGAAAGTTCGAAGAAAGGCAGGGGACCTCTTCTCAAGACCCTTCAGCGCAAATCCACGGGGTTCGTCTCCCGTCCACTAAAAGGGCGCAGCAATCTCGAAAAGTGTCTGAACCTTCCCAGCGTCTGCTACAACAACACCAAAGATTATTAGGAAATAGATAGGTGTAGAGCGCCTGAAAACTTCTCCCAAGTTTTTTAAAAGGACGGGAAGTGCGCCCGCAACTCGAAGGCAGGGGGTCAGAGACCAGAAGTGGAGAATAACTCGAATGACCCTTCCTTCGCAAGTCAAAGGGGTCTCCCCGGGAGGTCACGGTGTTGAAAAGAAATGCTCTGAAAAGGGTGTCGACTACAAAAAAAGAGATGTGCGAGATCTCCATGCAAACGGTGAGGTTCGAAACCCGACAGAGGAAACGATCACGCTTCAGAAAAAAAGTGTGACCGTGCGATCCTTTACCTGAACGACGTTGCACGGCCGAGCCTCAGGTATGAAGGGTGCAAGGCCATTGGGTTGCTCGACCCGGAAACGGGCGTTCCGAAAAAACCGTGTGGACGCGTTCTAAAAAAGCGCGCTGGACGCACTAAGTCCGCAGTCCTCGGGGGCCGGGGAGGGAAGGATCCTTGTGCAAGAGCCGCAGCGGTCCAAAGGCCTGCTGCAACGGGGGAGAAGACGTAGAAAAGGGAACGATGTGATAAACCATTCCCAAGGAAAACGCAGAGCAAAAAAAAAGAAATATGAGAAAACATAAAAAAGTGAACAGGGGGGGGAAAAAAAAGTCAACTCACCAACGCGTGAGGGGCGTGCTGTTCCCCCGGGAAAAGCATCAAAGGGGGGTACTAGGGGGTCGGATACGCCGCGGCCATCGCAGTCCTAAAAAAACTAGTTCGCCCTCAGGAAAAAGGACGAAAAAGGGGCCATCTTCATTGGAAACCTGAAGCGAGGGGCGGGGGGGTCTACTACCGGGAAAGGTCAAGGGCATTACTGCAGAGAGCGGAGGGAAAAACCAAGAGAACGTTAAAGGTCCCCAAAGGAAGGATCGGAAAGAGTCCCGCCTTTCTAAAAAATCCAGCAGACACTATCTACCGTGGTCAAAAAACTTCGCGCACGCAGGGGGTTTTCCAATCCGCAGAGTCTTCCGTCCAGAAAAGGGAATATCTCCGAAGAAGAGAACTGCTTCGTGCCAGTTTTCGAGCGAGCTCGAACTCGTCGAGCAAAGGTTGCCAGAAAAAAGAGGGGAAAAACGCGCTAGAAGAGAGAAGCCTGCCTTAGACGCTAATGCGGATCCTCTCCGACGCCGGGTGTCGTAGCCTATGGAAAGAGCATATCGTGGATCCGGGAACGCCTCGGAATCGGTAGAACGTGGTATGGTCTTGCTTTTCGAAGCGCATGGGAACTCGCTCCAAGAGGATAGGGAAATGCGAACACTACGAAGGAAAGAATATCGGCCGGTGAGGGGAGGGTCGTCTCAACATCGACTAAAGGATCGCGACAGGAACGTCCAGAAAGACGGAAATACGAGCATTTGTGGAAACTCGAAAGAGGGGGGGGGGAAATTCCAAACCTGCCTTTCTCCCTGACTATCGCTGTCGTAGAAAAAAGGGAGGACCGTAACTATACGAAAAAGGGCGTTTGTCATAACAACCAGACGTCCTCGGTCACGAAAAAAAGAATCAAGATCCGCTTCTCACCGCTCTGCAAAGAAGGTACTCGAAGATGAACATGAACAGCTCTATCAGGGAACGTCCGAGGCCGACAACGATCAAAAGCCCGACGTGTAAGAAGAGCCGAGAAGGTCGTGACGAGACGTAGAAAGTATCTGCGTGAGATAAAGGCACCAGATCTCAGGGAAGGGAAAATAGACACCGCGGCCGAGGAAAACTGGAAACTTCATCTGATCTACGACATCAACCAAAACCGGCCAGCCGAGGGAGGTCGGGGCAAAGAGAGGGAAAAAAAAAAAGGAAGTCGCCTCGACCTATCGCGGGAAAACCATCGTCCTTTGAAAAAAGAAAATCCGAAGTACAGCGAAAACTGGACTGATTGCTCGAGAGGTCGTCGACACCCTCCTGCATCTTTTGGAAAGTCTTTTTGAAGACGAGAGTGAGCATGACTAACAAGGGGAAAGCTCCAGCCAAATCCAGTTAAGAGCGCAAAGGAACGCATCGTCGAGGCACCGTTGGTGGGACGTTGTTCAAAAAGGTAGCGGTCCGAGGGGGGGAAGATGTCGTTCGAGATCCGCAGGAAAAGAGGCCGTGCGGCGTTCATAAAGGAGAAAAAGGAGGAAAAGGAAAAAATATGGAAACCCGACGGTGGCCCGAGGAACATTCTGCTGATCTCGAACGGTGGCGTGGCAGAAGCGTCGGAAAGCGGCGAAAAAGCAATCGTCTCACAAACAAAAAAGGATAGCGAAAGGATGGTCAACCTTCTACCTTGGCTGGAACTTTTAGCTGGCTCTGTCAGGGTGCGCCCATGGGGGTCTGTCCTGCTCAAACAAACGGCGGCGCGATCGCGAAAACGCTCAGGAGAACGGAGACCTCTCGTAGCAGCGTCCCGAGTCGCTGTAAGACGGATCCTTCATAAAAAAGCACCACGAACCAAGCCTGATCTTAACACTCTGCATCACTTGAAGTCGAGGTGCGCAAGTGACCTTCTCCTTTGTGGGAAAGCACAGATGGAGAGAGGCCCGTCGGATTCCAGCCGCGTGTGTACTTGTGAAACGGGGCGAAAACTGGGGGGGAGCACGCGATCCTCTCGGGTGGTCCTAAAGGATAGGAACCACTGGCAGACAGGGATTTCATTCCCCCGTAGGGTCGGGCCTCCAGACAACGTCTCTCGCTGCGAAGAAACGAGTACCTCAAAAAAAAGACACTATCAAAGAGAGGCGGGGATGAAGTCGAATCGCGAAAGGTCGGAACTTGAAAAAAGGCTATTGAAGGGGTTCAAAGAAAACTGACCGCTAAAAAAGAAGGACCGTCGCGTGACACTTCCCCCCTGCCAAAAGAATCGTCGGAGAGGACCGTTCTCCTGGAAATCTCTTAACAGCCTCCCGTACTTTATGACGGGTCAAACAGGGTAAAGTAGCCTATGTGCAGAGAAGAAAAAAAACCGACCATACAAGGGGCTCTCGTGTGGCATTGGGGGGTGGGGAGTCAATATACATATCTCTTTTTGGAAGCTCGGGGGGCGCTTACGCTTGATTCCCGAAGACCACTAAAAAACGAGCTGTCGCTAGTTCTGCCCGAGGGACCACGATCTTCGTCTCCGACAAAAAAACGGCTACGAAAGTACATTTCCAAAAAAAACACCCCGACAGTCGTCCTGGCGAGCAACCGCGGTCGTCGGGATGTGGAATGAAGGCCGCATTCGCGATCCGCGTGCGCTACTATTCCCTGCGCAAAACCCGAAGATGAAGAAAAAACTACTATGTGAGAAGAGAGAATTACTAACAGGCATCCTAGAGGACGGTCATTAAGTGTCTCCTCGACGATTGGCCCTTGGGGAAAGACGATCGCTGAGAACACGCTTCTAGTCAAAAAGAAAGGAGAAGGGAAAAAGGGGTCCGACCAGGAGATTCCTTGGTCTTTAGGCCGGATCGTCGTGATCAGGGCAAGCTAGTCGGGAGCACCAATCGGGCGTGGCCCGTGGAAAACGACGCCTTGGGGATTACCGGCTGCCTAAAAACATCAGGGGGGGACCAGTCCTGAACGGCTCGTAGCGAAAAAAACTTAGGAGCCCCTCCGCGCCACGGGAAGATGCATTAGAGGGAGCCGTCTAGCTAGCTAAGGGACTTCGAATGGCAGGCACCAGTCCAGGATGCTGAACAAGGGGGGAAAACTGCCTGGAGGAAACCTTGAACGCTCCGCGAGACCGCTTCCTGCTAAGCTGATGAAGGCAGGGGGGGGGATCTGGGGGGCGCTTTGCAACTGCGGTTTGGGGGGAAAAAAAAAAAAGACCTGTTGCCAAGCGAATCAGGTCTACGGGTACGCGTGCAAGATGCAAGAAGGGACATCGACTCATGCGCTCTTGCTGGCAAAAAGGATCTAACCTACCACGGCCAAAGACCGGCCTTCCAAGAAAAAAGCGGGGAACTCGATCTCAAGGAAAAAGAAAAATAAAGCGTATTGACGTCCGGGTAACGAAAGCGCCGTCGACTACCTGAACTCAACTAAACTGAAATGCAACAACAATATCCCGTAAGGAGGTCAAGTACTCTTGCAACCCTTCAGAAAAAAGAGAAGTGAAGGATTCCGACAAATAAAAGGGGTGAGAAAAAAGGTTATCTTGCCAGGAGTCGGACGAGCAGGGGAGGGGGGGGGAGGGGGACCTCGACCCAGAAGCATGGACATTTAGGAAGAATCGACGTTTGCCTGTGGAGTCTGACACTCATCGAACCACACCGGCTGAAGGATGCAGCTTCAATTTGGGGGCCGGGTACCGGCATCCGGGGCGACCAAGCGGGAGGGTTGCGAAGAGGATACTGCTCACTGAAAGACACAAACCTGCAGCTCGAGCCTCGCAGGTGCGGGACTATCCACGAACGGAAAAAAGGCAGAGAATTGCGATAAAAAAGAAAC
>Ga0179593_1344609_pt1 | contig 16179 bp, 18 predicted proteins | sample CZODoug2_1_08_16_FD_185931 | JGI IMG/M metagenome (GOLD analysis project Ga0179593, IMG submission 185931) | Vadose zone soil fungal communities from Angelo Coast Range Reserve, California, USA - CZODoug2_1_08_16fungal (PacBio error correction) | ecosystem: Environmental > Terrestrial > Soil >...
AACCTTCCCTGAAAAAAAGTGACTGCCCTTGGGGGCACGGGAAAAAGGAAAAAAACTCAAGGAAACCAAAATGATGGTAAGAGTAGCTGAACAGTGCTGTAGCGTATGCAGTGGATAACAAAAGGGTAGGTCGTAAGGCGCGCTAATTCGCACCGAGCAGATAAATTTGTTTGACAGAAAAACAGAAACATGAAATGGATCACAAGGGCGAAGGGAAAGGCTCGGAGGATACATGAATAAAAAGAAGTTGCCGCATCTTCGGGGGTTCTTCGTGATCGAAGCAAAAGAAAAAAGGGGGGAATCACACAAACAGGGAGCATGATCGGCGAAACAAAACCTCTAAAAAAAGTATACAGGAACAAAAGAACCGAACCAACGTCGCGCGTGTCCCCAAAAGTTCCCCTCAAAAAGGAAACGACCAAATCCAAGACAGAGTATGTTGAAAGGGGAGGGAAAGGGACGAGGGGGGGAAAAAATGAAGTCCCAGAAAATAGAGAAACGACGGCCAGGGAGGAATTTGCACAACCTACACACCGAGACCTTCAAGGCATAGCGGAAAGAAAAAGGGCGCCAAAACAAGAACACAATGGCAAAAAGGGGGGAGACTGCGCTCGCCAAAGAGAGCTACAAAAACGGACTTGAACTACACCGAGAAAGAACGAGGACAATAACAAGAACTATAACGAGACAGAAATGGGAGAAAAAGGGACTGAATATTCATCGAAGTAGAGAGAAAAGACAGAAGGGAAGAGAACGAGAAAGGGGGACTGAGAGAAAAGCTAACTCGAAAAAAAAAGAAGAAGGGGAAATAGAAAAGAGGAAGAAGGTTCAAGGAAGGGAGAGGCAAGATGTGCCAGACTAGCTCGCAGATGTTTGGGATTCAAGCAGGGCGGGGAAACAGGAGGGTGGTTCGATTGATTGAAAAGTGACAAAAGCTAGGGCTGAGAAAGTGAAGGGATGAGGACGCAAGGAAAAGTCTGTGTTCGGGGTGGGTCGCATCAAAGGTTAAAGCCGGTTATCGTGAAGGTATCGGGGCAGGGGGCGTAGTTTGGAAAAGGGCTCCAGAGGAAACCGGAGGGAAGGAGGGGAAATACTAATTTTCCCAAATCCCGGATAATTAATCTTCAACACGCAGTGGGGTTCTCGGACCAGATGGCTGGACACGGGGCGTTGAAGAGGGGAAAAGTTGGCCAGTGGTATATAGGGTAGCAAGCGCCTTGGGGGGCTTTGCTGTCGAAGAAAGGGAAAATTTTCCCATGGTTCACTGTTGTAGGGAAAGACAGGGGGGAGGGCGATAAAGCCCGCAAACTCCATGAAAAAAGGCCCTGGTGAACGCCGAGCCGACTTGCGCACACCTTTATTGCCGGACGGGGGAAAATTTGAAAATATATGGGAAGCGTACAAAAAAAAGCGCAAACAACGTGCATGTGTAAGTATTAAACATAAACAAAAACAATGACTATAACAGGATGTCCTAAAACAACACCGGCTCGTTGGCCACCGGCTACCAAAAGTAAAGTCACTTCAAGGGGGTGCAGGTGCACTGAGTAAAATCCAAGGGCGGATCCTAACCAAAAAGTACCTGTACCAGAAGAAGTAGGAAGAAGTACAACAATAACATTCCAATCGGGAAATGAGAAAGTGTGACGGGGGCGCCAAGGGGCACAAATTCCCACAGGATACAAAAATGGGCGCTAACTGCGAACAAAGGTGCTCGAGGTTAAGAATTACCAGGCAATTCCGAACTCAGACCAAAAGCTTCCAGAAAGAGGAAGTGAGAACAGCCCAGTAGGAAAAGGAACCATGCTTCCACTGTACTATGGATAGAGAAAGCAGCAGGGAAAAATCAACTAACAAAGCGTCATTGGGGGAAGAAAATCGACGCATCGGAAAGAGTCTGACCGACCAAGCCACGGAACGGGTGTTGGGAAATAAAAACGTCGCAGCAGGTCATTGTGGCCAAAGTGTCACTGCTTTTGAAAAAATAGAAAGCGGCCGGTTGCTTTCTTCCTCATCGGGACTGTGTCTTCTCCGCCACCATTGGCTTGGGCATAACTCCGAAAAGGCTCGCAGCAACAAACAGCTGGTGGTGCGCACTAGTTCGATGGTTGCTTCGGGGAGGGGCGCTTTGTAAGCGGAAAGAAAAAGACCCGGCATCCAGTGGGGGTAGTGAAAGCAATGAAAAGTACGGAGCATAAAAAGGGGAGAAAGAAGAGGAAATAAGTCTCAGGGAGGGAAATTACCTTGAAATTTGAATTGAGGAGGTAAAAAGAAAAAACGAACCAAACTACCAATTCGCAGCAGGAATCGGAAAAAACCAACACTCCTAAATCTTTTGGGAGAGCAACCGGAGGATTGAAAGTAATGGAAAGGGGGAAACGATGGACAAAAGCAACGGGATTATAGAAAGGGGTCACAACAGGCCTGATTGCCTCACAGGAACGGGCGGAAGAGGTGGAGTAGAAAAAAACAGGTTCCAGGGGGGGAGTCAGGGATGGGGCTCGAAGAAGAAAGATAAGATCTGAGTGGAAGAAGGACCAGAAACAGGAAAGTATAGCTTACACTGGAGAACCGGCCTAACTATAAGGCCCTAGAGGGAACATTTCCGCACAGTCTATCAGGAGGGAATAAGGGCGGGATTGGGAAAAAAAGAAAAAAAATTTGGAAAGAAATGCCCTGTGGACCTTTGGGAGGGAGGGATTTGAGTCAGCCAATCGAAGAGGGGTATGCAGGAAGGGGGGAATTTTAGTTAGAGAAAACCTTTGAAAAGGATTGACAGACGGCGGCGCCAGGTCAAGGGTCGAGGGTATCACACGACGCGGGGAAGGGGGGGAAAGTGGAGGGGGCTTGGGACATTTTTACTGCTGTACAGTGGGACATGTGAGGTGGGAAGGGAAAAGAACGAAAGGTCACATGGTAAAGGGGGGGGCTAATGGACGAACAGGCAAACGGTGAACAGATGGACTGGGGGATGGGGGGAAGCATAAAGGAAAATGTAGGAAAAGAAAATGAAGGGAGGGAAGGGTCAGCAGAACCATTTATGAAGGTATGTAATGACGTATGACTTGGCTCGCGTCTAAAGAAGGAAGAACTTTGTCACAACTCGAACCCGCAGGACTGTGATCAATGCAGGGGAAGTCGGCTCGATAAGAAAAAAACAGTGTTGGAGAAGTAGGGCGTTTCGGGAATTTCTTACCCAACCCTCACCAAAGCGGCAACTAAAAAAAGGGGGAAGAAAGTATTCTTCGAACAAAAAACCTCCAAAGGAAATAGATAAAAAGGAAGGGAAAAGACCACGAGGACCAAGCAAAGGCATACAGCATCCAAACCGGGAGAAACAGATCGATTTATAATTGAAACTTTCGGATGTGAGGAAAATTACTCATCATCCACAGGAGAAAGGAAAAAAACAAACCTACAACAAAGAAATCATAGCACGGAATAAAGGGGGTAAAGGATAACCAAACACAGAATCAAAAAAAAAAACTGAAACGCCAAAGCCGCTCTCATAAAAATCAGCCCCGCCACCTACACTCTACAGAAAGGAAAAAAGGGCAAACATGCGAACAGATGGGCAAAAGAGGCGAGGGACGGCGAAGCGAAAAGAGAACGAGATTGGGGGGAATACACAGATGAAGAATCAAAGCAACCAACAAAAACGGAGGAGGAAAAAGAAAAAAGAGTAAGCTGTGTCTTCAATTTCTAGAGTCACGAGCAGGAAAGGAGGGAAAGTCGAGAACCAGGGGACAAGGGAGGGGCTTTCTTTGCAGCGGTGGCGCATAGATAGGGAAAGGACGTGAAGGACGCTAGACAAGTCCTGGGGATGGAAGAGCAACGAGCGCAGCCAAGTGGGATCACGGGGGTCGGTGGTAAAAAAGGGACTAACTTTATAGAGGAAAGAAAGGAAAGGAGCCGTTTGCGGGTCTGGGAGGTGATTCCACTGGCGTAAAAATATAAGACAATTTTCCTCAACCATCAGAGTCACATTAGAAACCTTCAGAACGGGTGTGGGGGGAAAAAGCCAGAGATGACTTGTGGGGGACAAAGGAAGGGGGGGGGTACGTTTAAGTTCAGAGTATCTTATATCTCTTTGGCGATGCGGTCGAAGAAGGGGGATGGTGCCACTAGTGGGTGAAGAATTTGAATGGGGAGCGATCCTCGAAAAAGACGAAACAACGAAATGGCGAAACATGGCCTGTGTTCAAGACGATAAGGATTACCATCGGAGGGCTATCAGGTTGAGCGTTGGAACAAGTGATATTGATTTTCTAGGAAAAAGAAAAAAGAACGAAATTTAACAATAAAGAAAAACGAAAAAGGGTAAGGGCTTATAGAAACGACCTACCTGCGATCGGAAGGTCGGTCTCTGCTGAAACCAAGTGGGGTCACATGTCTTTCAAGGGTGCCGGATCAGAGGAACGTGAGAAGGACGTCCTGCAAGAGTAACCAAAGGCAGGGACATGGTAAGGGGAAACAATCCAGAACATCCAAGATCCAGGCGGTCTGATACCCGCAAAATGTTTAAAAATCCGAGCATGTTGCCAAAAAAAGGAAAAAGGAGAAACAGGTTTGGGGCGAAAACTAACAGACAAAAGAACCGCTACTTAGGAAAAAAGAGACTAAAAATGAGCAAAGTCCGATCCCAACAAACACAGAAACTTCCCGTCCCCGATTGAGAGAAAAAAGAAACCGTAGGAGGAGAAACGTTCCAGGGGAAGGGACGATAGGGGGAAGGAAGCGTTGAATCCGGTGATGCAGGAAAAAGAACGGGATCAGGGTGAGGGAAGAAAATCGATCTCAGAGTATCGCGGAGATTCCTGCACAACCAGCCACTAAAAAGGAAACCTTGGGGCCCCTTCCGCAGCAGTAATGGGGAGCAATTGAGGGTCAAACAAGCCTGAGGTGATACTTAGCGACGGTTAGGTCGAACATCTTCTGGTCCATTTTTTCTCCACACCTCACATTATGGTCGTCACATCCAAGAGAGAAAAAAGAAGGTTGAATGGGGGGGAGGGAAAAGTCGTATCGAGAAGGGGGGTATAGGCGGGGGTCGTCTCAGGGTACAAAAGATCAAAAAGAGCTACAAAAACATTTAGCTCAATCCATAAGAAAAATAACTCGCGCAACAACCAACAAGAAAAAGGATTTCAAAGCGAAGAATAGATATCCGGGAAGAGGGGAATTTCAAGGTACAAAGAGAACCCAGAATCAGACAAAGGGAAGCTAGAAGGTGCCACAAAAGAAGTATTGGGGGATTCGAGCATGATCCCGTGGGGAAAGGAAATAATTAAAATTAAAGAGGAAAGAATGCTCTGATAAGAGAGTTATCACGAAGAGGAAAAGAAGGACTACACACTTTCAAATGATGAAAAAAAAAAGGACGTGCACTTCTGGTCCTGTCAAAAAATCGAGGAAAAGCAATCGAGGCGGAGGTGGACTACGAAAGGAACATTGCCCACATGTGAAGAGTGGGAAGAACGGCTGCATAACATACCTCAAATGAGACAAAGAGAGAAAGGCGCACCGGGTCTCTCATAGTAGTCCTACGGCTGGCGGGGGCCAGACAAGGGGGAGAAGAATCTTGAAAAATATGGGACAAATTTGGTGAGTGCCCGGGAAATGGATTGAGGAAGAAAATTCGGGAACTAGAGGGGGCAAGTGGGGAATTCGGGGGGTCGATGTTAGGAGAGGGAACATGATTTATCCCTGTGGAATTGAAAAAGGAGCTCAAGTCAAAGAAAGGGAAAAGGTGGAACATCTGAAACAGACAGAAGGGGGGAATGGATTGGGGTCTTGTTTAAAGGCTGGGAACTGAAGTGCAGGGCAACGTGCAGGGGAAAAGAAAGTGAAAAATGTGTCGGTGTCTCTAAAAGAAGGGTCCCTTGAACAAAGATTGACAGTGGGGAAGCAGAAAAGGGAAAAAGAAGAAAACACAAAAGGAGGATTGATAGTACCTTAACAGCGGGGAGTGAGGTTGGGAAATTGACGTAACCAGGCACGTTGCGTCACGAAGGGAGAAGGGGGATTCAAATATAATTTGTGACTCGAACCTAGGAAGACCTGTGAGCAAAAAGGGCAGGGGAAAACTGCTCAAAAAAGAGAAACAAAAAACCATGGGTTCGAGTAGGAGTGTCGGCAGGGACGTGACGTCGGATAGAAAGGAAGAAAAAAGAAACGGGGATTCCACGAAAAATGAAGTATTGAGAAAAGCAAAAAAGAGATAAAAAGAAAAGAGTAAACCCCTACAAAAAAAAAACCAAGCAAATTCATCTCCGGAATCCAGCGAGCCACCAACAAGACGAAAAGGGGTGAAGAAGGAATTCTGACTGTCAAGAAGGACAGAAAGTAGCATTCGTTCATAAAGTCTAGACTCGCCAGGGAAAAAAATGGGCAATCAAAGAAAGGGAAAAAAAGGTAAAAAAGAGAACAGGAGTAAAGATAGACCTAAAAAATAATCAAACGTGGCAGCCGGGATAAAAACATCCGCGACTCCGAATCCAAGCCTTGGTCACCCCGAGCCACCGGAAAAAAAGGAAAGGAGGACGAAATATCAGCATAGGAAGAAAGGAACAAAGAACACAATCTGAAATATGGTCAAGAATGCTAGATAACGCGCGCCGCGAAAAAAAGGAAAAGAACTGCAGAAAAAAGTTGACTATCTACATAGAAAAAAACAACAAAAGGGGAAAAGTGAGGATTAACTCAAAGGGGTACGTCATTTCGCGGTTGAGTCATCAAGAGGGGATTGACGCAAGAAAAAAACTCACATCTTTGAAAGGTCAGCAAAATTGCATTTCTGTGGCGCGGGGGGTAGCGGGGAGGTCTATAGGGAAAATGAAGGGGTGGCTCGGTCTATTCGTGTGGATTCGGAGAAACCGGAGGTGGATCGCAGACCCAAGGGGGGAGGATGTTGGGATGGGAAAAATCATTTACCCGTATTGCGTCAAAGAATAGGGGAGGGTGGACTGTAGGTCAAAAGTGCCCCTGGGCGGTAAAGAGGAAAAAAAGAAGTTACTGGGACTAGGAGAAAAGAAGTGGGTCACTAATATCTCACACAGCGCGACGTCGTGGAGTGCAAGAGGCAGGGAAAAAGAAGAAGTATGAAAACGGCCCAGTGGGTACTGGTTTGAGGAGGGGAGAAGGATGAGCGGGGGCATGGGGGAAGAATAGAGTCATTGTCAGTTGTAGTTAGGAACAAGGGGGGAAGGTAATCTGCGAGAAAAAAAAAAAACATGAAAAAAAACGACGCTAAAAGGCAACCAACCTGGGTGTTGCACAGAGAAAAGAAAAGGTGCTTAAGAAAAGAGAAAAGGTCCTCAGTGGACAAAGTTTGGAAGTCGGGAGAAGTACCAAGACGCGAAAAGACAAGGTGTACGTCCATGAACATACGCTAACCGCTGGTAAAGGAGTCGGCAAGAAAAAGGCCGGTTCAGTGTGGGGTCAAATTGCAATTAAAAGTCCATGTCATTCGAAAAAGGGGGAAGCTGAGAAACTGAGTAAAAGAAACATCGTCCAATAGTAGCCTGCGGGCCCTGAAATAAATGGAAAGGCAAGTAACGTCCAAAAGCAACACGACAATCCACACAATGGACATTTCGAGGCAAGTGAAAATCAGATGAAAAATGGGACTACGCCGGGGCCATGTTGACAAAAAAAAAGGGATAAAAAAGGGGCAAGGCGAACAAGAAGGCAGAATGCCCAAGAGTCGAAGGTATATGAGAAATCAAATTCCGAAACGAAAAAAAGAAGGGAAAGAAAGGAGAAACGCTCTTCAGAAAGAAAAAAGGGTACAACGTACCACGGGACTATAGGGGCGATGAGGGGAAGGAAGCAAATGGATGTCATCAAAGAAAAAGGGGGGGACAGTTCATTGTTCCTCAGAAAGCTCAATAATCATGAAAATGTCTTGCAAAGAAAAAAAAGGAATCGCACGAAAAACTTGGCTAAACTGAAGGCCGCACAGGTCATGAATTGATCAGCGATTATAAAAAGGTCCGGGTCGGAGGAAGGAATATCGGGGGGGGAAGGGGGTTGGGGCCACTCCCCATTGTCTTAATCCAGAGATGCTCCGAATCCACCAGAGGGGGTTGCAAAATAGAAGTGGTAGGAAAAGAGGCAGTCGATTGGAGGAAAAAAAATAAAAGAGCCCTATCAAAAAAAGAAGAAGGAATGAAAAAACAAAAAACGGATGAGGAGAGAAGAGATCCTGACTGGTTCAATGGATTGAAAAAAGGGGAGGATGAATTTGCAATCAAAGCGACGACCCATACTCATACACTGGTCGAATAAAGTGAGGTGAAAAGGAACTAAAATGGAAGAAAAGGACTCCAAAAAGGAGAGAGAAAACTAAGGCAAAGAATGGACCGGAACGTTATCAGAGTCACAATCAATTGGGACCTATGGCTACAGAAAAAGAGCGAGTTGTATTAGCAAAGGCAAGGGGGAGTTGAAAGTATGGTGAGAAATATAGAAAAGGAAAACGGTAGATGAGAGACAGAGAAACATGAACCCCTTGCTCCACAGGGCTTAGTCCTCAAAGCGCGCTTCCTCCTTAAGACCCGATAGTAAAACGCGGGGTCTATCGGAACCTACGGGCTTGGATTGTGAAAAGCAGAAAGGGTGTAGTCATAGGGAGGAAAAAAGGGGATGATGCATACTAATGATCGGAAGAGAGAAAAAAGTAACTAACAGTGCAATGCGGATTGAAAGATCGCAAATGTTCTATGGAAGGGGGGGCAACATGAAATAAGAAGCAGGCACCCAATGGGGAGAGGGGAGCATACCTGCCGATTGATCAGGGGGGTGGGGGAGTTGGTAAGGTGCCGGAAGACAGGTACGACAAGGGAAGGGAGAAGACTATTGACGATGGGCTTGGGGGGACGAAGCAGGAAAGTTAAAAGGGGAGGGGAAAAAACCTAAAAAAAAAAAACGACTAATCATGGAGGCTTGAAAGAAATTGGGTAGCGTATGGGTTCTGAAAAGAAAGGCCCGTTCTTAGGCCCGGAAGAAGGGGGGAAAGTCAGACACAAGGAGGACAACTCTCAAAGAAAAAGGAGACTGACGTGTGACCGAATGAACATCTGAAAACCAGGCCAGGGTTTAAAAGGGAGGCATTTCGATTTCTTAAGGGCGGAAGGAGGACAGACTAAAAAGAAAAAGACAAACTACAACCAGTAAATGGACACGGAAAAAAACAACTCGGAAAATCCAAGAAGAACGGAACGTCCGGTCCCCCGCAGTCAAGACATCAAGGAAGCCGCCGAAAATACGGGGTTAGGATGGAAAAATGCGGGGCAGGTAAAAAATTCTCCGTCACAGAAAAAAAGGGAAGGAGAAGGCAAAGAAGAAGTTGGCAAAAAAGCCAACAAACAGAAAGCAACGACACGCAGTCACAGAACAAGAACACAGAATCAAAAAAGGATCTGGGACGAAAAGCAGAAGCCCCAGGCTGAAATCAAACCGAGCCGGGGGGCCGATGTTTTTCAATAATAAGGGAAAAAAAAGAGCAAAGAAAAGGGGAGAAAAAGTAAGTATTTAACAAAGTAGGAGAAAGCGCAAGCGGGAGTCACTGAGAAAATTGACACGGGGACGAGGCTATCTCAGAAAAACAGAGAGGAAAAGAGAGGAAAATCCTCTACACAACTGGGGTGGATTACGTTCTTTCATCTCGATGCAGGAGGGAAGCGAGAAGGTACATAAGCAAAGTTTCGAAGGGAAGAAAAACAGACTGGTTCAAGGCCCAGAAGGGGGCGTCATGTGGCTGATTCAGTAAGGTACGGAGCGCGGCGTGGGAAGCAAAGACAAAGGTGAAGAGTGTTCTTGTTCGAGCACGTACTCCGGCGAGGCCTATATTGAAGGTATACCAAAAAAAGTATGAAAAAAAGGGACTCGCGCTTCTTAGATATTCTGGACAACCGCACATCCGAAGGCACAAGGACAACTAGCAGCAAAAAAAAGAGGGGGCGGGACGGCGGGATTCCTCTGGAATTGAAGGGGACAAGAATTTTTTGACGGCAGGGGGAGGAGTCACGTCCTTTTGCTTAGAGGTTTTAAAGGGGGAGGGAAGGGTGGAAAACACTGTGTTATTGAAGACCGTTGGGTGTGAAGGAATGACGGGGGGGGCGAACCCAAAAATTCCAAAAAAAATACAAACTGCTGTGGTTAGAGGGCACACGGCAACTTCCCATCGCCAGTATCAAGCAAGGATAGGTTCGAGTTGGAAAAAGTGTGAACGAATGTCAGGAACGAAAAAACGAACTTGCTTTTCGTCGACAAGCTAAAAAGAATTGACATCCAAAGGGCACGAAACCGCGCGTCTCAGTTGTTCCAAGGATTGAAATCCACAGACATTCTGAAAAAAGACTGAAAAAAGGAAAGAAGAAGAGGGACAATCGTATACTTCGGGCCGGCCAAGGTACAAAGGCACGTACAGAAAGAAGGGAACAATCCACCCAGGAGGAATCAGGGATGACAGAGGCAATGTGACTGGCCAAACAGAGCATGTTGCCACTGAAAACAAGGCATGGGTGCGATACTAAATCGAACAGAATGGGCATAATGCCCAGGGGGATATACTTACCAGATAAAAAACACTACAAAAGGGTCACAGAAGCTTAAAAGGAAAAAAAAATAGACTTCATCGAGAAAAAAGACCAATCCGGGGAAAATAGGATAACCATGGCACACAAGGACTATAGGCGAAGGAAGAGAAGATGCGTGGATTGATCAATTAAAAGGGAGAAAAGGGCCTGGTGACAAGAACGAAGATACTAGAGGCCTGAAAAATACTGCACAGCCGCCGAAGTGAACCACGTAAACGGTTGGATAAAACAGACGACCAGAGGGCATTGTAGTAAAAAAGATTTTGGGAAGACGGAAAGTGGGATAAAATCGAAAAGGGGGGGAAAATCAGCTGATTTGAGGGGGAAACCACTCCTCCAAGTCTTAAGAGATGGTCATGCTCGCATCACATAGGAAAATTGGCGCAAATAGCTGAGTGGTATGGCCAGGCTGGAGAAGTGGGTACAGAATAATGAAACATCCAAGATCGAATTTAGAAGAGAAAAAAGAGAAAAAGGAACGGGGATCTCTAAAAAACAACACAAAGAGAGGAGGGAAGCAGAGAAAATGACTTTCTCCAGGTGGCGAAAAAGAATTCAAACCGGTAATTTGGGAGAAAAGGTCGAGGGAAACCACAGAACCAAAGTCAAAAGACAAAAAATGTAGTGCAACAAACGAATCAAGTGATGCAAAAGACACAGGGATTGAAAGACAAAAAAAAAAAAAAAAAAAAAAAAAAAGACGGGGAGAGGAAGGACACAGGAGGGAAAACGGAAGGCTCCAACTCAGGCGGAAAAATGCCTCCACATACCTGCTGCCGGGGGAGCCAAAACAGGTTAAAAAGGAGTGCAGAATGGATGGGCAGAATCTCTGTCATCGAAGAGGAAAGAGAGGTCATAGGAGGAACAAGGGCTCCACATGATTCTTAAAAAAGAGGCAGAGGAAATCCTAACCAATTTCCCAGGAGCCGGGAATATTCTGTCCTACGGCTGGAAGGGGTGCAACCGTCAAGAGCGACGAGAAACGGCCTTTTCTTGAATGTGGGAGCATGGTAAGGGTATACTCTAAGGGGCAAACAATCTGGTTCGATAGTTGCAACATGTTCTTTATCCTTAGGGGGGGAAAAAATACTCGAAAACTGTACGGGAGGGTAACAGGAAAGGGGGGAAAGGGCATGGGGTTGTTCGGGGGAGGCGGAGTACTTGCCTTCTTGTACTGTACTGGGGAAGAGGAAAAGAAATTGGAGAGACAGACAGAAGCAGTCAAGTCAAAAGAAGGAAAAGGGTGGACTTGGAATCGAAAGACACAGAGACGCAGGTAAAAGGGGACATGGGCCGTGATCGTGCCCATTGACGTACACAAGAAAGGAGGAGTCATCTTGAATCGCAATGCCATATAACTTTGTCAAAACGAAAATGAGGATCACATGCAAGGAAGAAAAGCGGAGAACATCTGAACACAACCACGTGAAGGAGGGGAGACAGAAGTTCACTGGCGAGTGGGAACAGATGCCGAACACAAAATCAACAACGATACTACAACATTGGAGGGAAAGGAGGGGAACAGCAAAAACCTCGAAAAAAGAGCATATCCGGACGTCACGCTGAACGCAGTTGTCCCCGCAAAAACCGAAGAAAAAGAACCAAAAAAATACTACGATGGGTTGGAAACTTTCAGGTATGTCAACATAAATATAAGTCTACGGCCAGGAGAAATGGCAAATCCTACCACAGATACACGGGCACTCATAGCGAGCACGGAGTATGCAAAAGAAAAAAAAAGAAAATGGTCTCTGAAGCACTCTCCGAACCAAAAAGCCACCGAAACCACCTCATAGGTTTGGGGGAGTAGAAGAATATAGCTAACCAATCAAGAAGAAGATTGAAAAAAGAGTACGCGCGCAAAGAGGCAGGAAAAAGTGAAGACCAATTGACGCAGGCGAAACCAAGGAGGAGGAAAAAAAGAATGAAAGTTAAATTCGAAAGAAGGCAGCGGAATCTCCGCATCTTTGGGAATTTCAGCAACGCATTGCGGAACGCACGTTCGCATAGATTCTTGTAGTTGAATAAGAAGGGGAAGGGAATCGTTGAACAAGTCCTGATCGGAGAGCGGAATGGGCGAAGACCGCAGAGGGGAAAAGGGTTGGTCAAGGGGGTGAGGCAGGGCAGGATCAAAGGCTCGTGATTAGAGAAGAGAGTTTCGGTGTCTGGGGTTTGCAAAGTTTCAAAAAAAAAAACCTGGCGGAATAACTTAGAGAAAGGGAAGAACACAGGAAGGGGCTTCAATCGCTTAGCGTAACATGGAGGATGGACTGTGCTGGGTGTACTTGACGGGAGGGTCAGGTTATCATGTATAAATCTCTGGGGAGAAGGGGAAGTTCATTCCTTGTAAAAAACGTGGGTGAGACCGGAGGAGGCGAAAAGCCAACGAAGAATTCAGAAAGAAAGCGAAAACATGCGCGGTTCATGTATCTCGAGCCGGACTGTCAACGCAATTTGATCACGCAAATTTCGGGAGTTGGGACCAAGGACGAAAATCACAGACAAACGAAGACCGTGACCTTTTACGTCGGAAAACGCAGAAAAGCATGCTTACTATCAGAGAGTCCGACCCTGTGAGAAGTTTTCCCTTTCGCTTCCAAAAAAGGGAATGAGGGTAAAGGGGTCCACTGGAGTAAAAACCAAAACCACAATCGGGGGAAAGAAGACAGGTAAAAAAGAAAAAAAGACAGGGATAAAAAACCACATCCACCCCAAACAGTCAATAAAAGAGCGGGAAAGAACGGCCCAGATGTCCCTGAGGACCAGTTGCCAATTCCCACGGAGGATGCGTAACTAATCGAACCAAGGGGAATAAAGGCCCCCAAGGGACTTACCATAAACAATGGGGCCGAAAAGGGACAAAGTGCCACCGAAAGTTCAAAAAAAAAGAGGCCAAGTGAAAAGAGCCGGAAGGGGAAAAGAAAGGAAAGGTGCGTACTGGGACTAAAGAGGGAGGAAGGAATTATGCAACGTAAAGAAAGGAGCACGGTACATTCGTCTATATCGATCTCAGATACGCGAAAAAGCTGGCAAAGAGGACGGAAAACACTTGTTGCTAACGCCGCAGCAGGGGGTCATGTGGGAAATTCGTTAAAAATTTGTGATAACCTTCAGGAGCGTGGTCAGGGTTCATCTAACAGGATTGTGGGGGTGCCAAATGAGTGCGACACTCAACCTTAAATGGAATTGAAAGAAGAAGGAGTTCAGAAAAGCCAAACATAAAAGTTTGTGACTGATTGAGAGCTAGCGAAGTGGGGGGTTTCTGGTAGCTAGGGGGACCAAAAACCTCAAGGATCAGAGAACAACTCATCTTGGTAAAGGGCAAAGAAAAGAGAAAAGAACCAAAAAGGGGAGGGGAGGAAAGAGTCCAAGTTTTGGTAAAGGGGTGTGTGTGTGGTTGGGGGGGGTGGGGGGGTTTGTTTTTTGGAGGACAAATGTGGTGGGGTTACACTGTGTTGGTTGGTTACTTTCTCTTGAGCTACTAGAATGATGGAGGGGGAATTTTCGGGCTGTACCAATAACGAGAAGCTACGAAATATAGTGCTAAAAAAGAATGTGGGATCGGTCAAAAAAGGGGGAAAAAGAATGGAGGAGTGGGGGAAACACTAGACAAAGAGATAAGACAGACCATATAGGTTATCCAGCACTGGAAACAGGAAGAACTTCCCTTGATAGCAACCAAAGGAACGGTTACAATTCTAAAAGGGAAAAAAAAAAAAAAAAAAAAAAACAAAACAAAACCCCAAAAAAAGAAAAAAAAAAAAAACAAGAACAAAAAAAAAAAAAAACAGAAAAAAAAAGCGCTGCAATCAGCGAAGGTCGATGGATTTTCTCTGGACCATGAATGGGCTCCCAGTGGGAGATGAGTCCATAAATTCTTCAGAAGACCAGAATAAGTCCCCAAAAACCGTCTCTATCTCCCTACGTATGGAGGGGGGGCTCACCGGCTCAGATCTGTACTTTCTTGTTGTGACTTTGGAGTGAATGTGTCATGGTATATAAAAGGCGTAACGAGGATTGGGGGACTTTAGTGAAAAAACATGTTCTGATCAGTGGCGTTGGCAACAGCTAAAAGAAGACATTCACATTGTGATCTGGGGACATCGATTGGGTGGGATTGGTCGCTAGTTTGCTGTACATGTACTTCGGGGAACGTGAAGCCCGAAGAACTATCCACGAGCAGCCTGACAAGAAATGGTTACTTGCAAGCAGAAAGGGGACGAGAACAGGAAAATCCGAAGTAAGAGGAAAATGCTTAGGGTTCATTGAGAAAAAGGCTTGTCGTCACGTCTTAGCAAAGAAACTGTTGGGGGAAATCAACTAGGCCGACAAGACAAAAGGGAACGAAAGTCGACGGGCAAGAACCAAAAAATGGTATAAACGTACGTGATGGGAGTGGGTAGCAGGTAGAGATGGCACACACGACGGCGGTCTCTATGAGAGGAAGTAGCGTAGTGTGGCAAATGGAAGCAAGGCGAGGGTATTAATGCAGAGAGAGCGGAACAAAATTCATGGGGCTTCGATACCGCGATCTGGTATGAGGGATTAGTGGGAGGAGGGAGGGGGGGGAGGGGAGAGAGGGGTAGGCATAGAGGATCAGCGAGGCATGGCTAAGAAAACGATAAGTGGAGCGGAGGTAAGAAAAAGGAAGCGGGGGAGAGGTAAGAACATTGGCAATGGAGAAAACGGGGGAGACGCGGTGGGGTGAGTCTTGCGGAACCAACGAGTAGGGAGGCGGGGGTCGTGAGAGAGACGGGTTAAGGGATTGCGGCGACGAAAAGGCGGTTGGAGGTGGGGAGGTTTGGGCAAGAGGAGTAGGGTGGAGGGAGGCCAGGACGGCAGTAATGGGGGGCTGCGAAGGTGGAAGTGGTGCGGGAGGGTATGAATTGCCAAGAGAGGCGCGGTAGAGGGGAGGGGGGGATGACGAGTGTAGAGAGAGATGAAGAGAGTAAAGGTGGAAGGAGGGGAGAGCAGGTGTTTGGGAATGGAGGGGGCACGACAGCGGGAAAGAAGTGGCGGGCGGAGAGGTAGAAGCGAGGTGGTAAAGAAGGAAAGACGTTGGAGAAAAGGGAGAGAGAATCCAGGCCATGTTTCGCATTGGAGTTGAGGGGAGCGGCGGATCGCCAGAGATTCCTCAAATTGCACTACAACCAGTGAGGAAAAAAGGGGATATTATGGAGCAGCAAACTGATCCAGGGAGGGAAAAAATATAATACCACTTCCGAAACCGTCACTCCCCACACGAAAAGTCCATACCTCCGAATCCCGAACGGAAAAAGAGAAAAGGAGGGGGAATATGCAAAAAGATGGGGAGAAAGTATCAAGAGAAGCAGAAAGTCCTACGAAGGAGGGGGGCAACCTACAGAAAAAAGAGGAATAAAAGGTAAGTGATAAAAACACAAGACACAAAAAAGTGCCTCTGCCCTAGAAAAGCAAAAAAAAAAATCACCTAAAGGTTGAATATACAAATAGGTGAAAAAAAAAAAACAGAGCGAAAAGTTGCTGAATAGGGGGAAATGCGAGAGTATCGCTCGACCGAGAAAGAGAACGAGAAATGAACCATGTAAGCTGATAGGTA
>Ga0179593_1560132_pt1 | contig 16179 bp, 25 predicted proteins | sample CZODoug2_1_08_16_FD_185931 | JGI IMG/M metagenome (GOLD analysis project Ga0179593, IMG submission 185931) | Vadose zone soil fungal communities from Angelo Coast Range Reserve, California, USA - CZODoug2_1_08_16fungal (PacBio error correction) | ecosystem: Environmental > Terrestrial > Soil >...
AAAGGGGAGGAAGAACACCGTTGGGGGCTTGAACAAAAAGAGAGAAGGAAAAGCGTAAATCCTGAAAAAAGCATCTACCAAAGAATAGAGGGACCCCAGGGAACTTCTATCGATCCGTGACGAGAACCAAAGCTGTAGAAAAATACAGTAAACCAATCGGACATTCAGGGGGAACTTGCTGGAAAAAGTCAGACGAATTGCAAAGTTGGTCCCAAATGGCATCGGGGGGAAAGGGTCCAAACCGAGACGAAGGAAAAAAAAAATCCTTACAGGGTGGAGGGGGGGAAGGACAAGGGACGGTTCGTCAAGAGACTAGTCTGTCCATCCGTTGGGTGCGTGCAGAAGGGGGAGGGGTTGGTATCGGAAGACCGAAGAAAGAGCAGAAAAAATTGTAGGAATACAGAGGGGAAAGACATGCACTCGTTTCTGAACAAAAGAAGATGAGGTGGGGTCCACCCCACTTCCCATCCAATGGGAAGCTTATAAGGAAAGAAAAAAGGGGGGATTTCGGGATAAAGTGACGAGGTAGCCGTGCGAGATGGAAATCCCTTTGAGGGGAGAAGGGGAAAGCAGGAGTTTGGAAAAGGATAAAGTAAGAAAAGATTGTGTGTGGGGGGGGAATTGAGGGGGAAAGTTGGAAGTGGTGTCTGAGGGAAGGTGTTAAAATATGTTTGATAATATGAGAATGGGGGGGATGGGTTAGGGGGGGGAGTTGGGGGATGGGAAAAAAAGCTTATTAAGTAGGGGGTTTTGTGAGTGATGTAATAAGGGTGAGGAAAAGGGACAGGGTGTTAAAATGGTAAGGTTATGTCATAACAGATGATTAGGAAGTAATGAAAATGGGGGGTTGGTTGGAGAGTGGAAAGGAAGGAGGAGAAGGAATTGGGGGGGGGGGCGAAGGTGTACAGAAGTTGAAGAAGGAAACGGATGCTCCGTAAAATACTTGACGACTTTTGTGGAGCTAGGAGTTCGCCGATAAGTGAGAAAGCTTTCTGAGTTCTAGACCAGACCTTAGTGTGAGAGAGGCATAGATGCACTGGCCAGCGTACCGGGGGACCTTCGTTGAGGCAGCTCAGTTACAGTGTCGGACCGGGAGAGGAGCATTCAGGAGGAGAAGGCGGCAACCGCTATCGCCCACGAGGGAATCGGTCCACGAGCCGAGGGGGGAGAAGCACACATCAAAACGAAAAAGGTGGATTGTTGAAAAGAAAATGGTGTGGAGTTTGCCACAGGGCTGCAACCCTGAAAAAAAAAGGGGAAAGCTCTAGCCACAGAAGGGGGGCGGAGAGAGGCCATGGCCCTTTGAAATGAAAAAAAGAGGAGGAAACGGGTTGGGAATGCTGAAAAAAAAAAAAAAAGGCAAGCTGAGCACGGGGAAGGCAAAAGGGGGGTATGGGCTTGAGGGAAACATCGAACAACAAGGGAGAAAAGACCACAGTCCGTCAAGGGGAGCGACTGAAACTGCAAAGACTTTGGAAGCAAGGGAAAGGGAAAGATGGACAGTTGGGACAGTGTCACGGGACAGCGGTCCCCCCGAAGGAGACTTCGGATTTCCTCAGGATAAATGGGGGAGCAATGACTATTGGAAGGGTACAGGGAAGGTTTCCGCCAGTACGGCGAGCAGAAAAGGCAGCAGCTACTTACTGGAAAAGAAAGGTTCAACACGACCGCACGTGCAACCTCTTGAGGGAAAGGAGGGAGGGACCGTGATCAGAAAAGGGAAGGGAAAGGGGCGAGAGGAACCGGATGGCACAGAGAAAAAAGGAATCCTGGTATCAGGGAAAAAAAGGAAAGCGGATCCTGGGCCTTGAACCAAAGAAGGAGGAGGCTAGCCGAGGAAAGGGAAGGGGGTTCTCGAAACAAGGAAAGGAAGGAATCTGGTGTCGATCACAGAGAAGTCAAGGGTGGGAAGAAGCAGACTGGCATATTTGAATCCCAAACTGGTTGATCGCGGCCATCCGGGGGGAGAAAAAAAAAACACATAAAAAAAAGGCCGGGACCGCTTTTTTACCGCGGGGGAAAAAAAAAAGAGGAACCGGACGGGGGAGCAAAAAGGGAGGTCGCTCGCCCTGAGGGAAGGGAAGGGCTGCGGAAAAAGAAGAGAAAAGGAAAGAAGGGGGGGAGGGAAAAAGGAGGGAGAGGGGGGGGGGGGGGGAAAAAATGGGGGGGAGAAAACCCTCCGGGCGGTGCAGGGGTGGCTCTCCAGCCGGAAAGAACAGTACGACAGAACCGCAGAAGACCAAAGTCCGCCGAACTCCCCCGCGGCCGTAGAAAGAAGAGAAATTAAGGACGAAAAACCGCCCAAAGAGGGGGAAGGCATCTCGTAACGGGTTGGTCGAGAGGGGGAACTCACGGGGAAAGGGGGTGCTGAGGAAAAGCGAAACTATCTCACAAGGCCCATCGCATGGGGAAAAAAAGGAGGAATCCCGCTCTACGAAGGAGAGCGGGGAAAAAAGTTTATAGGACGTAAGGGATGGCCAGCCGATGGTAGGAGAAAAAAAAAAAACGTTTGGATAATATGCACCTTACGCGACAGAAACGAGAGAAAAAGGAAGGAGGGGGGGGGAGAAAAACCCTACAGTCGGATGGGGACAAAAGGGAGCAGGGGGTCGTGGGTACATAACCCTCATCGTTTGACAGAAGAAAAGAAAATGGAAAAAAAAAAAAAAAAAGAAAATTTTTCCGGAACAACGCACATTGAAACGGAAAGGAAAAAGGGGACCATGGGTCAAATTGACAAGGGGTGCTTCATCAAGGGGTTAACAGTGTATCGGGGGGGGGGGCTTGCAAGCAGAAAAGGGAGAAGGACGCACAGTAAGGGTGGGAAAAGGGGATTAAGGTCCCTTGGGCGTCAAGGGAGAAGGCCTTGAAACAATCTGTCAGCGAAAGAGTAAACATTGGGGGGGTTCCATTTGTGTCATCTTCTGCGGTGAATGGGAAGGGAAAGGTTCTGCTACGAAAGGAGTACGGAGAAAAAAAGGGGGACCCGGCATCTATTAATAAAAAAGGGTGAGTCAAACAACAAGGGGGGGGGGAGGACCTGGCTGAGGGATTATTTAAAAAAAATATATAGATTAATAATCGATGGGGGAAGAGGGAAAAACTTTTACTAGGGAGAAAAAGGGGTGAAAAAGAGGGGAGACGTATACGAATCGGCGTGATGGTAAAAAAGAAACGTCACCAGCGAAGGGGAAAAAAAAGAAAAGTTGTAATACTAGGGGGGGAAAAGGGGAAAGACCCATGGGAACAATCTGTGTTTCTAAGGCTCCCTAATATGGTGAGAAGGGCGAAACGTGAATAGTGGGAGAGGAAGGAACAAACCGCGGTATGGCAAAATCAAACTGGAAAGGATTGCAGGTTGCGTATGGAGAAAGGGGAAGAAGAAGGACTGGGGTGACCGAAGGGAAAGGGACAGGGAAGCCACTGGGAAGAAGGGAGAGAATTACAATGGGAGATTTTCTGGTCACAAAGTCTCCGCTTCCATGGGAAAGGGGGGGTGGCAAATGCAGGCAGGCAAAAAGAGGGGGGGAAAAAAAAAAAGGGTTCTGGGATGAAAAAAAGGGGAACCGGAAAAAGGGGTACGGCAGGGGAAAATGAAAAGGAAGCAGAAAGAAAGGGGCGTTGGTTGGGACTTCACCGTAGTCGGTCGTAGGTTAGGGAAGGGAAAAAAAAAAAAGTCCGCGGCTGCAAAAAGGCACAAAACCTTCATTGGGGTGAAGAAGTACTCTTGGAAAAGGGAGAAGAGGAAGAAATACTTTTAACGCCGCCTTCACGCACTTAACAGAAAAAGAAAAAGACGGAGATACCTAGAAATGGAAGAGGATGGGTGTTTGTCCAGGGAGGTTTTTTCTGCGGAAGGGGGAGCAAAGGCTCTCGTTCGCCTGGTGAGCGCGGGTGAAAGGGGGAAAAAAAAACCTGATCGTCGGGGAGTGACAGGGGGAGAAGAAATGGGACTGTAAGTTCGAAGGAAAAAAACCTGTGATGAAGGAACGGTGTGTTCATCTGTGGGGGAAGGGGCCGGAAACCGGGGGGAAAAGGGGAAAACTCCCATGGTTTACGGGAGGGATTTCGTATTCAGATGAGGAGGATTCCACCCGACGCACGGAAAAAAAACTGTGGAGAGAGCACCAATCCTACCCAGCGGCCAGGGGGGAAAAAAAGAACGCCAGGGGCAAAAAGAAAATCAAATTTTACCAGAATCACGCAGGAACAAGAGGTCCGGGAACAAGCCAAAGATCAAATTTTAAAGAAATATCCGTCAGGGGAAAAAAAAAGGGACGGACCAGGGCCAGCAGAGGAAGTTATCACACCAAGTAAAAAAACATGGATCGAACGGTATGGAACTATTGGGGTAATACGTCCTGAAAAATGAAAGGGCCTGCCTAAGGGGGGGTGACAGGGAAAGTCGAGGGGGGGGAAGGAAAAGGTCCGAGGTCCGCGTCAAAAGCGGAGAAAAAGTCAAAAGGAGGAGAACGCGCGGGCAGAAGTGGGCATAATTTTTGCAACCGTCGGGTAGTGTTGAAAGGAAGGGGGAAAAAAGAAGAGAAAAGAAAGGAGGGTCATGCAAAGGAAGTGCCAGGGAAATCGAATTAAGTCGGGCCAGGGGAGCCACGGGCAGGGGGCTGTGCGAAACCGGGAATCTCGCTTTCAGGGAAAGAAAGACTTAGGGAAGTAGGCAAAGAGTATTCATCAGGGCGTGAAAATTGGGGGCAAAGTACACAGGAAAGGGCACACGAACGGAGCGCCGATCAGCTTAGAAAATCGTAGGGGAGGGGGGCTGAGGTAGGGCTGGGAAGTGAAACCGAAAGGAGAGGGAACCGATACTTGTTGGGGACGGTCGGGGGGGGGGGCTTTGGGGGGGGAAAAGGGCAGATGTAGAAAGGGGAGGGACCATCAATCTGTGCCATGGAGGGGGAGAAAGCACCGGAGCCCTGTGTGGCGGTGAAGGCCAAAGGGGTGGAAAGGGAGGGTGGGGACAGCCTGCCAAAAGAAGGGTTGAAAAAAAGGGGAAAAAAGTTTGACTAGGGGGTGGGGGGGGGGGCAACCTATGCGGTAGGTTTGCTGGAATCGGCAGGGAAAAAAGGAAAAAGATCAGGGAAAGGCGGGAGGGGGGCACTCGGAAAGGGATAGAGCGGTTGGCAAACCCCTAGAGGGGAAAAGAGAGACTGTTGGCAGTCCCGGCAGGAGGAAAAAAGTGTCGGAAGAGCGGATCGAAGCGAAAGAAAAGAGGCGCTGCAAAATCCTAAGGCGAGAAAGGGCGCGTCACAAAACGCTTCCCTGTGAGTCAGTAATTGGGGTGGCGAGCCCAAGAGAAAAAAGAAAAACGATCCCAGGAAAAAAGGGTAAGACGAGGAAAAGAAAACAAAAAAACTCCGCCTTTGGAATTGCAGGGGGGAGGGCTCTAAGGGTGGCGAGCAAAAGGGGGGGAAGGGCACTCCCAAACCGAGGAGTGCAGGAATAGACCCAGAGCAAGACGCGAAAAAACCGCCTAGAGTAATCGCTTCCATTGGAAAAAAGGAAAAAAAAAAGAAAGGAGATTACTTGTGGACGCCGAGAAAAACAAAAACATTGGTCGTGCAGCAGGAGAAAAGCCTAAGAAAAGTTCCAGAGCATGTGGGGTACGGGGGAAAGCATTTGCGGCAGGGGAAGCACGCCAGAGGATTCGGAGAGCACGCGGTACAAAAGGGGAGGGGAAGGCACCTGGAAGTTACTGCAATGTATCTTTCTGCAGGGAAAACAACCAGGGTGAAAAAACGGAAAGGGGGGGGGCAATTGCACAGGGGGCTGTCGAAAGGAAAAAGCGCTCCTACAAAAAAAACAGAGGGGAAGGGGAAGGACAATATAGATTTCCTCGTATCAGGGCAAAAGGGAACCCAGGTGTCACGATCATGGGACGAAAAAAGCAAAACGCCCGCATAGAAAAAGGAAAAAAAGAGGGAAAATCGCAAAAATTTGAAAAACAACAGCGAAAGCTCCACCAAGGGAACTTTGCTCAAGGGGAAGTACGAATGAAGGAAAAGGAAAAAAAAAAATAGATGTAAGGAAAAAAAAAAGGAAAAAGATAGCCTATCAAGTATTCTTTTTGTGGCATGGACCAAGGAAAAAAAAATGCCCAATCGTAAAGCAGGGGGGGGGGGGCAAGGAAAACAGGTTCTGCGGGGGTACAGAAAAAAAAAAAAACTCTCGCCAGAAGAGAGGAAAGGGGTAGCAAACATCGGGGACTCTCCTTCTAACCTTAGAAGTCAGAAAAAAAGGGGTTTGCCCGCAAAACTGCCTGCAGAAGGGGAGATCTCCGGGGAGGAGGAAGGGATTGAGAAGATGAAGGGATCATCCTCCTACAAAAAAAAAATGTTATAAAAGGAGGTGTGGCGTAACGAAAGAGAAGGAAGCTGAGCAGTTGTCCCAACCGAGAGAAAAAAATCGTCACAGCGCGAGGAACGAGAAACGAATGTGAGAGCGCAAGCCTAGAGGAAAGAGGGATTTGTTTGCCATCAACACTGTGGAGGCATTGTCGGCAACCGCTTGTGAGGGGGGGGGAAAGCTCAGAAGGAAAAAAAGCGATCGTGGCAAAAAGAACATTGGGAATGCAGTGCATCTAGAGGGTAAACTGAAAATACCCGAAAAAGAAACATCGCACCGGGGAGGCAAGCAGGAAAAGCCGTCTGTAAAGGCAAACCATACCCAGCAACAGCCACCCATAGAGAAAGGAAGGGTTGCGTGTGGTGGTCTACAACCGCGAGAGGACAGGGGGCAGAGTAAGAGGGAATCTCGTAATGAGGACGGAAAGGGCCGCATCGTCCGTACCTCCCTGAACAGGTGTCCCGGAAGGAAAAGACGACGTAAGAAGAAAAAAAAAAGCTGTTCCCGCGAGAGGGGAAGGGTACTTCCGTGAGGGGCAATGAAGCCACAATGGATCGCCTGTCCATCAGGAGAAGAAGGACCAACTTAGTGGAAAATGAAAAAAGGAAGGGGACACAAAGCGATGTGGACGGAGGGGAAGAACCGGTGCGAAGAACGACAGGACTTCTTGCAGCTACTTTGTGTGCCGCCGAGAAAAGGGGGGTCGGGGTCATGTAAGGAAACCGAAGAAAGGGTAGGCAGTGCGGAACGTTAGGGTGGGGTTTCATCATAACTTAATTCCAGGGGGGGACGAATGCTACATAGTGTCTCTGTAGGAGAAAAGCAGTATTGAGGGTCAAGACATACGCTTTTGGGGAGAGAAAGAAAACCCAACTTCCATAAAAACAAGGTACGTGGCAGGGAAAAAAGGGGTACCGACGGTTGACAGGGAAGAAACAGGAACTGGGACGGGGGGGGGAGAGGGAGGGGTTAAGGTCAAGAAAAGGTCATTCCCTGGTCCGGCGTAAGAAAAGGGAAAGAAAAAGGGGGGAAAATCGAGTGGGGGAAAAAAACTCCCTGTCGGTGTGCAAGAGAAGGACGGGCATCAAAACCAAGAAACGAAGGAACAACTCAAGGGAAAAAAGGCCCGTGCCCGAAAAAAAAGCCAAAACGGGCTAAAAGGGTAGGAGCGGGGAAATCGACGTAGAGGGGATGCGGCTTCAGAGGGGTCGTTTTCAGACAGCAAGTCGTGCCAGAAATTCTGGGGCGATACAAAAAAAAGAGGAGCACACCCGATCGCGGGGAAAAAGCGGATCCCCCGACGGAAAGCGCGTGGGACCCTTTTTATCGGGCTATCCCCTACGTCGCTAGGGGAAAAAAAAAAAAGGATGGGGTGTGTGATCAAAAGAGGTTATAGGGAAAAAAAAAAGGAGCAGCCGAGCGGAAAGGAGGGTGCCAGTACAACCATAAAGACTGAAAGATGAGTGTGGGAAGGAAAGGGGAACAGAAGGCGGCCAGCAAGAAATGAAATGGGAACAAAAGTGGGGGTCCAACAAAGAAGGGAGGAGAGACAAGGAACCAATGGGGGTGGTGCAAGGTAATTGGCAAATCCCGACCTTAGTTTGGGAAATTCGTTCGGCCCAAGGGAGGAAGCATGGAAGAAAGGAAAGTTAATAGTGGGTGCAGAAAAAAAAGGATAAGGGGAAAGGCCGCGAAAAAGGGGGAGGAGCTTCTATCCAAAGACTGGCCATCAACCTTTTTCAGCGAAGGTCTGCTAATGACTCGCGGGTTAACACAGAAACTCTCACACAGAAGCGTCCCCGGGAAGGAAAGGGGACCGCCCATGAGGTAGAGAAAGATAAATAATCGGGGTCTAATCAAAAAGTCTGCGCACAAAGAAAAGAGATAAAGGAAGATGATATAGAAAAAAAAAAAAAGAAATATCTGCAGTGGGGAGAAAATCTTAGAAAGGGAAGAAGGGCAGAGAGATCGCGCCAGGGGAAAGGGTTCTCGACTGGTCATACCGAAAAAGTTAACAAGGATGGGAGGAGAAGAGCATGAAGTTACAGCATCAACAATCTTGGGGAAAGGCTTCGGGCCCGTGGGAAAAAAGGAAAAGGGGGGGGCCCACCATGGGAACAGGAAAAAGAAGGATTTTGCCGGTTGGCAAAAGAACCTAGGGGATAAACCCAAGAAGGGGGGTACCGAAATACCGGGTGAAAGGGGGGGAACACGTTCCCTTGGGAAGGTGTAGGAACGCATGGGTGTTTTCAAGGGGTCTCCGGGTCCTGTCGTCAGGAACTAATAATGGTATGGGGGAAGGGAGGAGGGCCGGAGGGGAGGATCACTGTTACGAAGGCAAAAAAAAAAAAAAGACGAAAAGACCCCTTTCTGGTATGAGAAACAACCATGAGTAAGCTCGGTTACAGAGAAGGAAAAAAAATCTCGGCTGGAAAAAAAAAAAAACCTGTGAGGGAGGAAAAACATTCCGCGTGACAGAAGGGGAGACTACGTCCTCACACATCGGGAGACGAAAAAAAAGGGTGAAAAGTCGGACAGATAGAGAAAAGGGGGGGTGAAGAAGGGTGTGCGGGATGAGGAGTGGGGACTAGTGGGGTGACTCAGAACCTCGGTCCCGGGAGAGGGGACGTGCCGTTGGGAGGGAAAGATTCTGGCGGAATAAGAAAAAAATGTCCTTTGGGAAAGGGGGGAAGGGTGGAATTTCGTCCTGACCATGGAGTTAAGGGAAAAAAGGGTTTGCTAGTGCGGCGAAAGAAAAAAGAGAAGGAATGAAAAGATGGAAATTGAAAGGACGGTTAACAAGGGGAAAAAAGAAAAAGGGGCGGTCTTACTGCACGCGCAGGGGGGCCGAATTGTAAAACGCAGAAAAAGCACAAGGGAGGGAAAAAAGAGGGGGAAACAGTCCATTTGGACCATTAAAAGGGGAAAAAAAGAGAAAAAGCGGAGCCAAAAGTTTGTCAGGGATGAGAAGGGGGTCCAGCTTTTACAAATCTGTTCCCCGAGTAAAGAAAGGACCTGGGTCCGGGGAGTGGAAAGGAGAAAACAAGGAACACATCGATAAAGGGGAGGGGGGACCACCCTTCCTCAGTATTGTAATCAAAGGGGTTCTCCGGACGGGACAGGGAAAAAAAAAAAAAAAAAAGTCAAGAGGGGGGAAAGGCCGGGCGCCGTAGAGGGAGCTGGCTCCTTACTGGTTGCAGAATAGGAGACAGCAAAAGATAATGGTGAAAAGGAGGGTTCCAGAAAGGAATGAAAAAAAGGGTTCTGGATCAACTCACTAAAGGATGGAACATCCGTCTAACATCCGTTAATCCGGAGGGGTTTGACGGCGTTAAAGGAGGGGAAGGGTGTGGGGGAGTAAAGGAAGCCGTAAGTTAGCTTTATTCCCCGAGAATGCGGGCGGGGGGGGGAGACGAACCGATGGAAAGAAGGCCCAGGGGGGGGTGAACCGATCCAATAGTCTGCGGGGGGAGAAAGGAAAGGGAAGCCGTCAGGAAGGGAAGGGAAACGGGGAAAAAGGACGCAGTTAGGAAAGTGGGGAAGGGGGGGGGAGGGTAAAGTCCTCCAATGCGGGGGGACAGATCGGGCGAAGTGAAAAATGAGCCGCTTGGGCAGGGAGGGAAGGTGCAAGGGGTCATGGAAGAGGAATCCTAATCTGTTGGCGACTCTTATATTAAATTTTCGGGTTTGTGAAAAAAGGAAGGGGAGAAGAGAATTGCACGGGAAATGAAAAAGAATTCAAGAACGAAAAAAAAAATGAGCAGATCAGACCCCTGGCTTAGAGCTATCAGGGGGGACAGCCCATGCGGCTGAAAAGAAAGGGATTGGCAACGGGGATCGAAGGAAGTGGCTGTGGGTTCGTGACTAAAAAAATCTGGCACAAAAAAAAAAAAAGATCAATCGGGTGTGGAAAAGATTGTGACACCTGCGGCAGAGGAAAGAGGAAGGGAAGTCGCCAAAAGGAAAGAGACAGGTGTAAAGGGTGCGGCGAAATGAAGCTGTCGTCAGTCGCTCAATTCAGAGGAAATACGCTCCCCTGGTGGGGGCAGGAAGGAAAAAAAAACTGCCTCGTCCAAAGATACCAAGGGGGACAAAGAGGGGTCGCATCCTAAACTCGGGGCTGGGTAGGTAGGAGTGCTAGGATCAGGAACGAAAGAAAGGGAGGGACGATGCAACGGCACAAACAGAAGGGGGAAAGGAAAAGACACGGCAAGGAGGTCAAGAAAAAAAACCGCCCTAAGGATGCTGTGCACTTTCCCGGAAAGCCATCATACTGGACACACGGAAAAAAGGAGGAAAGTCCATCCAGGAAGAGAAGGAGTGACCAGATCGAGATGAGGAGGGGTGGTTGGGAGCTTTCCCAAACCTCTGTTGGACGGCGGGCTATTCGGGGGCAAAAAGCGGGGGGGAAAAGGCTGTGCGAGTGGAGGGAGACAAACTCAGGGGGGAAAAAGTAAAAAAGGGGTACAAAACGGCACATGACGTGCGCGGTATGGGAAAGTGGATGCTGCGGGAAAGATATCGTAAACAAATACAGCAAAAAAGGGAGGGGGGAAAAATAAGTAATCAGAAAGAAGGAGGAACCAGCAGTGGAAAGAACCAACAGTAGGCCGGAAGTGTGCCAAAAAAAAGGGATGCGTGAAGCCTGGGCGATAGGAACAACTGAGAAAAGAGACTGATAGGGCCACGCCAGTGGGGGGAACGAGGGAAAATGGTCCAATAAGGGAAAAGAACTGGAAAGCGCCACTCGGGTAAAAAGGCCGGAAGTCTAAGAGTATAGAGAGGAGGGGCACTTACATAAGAGATCCAAGGTGTAAACAGGAAAAAGGGAAATTCATAAAGAGGGGGAAGAAAAAAGAACTGCCACCACAGAAGAGGGCACCGAAGAGTGACGGATGATGTGGAATTATATATGGAAGACTTGATACCGTGAATAGCCAGGGTAAGGAAAGCAGCTCCCGCCGTGGCGTGAAAAACAACCCCGGCTCTGGGTCCGAAGGAAAAGGAAGAAAAGGGATCGCCAAGGGATGGCAAACCCTGGAACGCGCCCTGCCTCGTTCGGAAAACCCCCCACACACTGTGCGAGTGGGGAAAAAAAACAAAGGACAACACACACAGAACCCAATCAAAGGGAGAGGGGCCAAAGCCAAAGACTGCCACGAGAACAGGATATAATAGCCAGAGAGACGAGGAGAAAGCCTTCACTTGGGGGAAGGGCACATCCTGGGTGCAACAAAAAGGGAATGAAAAAAGGAAAAACAATCGGGAAGAAAGGGGTGAAACAAAAAAAAATGCGCAGGAACCCGAATCCGTGAAGGGGGGAAGGTACCATTAGCCAACGGGACACCTGAAGCCCCAAGAGAAACGGAGGATTGAAGGACTATCGAGTTTAAGGGGGACCGGCTTCAACTTGTAATGTGAGGGGAAAAAAAAGCGGTGTCATATACAGGACGAAAAAATCGATGTAACGGCAATAGCGACCTGTATGACAGCAGCTCTTGGGCAAGCACCTATGAAAGGGCCCTTATCGTACATGCGACAGGATGGCGCACATGAACCGTCCAGGCAACTTGGAAGGGACAAATAAAACGTAAACGCATAACAGACGAGCCAAGACGGCGCAACAGAGTCATAATAGGATTATGGCACAAAAGGTCGGACAGCCATAAAGGATAACAAGACGTACGCGAGCACGGTCTCGAACGTGGGGAAGGGAAAAAAAACATAAGTGTGACACCCATAATACGCAAAAAACGGAGGAAAAACACGGCGCGTAGGTGTGAGAAAAAAGAAACCAGAGGGCAAAAAAAGGGATCATCGTGGGAACTGGGTCCGAAACACGTTGTGAGGAAAAAGGGGGGGCACGGAGTGCACCGTCAAAGCGCGGGGGGGAAACGAATACATCGCGGGGCCACAGTTTTGAAAAGATCCGAAGAGGAGGGTGGTATACACTTATAAATCATAAGGGCATGGGGAAGAGAAAGGGTCGAAGTTTGAATAGGGCGCGACGGGACCTGAGGGAGCGCAAGCGCCGCAACCGGGGCAAAAGAAGAAAACATAAAGAAAAAACGAAAGAAAATGTTGTGGGGCGCCACGCACAAAAGAGGAAGGGAGTGATGGTTCCACGACGAAAAAGAAATGGCAAGGCAGAGGGCCAGGGAACGGGGGTTGGCGCGGAAAAAGATATGACCAAATCGGCGGGCCACGATAAGTTGACTGTTTGCCTGCAGGGAGTTCCGCAAATGACATCAGGAAAAGGGAGAAGCGGGAGAAGAGAAAAGGTACGGTTCGACGGGGGGGTCAAGTCGTTCTAGCGGGCAAGCGAAAAAGGGGGGAAAAACAAATCGAAAAACGGCTGAGGGAAAAATACGGGCCGTGTTGAGGGAGGAGAAGAACCGAAAAAAAGAGAGACAAAACGAACGGAAAAAGCCTGTGGTATTACCGGGGTGGAAAAAGAGGAACTTCGTGGGGTATCACTGGGAAGAGTGCCGTGACAAGAGGGAATGGGGCGAGGGGAAATTTCATCCGCGCCCCCGCCGGTTTGGAAACCTTGTCATATGGGGTCCAGAAAAGAAAAAGAAAAATCTCGCGGAAAGCGACGACCTCGAAAAAAGGAAGGAATAAAGGCTGGGTAAAGACGCTAACAGGCAAGGCGGTACAGAATCGAGGGCGTGCAAGTGAGGCAAAGAAGAGTTCTGTCGTGAAAAACCTACGCAACCCAACACACATCGGTGCAAGGTTAATCGAGTACGGGGGGATTCTCGGGGTGGACCTGGGGGGAAGGGCCGTCCTACACCGAGGGAAAAAAAAAAAAACGCAGGGGTGATCCAACGGCCTTTTTGAGATGAAGAAACAGGAACTCATCGAGCGAAAAAGGGGGAAAGACGCGGATAAATGATAGGGGGGGGGACAAGGGGGTGAGGCCGGACAGGGAAAGGGACCCCAGAGCGGTGACGCCCATTTTGTCCCAGACAACGCATGGAGGAAAAAAAAGAAAGGAACCGAACGATGGGTAAGGAAAGAGGTCATCCAAAAGAGGAAAAGGGGGGGAGGCGTCGCAAGGGGGGCAAAAGACCTTCTAGCCAGGGGAAGGCCGCACTTCCTTTTCATTACCGGCCAAGAAAACAAGCTGTAGCTGCCACAATCAAAAAAGGTATGCAAGAAATAGGGGGGAGGGGAAGGACGCTAAGCTTCGTGCCGTAACAACGTAAAGAAGAGAAGAGCGTCCAACTTCGAGGGGCCCCGCAATCAAAAAAAGGAGAGAAACACCCAACAGAGGGGGAGGAAAGAAAAGACAAAAGAGACGGAAGAGAAAGAAAGGATGCGGGCCCAGCCTTAACGCATCCTCCGAAGCTATCTCAGACTGGGAAAAAAGGGGGGGGAAAAATGAAACCCCGATGAGGTGAGGACTTATAATTAGAAACTGAACTATTTGAGGCGTCGGGGGTGAGGGTGGAGAAGAAAATTGTTCAAGCTCCAGAAAAAAAAGGGAAAAAGGAGGGAGCAGGACCTTAATTAAGAGGGTTGGTAAACCACCTTCAACGTGGCGAAAAGGAAAGAAAAAGAAGAAGGAACGAAAAAGGGGTACCGGGGGGAAAAAAAAAGGGAGGGAAAAAAAATCGAAAAAGGGGGCAGGTCCCTTGCAATTAACCCATGTGTTTCCATTTCGAGGGTGGTCCCCCAGAAAAAAAAGGGGGTTTCAGAATGACGAGGGGAAACACGGGAAAATGGAAAAGTGGGTCTGTTTACGAAAAGCGCCGGGGAAAAAAACTGACAATCCCCGGGAGGACGGGGGGGCTGCGAACCGATGGTCGTCAAGGGAGAAAAGGGGGAGGGGTTCACTGGGAACTGGAGAGAAAGGGAAAACTCGGCGGTGTGGTTATCACAGGGGGGAGGAGAGACAAAAAGATATGGCAAGGGAAGGGAATGAAGCCTCACCAGAACTCTGGCCGACCCGGGAAAGGGGCTCGTTTCCGCTCGATGGGAAAAATAAATGTTTCTCGGAAAAAAGAACGAGGAAAGTTCCAGGGGGGAAAGGAATAGGTCTTTCTAAACCTATCGGTTGCGGAGGGGGTTCCTTGAAAAGGGGTGGACAAAAAAAAAGGGAGGGAGTCGCAGGGGGAAAAAACGGTACATCTGGGCCTGTGGTGTGGGAGCTGGGAAGAGGAGGGAGGAAAAAGGGGGGGGGGGGCCGGGACAGTTCGGGGGAAGGATAGCGCAACTTTCAGTGCACCGGGTCCGGCCCGTCGGGGGTCCTCCCCATATGAAGGAAAGAAAAAAAAAGGGGGCCGTAAGTACAACGAGAAAAAAAAAAAACCGCAGTTCATAATGGTAATGCAGAGAAAAGCACCAAAAAAAGGGTTGTAAAAAAAGGGAAAAGTTTTGGTTAAGGCACCGGTTGAAGGGGTGGGCAACGCCTAATCACAGCGTGGAAAGATTTAATCGGTAAAACTATTGGAAAATGGGGAAGAAGGAAAGGAATCCGGTAACAACGTAAAACCTCCGCGGTAGTCGTGTTCAGGCCGTGGGCGGGGAGAAGCCGGATTTAGGGGAAGAGGAGGGGAAAAGGGGGGGAAAGAAGGGAAACCGTGGAAAAAAAAAAGACCATGTCTTCGGCTAAACAAGGTCCAAGGGGGCCGAGGCCAGAAAGGGGGCAACCGGGCGGACCTTGGTGAAAAGGTGCTAAGGGAGTAATCCGGTTGAGAAGGGGGGGGGAAAGTCTCGAGGACGGCAGAGACCGGAGCAGAGTTTACATAGCAAAGCGGCCAAAGAACATAGAAAATCAAAGAAAAGCACAAAGCGTTGGGGAGGACGAAAGAGTGAGTTAGTGAAAGGACGGAGTATTGGGGGGGGCTTTCAAAGGTCGGCAGGAACTTCGACAGAGGGAAGGGAGGGGGGGGAGGGGGTCCTGGGGAACATAGGAAAAAAATTACCCGCGAAAAGGTGAAAAGGGAAGGGGAAACTTCTGGTTGGTCCAGGAATCAGGGGTTGGAGGGGGGGATCCTTCAAAGAAAAAAAATGGGCAATGTCAGTTGCTCAATCTTCCGAAATAAAAAACCGATCCTCGCCGGTTAAGCTAGGAGGGAAAGGTAACCATGTTGGAAAAAAAACTTGAGGGGGGGAAAGAAGGAGGGGGGTGGGTGAAAAAAAAACAGTGAGTTTCAGGGGGGGTAGGGGGAGACCCAAGTTGACCTTGGCAACAGCAAATCTTCTGTGTGGCGGGAAATCGATCCGATTCAAAAGGAAATAGGGGGGACGGGTGTGGAAGAGGCATATCGACTGCGGGGAAATCTCGGAAAAGAAAAACTTGTAAAAACGCGGGAAAGAGAGAACATCATCGCAAAAAAAAAAAAAAAAAAGAATAAAAGCGGAGGGGAGAAAAAAAAAGTTTACGCCTCCCCGGGGGCGACCACTGCAAAAAAAAGGAAAGGCGGCAGCGTTAAGCTACCCTCCCGGTATGGCGGAGAAGTTTCAGAAACGGGCCGGGAAAGGGTGCTGAAAGGGGAAAGGGGAAAAGATTGCGCAGAGGAAAGAGACCAGGGGAACTTGGACCAAGACCAAAACCCAAAAGTATCGGCCATGTCCAAAAAGGGAGGGGGGAACGGGGAATATGAATTGAAAACCAGAGGGCATGGAGGGCCAGCCCATCTCATAGCAAGTTGAAAGTTTTTGGGAGCAAAAAAGGGGGTTGGAAAAGTTCGGAGAAAAGAGAAGACGGGCAAAAGAGGGATTCGGCGTTCTAAGAAAAAAAGACGTCAAAGGGGCTCGACCAATGGGACGGCGCAAATGGGGTCCATTGCAAAGGGCGGGGACTATGGA
>Ga0179593_1599493_pt1 | contig 16179 bp, 22 predicted proteins | sample CZODoug2_1_08_16_FD_185931 | JGI IMG/M metagenome (GOLD analysis project Ga0179593, IMG submission 185931) | Vadose zone soil fungal communities from Angelo Coast Range Reserve, California, USA - CZODoug2_1_08_16fungal (PacBio error correction) | ecosystem: Environmental > Terrestrial > Soil >...
GGGGGAGGATGGCCGACCTCTGCGCAGTTTCGCCGAGCGTATGAGAGCCACAAAAAAAGGAAGGGGGGGGGGGTGTTGTGAAGAGGGGGACGGGGGGGCTGGATCGGGAGACACCTTCTCAATTCTAAAGGGGGACTTTGGCGGGGGGGAATGGGGGGGAAGGAAAGAACAGCATTGGGGAATCACGACCGTGACCGGGGGGGAGAGGAAATGAGGGGAGAAAGGGGGATCGGTGGACACCTGCCCACAGTTTCAGAGGGCCCGCTCTTTAAAGAAATGGAGAAACGCCCTGGAAAGGGAAAATTGGAAAAAAAAGGAGGGGACTTTCAAACTACTTCAGAGAGACTCTCGAGGAAGGACTCAGGAAATCAACAAAAAAGAGGGTGTGAAGCGTGGTGAAAACTCTAGTTATCTTTCCAAAGAAACACAAAGGGGGGGGGGGAAGTTTTGATTTTCGTCGCCGCCGGGGAGGGGTAGGAGCGGGGGAGGAAGGGGGGAGGGGAGACTTTGTAACTTTTACCGATTGGTGGAATACATCTTGAAATTGACTCTTGAAGGAAGGAGGTCTGAGTTGGTGGCTTTGTCTGACTGAGAAAATGGGGGCCGGAAATCCAGACTAAAAAAAAAGGAGGGATTGAACTCAAAAAGAAGGACTCCTTATAAATACGCGGCGTGAAGACCGGAAAATTAAGGGAAAAAAGGGGGAATATAGCCGCTGAGCAAGAGGTTCAGGATTGAAGGAAGAAGTACACAAAATGGATGGCAGAGAACACAAAAGAAGAAGAAAAGTTAAAAGCGTAACGTGGGGGTTATCCTCCCTTAATGGCAGTAAAGGCTAATGAGAGGGGGGGGGGATATTCGTCCCGCTTATTAACAGAGTGGTAAAAGGAAATGGAAGAGGCAAGGACATACGAGTATGCCGAAGAGTCGTCAGCGTTTTGTTTTTCTCCAAAAAATTCAAAAAAGAAACAAAGGGGACTCGGGAAGTGTTCCTCGTATTTTCCAAGAGCTTCCCAAGGGGAAAAAAAGAAGGAAACTAAAAACAAACCGACCCGTATGCACCATAGCGTTCAAAACGCCTCTCAAAAAAGGAGAAAAAAAAACCCCGGGGAGACTGCAAAAGGGGTAGAAAAACAGTAGGTGCTGACGCCGCCGAGAAGTTCAATCGGGGAAAAAAGAAAAGACAAATGAACTCTGAAATGCCAGAGGAGCCGTTGGGCCTGACAATGGTTGCCTGCAAATCCATACTCGTACGTGCAAAAAATCACATAGGGGGGAGAGCGAATAGGACAAACTGTCAATCGGACTCGTGTCGGGGAAAAAGGGTCCGGAGGGGAATGGAACGTAAGGTAAAGGGGCTTCACTGACCAGAAAAGAAATCCATTCGCGAGGGAAACCTGGCATCACCGATTAAAAATGTCGAGATAGAAAATCAAGCAAGGGCTCTTGTCATCGGGGAAGGTAAGAAATCAAAAAAAATCAAAAGCGGACGGCAGCACCAATAATCAGTCTAGTCCATCAATAAGGGAAAAACCTCAATATCAGATGGAAGGGGAAGGGAGGAAACAGGGGGGGTATTTCAACTGTCAAGAGGAAGATCTCACAGGGAAAGGTGAAAGGATCGCTGGGGGGAAAGGAAAGAAAGGACGGCTAGCGGGTAGCCGACTCTTTGACCAGGATGTGGCCGCAAACACATCTGCGCAGGATTAAGACGCTCTGCCAAAGAAAGGGGGACATTTCACCCTTCACCTCAGGGATCTAGCTTGCATGCTAAACACGCGTGACAAAAGAAGTGGATGCAGAGGGAAGAAAGGGAACCTCTCACAGAGATAAGAGACAGGGAATTAGCGGCCGGGAAACGCAATCTTGAACAGGAAGGGCCTGGGAGTTGAGAGATGAAAAAGAGGGTCGGAGAGGGCGGCCAGGGAAGCCTTCGCGGTGCTGCGTTAGGAGGGGAAAAAGATGCCGAGGGGGGGAAAGAATCATTGTAGAAAAAAAGGAGGGGATAGATTCTGACCCAGTACGATTCCTAATCATTCATACGGAAGAGGAACCTCGAATGAAACTGGGGGGAAAATGAGAACCGATCTGGCATCGCCTAAGCAAGGACGGAAGGAAAAAGGGGGGGGGGGAAGTGGTTCTCAAAAAAAGGGAAAGGGAAATACTAGGTTGCGATGGATCAGAGGCTGAAGAGGAGGGGGGCATCCAACGAAATGTCACTCTTTATTATCAGAGAGCTGATCAGAAAGGGAAGAATGGCGAAGGAGGGCGCGATGTTTGTCGCGTCGAGGGGAAAAAGAAAAGAGGGGGCAAAAAGGGAAAGGCCGGACCATCTGAGCGGACAGCAGCGATGGAACGGGAAATGGCTATTCTTAAATTACGGAACTGGGGACAAAGTAGACCATCGGTCGTCTATCATAAGTATTAGTGGCAGGAGGGGAGATAGCCGTAGAGGGGTGCTTGACGGCGGCAAGTGATTATTTTGCACGGGATTAATATAAACGCCCTTACCCCATAGAGATGGGGGGTATATGTTGGCCTCGCAAGTCAATAATATACGGAATTCAGGGGGGAAATTCAGAAGTGGGGATTAAGGGTAGGTGAGCACACGAGATAGGTCTAAGAAAGAAACGGGAACGGATCCCTCTGTAATCCTGGGGGGATAAGGACCAGTCACTAATGTGGCAAGCCTTGTGCGGATACTATTATTTAGGGAACACGGATGACAAAAGACCCAACTGCGGCAAAGGGAGCCCAGAAAGTTAGTTGTGCTGGAATGGAAGAGGAAACGCTAGAAAGCAATTTCACCTTGGGCCGACTAAACGGGAGAGGGGCATTACGGGAAGGGAAAAGGTTGGTGTAAGTGAAATGCACAGTTGGGCCGTGGAACATTGGTTTCATACTTCTTTTATTTGGGGTTCGAGGGAAGCCGGGGGGGAAAAAAAGGGGGAAAAAACGAGGAACACGAGGAACTAGTCAACACGAAAGGGAAAGACGTGAGGGGGGGGGCGAAAACCGCGACGAACAATAGGACGAAGAATATGTCCGTGCATACGTTTTCTCGTATTCCAGGAATCTCGGGGACAAAAAGGAAGTAATAGCGGAGAAGGAAAATTAAGGTGACGCGGATTTGACGGAAATTCAGGAGGGCAAAAAAAAAACGGGGAAAAGGGAACTTATGAAGATGGGGAAGGGGGCTCACACTCTTACGAGGAAAAGATCAATACGACGGACAGCCGCTCCGAGAGCTTATAATTCAGGGGGAGTTTGGAGAAAAAAAAAAAAGAAAGTGAAGAAGCGGGTAAAGAGGGGAAGGCGGTGTATGAGAAATAGAGGGAACCAGTGGTGGTTGGGGGGGAGGGGGGAAACAACAATGGAGGAAAAAACAAAAAAGGAAGGGAAAAAATCGGAAATTACAGACGTAACTTTCCCGATGAATTTCGTAAGGGCGACTACATTCGAACTCGAATCAGGAAAAACTGACAAAAGAGAAGACAAAACCGGGAGGAGTGGAAAACTGGAAGGGAAGGGGGGGGGTCAGGATGACGGAAGAATCGCCCGTTTAAAACCAAGATCACCCATATTCAAAGAAGTTACTTGCGTTCTCGGGGGAAGAAAATCAAAGGCAGACCGGTGGAGTTTCCGGGGGAAACCTCTCTTACCAAAAACGCCGACGGAAAAACTTGCCTCGGGAGGGGGAAAAGAAAAATCCAGAAGAAGACAACCTGAGCCATTTCAGAGATCCAATGGGAGGGGAGACACTCTCACCATCTCTATCCAATGAACCAAAAAAAGGAGAAAGGGGGAGAAAGAACGGTCTAGTCACTATCCAGCCACAAAATTTCTCCAGGGGGGAGGGAAAAGGAGCCGAAAAAAAAGGGGAGGGAAAAAGGGTCAAGGGGTGGTCGCTCAGACGAGGATTAAAGGCATACCAGAAACCAACTCACCTCCACATTTCCGAGGATTGAAGAAAAAACAGATGAACAACAACCGGAGGCGGAGAGAGAAGATGTTTGCACACGTATTACTTAGTAGTCTAAAATGTGTTAGGGAAAGGGGATCTCTTAAAAACACCATAGGGACAATTGCAAAAATGAAACAGGGGTTGATGGCTAGGGCGCAAATTTACGCCTTTCTCAATTTGAGTGTGGGAGGGGGGAAGAACGAAAAGAAGGTGCCGGATGGGGATCGCTAATGGGGTGATCGTGGGGGAGGAAACGAAAGAAGGGGGGGAAGAAAGAAGGGAACAAGTGGCTTCAGCCCGTTAGCGAATGTTATCGTTTTTAGAAAGGGATTCAAGAAATGAAAGGGCCGGAAAGCAACTTTGAACCGATCGTTACCAGGGGAAACCGCTCAAGGGAGGGAGGGCAAAGGCATGAGATCCAAAGCAGTAACTTCAGGCGGGTGGATCTTTGGTTCAAAAGAGCGATTGGGGAAAAAAAAAAGGAGAAGGGGTGGTCAAACTTGATTTCGCCAAGGTCTGGGAGGAAGGGTCAGGGGGGGAGTGGAATGGTGACTGACACAGAAATTTTGGAAAAAAAAAGAAGAAAGGGGGATGTAAGTCAGAAGCAGAATGTCTGGTGTTCCGACGTGGGGGGGGAGACAGGAAAGGGGGGGAAGAAGGGTCCAATACAAAAAACCTGGGTCCTGAAACCACCCGTTTCCAGCCCTTTATACTGAAAGCGTGGCCAAGGCCCTTCTGTCAGTTGACGAAAGCAAAAAAAATTAGACGAAAAAGAGGCCCGTAGATGGGGGGGAGAGTGAATTCGTACAAGAGGACCGAACAAAAAAAAAGAATAAGAAACGGGGGTTTATCCGCTAAGGTACGTCAAGCTAGCAAGAAGCTGATGTGTTGGAATATTCTATCCAGGTGATTCAAAAAGCAAAAAGGAAAAAGGAAGAAGGAAAGGACATATGAGTAAGACCGGATATAAAGTAAGTCGTTGGGGGCGAATTGGAGAAATACGCAAAACCTCGTCAGAGGGGGTTCCGTAGCCGTATTCCTGAACAGGGGAAGCTGGATTAACAGAAAGAAAAGAGAGCGAAAAACCTCCCGGAATGCACTCAATACCGGGCCAAACGAAGGTCACCAACCATTAGGAAAAAAAAAAAAAAAAAAGCCGAAAGGAAAGGGGGAAGAGGCACAAAAGGGCAATTGCTGACGAAAGGGAAGGGAGAGAGATTTGAAAATAGGAGGAAAAGAAATCCTACAATAAAGACTACGAGAAGCGTATCCTTTGGTCGGGGTTCATCCAGAGACAGACTACGGCGAAAAACCCCGAATATGACGGCTGCCTTCAGAGGATCAGAGATGAAAAAAGGGGGAAAGCGGACGGAAAAAATCCGTGGCAGTTGATACGCAGGAAATCGATGCAACTGCCAACGTAAACAGGCGAAAAAAGTCTTACGTGTGAACCTTCATCACAGGTTAGGCGTTGAAGGCGAAAAAGAGGGAGCCAGTTTTCGAAGGCGTAGAGTGAAGCAAAGGAGCAAAAATCAAACTAAAACAACATAAGCAGGCGCCACACGCGAAACGCAAGAGCGCAAAGAGGGCAAATCATGACGTAACGTTGTGATAATTAAATTCAGAGTAAGAGGACCGGGGGAAAAAAGAAGGGGAGAGGAAGGACTCATGACGGCTGCTAGGGCGATGTGGAAACAATCTGTTTTTGGGGGAAAACCATGGGAGCCAGGATAGATTAAAAAGACTCCTACTTGTCGTAACTTTCTTTCGCCTCGCTCAGCTATGGGAAAAAGGACTAGGTGGATGCAACAGCGCCATAAAGAACTTCAGAAAGCGAAGGGGAAGAGGACCCACTAATTGGAAAAAAAAAAAATAGAGAAGGAAATCTAAAATATTTAACTTCGCGTCCTGCAGGTGAAGGAGGAAAAAAAAGAGAGGGAGATGGAGGACATTGCCGCATAGGCGGGGAAGGAATGCTGAATCGGGTGGGCGGGACTATTAGCTAGATCAAACAACAACGTAGGATGAAGATATATATAAGATGAGCCTCTTAGGAGGAGCGATTAGGGGAAAGAAGAGCAGCGAATTCTTCAACTTTCAAACTTTGAAAGAAAAATAAAAAAGGGGAGAGCTAAACGACAGGACGAGAAGGAAGAGAAGGGTCCTACTCAAGAATGACACAAGTAATTGAATCTATTTTAAGGATTCCCTCAGGGGGAGGACGGGGGAGTTTGAACAAAGAGTCGTGTCACGCGTGAGAGAAGAGATGAATCGAGGGAGAAAAAAGAAAAAGTTGGTAAAGGGAAGAAAGGTCGAGCGACTAATCGCAGGGGGGGGGCGCGAACCAAAAAGAGAGGGCACAACGGCTACTCTATCCTTCCAATAGTCAGAGTGACTCGAGATAAAAGGGGGAAGGAGTGAAGGACTGGTATGAAACCTGGTGGGGGACGAAAATGAAGGGAGGGCGTATAAAGATAAAGTTTCACGCGACGGATAGCCTGATTATTTGGGCGGTTTCTGCCGGCGCAGGTGGGGTATTTGGGAAGGAGTCAAAGAAAAAAGAAAAAAGCGGCGTCGGGTGATGTTTGGGGCGGGTAGGGGCATTCAAGCAAAAAGGGAAGAAGGTGGGGGGAAGGGGAAGGAGGATAGAACTGGTCGTGGCAGGGGAAGCAAGGTCAGCTATCAAAGGACTTAACGTGTGTCGCAAGACTTCCGCAGAGGAGTGAAAGAGTGGCGCGAAGGCCAGCAAGGTGTTATCAGCCTGGTGTAGGACGAGTCTATTGGAAAGGAAAATTCCGGATTCAAGGAAAAAAACGCGAGAGGATTGGCGGAGAATTGCGCTATTGAAAGTAGGTCGAAAAATGAAGGGAAGACTAATTGAAAAGTCGGAAGACCTATGGGGATGTTGTTTTCCTAAGGGGGGGGAATAGTGTGGGGGCCTTTTAGCTAGGGGGGGACTGTCGTGGGGGAGGGGGGTCGAGGGGTCCTACTGAGGGAGCCTATCATTAAAAGGGAAGTAATACTATTCACAAGAGGAACACTGGGGAAAAGTGCAGAAAAAGAGGGATTTGGGAGACACAACCCAAAAGGGTCCGACGAAATCTTATTGAGAAATATTTCCGTGTTAAGAGTTTCGCTACTAGGAGGACAAGAGACGGTGAAATGCGGCTAGGAATAAGAAAAAACAGCGCATTCATTATTTGCTCTCATTTACTGATCAGGATGGGAAAAAGGGGAAGAGGGAGGGTCTCTGGTTTGCCTTGTTCGGCTAAAGCTTGTACAAAGGAAGAAATCGACGGGGAAAAAGGAAAGGGAAGGGTCGGTGGGTTGGCTCAACAAAAAGCAGGGCCGGCTTCACGCAGTAGAAATGGCTGGAATCGGTTATTGAGAAAGAATAAGTACTTAAGGGGGGGGGGGGAAACGGCCAACAAAAAAAAGAATCACGAAAACGATGAATCAAGACCTTAAAAGCGGGACTACAAAGAGTTGAAAGATTAAAAAAAATTTCGGAAGGAAAAAGAAACTATAGGAACTCAAAGCCCCCAATCCCAGGCACCGTGGCGAAATAAAGTGAAAAAGGGCCTGTGGGGCCAGCGACAGGGGCAGGGAACAGTTTTGACACCCACAAATTCTCCTGAAGGACATGCCCAAGAGAGGAGTAGGCCGCCTCCGTCTGTGCGGTCCTCGGAAGCGAGAAAAGGGGCAAAAGATTTAAATCTGATCCGATCAAGAGCCAATTCTCTATCACTTTCAAGAAGCACGTAAAAGGAAAGAACGGGAAGAGGGGAAGATCAGAGGGGAGGGCTCCAAGAAGGAAGAATAAGGGAAAACGGCCAAATCAACCAAAAGAAATTGGAAAAAACCGGAAAACAATAGCCATCAAAAGAAAGCCGTTCCATTGCAATTGTCCTAGAAAATAAAAAAGGCGCATACAGGAAGAAAGTACGCCGGGAAAATCGTGTTTTGCTCACACAGATCTACACACAAAAAGGGAGGGGAAGGAAAGGAGCAAAAGGAATCCCACCGGCGTAAAAGAAAGTGATGGGCCGGATGCGTCCGGCCTCTGGTCCTACTCGAGGAAAAGGCCCACAGGGAATAAAAGGGATTGGGGTGAGGGAAGAAAAGTTAGAAATTTTCTGGTTTTAGGGATCTTGGGGGGGGGAAAGGGAACCGTAGAAGAAAGGAGAGTGACGATGGGCCTAAGGGGTGATGGCTTTCAGATCCGAGAATTTTTCATCACGACGGGTGTGTCTTCAAAGTAAAAAAAGGGCGGGCGGAGAAAGGATGACGCTATTTAACAGGATGGACTGAGGACCACCCTGGTCAAGAAGGGGAATGGGAACGCAGCTCAACGACGGGGAGGCGGAAAACTAAGTCAGCAAAGCTCTCTCTATTTCCTCCTAGGTCATTCTTCTGGGGGGGTCGGGGGAAGAAAGAGTGTGGAAGCGCTTAACAACAAGGAATTGGGGGTGAAAAGAAAAAAACTTGAAGGGACGAAGGCGGGGATTGAAAGGTTGGAAGGAGGATGTATAGTGACTGGTCTTCCTCCCTTTACACGAATTTTTGAATACATCGGGGGAGGGAGAAGTAATAAAGGGGTACGTATCTAGTTGGTGGGACCTGGTACGGTATAAATTTTTTTAGAGAAATCCTGGAAAAAGACCAGGGTCATAAGCTTCCAGACATTTGATGAGGAGGGGAAAGAAGGGAGGGGGGGGGAAAGGGAAGAAGACTTACTGATAAGCTAAAAAGGAAAGCAGGAAGTTGTCCGATTTAATTGAGAGTGAGCTTAGATGATGCAAAAAAACAAAGAGGGACAAAAGGAGTCCACGTGGTTTTTAGCATCCCTATGGAAGTAAGTCGCAAAGGGAAGTGTTTGGATTCTATTAGAATATGTATCCCTATCTTGGGAACTGAGAGAGAGAAGGTAAAAAGGAAACAAGGATATTCTAGTAATCCGTAGATGCGTCGTAAGAGGGGGGGGGACAAAACAAAGTCCAAAAAAGCTCACAGACGTCTTGTTCCTCTGGGGACCTCGGGGGGGGAAAGCGTAGGCAAAGGGGGATGCTGAGGGAGCACCCTCAGTATAACGAACAAATAAAAGAAAGATGCACCAAGAGAGGAAAAAGAAAAAAAAAGACATTTCAACAAGTCGGAAAAAAAACACATGCCCAACACGTGTTAGAAGAAACAGTTAATTGCTGACGCCAGGAGGGGAAAAAGGAAAACAATCGCGAAGGAAAAAAACTCAAAAAGAACTAGGCCTAAAAGACTCGAGCCCCTTTTTGGGGGGCATCCGAGGGGGGGGGGAAGGACGAAGAGAAAGGAGATCACATAGTACTGCTGGAAAGAGAAAAGATTAAAGGTCACTAAGCCTGGCGGTCGACAAACCTTTCCTTCGTTGTCTTGGGATAATGAAAGGAAAAAGGGATAAATGGAAAGAAGAACATTCTAGATCGAGATTAAACATGAGACGTATAGGAGGGGAATCTGAAATGGGGGCAAATAAGCAAACATCACCAGCACGAATGGCAAGCTTCTTATATAGATACGGAAGAAAATAACAGGCACGACAAATAATAGGACTAGCCATCAGAGAAACAGAAAGGACTAGGAGAAAAGGAAAAATCAAGGGGCTAAAGGGGAGAAAACGAGGGTAGAATCTCTCCGGGCCGTTCAAATCTCTAGGAGGGAAAGATCTCATAATCAAAGGAGCGGAATCTGTGCCCAAGATCTGGGGGTTTGCACCATGCGCGAAAAAAAAATGCGACAGGATTAATCCGCTCTCAAAAAAAGAAAGAAAAATAAAACGTTGTATTCAATCGATCAAAGAAAGGGGATGAAAAAAAGCGGACCGAAGTACGGTGCAAGAGCATACCGTGCAGCCCTCGCCATAGTGCAAACCCTATTGGGGAATGGGGAAAAGGGACGAGGAGATGACTCGGGTGAACTGGAAGGAAAGGCTCGACAGAAAAGGGGGGTTGGGGCGAAAGGGAGGACCAGGAAAAAGAATCCGCTGTGGCCGGGTAATGAATTAAATACCTCAGTAAGGAAAGGGGATAGAATCCAAAAACCACCAGGATGAAAGAGATAAGGTCCCGGATGTACTATTCTATGGGGAGGAAAGCACCGAAGGAAAGGAGGGGGGAAGGGGAACTGTCCATGAAGCAATCGAACCGATCTTGCAACGAAGAAAGGGGACGAAGGGGGAAAAAGAGGGCCACGGCAGAGTACCAGAGGATCTAGGGACGAAAATTTCACTCTTGCTGCGGGACAAGCGGTATGCTCTGGGGGGGATCACAACGAAAAGAGCAGAAGAGAAGAAGTGGGGCGACCAAGTAGGAATTTGGAGAATCAGGCGCGAGTTGGGGGTTCGCGAAACAAACAGAATTCTGGTTTCTACCATATGAGTAAGAAAAGGAGAGTCTGCAGGAAGAGGAGAGATGAAAGGGAAAGTGATGTGATTAAAAATCGGTAAGGGGAAATTGACACTGGGGGAGGAAAGGGGGTCTGACATATGGTCCCGATAGGGGAAGTATTAGACGCTTGCTGCTAGGAATGAAATTATTGCTGAGGGGGAAACGCAGGGGAAAGGGGGGACGAGACGGCTCAAGAATAGAAGAAACGGCGTCACGGGTTTCGTATTTGGGAAGTCTGAGTCAAAGAAGAATTGTCGTGGGGGGGGGAAAGGGGGGGGGGGGGGGAGGGAGGGGGGGAGGGAAGGTGGGGGGTAAAGACCAGAGAGTAGAAGGAAGCACGACGGAACTTTTTCTCCCGCTGAACCCTCTTTGAAGGAATCTTAAGGGAAGGCCCAGCGTGGAATCATCCCTGGTGTCGGTAAAGAGCTGAGGGGGGGGGAAGGGGGACATTCTGGCTGGCAAAAAAACTTCTACGAAGGAGGGGCAGAGTTAGGGGGGCTATGTTCGTCGTAAAGGTTAAAGAGGGGGGAAAAAAGGAAGAAATTGCAAGGGGGCTTCGGGGGAGGGAACGCGATTGGGCGGGGGGTTTTTTCGAGAAAAGTGGGGGAATCGTGGTGGGAAGGAAGGACGGGAGGAGTTAGAGTGCCTAAGAGCCGGTGAAGCATTAGAAGGTAATCCGAAGGGGAAAAAAAACTAGAAAAGGGGCGACTTGCTAATTGATTGGACAAACCCGAAGATATCCTTATGACGAGAAGTGCAAATTTGTTCATCGTGGGACCTCGTAAGGAAAAAAGACGCTGGGAAAAAGAGGCTAAAGAAGTCAAACGCGCATTCTTATTTGGGGCGCTGACGAAGTAGCACGAAAACCACGTGAGCTTAACATATCACTGGGGGCCTGTCGGCAACAGCTTGTGTACTAATTCAAGAAGAAATTCCAGGAAAATTGAGGGAGGGGGCCTTTTGAGAAAAAGTTGCCAGCAGTGAGGCTTCACGCCGAATATAGGGGAAGCGGGGTGGAACAGGGGGGGGGGTGGGGCGGAGTCAGGAACACCCAAATTTTTTCTCATCCATGAAAAAGTCACAACAAAAGAACAAGGAAGAAGGACAGCGAAACCATGTAGTCAAAAGGTAGGATGCGACGGAGAAAAGAGCGTACAAAGGACCCCACCGCTAATCCAGACAACTTCTTCTAGAGACAGGGGAAGGGAGGTGGGCAGCGACGAAAGATAGAGATCGCAGTGAACAAAAAAGGAAAAAAAGAGTCCCAGTTAACTGCGAAAGCGCTCTTGATTAGTTTACCATCCTCCTCCTGGGAAATCTGGGAAAGAAAAACGTAAAAAGGGGAAAAAGGATTGGCAATACTTCCTCGAATCTATTAGAAAAGGGGGCCCATTTAAGAGAGGGAAGAAAGGGGGAAAAGTATGACCCCAAAAGCTGGATCTGAAAAAACAACGAGCACCCATCTCAGGAAAGCCCAGAAAAAGAGAACGAGGAACCACTATCCATCCACCCAGAAATTTCCCCGGAAAGGGGGGGAATACGCAATAAAAGAAAGCGGTCCCATGGAAGTATCATACGCGTATTAAAGACGGCGAATACGTTCGTCCATATCCCAACAGTACGAAGAAATTGAGGAAAAGAGTTTTTTAGAGGAGACTCAAAAAGGAGATGAGGAAAAGAGGAATCTTTGGAAGCAAAAAACGTTCTCAAAGAGGGGGGGGGGGGGGGGGTTGGGGAAAGGTTTATGAACGTATGCCAGCTTCGACGCGTATAGCGGTTGCCCTTGGGACCTGATTAAAAAGGGGTGTTGGGAAGGTCGGAAAAAGGAGGGGATGTACGTGTGACGGGATCGTGGTCATATACTACCGGAGCAAAATTCCCCCCACACAAAGGGGAAGAAGAGCCGGGGGGGGTAATCGCGAGGGGGTGGCTTCATATCGACTATATTTGGGATCACTACTGTGAAAAAGGGCCCGGAGAGGGGGGGATATTATTCATATACGTATTGAAAGGTCTTACTAAAGGGTCCGAGCGGGGAAAAAAAGGACCGAAAAAAACGAGGCGGCTGGGCAACCTACGTCAGAGCGCTAGAAGAGGGGGAAAAGAAGGAACTTCAGCGAACCGGAGCGGGGTTGTAAAAACGCAATATCTTGCCTTCTCTGGAAACCCAAGTTGGGGGGTGGAAAGGACACTTGAGTCTCGACGCAACTGGTTCGGGATTAAAGGGGGGATAACTGATGGACAGTGAGCGCAATTGACTAACTTTGGAATAAAAAAGCTGAAAATGCTGGGGGTAAGAGGGATGAGGGGGAAGCTTTGGGGGCCGTTTCCTTAAGGGAGGAATTGGGGGGAAAGAAATCCAGCACCAAAATGTCCTTAGATTTTCTCAAGAACCAGAATTAAGGGAGGGCCGCAACTTTCTTTCAAAAGGGGTTTCGAGAAAAAAAAGGCGTAAGCCGCAAGGAAGGGGACGGGTGGAGAGGGGGGGGAGGGAAATGGAGGACCAAGGGCAAAAGAAGACTAAAGGGAAAGAGGACGTGGGGGGGGTTTAGCCTCAAGGAAGTTTTCGTCAAAAAATAAGGGTGAGCGTTCTATCCGCTATTTTCCCCGGAAGGGGAACGAGAGGAGAGAGAAAAGGACAAACCAGGACATATATCAAAGCCAGGATAGGAATTCGTGGGTAAGCGTTGGGTAGAAAAATCAAGAGAAAACCAGTCGTTTTCCGGTTTTCCTAGGGGACGTGTTAAAGGAAAAAAAAAGCTTCCCCGAGCCGGAAAGGATTGGAAAAAAACTCCCCGCCGGGACAATAGCTTCCCAGGCCCCAACAGGGGAAAAAAAAATTAGGGAGCCCGAGGGTTACGCCTGCCCCTAAAAATTTTCGGAGGAAATGCAATGGGGGAGAAAAGCCAGAGAGAAAGTCAAAAAGCCCCTCCGCCAATAATCTGACTCCGCGCCGGGGAGCACGTTTGGAGGGGAAAAAAAGAAAGAAGAAGCAAGTAAAAATAGGAAGAACAAAGGCTGCTCACAAGAGGGGGGGGGGAAAAACTGCCGGGAGATCACAACTACCCAAAACACCCCATAAAAAGAAGCGGGGCGAAAAAATTCCCTGTCTTTCTTTTGAGAATCTGAAATCGTAGGGGGAACCACGAAAAAAAAGGAAAAAGAAAAATGCATAACCGTTATGAGTGACTTGAAAAGGCAAAAAAGAACAAAACGGGAAGACGATCTGGCAGCGTCCTTCTATTTAAAACGTAGAGAGGAACAAAAAAGAACAAAGCTAGCCCTCAGAAACCCTGCCACAGAACGAGACGCGAAAAATGGGTAGTACATTGGAGAAATTAACGCATGGATGTAAGGGATCTCAATGATTCCTTAAAATCATCAGAAAAAGCAGAAGAAAAGAAGAGGGCCGGAATGGGGGACCAAGATCTTGTTTGCAAACGGAATAGAGGAAACAGAAAAGGGTTAGAGTACGGATCGGCCAACGCTACCTGATAAAGTGCAGGGGGGGGAAATTTCGTCGTTGCTCCAAGAAATCCAAGAAACGCTTTAACTGTAAGGGGACAACAAGAATAAAAGAGAAGAGGCGTGCATCGTTGGGATAATATTGGAATAAAAAGTTCGGTATTAACTCCGACTCGAAAGAAAAAAGGCAAAGGATTTAAGTCCATATCGGGGTCGATTTGTGGATGAGGAAAAAAGAAAGTGCCGGACATAGCGTCTCGGGAAGGAATCGGACTCTTAAATCCGGCAAACTCTGTAAAAAAAAGAAAGGGGAAGAAGGGGGAAGGCCCTTATTTCGATGCGAGGAGGAAAATAAAGAAGAGGGTAATGGCGCTGGCATCACTAAGGAGAAAAGAACCTATCTTTCATCGGCAACTGCAGGAAGCAAAGGGGCCAAGACCGCGAATTCAAATATAATTTTAACGATAAAAAAGGGAAGCTATGCGAATGGACATCCACGAAGAAAAGGGAACGCGTTAGTATCATAAGGACTCTGATAGAGGAGAAGGGAAAAAAGGGGAGCGTCGGGGAGCGTATCTAATCCCTGGGGGGGTGTTGGCGAGGGGGTGACGGGAAAAAGATATGGGCATCAGATCAAGAGCCGTCCCAGAGTGGGGAGGACTCATCGATCTATTTTAAAAGTAAAGTGGGGGGACTGAATACAAACGTTAAAAAAGGTTCTTCCATTGGTAGGGGAGATAGAATAGATATAGAGTGCGGCTAGCATGAGTGTTTTTCTGGGTGCAGAAAGGGGGGGGGTGGGAGAAAAAATAACTGGGCTTCAAGTATAATACCGGAAGAAAGAGAGGCTTCAACAGGGGGGGGAGGGGAATGACGCTACGGGATTCGGGTTTAACAGGAAAATCAGAACGGGAGGTTAGCCTAAATTTCATCTATCAAAATCACTAGGAACTTGGGGTTGGAAACCGTACAAAGCCTCTTGAACAAGATCGACTGGCAGAGGTACGGAAAGAAAAAAGGGCACTAGGGTAAAGGGGTGAGGAGGAACGAGGGGGGTGGGTCCTTCAACCTTCTTATTCAAAAAACGGCTGAGGGAAAGGGAGATTGGAGTTCGCGTGCTTAGAATACTGAAAATGGTGAAACGTGGCTTCGGGCGACCGATTTTCGGTGTTTTTGGCCGAAGGGTGGGGAAGACGGGGGGGGCATCCTTGCCGGGGGGAAGGTTCAGAGGGTCAGACTGGGTGGCGGACGCGTAAAAAACCCGGAAATAAGAGCACCGGGACACGAAACACTTGGTTGCGACTGTGCACTAGGAGGCGCCAAACCAGATCAAGGGGGAAACGAGAATATTCCGGTTACATCGTGGTTAATAAGAGCCGGAAGAGGGAAAACTCGGAAAATGAAGAGGCTAGAATATAGAATCCAACAGCTGCATTTCTATTTTCTTAATTGACGGATAAAAAAGAGGTTGAGTTCTTCTGTGTGTGCCTGTCGGCGCAATCACCAAAGGGGACGAATTAAAGAGAGACGTACAACGCTCCTCGAAGGGAGGAGAAAAGGGGTCTGGGGGGATCAGAGGGAAAAGCAAGGTGAGTCAAAGTATAAAGGCGAATGCGGTTGATGAAAAAATAAGGGTGGGGGGGGATTTCAAAATTTGTACTCACACTACCCTGCAACAACGAGGGGAAATCAATACCGAAAAGAAAAAGCTGACGAAACGAGTTATTCCAATGTCACCAAGGGAAATTTCTACGAAAAGGAGACACTCCTGAGCAGACTTACACAAACTAACCAGCACCGCTCGCCACCAGAAAAGGGAAAGTCAAAAAGTTCAGAAAGGCAAAGAGAATCGCTCGGTTTTAACCCAGCACACCAGATTCATTAAAGGGTGGGGTCGAATCGCTGTATGTTGAGGCCTCCTCCGTCGGTTTGAAGCGTTCCAAGGGAAAAAAGGAAAAGAAAACCCTACTTGGGGATATCCGGCCTCTGAATCGCTCCACGATCAAAGGACAGAAACGGAACCGGAAGTCAATCGAAAGAAGGCGTAAGGGAAGATAAAAACCACGATCACAAAGCGATCCCAATCCAGGGAAAAAAAAAAAAAAAAAAAAAAAAAGGGGGTAATTCGGTAGATATGCCAAAGCCACCCATCAAATTCGGCCGTAAAGGGTTTGCGAAAAAGGAAAAAAACTGGAAGAACGGGAAGGGGGGAAAGGAGCGGGTAATAGATACAGAAAGGAAAATAAACGGGAGGACGAAAAAATTACGCCTGAGTGATGGGGTGAGAACACAAACATCTCTCTAAAAAGTAGAGAGATTTTCGCAAACACG
>Ga0179593_1361696_pt1 | contig 16178 bp, 15 predicted proteins | sample CZODoug2_1_08_16_FD_185931 | JGI IMG/M metagenome (GOLD analysis project Ga0179593, IMG submission 185931) | Vadose zone soil fungal communities from Angelo Coast Range Reserve, California, USA - CZODoug2_1_08_16fungal (PacBio error correction) | ecosystem: Environmental > Terrestrial > Soil >...
CTCGGTAAGGAGAGGAGACACGCACCCCAAAAAACGGACAAAAAATGCCCAAACAATTAATAAAAACAAACTTCACTGACAACGCTCCGGAGGAGACTAATCTCACACAATTCTACACCGTGGGGTGTGTTCGGAGGGGGGGGCATGGGGGAGGAGGGAGAGGGGGCCGAATGAGGGAACATCTCCGAACGCTGTCGAATCGCCTTCCATGACACGGAGGTTACCGCGGCAAAGAAACCAGGATATGCGGGGGGGCTTCACAGCGAAAAGTGCAAAAGGCCCACAGCATACCGGAGATGAAAAAAAGAAAAAGAAAAGACTCGAAGACGGAAATAGAGGGTCAAGGGGAATCTGAAGCGAAAACGGTGTCAATGAAAAAAACACGCACAAACGAAAAAAAGGTCAAACAATCAAAGAAGAAGGGAAGCGGGAGGAAAAGGGGGCGGAGAAGAAGTGCTTCCCCTCGAACTAGACGGGAAGGGGAACTTACCAAAGCTTGCTGAAGAGAAAGAGACAAAAAGAAGCTTACTGGACAAACAAAAGACGTGAAAAATAACGATCGCACGGCTGCCTTTTCGCCGACCGCGGCAAACGATTAAGTCACCGAAAGTCGATGTGAACGTGCTGGGCAGGAGAGACTGACATTATGGGAGGGGGAAAGGCGATTCCTCAAGCGGCAGGGTGGGCAACGGTGGAGGGCGTATTCGACCGTCAGGTTCAAATTGAAGGGTGGGACGCGAGGAGGAAAAAAGAACGAATTTGTGCAAGTGCGCGCTTAGGAACACCGGGGAAAAAACCGGGGGGGAAAGCTGAAAAAAAAAAGGGAGAGGTGAGACATGAGGAAAGGCGGACAAACGGGACGGATGCAACTAAATCCTGAATCGGCAAGAGCGGGCTCAGGAAAACAAGTGAACTGTGCTTACTGGAGTACGATCCGCTAGGGAAGAAGAATAGGACTATTGCCCTTTAAATCTACAAAAAATTCTCTACAAGCGGTTACGGGGGGCAGAATACTGTTTACTGGGAAAGCCCTGATCGAGAGAGCATAGCCCAGCTTCCTAACCTGACGTAAGAGACTCAAATAAAAATAGTAAAAGTGGGGTAAGAAAAACAAGTCTTAAAAAGTCTTATTCTAAATCAGGGGGGGAGGGAATTCCGACGAGAGAGTGGCGGAGTCCTGGAGGGGTCTAGCAAAAAAAGAAAATCGAGGGGAGAAAACGGCCCGGGGGGCGTCATGTGTTCGGAGAAAAGGATTCCCCTGTAAAAAAGGGAACGACTAGTGCGATTCCGGAAAGATTAAGTCGTGGTAAAGGATCATTGTGAAAAAAAAGCGCGAGAAGACACAGGGAGCTCTATCAACAACAACAACGGAGAAGATGACTTCGTCTCAGAAACGAGCAAAACAAAGAAAAAGGGGGACTTCCTCGAGCCCGCTCGGAGGAATAGTGGGACCGGGAAGATCAAGAGTCGAGCGTCATCCCAAAAAGAAAAAAACCAAAAGGCCCTGTGACATAGGGTCTGTAAACGGATTGGGTCAGGTTTCCATGAAAAACACGAAAACCGTACAAAAGCCTTGAAGATATAAGTGGCGCGTCGATGTAGCCGCAAAAGAAAGGTCAAGCTGTTGGGGCAAAACCAAGGAATGCGACGCAGGGGCTGGAACTTTGAGCCAGACCAAGGAGAAGAGGGAATACATGCGGGCCAAGAACAAAAACGAGCGGATCAGCTCTCGCGGTAGAGGACACTGGCACGTGAAACGTGGGAGGAGAGACGCGCAATAGTATTAAAAGGACACTAGAAACAGCACCTTGAGGAAGAGGCTAGACTAGGGGCATGAAAGGGGTGCCCCTCAAAATTTAAAGAGAAGCAAGGCAAGTCACATAATCAACAGGTAAAGAAAAAGGGCTCCGCAAAAAACATCAAGAACACGTAAGAAACAGCGGAACACCTGAAATGGCAAGAAAAGAAATGTATGAAAAAGTAAATACACCGACCAGAAAACGTACAGAGAAGCAAGAGCACTAGGTCAGCGCTACGTTCAACGCGACGCGAATTGCATGCTGGCTGCGAAAAATGGGGACTCCATTCAGAAGGGACGCCCAAGGAGAAAAAAAAGAGTGCGGACCTCTGAAACGTACCGCGTTCTGTCCGAATAAAACGCAGAGGGGGTCAAACAAAGGCATTCATCAAAGGGACCAGCAAAAAGGAAGGTCTTGTACAAGACTCGAAAGTGAGCCAGGGGCCATGCACGGCGACGTCAGCCGAAGGGACTATCTAACTCGCAGAAGGTAAGTCAGGTTTTCTCGAAAAACAAAACTGGGGACCGATGTGCAATTTCGCTTGGTCAAGAAAAGAATTACCCGTCGTGGTGTCGTGAACGAGTAAAATCAGTGAAGTTGCGAAGGATAGGAAGCTTGCAAATGCGGAAGCGAACAGCAGCCAAGTTGCAAAAAAAAGGTTTCGCCGGAGATAGCCGACGAAAGTTGAGAGTAAGGGCGTTGAGGGGGCCATCATAAACCGAAAAAACTAGCACCACAAGCTCGAATGCGTCGCAAAGCGGTGGGTTGTTGGGGACGGCACCGCCTCGGGCAACCGAGACTTTTTACGGACTCATCGGAACCGAGGTAGGGGTCAACTAGGGAGGCGGGAACACATCGCGACAGATGCGCCGCCGACGGGGAACTCAACCCGAATGCAACTCGACCACTTTGAGAAAGGGCTCGACGTAGCGATAGGGGTTAAACCGAAACACCCATCTTCTGACTCTTTTCCACCGCTTGGGAGGCTTAAAAAAGGAGTGGGGGTCCGGCCAGCAGGGAGGTCGAAATCGCCGGAATTGGACCGGCAAAAACCTGCAAAACGAGAGAGGGGTGACGTTCGGCAGCAAATTGTCGACGTCCCGTTAGGAACGGTATGACGTGGTCGGCCTGGGAACCACAGGAACGACGCGGGGAACCGGGTCGGGTCAGAGCAAAATGTTCCTCGCCACGGATCGAACCAACGAGTGGCCGGGCGACGCGAAGAGGAAAAGAGAGCCATGATAAAAGTGCGGCAATGTATATCTCTAACACACAACGATTCGTATGAAAGAAGGACTTTGTCTCAATTCTCGCGGTGGACAAGTCAGAAGAGGGCCATCGGGCAAAACTCTGGAACGGAAAACTCGTACAAGGCGCTGAAAGGCTGAAAACGAAAAACGGGGAAAGTCGTCCGTGCCGGGGACAGGCCGACAGACTATAGTTTCCCGAAAAACCTACAGGTGCAAGCCGGCCGATCGACCACTAAAAAACGTTACTCTTAAAAACAGTTGCTGACTAAACATAAGGGAGACGAAACTCTCGGGCTGGCAGACACCCGGAAGGAATCATGCCGGCCAAACGAAAAAAATGAACGAAACTTGTTTCGCGGGTTCCCACCACGGCAGTCAGAAACGCCGTCAGGGGAAAATTCCGCGATAGAGAATCGCAACGGGGGGTAGCAACAACGCGTAGAGAGGAGACTCCTGCTGGGGGGGAGAAAAATGCGTGGTGGACTACGCACACGCCCCGGATGAACCGAAGTACCGGAATCTCCTTATCAAATAGGAGATCGTCAGCCGCCGACAACCCGGAGGGCTAAAATACTGGGTGTGCATGCGCGCCATCGGAAGAATCTTTTGCCTAAAACAAGACCCCGCTGCCCGAAAACGACGACGTAGAAGGAGAGCCCAATTCCTCCCGTGAAAAAAGGCGGGAAACTATATGGCGTCGGAGCCGACGGCGAATCTGAGAAAAAAATGTCGATCCGCGAATTAAGAAACCCGATGGACACCGGGGGCGTCAACGAAAAAAAAACCGGATAGTTTGCAGAAGGCTCATAAAAAAAAGACCCTTAACAACGAAGGGATCTGGTTCGAAAAAACGACCTAAAATCCGGACCAGGGGAGGAAAGAGTTCCTTGCATTACGTAGTGCAGTGCAGGGAAGGAAGTCCACAAACTACCATCTACTTGTCCCAATAGGTCGACGCATCATTCCTGCGGGCGCAAGGGACTGCGCTACGAATTACGGCCACGGAGAAAGACTGATGCGGGCCTGAACTACAGACTCGACGTCTAGCTTCACCAAAAACATCATGAGGGGTTCAGCAACCTCGCGCAAGTCCGGACAATTTTACAGCCGAAACATGCAGTCCCGAGAAACGTGACCAAATTCAAAAAAATAAAAAAAGCCACTGGATTTCAGGGGGGTAGAAGAGTCCTAATATCGAGGGGGACGGTGGACAGTACGTGCAAAGGAAGAAACGGTGTCGTTCCATTCAACTGACAAGGGGGACAGCGGGGGGGGCTGGCGGGCTCTGCTGACACCAGGGAAGAAAGCTACCATTATTAGGAAGCAGAAGTGAGAGGTTGAGAACGGGAGGAGTGAGGGCCAAAAAGGAGGGATGGCAAGAATCGAAGCGGGAAAATCTGGTTCGAGTACACGCTGTAAAGGAAAAACTTACAACCCAAGCGCCTATCAACGGGACACCTTAGATAAAAAACGTCGCTACCGGAGAGATGACCGAGAAGGGAAGTGCCTTATGGACAGGGGGGTGCACTCATGATCTATGGTGCATGCTTAGGAGATGCTCACGTCAAAAGAAAAAAGCTCAGCAAGGGGGGAAAAAAAAAAACCCAGATACCTAGAGGAGGAAATCGCCTAGACATCCTACTTAATAAGTCGTGGAAGGAAGGGCCTTCGTTGGTAGAGATGAAAAGACAAAGCCCGCGAATGGTCTGACAACCTTCAACGGTAGGGGCATGTGAATGACGGAGAAGAGGGGAATCTGCAAAAAAAAACTATTCCCTACTAAAACGTGCTGATGCTCCGGGAAAGAGGAAGGGCCGATAGTGTGAAAAATCCTCGCGGGGCGAAAGAAAATCAAAAAAACAAACGGAGTAGTGAGAAAGAGAATAAGCACGGAGTCAGCTCAAAACGAGAGGGGGGGGGAAAAAGTCTGCAAAGAAAAGAGAAACTCCTCTCTTCTTAATAGTTGTGACTGGAAATGCAAGAAGAAGTGAATAAAAAAGGAACAGCAAAAGAACTCGGTGTGCGCCATCAGCGGGAGGTAAGTGGGAGGAAAGCTATAACCAAGAGGAAAGAATCAACATTAGAAGGAGGGGAAATTAAAGAAACTCCTCCTCAAAGATTTTTGGTTGCAACCACGATGAAGCAACGGATTGAGAAAGTTCAGAAGAAGACGAAATCATGCCATCGATCATGGAACGAGAAAAGAAACCAGGAAGGGGGAAGAGACTAAGGTCACGAGAAGGACACCGTGATCTTTCAAGTTGTCAAGGGGACGTGTAGAAAGAGAACTAGCGTTCTAGATGAAACGGGAATCGGGAAAGAACACCTTCAAGGAATAAGCTAGTTGCATCCAACTGTGTCCGCCTTAAGGGAAAACACTCACCTGAGGAAAGAAAGGAGCCAAGGCCGAGGTGCCACCTCTTTGCGCCGCAGGAAGGAAGAATCTCCTGGCATGAAGGGGAGGAAAATTGTGTTAAAAAAAACTTGAAAGAAACGTAACTGACAAAAGTCCCAAAACGAGTGAGATCGTAGAACGCTAAATCCTTTCGCAGGAAAAGAGTTGAAAAAGATAAGACGGTGAGAATCTTTCCTCTAGCAGCAAATGCATAATTTACTCGCACGGGGGATGACGTCATTATGTTGAGTGTCAGACGAACGACGGGGGCGAAGTTCCGCCGAGGAGGTCAAAAATTCACTGCTCAAGTAAGCGGGGGGGTGACGCCCTTATAAAAAAATAAATGTCGCCCCTCCTGAAAGGGAGGGCGTCGCAACGATGGGGAAGTCGCGTATTTGGGGCGGGCCGGCCGCAACGCGGATAAAAGGGGGGAAAGGAAAAACTCGGAGAGCCCGTCAATGAGTGGAGGGGGGGGTTCATAACATCAAGTCAAGGGTAGGGGGACTCTTGGGATAGCAATTGGAAAGGCTGTGAAGCCAAGATACCGGGAGAGTGGGGAGTTGATCAGGGACCATCGTGAATGTTAATGGACTAGATCGAAAAAGAATGCATGGAAAGAAGGAGCCGAAGACAAAACAAAGGGAAAAAAGGTGAAATCTCTAGAAAAAGAGGAAATCAGTGCTTTGAGTATTCAAGCAAAGGAAGGGGGAGTAGACTAAGACAAAAAGAGTCTCCTGAGTCGACCCCGTCGTGGGTGGGGGGGAGGGAAAGATCGCAGCGGGAACATCCAAACGAGGGGGGTTAAATTGTCCTCATCTGGGTAACTAATGAAAGGTAGTGTGCCGACAGACAAGGAAGGCCGGGGACTGGAAAAAAAGAGATTCTAAAAAAGATGGCGCCGCTCCAGGAAAAAACCCCTCAAGGGAAGCGACCCCGGTTCGGAGGGGAAAAGGTGGAAAAACTCTTAGAAAGGCCCGTGTGGTTTAAACAGCGCGAAACAAAAGGGAGGAAAAGAGGGTGTGAAAAGGGCTGTCCAAGGACGACGGCGGGTTGTCTGCACAGCAAGGATAGAGATAGAAGGGGGACAGCAAAAAACCTGAGAGGAAGAAACTTCTTGTGTACGAAGGGAGGCCAAAGTGGGCTTCGGGAAAAACGGGAAGCAAAAGGGGGAAGTCGGGGGCACGGAAGGGGCCCACACGACGCGGTGACAAGTTTCAGGGTAGGGAGAAGAGCCTTACAAGAGGAAAGATCGGAAAAGCTTGGGGAAAAGAAGCTCTAACGTCTTAGAGAAAGGGAAACAAAATTGGCTGGGCATTTAATATAGAAAAAAAAAAAGGAGATGGAGGAAAAAAAGGAGAGAAGAAGCCACTTGGGATCATGGCTCCAGGGCGCTTCGGAGAAAGAGACAGCTCGGGGGGAAGGGGATCGGCAGATGGTAAAGAGAAGTTCAAAAGACAAGAACCTTTCCAACAGGGAGGGGAAGGTTTTTGAAAGGCCGGAACCAGGAAGACTAGTGATGTCACCGCACCCGAAACAAGAGGGGACCGAAGAGCGAAAACGACTTTCACGAGAGCTCATGGTAGAGGAAAGTCAACTACTGCGAAGCTAAAATCATCGGGCTGGAACGAAAAAAAGCAAGGACTGTACGGAACCGCAAGGGCACAAAGGGGAAAAGCGGTTCAAGGCGAGGGGCACCACACGTCATTCGACGCCGGAGGGCAAAACTCCTCTATAGGGGTCAAGCGGTCATCTAGTGTTTGCGCCCAAAACGGAGCGGGAGAAAAAAGTTCGAAGAAGGGGGAAAGGGGCCAATTAATCGAAACTCAGCACGAAAAAAGAGTCGGAAAAGATTAGGAAAAAAAGTCAGGAAGGAAGCTAGAGGTATCGTCCGCCGAAACAAAAAAACTGGTGCGGAAACGAAGGACGGTGTTGGACTAGCGAAAAGGCATCGGCGATAGTAATGAGATTCACCTAGGGGAAGAGGGAAAAGGACGGCTCGAGAAAAGGGACAAAAGTGGAATGAAACACTTTTTGAGTCTTTCTTCGCGAATTCGACATCTAAGAAAGGGGTCTATCCAAGGAAGGAGGACACGAGGGGTCAAACGAGGACAAAACAACGAACCGGGGGGACTTGGATGAACAAGACGCGGCAGAAATCACAGCTCCCAAAAGAAAAAGTGATTGAGGAGCCCCGGAATGAAGAGGAAATGCCGCGGAGAAAGAAGGAACCTTCTGAGAAATTCGCATGGGAAGGCCTTGAAAGCCCCACTAAAGGAGCTCCTCTAGGAAGACGGATTACCTGCGGGGAAAGTTGGAGGAGAAGAACGGAGGGAAAAGGGAAAAAATCGGGGAAAAGTTCGGACAGTGAAAGGAAGAAAAAGAGGGACGTCTAACGGACGAAAAGAAAAGCATGACTTAAAAACACTAACGATCACTTCATGCCTGGGAAAAAGCCCGAGTTCCCAAAAATAAATCCAGAGTAAGTTGGGGGACCTAGAGGAGACGACTTCAACTTATTCGAGGTCGAAGAGGGAACGCAAGAGGGACTGGGGCCCCTGTGTCAGTACTTGAGGAGGGGACCGTTTAGGGAAAGGAAGGGTGACGCAAGAAGACAGGCGTTCGGTCGTCTCTTCGCCCTAGTTTTTCCAAGAAGGAAGGAAGGGAAGAAAGAATGGAAGATGTTCACCGGAAGGGGAGGAAAGTAAGGGTTAGGCACGAAATCCATATTAAGAAAAGGGAGGGGGTAATATTTGGAAAACGAGGTATCGGGTACTTGAGGAGGGAAAGGAAAAAAGCGCTCGCAACGGCTAAAGGGACCGTGAAAAAGCGGCCGGATCTACCGAGAATGAAAGTAGAAGAAAAGGGGGAAGTGTGGAAAGGGGGGAGAGAAAGGAGAGGATGATGATGAGGAGAGGTCAAGCTTCCTCAAAAGAATAAAAAATGTGGCCACAAAAAAAAGTGAAATCTGCGGGAGGGAAAAAAGTAGGAAAAGACCTTGATCAAGTCTTTTAATTGATGGAAGAGGGGGAGCAGGTCAGAAACGACAATCAAACAACTAGGGGAGCCACCTGGAAATTTTGGGTTGGGAAGGCAAAAGGATTCAGGAGCTGGTGGGAGGAACCCGCAAAAAAAGATGGGACCCTACGAGTCTGGAGAGATAGGAAGTTCGTCGGTGGAAAGAGGGTTGCAAAACGGCTCGCTAAGAAAAAGTCTCGAGCAAACCTCAACAAGGAGGTTAGGAAGATAGGGTAAAGCAGGAGAAAGGGAGGACGGGCACAAAAGAGAACGAAAAAAGGAGACTCATCCGCCCGCCTCGTCGCCTCTGGGGAAGTTTAAGAAAGAAAGAAAGCTAAGGGTAATAAACTGAAAATAACAAAGGGGACATTAGAAAAGAGAGGGAGTTAGGTTCTTTAAAAGGGAGACAAACTTAAGAATAAGAAAAGCCTTGAAGAAAAGTCGAAGTGGGGAGATTAGATCGACCGACGATCGTCCGCTGTGTTGTGTCAAACAAACAACGCCTGATTTAGGAGGAAGGGGCTAAGAGCAGAGAAAATGAAATAGATAGATCTACCTTTCCATACTGGAAAAGGTGGCTAAATAGGAATCAGGACGGGAAAGACGGTCCGGTCAAAGGGGAAGGTAGGACGGTAGAGGCTCCTCTCGGTGCGAAGTACAGTGGAAAAGAACAAATGGAGGAAGATATTTACAAAGTCAAACTTTGAGAATAAGGAAGTGAGAAAAAAGAAATTCGGAATTCCAAATCCAAGGGAAGGAGAAAACGAGGGACCCGGGATCAGAAAAAGAGAGAAGGAAGAGCAGCTCAAATAGGAAAATAACAACTTGAAAGAATTCACCGGGGAAGAGTTGCGGAAAGGGGAGAAAAGAGAAATCCGGGGGCGAGAGTCAAGAAAGAGGAAAGAGAAGAGGGAAGAATTATAAGCTAGGACACCAATGAGAAGTTAGCTCCAGTGGGAGAAAAGACCCCCAAAAGAGGTGAGGGGGCGGAAGCTAAAAAAGAGGGGTAAGAAAAGCGGGGCTTGAAGAAAAGTCGAAAGGAGGATGGTTGGGGCCTACCCTTGGACAGCACACTGGAGAAGAAAGGAGGGTTGAGGCGACAGATTTTGCGGGGGGAGGGAAGGGGTTCGGAAAGTAAATGAGAAGCTACGAAACAGTCATTAAAAGAAGGAGGGACCGAGACGGGATTGAAGGGAGGGGGTTCGAGGCCAGAAAGACTCGCTGGTCGGCAAGCGATGGAAAGAATGGCGATGTGCCTAAAAGAAGACGTTCGGTTTGGTGCAGGTCGCCGTGGCCATAGGGAGGGGAGAGAGGGAAAGAGGGTCACGAGGGGTCGCGGGCGGTCCAAAGAAAAAAGACAGAAAAAAAACAGGGAGAAAAAGGTCGGAAAACCTGGGGTGCAGAGGGGACTAAGGGAGGGAAGGGATCATGGAGGAAAGGGGGGCCAAGAGAGGACGAGGGAGCGCAGAAGCCCACCGCGAGACTTAGAAAAACCACCGTATGGAGGTGGGGGGTGGAGACGAAAGAAGGGAATAGGGACAAGGGATAATTTTTACTTAACACATCAGGGGGAAAAAAAATGTTTGGAGGAAAAATCGACGGCAAGATGGGAAAGAGGTGGCGGAAACATCCCGCCGAGGTTGTCGAGCCAACCCCTCGGAAGAGAAAACGGATTCGACAAATGGGGGGGGAGAGGAAGGACCTGCCAATTGGTGTTAAAAAAGGGGAGAAAAAGTTCAGGAATCGGTGTGCAACTTCGTGGGGAAGAAGAAGAGAGGGTTTGGCGGAAAAGGGAGGGAAGAGCTCCGTAGTTGAAACGGAAACAATAAAAAAAAAAAAGGGTAGGGGGTAGACTCGGACTGGAAAAAGGGCAGGAGGTCGGATCAAAGGATATGCTTTGGTAAAAGGGAAACCGAAAAAAAAAGGGGGAAAACCGGGGAGGGGGAGGAGAAAAGAAGGGGTAAAAAAGAAACTGAGCCTTCCCACTAGCTGGGACGAGAAGATCAGAGGACCCGTAGCAAGGGAAAAGTGGCTTACAATGTATCTAGAAAAACAACAAAGGATTAGGAAACTATAACAGAAAGAAATTGTCTCCTGATCTCCGGGAGAAGGAGGGGGAGAGCCAATCGGCACACAAGTGGCCAATTGCCGATTTACAATGCTCAAATCTCTGAAAACTAAACCCGGAAAAAAAGTCGGGGAAGGGGGGGAAAGAAGAAACAACTAACTAAGACTAAGTGAAGGGGCAAACACGCCACCAAGGGCCAACTCGGAGGTAAAACAAACGTTTAAGACTGAGGGAGAAAGGGGGGATGACGGTCCAAAGAATGAGGGGATCGTACCAAGCTTGCTCAACACAACAAAAAGGAGGCACAATAGAAAGAAGGGGAAACAGGGGGAGGAAGAAGAGTGTTCTCAGTTCATAACAAACGAATGAAGCACATGGGGGGGAGGAGAAAAGGGGGCACGGAAGAAATGGGAAAAAAAACATACGGGTTGCGCCAAAGGGGTCGAGGGGAGAAGAGTCGTCAAGGGGGAGATGGTAAAGAAAATTATTCATTGTCTTAACTGGAAAACTACCTCTGCTAAAGAAGGGGAACGTAACCATTTCGGAAATGGAAAAGAGCAAGGGCCGCCCAACCACCGGGTTGCAAAAAAAGGAGCGCTGGGGGGGGGGGGGAGAGGAGACGAAATCGAGGATATTGGAAGAATGTCGGCAATTAACGAAGGCTGAGAGAGACCAGACAACACTGTTAGAAAAAGTGGCTGATGGAGTCGGGAAGAGAGGCGATGGGAATTCACTCGGGATTAAAGAAAGCATTAAAGCACTTAAAGGAGGGCAACTAAAAAAAAAGGATATGGGCTTCATCACTTAAGGGGAAAAATCAAAAAATCAAGTCCCGACCAGTCTCCCAGGTAGGAGGGAAAAACCGAAAGAATAACCGGAAGGAGGGGCGAACGGTGACTGCGCTTACGAACCGGGGGGGAAGCCGGAAAGCAACCAAGACCCGAACTTAACAATCGAAAAAATAAGAAGCGGCTAAGTTCGGCTGCTATAAAGGGTAGGAACAACAGAGACGGAGAGTGACGAGGAAAAGAACTTCTGACTAACTCGAGCGCGACCACAAATCATGAAGTCAGCCGGACTACATTCTTCCTTTGAAAATGGGACCCAATACGATGAAAGGAAAAGAGAGAGTTGAAACGCAGAGACTGCTCGGTCAAGGAATTTCCGGGGGGGATGAAATCCTAATAGTAAAGGTTTTTCCTGTTAAGTAATTAACTGATAACCGTTGTGAAGGGCACATTCAAGGGAAAAACGAGGACTGAATGCCACCAGGAGAGGTCGGGAGGGGAGCGACGCTAGGGCCGCGGAGAACGTCTTATGGCAACAGACAGGTTTCCTGGGGGGAAATGCACAGAAGATGAGTCCAAGGTAGGGAAATGAACGAAACGCCAAAGGCCGCAGGCTGTCTCGGGGGGGCAAAAGCGGGAAAGGACTGAGAGAAAAAGAGGAGGAGCTACCTCATGACAAACAAAACACCGGAAGTAACGTGCAACAGTGAAACTACCAAGGAAGAAAAAGAGAAAAAAGGACCGGGAAATCATTGCCGGGAGGGGGACAGGAGAAGCGCGGAGAGGGGAATGAATGGTGCGGACTGAGTGAGAAACTCAAGAAGCAACTTCTTCTCGAGCGGGGTTGAAAAAAAAAAAGAAACCAGAGGACTGAGAGAACGGAAGGGCAGTAGCATGAACGTGGGAGAAAACGTGACAGCCTGAGGCGAGCTGGATAAAGACAAGAATCACACGATGGTCGCACACCCCGTGAAGGAAATGTGGAGGAAAGATCGCTCTTGAGAGGAACGGAAAAAAGAAAGGGAAGATGCTCTATATTCCAGGAGTACGATCAGTTGGAAAAAGAAGAGAGAAGAAAAAATCATAGCAAAAAAAAAACACTGATGAGATGAAATGACCCGCAGAGAGGGGGAGGGCAAAAAACGATGCGGCAAGTAAAAATTCAAAAAGCACCTCGCCCTCTGAAGCAATATTGGGCCGGGGAGGAGAAATAAGAAAGGACAGAACCACTGAAAAAAACGGGCCGGGGGGGCACAGAGACTTCTTATTATTTTCCATAAGGGAGAAACCAAAAAGAAAAAACTTAGAGGAGAAGAGAGATTTAAAGGAGTCCGGCGCTGTGGGGTCAAACCACATGCAAAAGGCTGTTCAGACGTGTGGCATAGAACCCATAAGGACAATAGAAGAGCGAGCGACCAGTCACACTACTATTGAAGCTTCGAAATCAATCAACAAGGTAGAGCCGTAGGGGGAAACGGTGCACGTAGGACCTGGGTAGCACATCTGCGTTTTCTATTTACCGTACAGGGCAAGAACAGCCGGAGGCCAGAGCGATGTCTTGCATCCCTACGGGTTTGAAAGAAACATGGAGAAACATCAGAAAAACAAAAAAAAAAAAATAAAGCAGGTCCGGGAAAAAAATTCGTCGACCGATCACACAAAGCTCCTGCATCGACATCACCTTAAACGAAAAGGGTCACTAAGAACATGAAGGAAAAAGGGCACAAAATTGGAAAATAAGGAATTAAAGATAAGGGCGGGGAACACATCTGAGGGAAACGCTAAAGATGAATGGCAGGAGGGGACCGCGAGGCGGACAAGGTCATAATTTTCTCAAGGTGTCTGGGAAAGAAATTATTGACAAAAGGGTCAAGCAGGCGCCTTAGGGGGGGGGATAACGTTGTCGGTAAATGAGATTCAAAAACTCGATAAGTGTGGAAGAAAGGGGCAAGAACCATGTGAAACCAAAGTGCGTCAAAGAGATGGGTGGAAGTCTCAGGGAATTGGGGGTGCGGGGCCAGCCCGAAAAGCTAATTCCAAGAAGAAGGAACATTCTACCTCGAAAAATATATTGCGGTCTAGAAACGCCGTGAGAAGGGTGAAAGGGTGGAAGATTGCAGTCCTCCCACAGAACGGGAGGGTGTCGTTGAAAAGGGGGAAAATCGTGAAGGTGAAGTCGATTATCGACAGCTTAACTGTCTAGGTAAGAAGGACAAAGTAACAGCAGCCACCAGTGTTAAGAAAAGGTCAGTCAGGGAGAGAGCTAAAGAGTGACAGATAAGTGCGGGGAAAATTAGTCCATCTCAGCATAGGGAAGTAACTCCGGAACCACCAAAAGCTCAGGCAAAAAGGTGTTGGAGAACGATCGCCATTCATCAATCCGTCTAACTTTTAAATTCCATCTCGGGAAACGAGTAGTTGTCGACGACCAGAGGAGGCAGGGGAGTTGGAACACATCTTCCTAAGAAAGGGGAAAAATCCGAACCTGAAAAAAACAAAATGAGCGAAAAGACCACGTATTCATGAGAACTAAGAGAAGCTCGAAGGCCGTGGGAAAACCCTCAGACACCATCGGGTGACGGAAAGAGGTTTTCAAGACTGGGCGGTCCTGCATAGAAACTTCTTTTGTAGGAAAAATCGGTTCTCTCGCCGTATTTTAAAGGCAAGACACCCAGACGAAGAGAGCGGGTCCGTCTCCGGAGGGCCAACAGATTTCGCGGTCAAACAGCATAAAGGTGAAGAAGTGGACAACGCACGACTCGGTGGAAAGTGGTCGTGGTAGAGAAGCGGGAAAGTAACATATTCCACGTAAAGCCAAAAAAAGGAGGCTAGCTCTATAAAAAGGAGAACAGAGAAAAATGGGGTCGGAGGAGCTAGAGAACAACAAACGTAAGGTGGGAAACATATAGAAGCCACTTTGGCTCACTCGAAGGAACTTGAGATCGCCCGGCAAAAGAGGGGGACCGAGCCAGTGGTCCTTTGGACAAGGCGTCAGAATCGGGAAAAAAAACCCGTAACCGGCGGGAGTGCCGTGGAAAGTGCAGAACACGGCTAAACGTTATTCCAAAACTCCCATCTTGGGACGCCATCGCGAGGCAAGAAACTTCTGAGTAGGGAGGGCAGGGGCGTGAAGGGTTCACAACTAAAGGAGACTGGCTGAAACAAAAATTTCCTAAAAACCCGTTCGGACGGCATGTGGACAAAAAAGGGGACACAGAGTGACCTACCAGCTGGTGTGAGGCGGCGGTTTTCACCCCACATTCGGAGGACGTCGAGGCACAATTAAACTAATACGTGGTACGGCGGTATCTGAGTGGCTAAAGTCAAGACAAAGAGGGCGAAGATCTTTGAAAGAAAACCGCCAAGGGTCGGCAAAGGATACGTAGGCGAAAAAATTAGGGACAACTTGAGAGAATAAGGAACGAAGAAAAAAAACAAGGAGGGTGAGAAACAGGGGCGCTTTGTGGGCTAGGCGACCCCCTCGGCGGATTGGTATGTCCTACTCACCGCCCTGCTGATCTAACTCCGTCAAACTCAGACAAGGAAAACAACCAAGGTTTAGGAAATGGTGGCTGCTGGCGTCGAAAAAAGACGGCGAAAAGCGAAGGCACGCTGCGAGAATCTCCGACATTCAGGCACCGGGAAACGGAACACCACGACCGGATGCTTGGCGGAACAATGGAAATGCTCCATAAAAAAAAAAAGCCCGAACTGGTATAAAACCGAAGCTAAATAAACACGTCTAAGAAGTCCACTGTCAGCTGACGTGAGGTGTCAGCAAGGGAAAAACGCACAACTTAAACGTCGACGTGAACAGCGGCGATTCCATTCATAAGGCGGGATCAGGTGCTTGAGTAAAATAAGTTCCCGGCCAAAAAAACGGAGCAGGGTTCGGACCGAAGATGGATGAAAACCGAAGTCGAGCACAGGAAAAAACCAACAAAAAAAAGTCAACAGATGAGGGCAAGACCAAGGAAAACTTCGTCCAAACCGAAAAACTCAGCTGTGACCGCGGCAGTAAAGCAGTCGGGGGTGAGGGGTGTGGACGACTGGGGGGGTGACAAAAAGTAGGGGCCGAAAAAGGGGCAAGTCTTTCTAGTTTAAAACGAGGTCCCAATAGCCCGGGGTCCGTTACTGGGGCGTCTACCGGTGGCTGTGGCCATTCAAATGAAAAAACCCCAGGGGGGGGCCAAAGGGGGCTGAGAGGCCAGGCGATTGGCAGGGGCGGCGCGCGGCAACGGAAGGGTGTACGCGGAAGGAGGATGGGGAATCCGCATGTTGGATTTGGAGACCTCAAGAGAAGCCACCGTCGGGATGCACTGAAAGCCCAAAACAGGCTGGTTCTCCCCCCTGAACAACACTCTGGAAAGGGTAAAGGCTCTAAACCGGCGAGGCGCTACTAAAAGCAGACTTAACGAAAGCTACCATCGAAACAAGCGAGATGAACGAAAGAAGAGCAATCCGTATGGGACACGAGGGCGGGAAAGTATCGGGGGGGGGTCAGTAGGGAACTATGCGCAACGTCCGCAAAAGATCCCGGAGGATACTTCATCGGGTTGGGAACAAAGACCCCGAATCCGATCGGAAAACAAAAAAGAGAAGCATCCGAAGGGAAGAGGAAAACGTTTAAGGAACTTTGAAAAGAAGCTGCACCCACAAGCCGCCCGCGAGGGGAGGGAACACCGGAAAAAAACTGTTTTTTTTTGGGGGGGGTTTTGGGGTGTTTGGGGGGGGGGTGCTTTTCAGGGGGATGACGTCGAAACTCAGGGGGAGACTGAAGGGCCACAAGAGACGACGAGCGGGAGATGCTCGAGTAGACGTAGTGCGATCGTGGGGTGCCCGCCAGAGGCTATCCTACCTTTG
>Ga0179593_1624529_pt1 | contig 16178 bp, 18 predicted proteins | sample CZODoug2_1_08_16_FD_185931 | JGI IMG/M metagenome (GOLD analysis project Ga0179593, IMG submission 185931) | Vadose zone soil fungal communities from Angelo Coast Range Reserve, California, USA - CZODoug2_1_08_16fungal (PacBio error correction) | ecosystem: Environmental > Terrestrial > Soil >...
CAGAAATGCGGCAACCTGTCACGGCCACGAGGAAGCGAAACGGCAGACCCAGCAGCACGAAAGGGGAAAAAAACAACCCTCGAAAAAAAAGACGCCTGAGATTTCAAGAAAAGAACAAGCCTGCTCTTTCTCAGCAAAGAAGGGCTGAAATCCTCCAGCATCCCACGCTTCAAATCAGGCGCGCACGCCTCCAGCAACAAAAAAGGGGGACAACGTCTCGAGGAAGAAGGAAACCATATTATCTACCCGGATGTAACAAGACATGCCGAAAGCCTCGTTAACCACTGTTGTGCGCTTTCAAAGGTGCGTCTTAAGTCCTGGGAACGGGAAGGGAAAATGAGCGCGAGGGGATCGCGAAAAAATAGAGCCGAGCGGGGGCGCAGCTCCATCCTCGGATCAGGAAAGGGGGCGCAGGACTCTCCGATCAATGGGCCTATCGTAAACATCTCCATCAGAAGCGGAAGACTCGAGTCTATCATCCTTGCGTAAGGAAAGTGAAGGACTCAGAGCAAAAAGCGCAACTAACTGAAAGAGAAGCGGATGCTCTCGATGTTAAGATCGCGACGAATTGGGTACTGCGCAAGAAAAGGAGGGACATAAAGGCAACAGCGCCAGCCCCCGCCTCGGAGGGGGGGGGGGGGGGTCGCGCGCAGTCTGTTCAAAAGAAAAGAGAAGGCGCCGAAGAAGGCTACAGTAATGGAGTGAATCTGCGAGGACAAAGGGGAGAGAACATCATCGGGCCATTCGTTTCGCCGCCTGACTCTCCGAAAAAAAAGGAGAGTCCAGCGCAAGAAAGCACCTCGGTGGGAAAGGAGGGGAAAGCCCCAATGTCGTCTTCTCCGAGGAAAGCGATAAAAAAGGTAGTAGAGCTCTCTGTCCAGAAAGGATGGAGTCTGCGGCTAGGGAAGTTCACGACTCAAAGACAACCCCATAAAACACAAAAAGCGGGACCGAAAGAGTGGCGCGCATGGTTCTTCGCGATGCCAAAAAACGGCGCCTCACGTCGGAAGAAAGGAGGAATCCAAAAACAAAAAAAAAAAAAAAGCGTCATTCCTCGAAGGGAGGTTGATGAACTGGGCTATTGGATCAGGATCAAGCTTTTTGCGCATGGGACTTGAGTATCTCCAGGAAGATGCGGCGACTATCGTGAAGGGTGGAAGCTGATCATGAAGGGAAGGTCGAAGGGGGCGTGAAGGGGTGCCTTCCAAAGCGAACGCAGGTTAAAAGTTCCTCTTCTGTAGGCGAGGGATGGATTATCCAGGGATAGAGGGAAGATTAGGGGCAGGGGAAAAAGGCTGAACAGTGAGTCCAGAACGGCGGTAGAGAGCCCCGTGGGGTGCTCTCTGTCGTGAGAAGAAGAAGATCAAGAAAAAGGATCTTCAGTTCCGGAGGGAGCCCGCATGAATCTATACAACCGCTGCCAAGGCTCCATCCCACCTAGGAATGATAAACAAAATCCGGTCGGTCCTTCGTCAGTGCTCAGGAACCAGGCCCACATCCCTAGAGTGAAAAAGGGGAAAGGAGGCCTCATCTGACAAGCCATTGCGGGGAGGTGCTTGCCAGCCAAAAAGAGATCAACAACACTAGGAAGGAAAATAGAGATCTTCTTGTTGCTGTCAAAAACTGCGCCGCAATGTCTGGGCAAAAAAAAAAGGGAGCAGGAAAAAAGATGTTTTCTGGGCAGGCAACGCGGCGAACCTTACTTGGGAGAGGGGAATGTGGGACCGACGCATGGAATCTTGCCTCGGTATAGAAAGCTTCCGGAGAAAAAGGACTGAAGAGCAGGGAAATGTAGTGATAGAAAAGGAAACGCATCTCTAAAAACAAACGTGCTTCTCAGACGAAAGACTGCGACTCACTTCAAGAAAAGAACAGAAGCTGAAAGGGGTATCCCTGGAGCATCCCAGAAATCGCCTACCGCCGCATGACACAGGAAGACGGCTCCCGGAAATTCCTATCACGACCCAGGCGACATGACGGTACGGAAAGTATCGCGGTGAGAAAGTCCTGAAGAGGGGTCGTCTGCCGCAGCTCGCCGAGGCTACAAGGAATGCAACCGCTTTAATCGAGCAGCGCCAGTACAAAAAATGGAAGAAGAAGAACCTGCAGGTTGGGACGCGGGAAAAAGGGAAGGGCCCGCTAAGACTTGAGTAGGAAAAAGGACTAGGAAAAACCTCAGGGGCTCCCGCGGCGCGGCCGTCGCGCGCCTGCTGTGTGGGAGGGTTGTTCGCTGATCTCCGGGAAAAAAGAAAAAAATCTCGACCAGGAAGAATTCTAACGCGCAGGAAGGAGACCATTTAATCGGTTGGTCCGAAAAGGGGGGCGCAAAAACTAAAACGAGGTGCTGGGAACCCGAATGCGCTGCGCAGAAGGCCGCGGGCGGCGGTAGAGGAAGAGAAGAAAACCTTGAAAGGAGGGGTGCCAGACAAAAAGTGGAGGCTGGCCTCTCAGATGAAAGCGGACCAAAAAGGAGGCGACGGCGAAGTCCCTCCAGGAGGTGGCCCTACGGCAAAGAGACGAGCTCGAGCGGGCAGGGGGGAGGGAAAAAACGGCTGATGATGCCAGTGAATTTGAATACAGAATTCGTAACGAAAAAAAAAGGCTTGAGCATCCGCTTCGTTTATCTAAACGGTGCGCGCCTCTTAGGGGGGAGCGCCGACGCAAAGACTGAAAGAGAAGAGGGGACGATTCCGCCGAAGGAAGGGAGAGACCAGATCAGAGGCGAAGGCGCTACACCCTGCAGACACTGGAGAAAGCGCTGCGCGGGCGGGAGAGAAAAAAGAAAAAAAGCGCTTCAAAAAAAAAAGGACTCACCAAAAAAGCACGCAGCGGCTTAAAAGGAAAGAAGCGGTGCACGGGGTAGCCAAAGTCCGTTGACGTGATCAAAAATGCAACGTCGATTCATCTGGGAAGAGGAAAAAGGACTTGGAAAAAAAAAGGGGGCTGGCGGCGGACGTAAAGCGAGCGCGAAGCGTTGGCAAGAAAGAGAGGAACATTCGATGGCCCGCGACGCAGAAAAGGGGACCTATCAGTCGTGAAAGAAGGGCCCGCCCGGGGAAAAAAAAGGGGGGCTCTACAAAAAAAACGTGCCTGCTGGGGGTCTGCAGGGAGGCCGGCTACCCGTTGCCGTGCCAGGGAAGGAGAGGAAGAGAACGCAACCACACACCGGAGGAGTCTTAACAGATATAGATTATCTGCCATCAGGAGGCGGCCGGCCCCTGGAAAGGGGAAGAAGTCTGAAAAGGCAAAAGAAACGTATTAGCAAAGATAAAAAAGAGAACAGTGGCTCGCCTGCGAAACAATAAGGGCGGCTCGGTCGATCGCAAAAAAGATCGGCGGAGAAGAAGAAGTCAACCGGAAAATCGTCGCCCTTCCAAGAGTAGGCGAGCGAGGTAAATCGGAGAGGAGGCCTACAAAAAGAAAAAGGGGGGCAGCAAACGATGAGAAAGCCTCGTGAACCAGCTGTGGGAGGGGGGGGAAGACCGCGCGTCTAGTCTGTAGGGAGCGAAAAGAATCGGAAACGAGGGCGGGGGGGATCAGGGGGCGCTCATAGCAAGCTCTCTCAGCGCCATCTCGGTTCAAAATAGAGGGCTTTGCAGGTTGAGCTGAAGAAAAGGACGATCGGAACCTCCTCAAGGAGTCCGGAATCGTACCGACCGATTCAAAAACGGAAAAGTTCGAAACGCCAGCACTACCTAGGCTCGCACTAACAGAGACCCGCAGGCGGATGCTCAGGAAAGCCGGAAAAAAAGTGCTGATACTGGAGGAAAAGGAAGGAAAGCGATCAGCCTTCGCGCCAGCTAAAATGAATCCCACTCCTCGATTCGCGAGGGCCGTCATGGCAAAGAGGGAGGGAAGCCGATTAGGGAAAAAAAGGGTCGAAAGGAAAAAAGGGAGCTCTGCATGAAAAGACAATCCACATCTTTCCAGGAGTTCTCCTCACTCTGACTTGACTAAAGAGCCGACGCCGATCTAAAAAGGGGCAAAGAAAGCGTGTGAGTGTCTTCGCTACCCAAGGGGAATAGGCCACGAGCTACCAACGGGAGGTCCCGAGAAAAGAAAGGCGGCTCGAGCGGGGCCGTGGACTCTTCACGGAAGAAACGAAAAAAAAGAAGAACACAAGCGCCAGGCCTCTCCGAGGGACCGAGGGTTTGAAAAACGGAGAAACGTCTCCGTAACCGACCTCACCGTCTTAAAAAGGGTGAAAATGGTGCGCCACAACGCCCTTCGCGCAAGGCATTTCCCTCAAGATTTATGAAGCGATGCTCGAATCAAGCGTGAAGAATTTCGTCCTTGATGTAAAAAGTGGGAAGAGCTGCGGCAGAAAAAGAGGTCAAGACAGGAAGTAAAAATTCCATACTTCATGTGAAGGGGTTCTTGATCGTGTAACTCCTTGTAGCCAGCGCACGGGAAAGTGGTTCCTGAGAAAGCGAGGCGATGGATGAGAAAGGAGTACCGTGGGAAAGAGAAATAGGATGGTTGTCCTGCGTGAACAGTGATAAAGGAGCGGTAGAAGTGCTGCTGTAAGCAGTCTCATCCATATCCAAGAAGCAGGGAGGGAGCGGAATTCAAGGAAAAGATGAACCCCTTCTATCCTGGAAGGGGACTCCAGCGGAGAACCTCTCAAGGAAAGAACCACTAAGTTCGATCCGTCTTCATTGCATCAGCCGTCCAAAGAAAGGGGGAAATGCTGAAACGCATAAAAAGCCATTGCGTCTCGGAGGGAAAACCAAAGAAGCTCTCTCACACCAAAAACAAGATCGTCGTGGGGAACAGTCGCGGTGGCCATGAATTCGGCCTCTGCGGCAAGAGGGTTCGGAGGGTTTCTGGGAGATCAATTTACGCCAAGGCTAACCTGAAGGGGGAAAAAAAGTGGAAACGGGGGGGGGGGAGACTTGAGACGCTGAAGGGAGTCTATCCTAAAGGAGAAGGAACTGGGAATATCCGGGGGGAATGTCCGTGTATCTTGATTAAAAAAAAACAGCGATCACCGCACTGAAAAGAAGGGGAGGACTTCAGACGAGAAGCAGGACAACTCACTTCGCCTGAAGGGACGCATCATCCAAGCCTCGCCTACCGCCGTACAACGTGAAACTGAAAAAAAATACAAAGGCACGAGAACCCCCTCGACATATAGACTCCGAGGCTCAGCAGCCCCTCTTCCTTGGACGGATACTTCTGCCCTGCAGGAAAAAGGGGCGAGAAGAAAAAAAACTAAATTCTCAAAAGGAGGGGGGACGATATCGCCATTACGAAATGGAGAAGGGACATGCGCGTGGCGAGAGGGGATTTTGGACGCCACCGCAAAGACCGCTAAGACGTGGGAAGAAAAACGGACGGCCGCATCAAAAGAGGGAGCGCCGCGCGCTGAGGTGTGTTTCGGGGGGGAAGATCAGTGAAAGGGCCACCTCTACCGCGGGATGGGCGCGCAGGAAAAAGGGCCTCAGACCATTTACAGAGAGTGGTCGCGCAGTGGGGAAAAAGACCTGGTGTCGAACGAACAAACCCCGAGGTAGGGGCGAATGCGAAAAAAAGGACGCGGGGGGGCGAAAACAAGGAAAAGAGGCTTTGCTTCGAAAAGCGCAATCAGATGAAAGTCCTTTCTCCCGGAAGCAAAGGCGGGCGACGGAAAAAAAACGCCAGGAAAAAAAGAACGGAGCGATCTAGAGAGGCCGATTATCTGGAAAGCAGGGGGGGCAGTTAATTGGGAGAAAGTATCATCAATTCGTCCGAGGAGGAAACTAGAAGCAAGACAAGAGGGATCTGAAAGCGGGTCGTGAAGCTGTGGATTAAAAGAAGAGCAATTCTGATGAATCTTCTGTAAAGGGGGAAAGCGAGGGGAGATCAAGGAAAGGGCGCTCACAAGAAAAAAAAATGGAGAACCTATCTTGCGAAAAGAGGAGTTGCTCTACGGATCACTCAGCGCTCAAGGAGGGACGAGCTCCTCACCAAATAAGGGAGAAAAAAACACATCTGGGGGGGGGGAAAGGCCAATTTAAAGGGGAGAAGGATCGATCTGCCTTGCCAAGGGAAGAGGAGAAGAGTCAATAGGTTTCAAGAGACTCTCCGCTCAGTCGTCGGACGTGAAGCGCGAAGTCGGTGCTGCTGTGAAAAAAAAAAAAGATCGCCGCGACAAAATCAGGTCGTGAAAGACCTAAGAGAAAGCGCATCTGGTGGCCAGAGCTTCTCAAACGTCGAGACGTGCAGGGGGAGGGCAGCCTTTCCTCTAAGGAGACCTCGTTGGCCGTGAAAGAAATGGCAGAGAAAAAAAACCACGGAGGAGGGAAAGGGGGGGAAAAGAGGATTATCTGCCATCCGCAGCAATGCAAGACGAAAAGCCACTTCAGAACCAAGAAAAAGACTGGCTAGAACGATATCAAAAAGCGCCACCAGATGTGAAGGGAAAGAAAAAAGGATGATTGGAAAAAAAAAAGAGCGCGGAGCGGGGGGAGGGGAGGGCCGTTCGCTCCGGAAAAACAGAACAAGATCAGCTGGCGACGCACGCAGCGCCAGCTGCGGCGCCCGAAACGCTCTAGGATAGAAAAAACGTTGAAAGAGGAAAAACTCACTGGAAAAGGGGGAAAGCCTCTTGAAACAGCAGGTAAAAGAGGAGGGAATGAGGGGGGGAGCTCTTCGAGCTGGCTTAGGGGAGCTCTCGAGGAAAACTCCAGAGGGGAAGGTCTGCAGGGTGATCGCCTACGATCGGGGTGGAGAAAAGAGAAACATCCTCCCTCTCTTCTAAAAAGGACCGAATCGTAGAGGAAGGCTTTTCTGATAAAAGAAAAAAGGCAGCACGAATAAGGAAGAAGAAGATGCTCGCTGCTGTGTTAGAGAAGTGGAGGAAAGCCAGAACTGCAGAATCATCCGGCGCTCCAGCTCCTAGAAAAGCCTCGAGCTCGCCTAGAGCAAGGGCCTGAGCAGTGTAGAGAAGCCGGCTGCCCGGAGAAGGAAGGAGGGCAGCGGAAAGCCACCTCTCCCAGGGAGGAGCAAAGCCATCATCGTAAAAAAGGACGCACTGAATGAGGGGGAACTCCTCAACTTCTCCTATCTAAAACTAGGTGAAAAAGAGCAAATTGGTGAGAACTTTCTCCACAATTTGTGAAAAACAACCGTAACGGCGCACTGCAGAGAAAAGAAAAAGGTATGAAGAGTCGCGCGTCAAATAGAGAAAGATAGGTCTCTATATTAGGAGAGGCAGTATGAAGAAAAACCCAGAAACACACATCAGCAGCTGGAGAAAGGCCGAGAAGGGGAGCGCCCTATTGTTGATGGATGCAGCGGAAAGGATGCGCACGGAGAACCTTTTATCGGGCCCGGGGAGGCGCTTCCCAACGGGAGGAAACAACAGCGAGAAATGTAGGTTGGTATGGGAGCGAGAGTAAAAACTCTTTGGAATGACTCGTCCTAGGATCGGAAAAAAATTGCTGAAGACTATCGGAGTCCATTACTAGGTTGAAGAGAATGGTAGTTCATTACGTCAGGGGGGGGGCGTATCGTGGAGGGCCCGCGCAAGAAAAGGGGGAATGGGCGTAGTCGAGGCGATGTGTATGAAAAGGGGGATGGAAGATGGAGGTGTCCTGCGTTAACAGTGAGTCTAAAAGCGGTCGGAGAGAAGGCTCGGAAAAACAAGTCTCATCAAATAAAGAAGGAAAAGCACACGGATCTTGCATGGGGAAGGGGGGCAGGCAGCAGAGATACCAGGCCATAGGCTCCAGTCGAGAAAGAACATCCCTCCGCGCCAGGGTGCAATGAAAAACGCACTGGAGGAAGACCGCGTCATTGCTCTCAAGAAAAGGGCATTAAAAAACAATCGACGACATCCCTTTGCCAGCCTTGAAAAGGGGGGGGGCTTAAACACGACAAAGGAAAAAAAAAAGTAGTATGATTGAAAAAGAAGAGAAGGAAGCGTGTTGTCTTGCACAAGCAAGGAGGGACAAGATGACGTCTCTGGACATTGCCAAGTTTATCTTGCTGTGTGCCTAGGATGACGCGGCGGCGAACCGGACGGGGAGGGCAAAGGCTCTTGGGATTGAAGACTCTGAGGAAGAGGGCCGCGTATCTATCAAAGGGAGAAAAGGCCTAGAGAAAGAATCCGGGGGGGGAACTTTCCGTGGGGAAAAAGGCAGCCCGACAGCGGCAAAAAGGGGCCGAACAGAGAACTGTCAAGAAAAAGGACCCATCATCTTCTCCTGGAAATGCCACTCGAAGCAGAAACCGCGCATGAAACCAAAGAGGCACTTCAAAGAAGAGGGGGGAAAAAAGCACTACCAAATTCAGACTGACGGGGGGGAGCACTGAACTCTTCCTTGACTTAGGAGAGCCGCAGAAAAAGGGCAGGGAATGAGGCCGAAAGGAAACAACGCTTGATGACAGGAACAGAAACGAAATTGAGAGAGGAGTCCTCTTTCGCGACAGAGGGGGGGGACCCTCGCAAAAAAAAAACGGTTAGGCAAAGAGGAAAGTTGGCTTCGCACGCATCAAAACCGGAGGCCCACTCGGCGCGGAGGAAGAGAGGTGGGTTTGAAGTGGGGGGAGAAAACTCCTTTAATATTCCGAACAAACTCTCGCTAAGAACGCATGTGAGGGGAAAAGGGCTCCTACCAGGAAAGAGGCCGGGGGGTCGCGCAAGGAGAGAAATCGGGACCCCGAGGCTGTCGCATTCGCTGCGCTAGAGGAGCGGCTTCTTGAAGAGAAGAGAAACACCCTGGAAAAAAAGGGGGCTCGACACCTGGGCCGCTGGAGCAGATGCATCAATTCCTGGAAAAGGACAGGAGGAGACCAGAATAATTAAAAACATGTTCCCGACGGCCGGGGGGGAGAGAACTCGAGGCGGGGGCACGAAGAAAAAGAAGGCTGATCGCGGGAAAAGTATCAGCAATTGAGGCGCGAGATGAAACGCGAAGCATCCGCTGCGGGAGAAGGAGGGGGGAGCACCAGGTCAGTGCAATGGGGAGTCATGAAAAGCGGCGCCGACGCCAGGGAGAATCTGGTCGGTACGAGAGATGGAGGGGAAAGCACCAAGAGAGGAGCTATGCGCTCAAAAAAAAAGCAGGAAACAGCGCTGGAAGGCGCGAGGCGGGGCCTCGCGACGAGATCCACTCCGAAGAACGACGAGCGCCTCACCAAGGAACACAGAACCAATGTCCTGGAAAGAGGTATCGATCTTCTTCAATGGAGAGGAGGGGAAGCGGAACTCGAGACGGACCCGCGAGCGCGCAGAGAGACTGCGCGCCGATAGGTGACGCCGGAAAGCGCCCGCGCAAAAGAAGGGGGGGAGGCAGTTCTTTAAATCAAAAAGAAGGGGGGACCGGGGTGGGATGATTCTCATCGTCTCGCAGAAAATGTCAGGGCCTTCGCGGAAGGAGAAGGCAACCATTGCTAAAGGGATCTCACAAACAACAACGAAAGAGGGAATAGAGAGATTATCTTCCATCCTCATTCAAAGGAAAGGGAACCCAATGCCCGCCCGAGGGAAGAGGAAAAAACCCAGCATCACTATGTCGAGTAACGAGAGAGAAAACAACCAAAAAAAGAGCGCAATGAAGAAAAGAACGACCTGATCTGCAATCCCGGCGCTTCGGGGCGATCGCCGTGCTCTCGGGAAAAGGGCTTTCTCGCGAGAACGTTCCGCCGCCAGCGCGGCGGAGGAGGGGAAGAGAAAAGAGGATCGAAAAAACCCTTTTCAGACAAGAGGAAAGCTCTCACGGAGGGGAGAAGGGAACTGGAAAAACTGTGTGAGAGGATCAGCCTTTCGGCGAGTCAGGGAAGAGGGCCTCGTCGAGCCTATGAAAGATCCGTCCGAAAAGAAAAAAAAACGGGTTGGTGGGGAAAAAAAAAACCAGCTCGGTTCTCAGATGGAAGGAAAAAAGAGCGAGAAAAGTGTTGAGAATGAGAAGCCTCCATCTCTTCCGAATCGGAAAGAGTCGAGCATCATGGAGAAGGGGAGTGACTCAAGAAAGGGCGCTGACAACGAACAGGAACCCCTCATCGTCTGGGAAAGGAGGAAACGATAATGAGACTGGGAGATGCACTCCCACTTGCAAGAAGGCCAGATCCTCAAACTCGATCTAGAGACGGCCGTCATTTAAGGAGGGGCCGGGATGAATGCGCCGAAGGGCTTCCCTGTCGACGGAATTGCTGGGGGAGAAGGGGACGACCAGGGACATCATCGGGCAATTCTTACCGCACTCTGACTCTCAAAAAGATTAGCGCGGGCATTAAAAGACAGCACTCGGAAAGGTCTGGCGTGCGCACCAATGTCGTACGGGGGGCGACAGAGGACCAAGCGAGGAAAGGGAGATTCGCAGACAGGGAGATGAAATTAGAGGGATCTAGAGGGTACGTTCAAAAAGGAAAAGGAGATCAGCGAAAAAAAAAAGCAGCCGAGGAAGATCGCCGGTGGCAGGGACCGATGGTTGATTCTTCCAGGGGAGGTCAAAGGAGAAAACCTTCTTAAGCTGTCCCGGGGGCGGGTGAGCCAAACGCCAGTCGCGAAGTCGCTCGAAGAAGGGAAGTGTATGCGATGCTCGGAGGTTGAGGCATAGTTCCAGAGGGGGTCCTTGGGACAAAAGGAATGCTGCAGACGATCTATAGGAAAAGAAGGGGGAAGGATCCATGAGTTCAGTACAGAAAAATGTCGAGGGGAGTTAAAGACTTCCTCCTTGTAGAAGGAAGGAAAGAGGTCACGTGTTCCTCTGCAAGGTCGGAAGGGATGATAGGTAGACGGGGAAAAAAACGAAAATTGGCTTGTCCGGGGGAAAGTGGTCTAAAAAGGGAGCCCTTGCGGGAAAGACCTGGCTGGTCGTCTCATCATAAGAAAACGACATTCACACGTTAAGGAAGTTTAAGAGGCCAAAAGAATCGATACCGTCGTCCAGAGTCCTTCGGAGCCACATCCCCCCACGAAAAAAAACCAAGATTCGCCGACGGCGGATGGAGAAAACAGCCCAACATCCCGATCCCCTTAAAGAACCGGCAACCTGGGGAGGAGTTTTCTTCCAGCCACCCAAATCTCTCTCAAAGAGAGAGAGGGAGAAAGGACAATCACCCGGAGAAAAAAGACCCGAGGGATTCTTCTCTTGAGAAAAGGGGTGGCTGAGCAATCGCCGCTGCGCCCGGACGTGTGATGAGGCGCCGGGGGTGTGCAGACGCAGGAAGGTTCGTAAAGAAGGGGACGGAAATGAAAGATGGTTAATGTCGGGAAAAACGACAAGGAGCAAAAGAGGTCTCTCCGACGCAGAGACTCACTGTTTCAAAGAAAGGAAATCTTCGCCAGGGAAAGGGGAAAGATCATCCAAGACGCCAGAGGACTACCTCCGCAGAACCACGTGAAAAAGCTCGGACAGGTGAAGGAAGGGTCCCGACCCCTGAGCATGACGGAGAAAAAACATGGGGTGAGGGGACAAAAAGAGACTAGTCATCGATCGTTCTAAACAAGAGAGGAGGGAAAATTAAAGCATACGAAATGCGCAAGATTGATCGCGCAAAGATCGGAATTGCGAGGAAGGACGAGGGGGAACGCGTACTTGCGTTGGGAAAGAAACCGCGCACGGAGGCGCCCTTGCCTAAGAAAACTCGGCCGCATCAGGCCACAGCAAGAGGAGGGGGATTCCTTGCTGGGGTGCGGGTTTTTCGGAAGGGAGCAGGGAGGTCAACTGAAGGCACTCTCTAGCCGCGGGGGACCATTCTGACCAGAGGAGACCTACCAGGGGAAGGGAAGGGGGGTGGAACGCGCAGTGAGACGAAAGAACAGGGGGCTCACTGACAGCGAGGGGAGGCAACGAGTCGGGGAAGCCGTCTCGGCTCTGATAGGGTGCGGCGACCCGCCTGACTTGGGGAAGGAAAAACAGTTGTCTCTGTCCACTAAAGGAAGAGGGAGCAATTCCTGTTCAAAGAAAGCTACTGGAGATTCCCCGGTTGCCCTGACGTCAAGGAAGGAGGGCGCGCCGGCTTGAGAGAGGGAAATTTGCCGCAGGAAGAACGGTCGAAGAGACACGAGCGGACATCCGCTGCGGGATCGGGCGGTGCGCGCCCGGGGGAAAGGTTGTAAGGAAAAGGTACGCCATTCGGACTCTACTCGGAGGGACGATTCCTTAAGCTATTGAGAAAGATCTCGAAGGGCTCTCACCTCATAGCTGGAGAACCGAGCTGCGCTAGGAAGGCGGCTATTCGCTAAAAAGCGCTCAGAAACAGAAATCACCAGACTTCCGAAGCGACGGCGCAACCACAGCTGTTTCCCGAGGGAGCGTGGCTTCTGCTGCGTCGATTCCTCTGCGGCCGAAATGGACGTTGCACAGAGAAGGGAAGTGAAAAAACAAGAGTGCTGCTGGCGGGCAGAAGAAAAGGAACGGCGATCGCCCCTGCTACGCAGCCAAAGTAAAGTCGTGCTCGCCGACAGGCGCTCAGAGGGTGGCGCGAGTTTTGCTAGGACGCATCGTTTCTCGCAAGAAAGAAGGAAAAATTCGAGGAAAAAGAAGAAAACGTTCCAGGGCCGCCCCTCATGCTGCTGTATGGAAAGCTCTCCACACAACAAGAAAAAAGGAAAAAAAGGAAAGAGATGCCATCAGCAGAAAGGAGGGCCGGCCCTGTCAAAGGAAAACGGGGAACGCGAACGCGACCCAGCCTCAAAAAAACAAACCTCGAAAAAAAGTATCGCCGAGAAGAAAATATCGGCCATCCTTGCTGAAAGGGAGTCGCCGGAGAGAGGAAGGCCAGCATCACCTCTTCTCGCTCGCATCCGCCGCAGCGGGGGCAAAGGTCAAAGAAAGGAAAAAAGAAGAGCAGATGAACGTAAAAGGGAAAAGTCATATCGTATCACGGGCGAAAAAAGGAAGCGACAGTGAAAAAAAAGAGGTGGGTTCTCTTTCCGCCGCTTCGGCTATCTGGGACTCCGGCGTAAGAGGCTGATAGATCAAAATCTCTCATCTCCAGCTAGGGGAAAAAGATTGTCTTCATGGAAAACGAATCCAGGCATCGTAAAACATCCTCAGGCTTCCGGAAAAAAAACCTGGCCCTTAGGAGCAGAGGGGGGAGAAGCCACAGCTGCCACGACCGAGTCCGCAGCAAGAAGGAGATCAGGGGAGCGTGGAAGAGAGAAAATGTCTGGGGGGGGGGAAATACTCAAATATTCACTGGCACGATCAAAAAACAACTCCAGGAAAAAGAAGAGGGAAAATCTCTTCGGTAAGGAAACCCTCCTTTGCGGGAAAGAAAAGAAGGGGATGCCCGGACATTAAGCTTCAATCTTGTAAAAGCTCCCCGGTTTCAGAGAGAGGGCCAAAAAACGCTGACTCGAAGACCGCGCGATCTTCCAAGGGGAGTCAACCTCTTTGTCGCTGTCGGCGGAAAATGCGGCTGCGCACTGCGAGAAAAGCGATGAAGGGGGACGCGAAAGGAAGACAATCGCGTAGAGTGTGCCGTTCCGGAGGGAAAAGGAGATCATAGGAAAAACAACACACCTGCATCACGCCGCGACCGGGAAAGGCAAAAATTGTATGCCGGGGAAGCAACGGCTAAACGGGGCCTCACCGGAGGGTGGAGAGACTCCATCATCACCAAGATACGTTCTGTTAGGTAAGGCGATGCTCGAAAGGGGAGGATTTAGTAAAATTGAGGTAATAGCACGATGCGAAAAGAATCGAGAAGGAAGGACGAGGTGGAAGCGAAATACCGGGGAGAAGAGTAAAGTCATGCGAAGTGGGGTCGAAGGTGCCCCTTAATACGGTAGCCCGAGAAGGCCTGAGAGAGGGGGATGAGCCAGGGAATAAAAGTGGGAAGAGATATGGTCTTTTCCTGCGGTGAGTCGCAGTCGCAAAAACAGGGGTGAGGAGAGAAGGGAACAGTCTTTCTCAGAGACCACGACCTGAAAACCGATCTTCCGTTAACGGGGGGAAAACAGGCGTAAGGAGTCCAAGAGAAGAGGGAAACAGCCGATCATCACAGGAGAAGCGGCGGAGTGCTCGCCCAGGCCCGACATCCCTATCCCCTTGGCAAAAGCAGCCGCATCCTTGGCCAAAGGGCGGGGGAAGAAAAAAAAGCTCTCAAAAAAAAAAAAGGAGGAGGAAAAGTATAGCTATCGTGGGAGGGGAAGAACCTGAGAGCCAATGGAGGAGGGGTGGGTCTGTCTCTGGGAAAAAAACACAAGGGTACGGGCTGGGGAGGGCGTGCGGGAAAAAAGTGGCATGCTCTTGGAATGTTGCCTAAAGGGGAACTCTGTCGCTGTGGCAAGCATAAAAAATATCCAGGGGAGAGTGTCTTTGATCTGATGAGACTGCAGAAGAGGGCAACCCGCCGGGCTCTCCGCCGGAACAACGCGGACAAGCAAAAAAAGGGGAAAAGGAAGAGTATCCCTGTCTACATCCATCTCTAGGAGGCCGCAGGAACCACGTTTAAGCAAAGGGAGAGGGAGAAAGAGGGCACGAAAAGAAAACTTCGACATGACGGTACTGAACGAAAGCGTTTTGTAGTCCGGCATCGATAGGAAGGAAGAAGTCTCCGGCCTTGGAGAAGAGGCCAACCGCTTTATAGGGGAAACCGTACATCCAACCGGAAATTGTGCGAAGGAGGGGGGACTCGCACCCGCCACCCGCGAAGACGGTGATTCGCCCAAGGCCTCACCTCGGACGCAACTCGGCTCGGGCGGCGCTGCGCTTTGGGAAGGTTGTTTCTCCTGATCTCCTGAAGAGGAAAAAACTAGCCGACGAAGGGAGAAAAGTCTAAAAGCTAGAAGAGAAGGACATCGCGTTTTTCTCTCAGTGCAGGGGGGAGAAAAGGAACATCGACAAAAGATTGGGCTAAATGCTCTTCTCTTGAAGAAAGAGATGCTTATAGTGAAAAAAAACCGATTAGGGAGGGGGAAAAAAAATGGGAGATGAAGGTAGAGGCAGATGCATCAATTTCCTTTAAAAAGGCGAAGGGACTGCAGACGTCAGAAAGAAAGAGGTTTTCTCCTGATTCCAAGGAACGAGATTCGAGGCGGGGAGGGGGACCGGCTGAGACCTGAGAATGAGCAGTATCATACAGTAGGCGACTAAACGCGCTATCATCCGCTAAAAAAAAAGAGGGAGGAGTCCTATCGCAGGGTGTAGAAGAAGACGCTTCCTCCAGCTTCTCTACTAGGGAAAAAAGGATTCCGAAGCGATGGGGAAACATATCGCGAAGAAAAAAACCATTGGAGAAAAGGGAGGAGAAAGAGTCGTTCTATCGCGCAGGAAGGGGAGAAACTCGGAACGACAGAAAAATAAACTAAAAAAAAAAACCATCTGTGTGCAAGAAGAGGGGGGAAATCCCGTGATAGCTTTATCGATCTCAAGAGGAAGTCCCGGGGCCTGCTAGGAGTTGGAAGCGCTCGCGCCTGCGCTGGCGCGGGAAGAAAAGCGCGGGAGCCGGTGCGGTGCCGAACGGGGAAAAAAGGAACCTCGACTACATCCCGGATGGAGAATAAGGATTAAAATCGCTCCGCGAGCAGGAGCAAGAAGAGGTGTGACCTTCTATCTAGGTCTCGGAAGTGCTTCTGGGTCTGCAAAGGCGGCTACCTCTTGGTCTTGCAAGAAAAGGGGGGGGGAATAATCTCTATCAAAGAGGAAGAGAGTATTATACTGACAGAAAAAAAAAGAAAAGGCCCCTGGCACGGCCCCCTAGTTATCAAAAAAGGGGAGAAAGACAACGATGGCCTATTAAAGGGAAATCATCAACACCTAAAGGGAGCGCCGGTCGCCCGAAAGAGGAATCAAAGGAGGGCGATGCCTGCGCTCGGAAGCGCCAGCAGCACCTCTTAAAAAAAAAGGAGAGGCAAACGAAGCCACGCGGGGAGCTGCTGTGCAATCGAGGCCGCACGGGGAAAGAGAAAACCTCTAACAACAGGGCTACCTCCTCTTAAAAGGGGTAAGAAGCTGCGAGGTCCTTGGAGGCGCGACGTCGAGCTGGCTGAGCCTCGGGGTCTCGCGCGCGAAAAAGAAGCGCAGAAAAGAGAGCAGGGTTTGAGCTGAAGAGATAGATCTGGTGCGATCTGAAACATCAAGAAGGGAAGGATGCAGCAAGGGAGTACGGCTCCGCTTTTCTGACTCAAGCTGCACGACGACCGAGAAACCGCAAGAAGGGAGTGTGCTTCTCGAAAGAAAGGGAGACTGCAAAAGAAGACGGGGAGAAGCCGGGGAGCCATCTCCTCCGGAAACGCCTCT
>Ga0179593_1655808_pt1 | contig 16177 bp, 20 predicted proteins | sample CZODoug2_1_08_16_FD_185931 | JGI IMG/M metagenome (GOLD analysis project Ga0179593, IMG submission 185931) | Vadose zone soil fungal communities from Angelo Coast Range Reserve, California, USA - CZODoug2_1_08_16fungal (PacBio error correction) | ecosystem: Environmental > Terrestrial > Soil >...
CTCCAAGGGAAGAAAGGGTATGAAGCCAGGGGCTTAATACAGTATTTGAGTAAAGGAGCCGGCTCTACGCGTGGAGAAGGGGAAAAAAACCTGTGGGAAAAAACCGCTGTCCCTCGCGCAAGAAAGAAACGTGTCTACTTCAAACGAAAAAAATTCGTGAAAAAGGGGGCTCAGAAGTAGCAAGTAGGAGAGCAATCTTTGAATAAAAAAGAAGGGGTGGGTCCACAGCTATGTCGGAGGAGGGAAAAAGCAAAAGGTAAAAGAGGAAAAAGGCAAAACCGGCCGGAAAGGGGAGAAGAACCACAGCGTGAGCCGGCCATTGCCACAAAGAAGAAGACGCGAGGCGAAAAGGGGGGAGGAAGAAGAGGGGGCGCGTGGCTGGATCGCAGCAGAAGTCCGTGGGGGGAGGGGTGGGAAGGGGGGGTATTATACTATCTGGGATAGTAAGGAGGTAAATCAATATCTTACCGCTCAGAAATTCCAGACCAAAAAGCGGGGGGGAGGAGAACTTAATAGAACATACTAAAAGTCTAGGAACTGGGAAAAAGAGTCTTAGAAAAAAAAAAAACAAAGCGTGCTGATAAGGGGGGGAGAAGATTCGGCCTAATGCTGCAGTTTATGGTACAGGGGCTGGCAAAGAAAGAGGGGGGGGAGAAAGGGAAGAAGATGGGTCAACTAATAGGTTTCTCCAAGCAAGAGGGAAGAGGGGGATTCAACTTACGAATTGGCCCGGAGAAAGATTTAAAATCCGCCCAACGCAATGTGGCGTAATTCGAACGCAAAGGGGGAGAAAAGAACATGCTACGGTATTGATTCAAAGGGAAGAGGGCTGACGAAAGAGGGGAAAGAACGTCAACAAACACCCCAGACAGTTTAAGGGCCGGGGGTGTGTTCGACAAGAAAAAAAGTAAGGGTTGAAAAAAAGGAAATAAGACTTTGTCGGGGGGGGTCAGTAAAAGGGAAAGCGCAAAGAGAACGTTTTCGAAAGATGGAGAGATAAGTTATCCACAGAATCTGGAAAAAGAAATACCATTATTGCAAGGATTAATACCCTTCTTGCCAGGGACGATTGTGAGGTCCTCATCTGTCCCTAAGGGAAGAGAAAAGGGTTCGAATGTTGGGGGGAGGGGGTTAGGTTTTTTGAGGGAAAGGAGGGGTAAGATTTCAGCTATAAGCAGACTGCTTAAACCGAAAAGTGGAGAAGGAGAGGAGAAGCCTCCTTATAATTTTTAAGGAAAGAGAGACAAAGGTACAAGTGGGAAAAATGGGGAAAGGGATATGCCTTTGTCCGGCGGGAGAGCACAGACAGGGTGCAGGGATTACTTTAGAGAAAAGAAGGTAGATGACCTAGACAGGGAGAGAGAAAAAAACGGAGGCGGAGGAAAAGAGAAGCCTGGGGAGGAGAGAAAATTAGGAGGGGATAAATAATCCCTGAAAAGGGGAGGGGTAGAAGAACACGCGGACACAGGCCATATCATTTGAGGGGGGGGAGAGGGGAATCCTTTTTACTCACGGGAAGGAGGGGGGTAGATCGAATTGGCCCAGGGGAGGAGAAGTGGCAATAAAAAGAAAAGGGGAAAGATATAGCGGGAAAAAGGAAAAAAGAAAATCTCACACATACTTATTCAAAGGGAAACCCAAGGCATGAAAAGAGGAAGACTTAGAAGTTATGAAAAGACACTAAGTCTATTATAAGAAAAAACAGGGGAGAAGTTTATTTAGCACAGAAGGGGGAAGACACTGCAATCCTGTTTCTTAAAAAAGAGGTTCTCGGGAAGAAGGGGGGGACTATCGCCCTATCAAATTAGCAACAGGAAACTTGGGCGAAACTGGGAGGAGAAAAGGAAGAACGCACAGTCTAGGGGAGGGCACAGATTATAGTAGGCAAAAAGAGAAAAACTACCACTCCCGGAACGAAAAAAGGGGGGCGGGGCTGTTTGGGTTTAAACTTGAGATGGAGCCCACGGGACTAAAAAAAAGAGGGCAGGGGTGTCTCGTTCGAAACTCGTAAAGAGGGAGTCCCCAGGGAAAAAGGAAAAAGGGACGTTCTCTAAAAGGATACGTGCACAAGGCGAAGGAAAAATCTGGCGAAAACGGGAGGGAAGGAGAACAATAATTTACCTTAAGAAAGAAAAAAGGGGAAAACGTTTCCGTGTAAAAAAAGGAGAATCTAACCTCAAGGGGGTTGAAAGGTAAGTCAGGAAAGGAAGGAGACGACTCGGAGGGAAGGATCGCAGCCACCGGATCCAGGAAAAGGGAGAAAGACTCCCGGGAAAAACAAAAAGTTACCGACCAAAAAAAAAAGTTGTATTAAGGGAGAAGATGTTTTGGCGACGTTTAAAAGTAGAACGGAGCGGAGCTAAAGGGGAGAAACCAAAAGAGAGAGAAGGAAACAGGGGGGAAAAAAGACTACAGCCTGTTTCCCCCTGCGAGGGTCTATCAGAAGGATTACTCGACCCAAAGGCGACTAAAAACTAGAAAAGAAGGAAAGGGGGCAATTGCCGGCCTCAAGCGGGGGAAAAAAAGATCAAGAGGAAGGAACATTGTCCAAATTTCTTCTATACGCATCTGAAAGGGGGCTGGAAAGAGAGAGAGAAGGGGAAGGAGAAACTCTCTCTACTCTGTGAGGAGAGGGCCGGTTAAAGAGGAAAAAGAATCGCGGGGCGACCTGCGGCACGGAAATCGTTGAAACCAAAGAAAAGTGTTTGCCTCAAAAGGGAGGGGGGGGTAGTTCATTCAAGGAAGAGGTGACCTCTGTTTAAAGGGGGACTCACCGTGGAAAGGAGAAAGAATTTTATCCGTTCTCCCAAAAACAAAGGAATTAATGACTCTAAGGAAGAAAGAAAGGAGTGTAATGCCGGCCCGGGGAGAAGGTGTGGAAAGAAAGGAATTTTTTGTTGAGCGCGTCTCAGCCTAAAAAACAAAGAGAGATAAGAGACTAAAAAAAGAAAGGGCGGGGCTTCCCCCCCCGGGAAAGGGCCGACGAAAAAGGATACTTATTTAGCGTCATGCTAAGGGGAGAACCGGATCAAAAAGTCAAAAAAGAAAGAGCCGGGAGAGACGTAAACAGCAGGACAAAAAAGGAAATGCACCGACCCCCACGTTGGAGAAAAAAAGGACAAACCCAAAAGAAGTTTTGAGGCGGACAAATAAGAAAAGGAGGAAGCTGCACTGAGGGGAATCCCTGCAAAAAGGAGGACATTGTGGGGGATCGCACCGCAGGAGCAGAGCAAATCTGGCAAAATGGGAGAGGGAAAAATCGACGAAAAGGAAGGGAAAACACGTCGTCTCTCAAAAGCCACAAGCGTGAGACAAAAGTCTCTTAGCATATAAGCGGAAGGGAGAGGTCAAAAATTTGAGCGGGGGGAGAGGGAAACGAAAGGAAGGTTACAGTCTGGAGGGAGAACAAGGGAAAGAGGAGCTTATACTACTGCTCGGAGGATTACCGCTCAAGGGAAGACGAAACGGACCGCCCAAAAATCTCTGGGGTGCTTGAAGAGAAGGAAAGGCTCCCCAACGGAGGATAAGAGCATGCTAAAGACAAAAGGGCGATAATGTGGCCGAGACGAGAAGAGAGTCGGCCTCCGAAAGAAAGGGACTGCAGTGAACGGGGCTGGGGGAACTCCGGAGAGTTAAAAAGGAATAGTGCGTATGGGGGGGAAAGGAGAGTAATTATTGTTCTGAAGGACTAGGGGGAAGACTTAACGAATTGGACCAAGGTAAAGTACTTACGTATGTGGCTCAGAAAAAAAAAAATAACATGCGAAGGGCCAAAAACCGTGTGTGCTCATCGCCGGGGGGGGGGATCCATCCGTCAAAATTCACAGAAAGGGCGGCGTGAGTTGGGTCGGAAGGAAGAAGTCAGAGTACTTTGACGGAAGAGGAAATGGGAAGTCATATAGCTTTCGCACAAAGGGTCTCTAAGTGGAAAGGGGGGAGGCTATCACTATAAAATGAGGAGAGGCGGTTCGCCAATGGAGGAAACCCTGAGGAAGAGGGGAAAAGAAAACAAAATTTCTTAACGGGGGAGGAATTTAGGAACTTAGTGTAAGAAAGGGTTCTGAAGGAGGTATTATTTGTTCGATTCCGGGGGGAAAAAAGGTAGGTTGAGAAAGGAATTGGAAGTGCCAAGTCTTAAAAGGAAAAAAGGTTTATAATGCAACTCTAAGCATCAGGGAAAAGGATATATAACACAAGAAGGAGTAAACATTTATTGAACAAGTAAGGGAGAAGATAGGCCGGGGGCCGGTATAGCAAAAATACGGGGGGGTATATGTCAAGGGCGAAGAAAGAGAACACGGTCCTCTCACAACAACAAAAAGGAGAGACCCGTGTGCAGAAGATCCAATATAACTTCTCTAAAGTACTCCCTGCAAAGGGGGGGGTGTGTTGGGGAGGGCATGCAAAAAGAGGGTGCCATGTCAGGAAAAGGATAATTTACTCACGTATTTAATTTGAGGGGGGGGGGGGGGGAAATCTAGAAAGGGGAATCCGTATACCGTTGCGGGGGGGGTACAGATTTGAATAAACATTGGAGAGAGGGACAGGAGGGGAAAAAACACAATACTTATTCAGAAAAAGGGGGACGAGGAGGAACAGAATGAAAAAAGATAATACTTAGAAGTATAGGAGAAGGGAAAGAGAGGAACTAGTCATTAGAACTGGAAAAAGAAAAAAGTTACTCATCTGGGGAAGAAGAAGGAAAAGAAGGGGAGTTCAGTGCGAACGAGATAATAAGAAGGGGGGGGGGAAGAAAATCCTGAAAAAGGTATAAACTTTCTCTTGGGAGAGAGGGAAGTTAAAAAAAAGGGGTAAGAGAAGTTAAAGGGGTAGCCATGTATCTCGGTGTAAACGAAAAGGGCCGAGGTGGTAAAGGAATATTTCTGAAAAGGGGATGGGGGGAGGGGGGGGTGACTATTTATACTTCACTATAAGGAAACATGTAACATCCCGAAGGAAGGGGTAGTGTCGAAAAACCCGGGGCGGGGGGGGGTCCAATTGAAGGGAAGTCCAATACTTTATCTACCAAGAGGTTTTTACAGAAAGGAGAGAAAAGCTTATCTTTATAACAATAATAAAGAGTTGAAACTCATAAAGATATTTCCTCCAGGAAGGGTCGACACCGTGTTTACCATAACTTAGTAAATGGGAGTCCTACTCTTATTTCAGGAAACCTGCGGAAAAAGAGATCAGGGGGGACTTTTAGCGACTCAGGAAGGAGAAAATTACTCGACCAGTTGGGAAAAGAAAGGGTCTTATTCCTGGGTTCGTAAGCCCCCAATGGGGACGTATGGGAAAAAGAAAGGAGTAACAGCTAAGGGAGAAAAAAGGGACGATCCATTCGGAAGGGAAAAGCCGGACGAACAAAAGTCCGCAATGTTCAAGAAAGCCAACCCTATCGGGGAGAGACAGAAGGAAGCTGTCTCGGAGAGGGAGAAAGGGGGAAGGGACGGCTCACTCTGTGGGGAACCCTTTAAAGAGAGGCCGGAAGGGGGCCCAGTCAAGAAAGAGGGGCCCTGTGAGAAAAGTGCTCCGGCCATTAGCGGTGGGGAAAGATACGTCCCCAACGGTAGACGGCTGAGGACAAAGAGGGAGACTAAAACGAAAAACGGCGGAGGACAACACGAAGACACCCCGGTAGTTGCCGAAGTCGCCAACGGGGGGAGGGGCAATGAAGGAAGAGGGGAAAGGAGGGGGGTCCGGAGAGCGGCCGAAAGGGTCCTGGGGGAAACACGAGTAGCGCCTGGCGTTAGCATGGAGAGTATAAAAGGGGGGGAACCGAAGGGCAGCAGGGGAGGGGACTGGGTGTGGGGAAAAAAACAATCAAGGTTGTATGTTGTGTGCCAGAGAGAGGAAAACACAAAAACGGAGGGGGTGAGAAGGAGGGCTTGTGAGGGGGGAAGAGACACACACACCTGTAACCGCGATGAAAAAAGTTGGCCGAGGAGGAATGCGAACTCCTTCGCTACGCGTGGGAACAGGAAAGAACAAAATGTGGAAGGAAACCCAGAGGGGAGTCGCCTGATGCACCGACCCCAACGTTGAGAAAAAATTCAACAGAAAAAGAAAAAAAAAAAGGGGACTTCGTGCCCGTTTACGAAGCAGCACTCGCGAATGGGAGAGGAAAATCCGAAGCAAAAGGGGGGGCTCGAAGTCAAAAGTCCTGGCGAAAGGAAAAACATTTTACCTGCTGAGAAAAGAAGTAAAAAAGGCCGAAGACCTGCAAAAAAAAAAAAGCCGCATTGAAAAAAAAGGGGAGATCATAGTCCGCTAGGCGAGAAGGGTGTAGGCGGGGGGGAGGGAACCAGTTTCGGGCTAAGGAGCAGAAAGGGACACTGAGGAAAGAAAGAAAACGAAGAGCTTTACAAGGCGAAGGGGGGAGAGGGTTAAAAAGGCGAAAAAAATCTCTGGGGTGTCAGGGGGAAAAATACGGAGTGACGTCCAAGAGGGGAGGAAATTCCCTTCTTGATCGGAAGGTTGAGAGAAAAAGAACCCAAGGAAAAGTTTGGGAGGGAGAGAAAAAACTGTCTTACTGCAGTTAATGGGAAGGGGTTGAGAACGGGAAACTTAGTCACTGAGCATGATAGGAGGGGAAAAGTAAGAAGAAGGTTGGTGGAAAAGACGAGAGAGTCAAAAAAGGAGAAAAGAGGATCAGCTGGTAGATCACTTCGAAAAGGGGGGCGTAAGAGAGAATCACGTAGTTCTCAAAAAAAAGGAGACGGATTGGAGTGTGGAAAGAGGGAAAAGGGGAATCTCAAAGCAGAAAAAAAGAAAAAGTGTCAGACCCATCTGACTACTTGGAGGGGAAAAAGGGAGATTAATGGCTGGGTTTCCACCTTCAATATAAAGAAGTATAAGGTTGGGGGAATAAGCTTGAAAAGAGAAAAGGGCTCATTTTTAAGAGGAGAAGTTAAAAGAGGAAGGAGGTGCGCCACTTAAATAAACAGTATTTCAAGAACGGATGAATAAGGGAAAATGGGGGGGGATAATTTAGGAAGAAAGAGGGGGGAAGCATATACTTCTAAGTCTTATAGGGAGGGAAAAAAGTCCTTGGGGGGGATCGTAGTTAAACAGTCAGGAAAAAGGAAGTTAAAAAGGGTAATAATGTCAAGGCGAGAAGAAGAGCTGAAATACTTAGTACAAACGGGGGAAAAAGAGGGGACACATTCTATCTAACCCAACATCACATAAAGAAAAGGGAAAGGAGGGAAACCGGAATGGAAGGAAGAAGGGGGACGCGTGTATAGGAAAGAAAAGGGGGCAAAAAGGGGAATTACTTAGATAGTTATGGTCGGAGTCTCTCGCAAAAGGAAAAAGATAGAGCACCGTGTCTCGGTCATCGAAAAAAGACGTGAGAAAGTTACTACACAAAGGAGGGCTTGTGAGAACAGGCATAGCATGAAGGGGGGGGGGGGAGAACATTACTTGTTGGGGGAAAAAGGGTTGGTTTTATCTCGACTTAAAAAGGAGACGTAACGTGCGGAAAAAAAAGTTGAACGGGAGCATTTGCAGTAAAGTAGACTTGAAAGGGGGAAAAGAGAAAACTACTTAGGGGGACCCCAGAATGCGAACAAATCAGGAAACGAGAGTATAATCAAAAGGGAAAAGATAGGGAAGATAACTTTAAAAAAAAAGGAAAAAAAGGAAAGTTTTTTAATAATCAAGAAGGGTATTTCCGGGGGGGAAGGAGGAGAGTTTCTGTGATAGAATACCTTGAAGGGAGAAAAGCGCTACTCGTGAGAAGAGGACCGGGAAAAAAAAAGTATAGGGAGACAAGAGTAATCGTCGCCATAAGGGAAAAGACGCCTCTCCCTGTCCGCTGGCAAGGGTGCGGATACGGCAACCTAGGGCCAACAAAGTTACTGAAAACGCTTAGAAAGAGGGGAGAACTTTTCGAAACTCTTGGGGAAAAGACAGCCAAATGGCAGGGCAAAGAGAATTCGCAATTCGGAAAAGGGGGGGAAGAATAGCGCAACCGCGGATCTGGGGATGATTTAGTTAAGAGCGAAGAAAGGTCTCACAGCCAAGGGGAATAACTGCAGTAAGTTAAGGAAAATTGTGAGATCCGAAGGATAGATATGATTATCGAAAAAATTGGGGGGGGGTGGTCTTTTGAGAGGGGGGGAAGACTTTCGAAGGGAAACATTTGGGGAGCATATTGTCAGGGGAGATGCGTAAGCACACAAACAGAGGGAGGGACGTTTGGTCACTCATGGCAATTATCCAAGGAAGCAGGAAGAAAGGAGCATAAGGGGAGGAAGGGAATACAGCCGTTAAACGAGGACAAAATGTTTCTTCACAAACTCATCAGAAGAAGCGAAAAAAGAAAGGACTGCTCTCGAGCTGAAGAAGGGGCCCGTCTCACTCCTTTTTAGAGGGAGGCCCGGGGACACCGACTTTGCCCCTATTAGAGAGAAAAGAAAGGACGCTACGGGAAAAATTAATCTGGGGGGGGGGGGGGCTCTCGACTCGGCCCAAACGGGAGAACGTAAGGGAGGGTGACGGACAGGAGGGGGAATAAACGTGACAAAAGGGAGGGGGGGGGGGAATCCGCGACGCGCAACTTGGGGGGGGGTAGGAAGGAGAAAGGGACCTCTGTTTTGGGATGACTCACACAGTTAAAGCAGGTGGGGGGATTAAGGAAAGCGCCGTAGGAGAAGGGGGAAGTACTCCTGCAAAGGGAGGGAAAGTCTCGGTGAAGTGGTTTTAGCTCCCCCACCATCCTGGGAAAGGGAGGAGGCTCTAGAAAACAAAAAAAGATAAGAAGAAGAGATAGAACATCAATTCTTTTGGGAGAAGAAAAAACCACCTGTAAAACTAGTTCCTTCCTACACTCCCTGGAAGGAAATTAGGTAGCGAAAGGAAATAGGATGGGAGAACCGGAAGCAACAGGCACCGGAAAGCACCTGTTTTATAAAAAATCGGTAAAAGGGAGGAAAAAAATTCACCTACCGACCCAACTTTGTGCGACCATAACGCCAAGAAGGGGGGGGAAAAACTTTTCTCATTGGCGTACAAGATGGGGGAATCAAGGGACAGCGAGCAGGGCCATTTGGGCCGTTCGAGAGCGGAGTCGGAGGGGGAACAGTCAAGGAGGAATTAGGAACGGTGCCAAGGAGGAGGAGGGGAAGGGAGTCCAGGGTTCCCACAGCGTGAAAAAGGAGATAGGCAAAAGGAAGGTCATCCTTTTGGAGAGGGAAAAGAGCCCGTGCGGGAAGAAGGGAGGGTCCTGAGAACGGTACCCCTATGAGGCGGCGTGTTTATTCAAGGAGGAAAAGAGAGGGTTACTACTATTATTTACCGAACGTAAACCTTAAAAAGAATGGACAAAAGCTAGGGAAGAGTCCCCGGCGGAGAGGAGGACGGCTAAAAGACACCCAAAGATAAGGTGGGAGAGAAAAGAAAAAGATGAAAATACTAGTCGGAAAAAAAAAAAGAACTTTAGGGCAGGGAGTTGTAAAAAAGAAGAACTCCAGGGCCAGGAGTCACGAGCATGAGAGAAAAAAGCACCTGTAAGGAGAGCCTCGGTTCTCGACTGGGGGAAAAAAGGGGGGACCGTAAATGGGTAAAAGGGAAAAATGTGGCGTAAAAGAGGAAACGAGGTGTCGAACGACACATAACTGCTAGGAAAGTCCCGGGAGAAGAAGGAGCCACTTAGCTGAAGTAGAAAAAAAAAAAACCAACAGGGAGAATGACGGACGGGAGGAAACCCGAGATTACATGGCAGACAAGGAATGGTTTTCCACTAGAGATAAGTTAGTGTGGGAAGGGGGGACCGCGAAAAGATAAATTGGAGGGGGAAGTTTCAAGGATAGATCAAGAGAGGGGATTAGAGAAGGGGGGCATTATTATGAAAAAGAGGAAGGAAAAAGAAAAGAAAAAAAAGGTCGAACTTTGTTTGGAGAAGTTAGTTTAAAATAAAAGGACCTTCTAAGTCTTATAGGGGGGGGAAAACCTTGGGTAAATTAGGAAGGTCTTGAAGAAGAATTAAGGGGGAAATGAGGGAAAAGAAGACTCATATGCCAATGCGGAAAGGGTTATATGGAAAAGAAGAAAAAAAGGAATTCCCATTCTATCTAACACCACATCAATTAGGAAAAGAATGAACAGGGAATTGAAAGGGGAAAGTTTAAGAGGGGGAGTTAACTTAGAAAGTTAGAGGGACAAAAAGGGAAGAGTGACCTAGACACGGGTCTCTCTCAATAGGGGGGGATGAGGAAAAGGAAGGAATCCAGCTCCAGTAGCTTTGACAAAGAGGTAAGAACAGCACATATGAAAGGAAGAGAAAGGGGTTGACAAAAGGCAGGAAGGGGGTTCATAATTTTACTCACGGTATGGGCATGAGTAGAATTATTCTTAGACGTTGGGAGAAAAAGTGGGTACGAAGTATGTAAAAAATAAGAGAGGAATAGGGAATTAAATCTCACACAATACGGGGAGGAAGGGTGTACTAAGAATAACCAAGGAAGAGAAAGAGAGACTTGAAGTAAGAAAATGACAACTAAGTTCCTAAATTTCGGGGAAAAAGGGCCTGAAAAAATGGGGGGCCTAGGGGAGGGGGTTATTTTACAAGGGCAAAAAGGCGGAGTTTATAGTGCTCGAATCGAAAAAGAGGCACTGGCGACGGGAGGAAGAAGCTCTCTGAACTTACCCAAGAAAAATAGAAGGGGGGACCAGAGGAAAGGAAGAGGTTCGAAACGAACAGCACCGCGGGAAGGGACCAGATTTTCTTAAACTAGGGAAGGGTATCCTTCAAAGACGTCACTGCGTAAAAGAAACGTATCCTTATGGGACGTGCGAAAAGAAATTAGGGAAGGAAGGCTGTTCAAACGAGAGGAAAAAATACGGGGGGAGAAAGAGACACATATTCTTCGAACCGCGGAGCAGGAAGAGGAAGTGGGGACCGAAGAAGCTCCGTGATAAGAAAGCCATTGAGTTCTCACAACAGGGGAAAAGAACTGAGTTGGAAAAAGAAAGGTGGGAGGGAGGAAGACTCTTAAGGAGAGAGCTCAATTATCGAAAGGGGGGGTGTCTTTTAGCCGACTCAAGAAGGGGGAATGAAGAGTTGCGTGGACTCAAGATATCAGCAAGAGGGGTGGCAGGAGAAATCATAGTAGGAAGGAGCGTAAAATCTTTGATAACACGGAAAAGAGACTAAGCCCTCAGGGAAAACAGGACTAACTACATCCTGAAAAAAGGGACGGAGAAGACCCCAGCAAAAAAATCCGTCTCTGCGACGAGGGGGAGAGAACCGGGGGCATGCGCTAGGGACGCCGAAAAGACTTGGCCCGACCAAGGAAAATTGGGGAAAATTTACCTGATGGCCAGCGCTACTGCGGGAACTCGCGAACAAGGGAAGATGCGTCGCCTTAAGGAAAGTGGGATAATCGAGACCCCGCGTGCCGATTAAAACCCCTTTCGTGGAGGGAATCCGCGGAGGGCAAAAGGTTGGGGGGGTGGCGAGTAAATACCGATGGGTTACCCGAAAGCCTTTTCTACACAGTAGAAGGGGGAGGGGGTTTCCCAAAGAAGATTAAAAAAGAAGGGGTAAACGTCAAATGAGGTAGGGCTGGCCCTATTGTACCTGGGGGGGGGGGGTCTCCCAAAGGGGGGGGGGGGGCGATCGCAGAGATCAAGATATATAGAATAGATCGAACAACGCAATGCTTTTTCGTGAGAAAAACTTTCCTAAGAACGTCCTCCTACACTAAAAGAGATAGTGAAAAGAGACTGAAGCGGCGGATCCAAGGACAAGGACAGCAACAGGGGGGAGCACAGGCCTCTCTCAAGGAAGTCAAGTAGAAGGGGATACCCCCAACGTTTCGGGAAAAACAAAACGGTTGTGGAAAATTTCACGGGAAGGCGATTGTAGTGGAATAAAGGGGGAATCCTTCCATCGAAGGTTTGCCGAGGGAAGGGGAGATTTCCTTCGCATTATCGGCAAGGGTACCTACTTGAATAGGAGAAGGAGAGAAGGGGACCTTGCGTCCAAGGGGGTAAAAAAAAAAGGGGAAGGCATTGCCCCCTGATACATCTGAAAATTCGAGGAATCAAATGGGGGTACTTTTCTCAGCCAAGGGAAAAGAAGGAAGGATCGCCGAAAGAAAGGGAGCTGAGAAGGATACTAGCGGTAAAAGACACGGGGAGAAGGTTTACCTAAACGTCCGAAGGAAAAAAGAGATAATACTGAACAGACGGGAAACTTGTCTAGTAACTTTCCAGAGGAGGAGAAAAGAACAAAATAGGAAGGAAGAAGGGACGAGTCGGCAGCCGAAGGAAAATGCAGTATGGTACACACGGCAAGGAAGTCACGGAGAGCAACTAACATCCTGTAATTATTGTGAGAAAAGGGGAGAGGAAAAGTGAGTCCAAGGGGGGGAAAAGGTAAAAGAGGAACGTCCTTGAAAGCAAGGGAAAGGGATCGAACGCACGATTTCGAAAGAAAGGGTATTCAAGGAAGAATTACTCCACTTAGTTGAAGTGCCAAGGAAAAAAAAGTAGACCGGAAGGGACTACGGGCGAGGCGGGGGGGGAGGGAAAAAAAAAACAAAAGACCAGCCACTCCCCCAAAAAGTAGAATAAGGAGAACAAAGAAAAGGATTACATGGCTAAAGGGGGGGAACAGGGGGAAAAAAAAGAGAAGGTTTCTATAATTGGTCATGGGTCAAGGAAAAGAGAAAAGTTTAAAAGGGAAAAAGGAGATTCTATCACTATAAAAGAGGGAGGAAGAAGGAGGGAAATAAACAGTATTCATTTTATGAAAGGGGTCCAATTGAGAAAGGGGGAAAGGGAATTTCGGAACTTCCGTGGTACTATCGGAGGGATGCAGAGGCGGGTATATGAGGAAAAAGGAGTTTGGGAAAAGGGCTGAATCCGTATGGGGTGAAGGTGAAGGTTAGACATGTAAAAGGGGAGGAGGCGGTCTTACATAAAAGGAGAAGATAAGGGTTTAAGTTCCATTCTCTAAAAAAACCTATTGGGACAATTAAGGGGGCAAAAAAGAAAGGGGAAAACAAAGCATAATGCCTACAGGGGGAAGGGAGAGGTTAGAGAGGGGAAAAGCTACGTTGAGATGACCTAGAAAAGGAAGAGAAAAGAGAGACCAGGAGCTTTGACCTCTCAGTAGCAAAGTAGCAAAAGAAGGAAATGAGGGGCTCTAGCGGAAAAAGGAGGATTGGGGGGGATCTTTTAGAAGGTGGAGGGAGGGGGGGAGATAGAATTGGCATTAAAAGAAAGGGCATTAAAAAGGGGGATTTCAGACCTTGCCTGATTGCTTATAGACAAGAAAGGAAGGAAAAGTAAAGCAAATACGGAGGGGGAAAAGGTGTGGAAGAAAAATAATACTGAAAAAGAGAGGAAAAAGAGGATCCATCGTTACCATATAGTAAAAAAAGAGAGAAGGGGGGAAAACAAGTTACGAAGATTTCATCACTATTGCATATACTGCAATAGAAAAAAAAAATCTAGAATAAAGGAGGGGGATAGAAAAGAGTAGAAACTTGCAGCGAGGGAAGGACTATCTGACTTAAAATAACGTTGAAGAAGGGAAACCCAAGAGAGAGGAAAGGGTTTCGTAAACTAACGCACGAAGGACAGGGTCGGAAAGTGCTAGGTTTAGGAAGGAAGACGGAGGGCGCACAAAAAGAAAGGAACAGTTATGTGTCGTTTCGCGTTACTCCACATTAGGGGGGGGGAACGGGATCTCGCATATGAAGGTAAGGGAACGGAACAAAGGTCGAAGGGGGGGAGGGAGCGGAAGAAGAGAGGAAGGAAGGGGGAAACGCACTATCATTGCTCGGGTGGGCCATGGAGTTAAGTGTACCTAACTCATGAGGGGAAACTTGGGGTAAGGGGCATACTAGAACCCGGGGAAGAAGGGGGGGTGTCTTTTGAGAAGGGGGCACTAGAAGAAACCCTACCAGTTGGGAAAAGGCAGGGGGTTCGTACATACGGGAAAAGAGATGGGGTGGCGGGGGAAGGTGAAAAAGTAGGGAACGACCCGTAGCGGTTAGGAAAAAAAACGCCGTATCCTAAAAGGGAAAGAAGGGAAGAAAAAGGGGGGCGGCCGCCAACTGTGCTGAAAAACCTCGAAAAAGAGGAATCGACCTTTGAAAGAAATTAAGAACGTCAAAGAAAAAGCACGCTGTGGGGGGGGGGAAAACGCCCCGGGAAAAAAAAACAAAGACTTTTCGTCGATCTATGGACAGCGCTAAAGCCGGCAAAGAGAGATAGGACCCACAACGTAAGGGGACCTGATTCACATAATTTATCTACTACCGGGGGGACGAGTCAGTATAGTGGGCAAGACCCTTTCTTTGTCATCACGACGGTAAAACTTTTTTTTTCTTTGGGGAAGAGTTACGAGGGGTTTGGGATATGGCAAGGGGGATCAAAAAAGGTGAGTTCATGTGTCCTGTGAAGGGCTTATACGTATAACGCCGGAGGGAAGCCGCATACGCCGCAACGGGGGAGTTGGGGCCGTCCCTAAAAAGTTTACACGGGGTATCTCCCCGCCAAGGGGTATGGGTGTTAGAGAAGAAACGAACAACGGGGAGAGGGGGGAAAAGAAGAGTAATCTCTCGGAAAGAAGGGGGGCTGTGTATCGAAAAAGAATTTGCCCTCTTTCCTGAATAAAAAGGTTTTAGTCGGGAAGGACGAAGAGGCTACTCTTTGGATAAAACATTTACCAGGCACATTCTCTCGAAGGAGCCGTGTCCCTGAAAAGAACAACGGGGGCGACCGGAAGATAAGGCAACCCAGAACGGGGTAAGTTTCCCGGTTACTCAAAGGGAGGCGAAGAAAGTGAGCAGGGGCCAGAGAAAGAAATACGTTGTTTCCGAGTCGAGAAAAAGGGAATCGCTGCACAAAAAAAGGTTAGATCGCCGAACAGGCCTGAGGAAGGGAACGGGAGGTACAGTTTAAAAAAGGTGAAGAAGGGAAACGTAGACAGCTTCGAGAAAAGCAAAGAACGCTAGTCTCAATTGTCGAGGGAGAGGGGAAACAGTTGCTGCCGAAGGAGGGGGAGGTCACAACTAAAGGGACCCGGAGTAGAAGACTGGAAAAAAAGCAGTGTAACAGAGCTGGGAAAGATCGGTTCTACTATGGAAAAAAAGTCCGAGGGGCGGGTGCTTACAAGGGTGACAGGAGTACGCAAGGGAACGGAACTGATAACGTGACGGGAGAAAAACACCCCCATTCAGGGGGGGGGAAACTATATCAGATGGAAAAAAAAGGACTCCGAACAATTTCAAAAGGTATAGGGTAAAAGGGGGAGGTGGGGAGTCCCGGAGCGGAAATAGAGGAGACAACTAATCATCCGTAATTATTGTTCGGGAAGAAGAAGGTGTGATCAACAGGAAGAAAAAGACGACTGTATAATAACGTCCTTGAAAAAAGAATGGGGACTGATCGAGCAAGGGAGTAACAGGAAAAAAGGAGTCCCGGGGGGGCGAAGCGGCAGAAACACTTAGTGAATCTCCATCCGGAAAAAAGGGGAAAGAGGAAGACGGGCGAAAGGGGGGGGGAACCCGAGATACCTGGCAGGGGTTCAAGGCAAAGAAAGGGGACGGAGGGGAAGTCATAAAGCAGGACAGGCTAAAAGAGAAGTTTCTAATAGGGATAGAAGCGCGTGATTAGCTTAGGGGACAGAAAAAGAGGGCAGTTGAGAAAGGAGGGTCAGGGGATTAATTTGGAAAAAAGGAGGGGGGAAAAATAGAGGATCATATTATCTTCTAAGTCTTATATGGGGGGGGAGCATTCAAGGGGAGGGCGTGAATAATTATTGTGGTGAGAAGGGAAAAAGGAAAGGGGGAATAGGGGAAGAAAAATAGGCCCAAGGGAGGTAAACTTTTGATAAGGCAAACGAAATACTGATGTTTAATTCCATTAGGAAAGACATTATGGAAGCAATAAGGGGGAGGAAGTGCCTGTGTCGCGTGGTATAAAAATACGAGAAGGGGGAAAATCTACAGTTCGCCCAACAACAACAAAGAGGGGAGAAAGGGGACCGTGTCTAGGTCATCAGGAGGGAAGATCTAAAGTAATAAAGGAAAAAAAGGAATGCTGCTTATACCAACAGAGGGGGGAAATCGAATGGAGAAAGGGGTTCAATAATGGGGAAGGAAAAAGGTATGGGGGGGATGTTGTGGTATATGGAAAGGAGGAGATGCTTTAGACG
>Ga0179593_1732694_pt1 | contig 16177 bp, 32 predicted proteins | sample CZODoug2_1_08_16_FD_185931 | JGI IMG/M metagenome (GOLD analysis project Ga0179593, IMG submission 185931) | Vadose zone soil fungal communities from Angelo Coast Range Reserve, California, USA - CZODoug2_1_08_16fungal (PacBio error correction) | ecosystem: Environmental > Terrestrial > Soil >...
AAAAGAAAAGGACCATCAGCTCCTCGAGTTCCCGGCGAAAAAGAAAGACACGAAGAGGCAAAGCCGAAAGTGACGCCGGCGGAGCGGAGGATGAAAAACCGAGGAGGACAGATTACCCGTCTCTTTCCCTCCGAAGAAGGGAAAAAAGAACTTCGAGACGCCTCTCCCAAGGGAGGGGACCCACCAGAAAAGGAAAGGTTAAGAAGGCCACACGGCCGCCTTTTATCAAAGGCCTTCAAAAAGGGAGGGGGACCAGAACTCCAAAAGGAGGCCGCTCGGATGAAGCCCAAAAAGGGTAGCGAATCCACGCTGAGAGGCGCGGAGGGAAGGGGGGGGAGAAGTCTAACGCTAAAAAAAGCCCGCTTGATTCGACGGGGGGCAAAAGGCGATGATGTAAAAAGAAGCCGGTTGAACAGGCGAATGAGGGGGGGGAAAAAAAAGAATACAAGTGACCGGTCATCCAAAAAGAAACCTCCAACCGAAGAGGAAAGAGGGGTGAAATCAGAAAAAGGGGAAAAAACGGCCGTGAGGAAAAGAAAGGACGGAAAAAAGCGGGAGGGGGGACCAGAAAGGTACCTGTGTTTACTTCAGGAAAAAAAAGACAGGGAGAAGCGCACCGTGATCCCAAAAAGAAGAAAGGGGGGGGGGGGAAGGGGGGAAAGTGCGGCCCTACGGGGAGGTGAATCCTTCCGGTCGGGAAGTGCAAAGACCAAAGGGTTCGCGAAAAAAAAAAAAAAATACAACACTTAAGGGTGGAAAAGGGAAAACAAAAAAAGAAAAAAGTGGGCCGTCATCTCCCGAGGGGGGTTCGAAGCTAAATCAATGGTTTTTGCCAAACAACAGGGAAGACGGGGGGTTCGGCATCGTCTCCATACACGAAAAAAAGAGGGAATGAACAACTTTATGTCGGAAAAGGTATGGGAAGAGGAGTTCGTTCTATTTCGGAAGGGAAAAAAGGGGGGACAAAGAACCGTGTCACCCCGAAAGGGAGCCCAAGGCGGAAGGAGCCCCCTTCCTAATTATCAGGGAAAAAAAAAAAAGGGGGGCCCGGAACCCCAATCGGATCCTCAATAACGTTCAAAAAAGGAAAAAAAAGGCCTCGATAATATGATTTCGGAGGGGGGAAAACCCTGGAAGGGGGAAAAAAATGTCGCAGAATTTTCAACAGGGGGCGCTCCGGTCGAGCCTCACGGTGGCCAAAAAAGAAGGGGAGAAAGAAGAAGAAAAAAAGCCCACTGCTTTAGATCGGAAAAAGGCCTCCGGCCGAGGAGAAAGGGGGGGAAACGGACCAGGGGGCGTTCTATCGTCAGGGGGGGGGAAAGGTCCTTCCAAAAAAAATAAAAAAAAGAGGGGGAAACGCCATCTCGTCCATGAGGGAGAGAAAAGCAAGGGCACTGAATCCGCCAGGAGACAAGAAAAAAAGAGAAGGAAAAGACACCAACGCCCCTGTATCTGCGGAAGAAAGAGGGCAACAATTTTTACAAAAAAAAAAGGGGAGCGGGCCCGTTCCTTCAGAAAGGGAAGGGGGGGCCACGAAAAAGGGGCAAAACAAGTAGGGAAACCCGGATTCCCTTACAACGAAAGGTCTCCCAATACCGTCCGGGGGAGAAAAAGAAAAAGGGGCCCGGAAAAAGGGAAAAAAGAGGGTACATTTCCTTTCGAAAAGGGGGAAAGGGGTGTGATGTTCCCCAATTATAAAAAAAGGGAGAGAAAAAGGGAGGGAAAAGAGATATATCCATTGTACCAAAGAGCCCGATCAACTCGAAAGGGGGACAAAAAAAACGGGGAAGGAGAGGAAGAAGTATTTTCTACCTTTTTTTGAGAAAAAAGGAAGGGCTGTGCACGAATTTGTATGTGCAAACAAAGCATGGGTGTGGGGAAGAAAAAAAAGGGAAAACGTGTGGGGAAAGGGCGGTGGTAAATGTTGAAAAAAAAAGGAGCCTGGGCGTTTGGTGCTGCTGGCAAAGAAAATTTAGAGGCAAGAAAATCGTCATGCCTCTGACAGAAAAGGAAAAGCAGAAAAACAGCCGATCACACAGTCTGCAGGGGGGGGGGGGTGTTAAGAAGAGAAGGGAAAAGAAGAAGCCACGCTTGGCAGAGCAAAAAAAAGACAGGGCGGGTCGATCGAGAAAAGAGGATGCGGAAAGGAAAAGAAAAGGGAAAAAAACTTGATGAGAACCATTTTTTTCAATGAGGAAAAGGGCATATGAACCGTGTTGAGAACGGGGTAGGGACGGGTCGAGGATGGGGACATCGAGTGCTGCCGCGTCGGAAAAAGGGAAAAGGCTTAAACCTTGATTTGCAGGAAAGAAAAAGACCGAGGAAGGGGCAGAAAAAAGACCAAGACGTGTTCGTACGCGGGCAGAAAGAAAAAGGAAAGGACAGACAACCCATGGTGAGTCTGTCGTAAGGGAGAAAAGACTGAAAAGAAGGGGAAAAAAAAGAGGGAGAAGGCCACGACCCGATTAGCGTGGGGGGGGGTTGGGGGGGTCCTATCGCAGAAAAAAGGGTGGGGGGAACCAAAAAAAAAAAACACCCAACCCTTTTATTCCTCAAGAAGATAAAAAAAAAACCCGTCTCAAAGGGGGGAAGAAAAAGGGACCTGGAGGGAAGGGGAGGGAAAAGATGGGAAAAGAGACCGACCTCGATTTTTGAGAAAGGGGGGAAGGAGCACGGCCCACTGCGTCAGGAGGGGGGAGAAAAAAATCAGTGGTAGAAAAGAAGAAGAGAAAAAGGAGAGGGTGGCGTGTGGCGAGACCGGGCAAAAAGGGGGGGGGAAAAAAAAGGGAATAAAAAAGCAATGCCATAGGAACGCCCACAAAGGGACCTGCGCGATATGGGTGCGAAGGGGGGGGGGGCAATCGGGAAAAAGGAAGCCGTCTGCTCAGCAGAAAAGGGGGTTAATGCTTCGACCTTCGGAAAAAAAAAAAACCAAGGGGGAAAAAAGAAAAAGAAAGATACTTCCTTGAAAAGACTCGATCTTCATATTTCCCATGAGGGAAAAAAAAAAAAGGCAAAGGAAAAAAAAAAAGGGACGGCCCGTTGTGCCGTCGAAAAGGAGGGGACCGGACTCTGGCCGACGCCGGGGTGGGTATTAAAAAAAGAGAAGCTTGGAAAAAGAAAGGGCAGCGCCTTTATCTTCCGCTCAGGGGAAAAAGAAAAAATGGAGCTCGCCGCGGAAAGGAATGGGACCGAGGAGGGGGGAAGGAGGGAAGGGACGTCGACGTGTGTTCACCGCAGAAAGAAGCAAAAAACAGGGGGGCTATTCTTCTCTAAAAAAAAAAAATGGAATTGAGGAGAGAAGAAGGAATACAGAAGCGTTTCCTCCACTTCGGAGAAAGGGGAGGGGAAAAAGACGGGGAGTAAGGCGCACCCTACCTCCAATCGCCTCTTCCAAAAAGGCGAGCTCCATAGTCTCTTGCGGAAAAAAAAAAGGGGGCAAATAAGGAGGGGAAAAGCGCTTCTAATAAAGAGAGGCCGCACGCCCCAAAAAGCCGTAAGGAAAAAAGGAGAAAAGACCGAGAAGTTCTTCTATCTGAAAGAGAACGTCAAGTTGCAATAATACGTGGGAAAAAACAAAAAGAAGGTTCAAGAAAAAAAAAGAGAGCCCCTTACTGCAGGGGAAGGGACACAGAAAGTAGTTTTTTGCGGCGGGGGATCAAGGGGGGGCCCGCATTCGACGCATAAAAGAGCAACCAAGCCGCTTGAGCGAACGAGGGGGACTGAGGGGGAGGGGGGGGAAAAGGAGGAAAGCCATATCTGAGAAAAGAGGCAGGGGGGGGGGGCCGAATGGCATTTGATGGTATTGCAAAAAGGAAAAGGGAATCAAAATAAAGGCCACCCACGCAACGCGTATCAAAGGAGAGCGAAGACTCTTAGAGAAAAAAAAAGCTGACTCGTGCCAGGGAAAAAAAACAAAAGCCAAGAGGGGGGGAGAATATTTGCCATAAGGAAGGCAAATGCTGTAAATTCCTCAGGAACGCGAAACCAGGGGGGAATGTGGAACGCCTTGGTTTTTTGGGGGGGGGGGATTGAAGTGCGTCATAACAACTGTGGGGGTCGGGGGGGAAAAAAAAGACACCGGTCTTAAACCTTTCACAGAAGAGAGTTTGCGCAAAGAAAAAATAAAAAAGGAGGGGCCTTCAACTCGGAACCTATTTTTGGGGGATCAGGGGGAAGAAGAAAATGAAGAAACAGAAACTCACCATTTTTTTGAAGGAGAAAAGACTCACTGTCTATTGCCGGAGGGGGAAAAAAAGGGAAAAGGGCAATGGAAGGGCAGGCTCCTTCTCGTCTATGGAAAAAAGAGGCAAGGGGCAAGTTTTTTCCTGGGGAAAAAAAAAAAGCGGCTAAAAAAAAAAAGGGGAGGCGGGCCCCTTCGAGGAAGGGGGGAAAACTGGTAAAAAGAAATAGGATCCGCAGAACGTTCCTCAAAAAGAGGGGAAAGAAAAGCCCGCCTTGGGAAAAAGGGAATTTGAGGAAAAAGGGCAAAAAGGAAACGAAAAAGGAAAAAAAGGCTTGTTCGGTCGAGAGAGAAAAAAAAAAAAAAATCCGGGAGAAGAAACGAGCACTGCTTTTAGATATCGGGAGAAAAAAAAAGGGAAAGCACGTGGGCTAATCACGGAACAGTGGGGAAAGGGGGAAAAAAGGGAAAAAAAAAAAGAAAAAAAAGAAAAAGATTCCCCCCAACCAGTTGAAAAAAAGAGATTGGGGACCGCAGCTCGTCATAGGGGGGAAAAGAAGGAAAGAAAAAAATAATCTCGGCGTTCAGGGGAAAAAAAAAGGGTAAGCGGCGGCGCCAGAGAGAAATGGGGGAGAACAAAAAAAAAGGAATGGAGGGAGGGGCTTCAGATCGACGTACGGAAGCCAAGTGCTTTGGCCAACATGTGAAGGGAAAAAACGGAGGTAGGGGGGGAAAGAGCACCCAATCCGCGTCGAAAAAAAAAAAAAGGAAACAGAAGCTCCTCTGAGATTCAGGGGGGGCAGGGGGGGGGAAAAGGGGGGGAAAAAAAGAGGCGGTTTGTATTTTAAAAAGATAAAAAAACAACAGGGGGAAGAAATAAAAAGACGAATCAACTCTCCCAGGGAAAGGAAAATAAGGGGGGAGAAGGGGAGAGTGAACTCTTTATTTTGAGAAAAAGGGGGGGAGGGGGAAACAAGGTGGCACTAATTTTTGGGAAAGGGGGGAGGTAAGTAAGATCTTAATCCACGAAAAAAAAATGTGGGAGGGGAAAAAAAAAGGGAAAGGAGCTTATCTCTTAAGAAGAAAGGGAAGGAATGAAATTACTCCCTAAGTATTATTTTTCGAGGGGAAAAACAAGACCCGGAGAAGATGAAAAAGAAAAAAAAAAAACGAAAAAAAAAGACTCCCTTGCATTGTTGGGGAAGGGTTCCTCAAGACGCCTTCAGGAAAAAGGGAAACAAAAGAAAAAAAAAAAAAGGGGGAATGCGGCGACGAAGCTAAGTCAGCTAAATTTTCCGAAAAAGGAAAGGGGGAGGAAGAGAGCTCGACGACGCTGCCGGTGTTGAAAAAAAGGAAAAAAAAAAAAAGGTTAATGAAAGGAAAAAGGAAAAAAGAGAAGGAGCCGGGTGAGAACGTTCTTCGATCCGATGGGGGAGGAGGAGGGGAAAAAACATCATATCATCGAAAGGGGAAAAAAAAGAGCCCGGAAAAGGGGAGGGGGGGGAGGAATCTACAAAAAAAGAAAAGCATCCTGCCTCAGAAAGAAAGAGGAAAAAGAAAGGGGGGTGAAGAAGGGAAAAGGGGAGGCTGGCGACGAATTTCCGAAAAAAAAAAAAGGAAAGGGGGGAAAGGGATCGTCTGCTCAGCCTTGAATGGAGCAAAAGCGGGGAGGGGAAGTGGTCTTACGGGGGGAAAAAAAGGGAAAAAGCCGTCATTTTTCGGGGGGAAGGAACGGTCAGAAAAAAAGAAAAACCAAAGGGAAAAAGCAAAGCAATCACAATAAAAAAAAAAAAAAAAGAAAAGGGGGACACGTTTCTATTACCTTTCGAAGAAAGAAGAAGAACAAAATTGGGGGGCAAAGGGAGGGGGAGAGCCCCTTTTTTCCAGGAAAGGAGAGAAAAAATAATGGTTCTTTGATAAACTCGATCGCGAAAAAAAAATGATGGGAAGGAGGGGGGGGGAAAAGGAGTATTCTCAACGTGGGAGAAAAAAAAAAAAAGAGCCACCCTTCAAACAGGAGGGAAAAAAAAAGATGGGAAGAAACGGGGGGAAGGAAAAGAAGGGAACGGGCCATCGTCTCTCAGGAAAAAAGGGGGTTGAGTACACCTACTTCTCCCCAACCGGAAAAGAACTACGGGAGAACAAAAAAAGAGGGATAAAAAGTGCCTTCCCTTTGAAGAAAAAAAAAAGGAGAAAAAAAAATTCAATTTCTTTATCCGGAAGGGAAAGAGGTGGAAAAACGAAAGGAGAAGAGAAAAGGGAAGAGGATAGAGTTCTACCTTACTCGGGGAAAAAAAGAAAGAGGAGAGAGATCGAATTCTTTCCTCAAGAAAAAAAAAAGAACGGGAGGGGAAGAAAAAAAAGGAAGAAATCTACTATGCCTTCCGAAAAAAAACGGAGAAATTCGGCTTTCGAAGGGGGGGAAAGAAAAAAAAAGAGGGGAAAAAGGGGGGAAAAAATGGACGTCGACGTGAGCACCGAGAAACTCCGGGGGAGTCAAAGGAAAAAACAACAACGAGGAGTTTAACATCTCTATCTATCATAGGGGGAGAAGGGGAAGAGGGAGAGGTGTCCCTCCACTTAGAAGGGAAGAATCAAAGAGAGTAAGGAAAGACCTAAAAGCATAGGGCACAAGCGAAAGTTACCGAAGAAGAAAAAAAGAGTAGGGAAAGGGACAAAAGGGGCTATCTCATATTACCAAAGAAAAAAAAAAAGGAAGCCGCGGGCGGAAGCAAGAACATGCGAAAAAGAAGGAAAGAGGTAAACGGTCTAACCTTAAAAAAAAAGGCCCTCGGTTAATCCCGGAAAGGGAAAAAAAGTGAAGGGCAAAGAGGTTGTTCTTCTCCTAGAGGAAAGAACAAAAAAAAAAAAAGGGTAAGGGGGAAAACAAAAAGAAAGCGGTCTTCTGGAGAAAAAAAGAAGAAAGTTTCGAAGAAAAAAGCAGAGAACGCGGGGGGAAAAGAAAAAGAAAAAAAACGGCTGCCTGAAAGGTAAACCTTCTCACACCCCATATCGTAGCATCCTTTTACTTTGGAAGGGAAATGGTAGGAAACTTTTGAGAATTACGAAGGGAAAAGAAAGATGCAAAGAAAAAAAGTAAAAAGGCATTCTCTATCGCCGTAGAGGAGCCCACCGACCAAATTGAATGTCGGAGGTAAGGCGCAGAGGGGGGGGGGGGAAGGGTTCGAAAGAAAGGGCAAAAAGACGAGGTTCCCGATCTTGGGGGGAAAAAAGGTAACAGGGGTGATTCCTTCCATGAGGAGGGAAACCTGAAAAGATAACCAGGACACGGAAAAAAAAAAAGGGGGGGGGGTGTGATTTTATTGAGGGAAAATAAAGTTTGGGGGGAGGGGGGGAAAGAGGGAGGGGAACGGTAACATTCACATTCCCGAAGGGGGAAAGAAGACAAAAACTTTCGAGGAAAAAAAAGGAGAGGTCAAACTTGAGGAAAAAAAATAGGGGAGAAAGCTGCCATCCCCTTTGTTTTTGAAAAAGGGGAAACAGGGACGGCACCATGGGTTGTCGGCATAAGGGAGAAGAAAGGGGGGGAAAAAAAGGGGAGGGAAAAGCGGCGTCCTTATTCCTTCAGGAGGAAGAGGAAAGAGAAAGGGGAAGAACATCATTTTTAAAAGACAAGGAGACTAAGCAAAAAAAAAGGGGAGATGATCTGCTGTGGAGGGGAAACTACCCCATCGACCCGAAGAGGAAAAAACGTCTCAAAAAAGGGGAGAAGGGGGGGGCGCGCCGAAGGGAAAAGGACAGAAAGTTTTTTCAAAAAAAAAAAAAAATAGGGGTAAAGGAGGAGGAAAAGGGAAAAAGGAGGGGGACGAAGAATCTACCAAGAGGGGACCCTCTTTTATATCGTCTCGCAAAAGAGAACCACGAAGGGGGTGGGGGAGGAAGGGAAAAAACGTCCTTTCTGATCGTAGGGGGGATTTCCTGGGAAAAGGAAAAAAAAAGGGAAAAAAGGACGGATCGGCTGTTTGAGAGGAGAAAGAGGGTCATGGAAAGAAGAAGGAAAGAAACAGAAAAAAGGGGCTCTTGCAGAAGGGAAAAAAAAAAAAAAAAAAAAAGGAGGGCCTCGGGCAACATTTTAAAAAAAAAAAACTCAAAAAAGGAGAAAAAAAAAGAAAGAAAGAAGGGAAACCTCCAAGTTCTTGGCCAACAAGGAAGGAAAAAAAAAAAAAAAAAACACAAGGTCGCCCAAACGCCTTCGAAGCCCGGGGCAGACAAAAGGAAGGGGAAGACAGGGTCCATTTGCGGGGGGGGGGGGAGGAGGGGGAGGTGGTATGGTTCCCATGAGCAGAACCATGAGACTTCTGTCTTTAGAAAAAACAACAGAAAGAAAAGAATTCCTATCGTTGCGTGCTCCCTCACATTCTGACTTTATGCATATTTTCCACCCAGCCCCCGAATGAGGTAGAGAATGGCGCTCCCACTCCAAGCAGTACAAAGCCTCAACTTGAAGCGAAAAGCGAAAAAAGGAACGAAGAGGGAGGCCACTGGCGTCTGAGAGCACTGGGAGGAAAAAGATCCCGAAATGTAGCGAAGAGGAGGGATAGCTAGATAAAGAAGAAAAAAAAAAAAAACGATGAAAAACGATCTGGAGAAAGGATAGGGGAAAAAAGGAAACGGTGCGACGGAGAATGGAGCTGGTGGGGAAACGACCTTGTGGCCCAAGCACTTGGAAGAAAAAAAAAGAAAAAGCGATCTGGAGGAAGGGGGGGGGACCAAAGGGGGGGGAGCAAAAAAAAAAAAGGGGGGGGGGAAGGGACTGCAAGACGCCCGAGGATTAAGGGGGGGAAAAGAAAAGAGGTCATGCCTCTTACGACTGCGGTCCAAGAGAAAAAAAAAAAAAGAAAAGGGTAAGGGAGGGGGGGGGGGGGAGGAGAAAAAAAGAAAGAGAGAACGCCCTTTTTACTTCACAAAAAGGAAAAAGGGGACGAGGACCGTGGCGCTGACGATCTAAAGCAGTGCAAAGGGGAAAAGAGAACAAAAAAGAGGAAGGAAAAAAAGAAAAGGGTGGAACTTCTTCATACCATTTTTTCAAGGGAAGAAAAGAGAAGAAAAGAAGACATCCATTGAGCCGGGTTGAGAAGTGGGAAAAAAATCCCGGGAGAGGGGAGAGTGGGGGAAAAAAAGAAAAGGGAGAAGTCCTCCTCGAGTCACGGGGAAAAGAAGGGGGAATTTTCTACTCTACAAAAAACGATCAGATTAAAAAAGAGGGAAGTAAGTGTTTCATGACTCCTTCCATCGAAACAGGAAAAAAGAAACAAACCCAATTGTTATTCGGTCGAAGGAAGACCAGCATAAAGGAAAAAAACTAGAGAAGGGAGAGAAAGGAAAAAAGAAACCTATTATCGTTGGGGGGGGGGGTCGATCTCAAATCCGGAAAGGGGGGGGGGGGGGGGAGGGGGAGGAAAGAACCAAAAAGAAAAAGGGAGGCCTCACTCATTTTCAAAAAAAAAAAGGAGTAAAAAAAAGTGATCCCTGTCGAAGGGAAAAAACAGTAAAGAAAAAACAGGGAGGGGAAGAGACATAGATTTTTCTCTCCGTGCCGGGGGAAAAAAAAAGAAAAAAAGAAACCCCCTGGTTCGTGAAGGAAAAGTCGGGGGGGGAAAGGGGGGTGAGGAAAAGAAAGGGACACTTCCGTATTCGAAAAAAAAGAAGGGGAAAAAGAAGGGGACATCGCCAACCCGGAAAAAAAAGCACGAGAAAGGGGGGGGGGGGAGACGGGGAAAAGGGAAAGGAATAGTCCCCTCCTCAGCGAGGGAGGGGGAAGGGGGCGTCGACTTTGGAAAGGGAAAACGGGAAAAAAGGGGAAACAAAGAAAAAGAGGAGAAAAAATTCTTCCCGTGGAGAAAGGAAAAAAAGAATTCATGGCTTTATCCTTCTTCACTATGGAGAGGGAGCAGAGAACTTGGGGGAAGAGGAAAGAGAATGTACTCTACCTTACGCTTGCAGGAAAAAAAAGAAGAGATCTCTCCCTCTCTGCAGAGGAAAAAACCACGGGGGAGGAAGGAAGAGGAAAAAGGGGGGGAAGAAGAGTGAGACTAGGAATACATCCAAAAGGAGGGAGAAGTGACACGATTCTATTTCTTTTTTCCAAAAAAAAAGGGAAAGCAGGGGAAAAGGGGTTTTATTCACCTTCAGAGAGAAGAAAAAAAAAGAGGGACTTATCTCTCTCAAAAGAAAAGAAAAAAAAAAAAAAAACACAAAACTTATTAGTAGAAAAAAAAGGAAGAGAGAAGGGAAAAAAAAAAAAAAGATCCCTGCTATCTTTCCTCCAAGAGAGGGAAAAAAAAAGATCTAGGGAAGGAAGGACGGAAAAGAGATCCAAAAAGGAAGGAGAGGGGGGGAAAGGAAAGAGCGCAATAGTCGATTTCCCCCCGGGAGGGAAAAACAGACTACCAAGGGAGATGGGAAAGAAGGGGGGGGAGAAAGCCTTCTGAGATCGAAAAAAAAAAAAAAAAAAAAACAAAGGGCGGTCGGCCATCGTTTCCTGGAGGAAAAGAGGCGGTAGACAAAAAAAAGAAAAAAAGAAAAAAAGGTGCCAATCACGTTGCAGCCGGGGAAAGGAAAAAAGAAAGTTTCTTCCGCTCGTAGATAGAAAGAAAAAAAAAAAAGGGGAGGTTAAGAAGAGGAGGGAAAAGATAAGGAGAAAGTTGGTCTCAGTCCGACGAAAGAAAAAAAAAAAAAAAAAAAAAAAAAGAAAAGGGAGGGAAATTGCCGTGCACGGGCGGAAGAGAGGGTAACCGAAAAAAAATAGAAAAAAAAGGGGGGGGAGGATGTGCAATTTAAAGGGGAGGAAGAAGGGGAAGGGCATCTCTCCCCCCCCCAAAAAAAAAAAGGAGAAAGACCACCTTCTCGCCGAGAGAGAGAGGGGAAAAAAGAAAAAGGATTTTCTGAAAGAACACGGAAGGGGGAAGGGGGGAAAAAAAAAAAAAAAGAGGAAAGGGGTCGATCCTTTTCCAAATTACCTGGTACTGGTGTGGGAAGGGGAAAAAAAAATTCAGGGGGGAGAGAAAGAAAGGGAGCCTTCGACCGTTGATCACTTTGAAAAAAAAAAAAGGGGGGGGGGGGGTGATTTAAGGGGGGGAAAAAGGAAGTGCGAAAAGGGGGGGGGTGGAAGGGGAGGGGGGGAAGGTAGGGGACCGGTCCACCATCAAAAAAAGGAAAAGGGGGAAGCCAATCGGAAAAAATAATGAAAAAAAAAAAGGAAAGAAGAGGGGGAAGTAATCGATCCCTATTTTTTAGGAGAGAATCAGGGGGGAAGAAGCAAAGGAGGAAAAGGAAAGGGGACGACAGACTAAAAAAGGCCCTCTTCTCCCTACGAACAGAGGGGAAAGGGAAAAGGGGAGGACAGAAAAAAAAGGGGGGACTGATCTTCCTTCCTTAGGCAAAGGGAGGAGGGGGGGGAGGGGAGAGTCCTCACAGAGGGGAGAAAAAGGGGAACGCATCTCTCCAAAAAAGAGAAAAAAAGGGCGGTCTCCCTTCTATGGATAGGAGGGGGGGGAAGTAAAGTAACCCTGCTGAGAAGACCTGAAAAAAGGTTAGAAAAGAAAGAGGTAAATGGATTTCGGATTCTTCTCCAAAGGGGTGAGGAAAATTTCCTGACGGAAGGGAAAGAAAAATGGGAAGGGGAAAAAAAAGACTCTGAAGAAGGAGGAAAGATCCCTGCTTTAGAATCGTAAGGAGGGAAAGGAGAAGGCAAGAGGGGGAGCTCAATCTGTGTGACCGGGGAAAGGAAGTCGATCCTTCTTGATAAAATCCGAGGAAGGAAACCAAAAAGGAAAGGAGGGGGGAGAGGGGGGAAAGCAGCTCTTCATAGCATGGAAAAAAAAAAAGGTGCCGCCAATAATCCTCCGGGGGGGAAGGGAGGGTACAAAAAAAAGAAAAAAAAGAAAGGGAGGGGGAGGAAAAACAGCTCCTTCCTGTTCCAAAAAAGTGGGGGGGAAAAGGTAGGGTGCGTGTCCTTGCGGAAAAAAAGGAAAGGGAAAAAGAAAAAGGGCTTGCCCAACATTCGTGCAAGGAAAAAAGGTTCAGAAAAACAAGGGAAGAAGAAAAAAAGAGGTGCCGCCAAGAGGGAAAGGATTCAACGGTCAAGGGAAAGGGCCAGAAAAAGTGAAAGAAGGAAAGGGAAATAGAGAGAAACACAACAACTTATGTGATGGAGGGGGAGAAAAAAGAAAAAAAAACCGTCAAACTCTTCCACGGCAAGAAAAAAGGGGGAAAAATGAAGACGGGAGAAAAAGCAAAAAAAGAAAAGGGGGGAGGGGGGTGACCGAATCTTCCGCTTCACAAGGGGGAAGGGGGGAAGGGATAGAAAAAAAATCTGAATCACTGCACTCCATCGATCGGGAAAGGAGAGATGCGAGAAGAAAGCAGAAAAGGGGGGGGGGGGGGGGAGGACTTCAATCTCCCTAAATTGATGGGGGGGAAGAAAAAAAAAGGGAAAAAAGAAAAAAGACCTTCATTCCTTATGAACGGAGCTCCGGGAAAAGAAAAGATCGTGAAAGGGGGGTGGGGGAAAAGGGGTCTTCAATACTCTCTAAGAAGGGGGGAAAAAGAGGGCCCTCTGCCGTTCCGCCGAAAGGAGAAAAGGAAGGGGAAGATGGAAAGAAGAAAAGAGAAAAGAAAAAAGAGGAAAAGACTCTCCTTTGTTGAAAAAGGAAAAAGGGGAAAAAAAGAAGAAAAAGGCGCCCCTCCCTACATCAGAAGAAAGGGGGGTGAAAAAAAAAAGGAGGAAAAAAGTCCAGGGGGAAGGGAGGGGGAAGGAAAAGAAAGAGAAATCTAAGGGGAAAAAAGGGGGAAAACATCTTCTTAAACCTTATGGGGAGGGGAAAAAAAAAATGAAATCAAAAAAAAAAGAACAAGGGGAAAAAAAGGAAAAAAAAAAGAAGTGTTCATTACTCTTCCTCTACGTGGAAAAAAAAAAAAAAAGGGGGAAGGGGAAAAAAAACTGGTTATTCTGGGAAGGGAAGAGAAGCTCAGAAGTAGGAAAAAAAAAAAAAAGACAGGGAATGATTCCCACTACCGAAAAGGGGGGAAAAAGGGTGAAGGGGTGGTAGAAAGCTCAAATCCGTCCCATGGGGAGGAAAGACTTTGAAAGAAAGAGGGAAAGAAAGGGGGGTATTCCTCACTTCAATCACATCAAAAAAAAGGGAAGAAAAAAAGGGGCGAGGATCCTTTTCTAATACCGAAAATGAAAAAAAAAAAACAGAAACAGGGGGAAAGAGAGACCGAAAGGGGAGAGAGAAAAGGAAAAAATGCTTCATGATCCCGAAAGAGAAGGGAAAAAAAAGAAAAAACAGGTGGAGATCGCGTTGCGGGGGCGGGGAGACTGAAAAGGAGTGGAAAAAAAAGGGTGGCATACCAATGCAAGAAAAAAAGAAGCAAAAAGGGGGACAACCTTCCTTGCGAGGGAGAGAGGGGGGGAAAATCCATCGCGGCCGAAGGGTAAGAGAGGGAGGAGAGGGGGGCGTCTTTATTCTTCGAAAGGAAAAAAAAAAAAAAGAAAAAAAAAAAAAGAGACCATATCTCTTTCTCGAGAAAAAGAAAAAAAAACGACCGGGGAAAGAGAGATCGAAGAAAGGAGGAAAAAAAAAAAAAAGGAGGCAAAGGGAAAGATGCAACTTACTTGTATAAAGGAAAAAGGAGAAGGAAGGAACTTCCTCTATTTTCCGACCGGAAAAAGAAAGGGGCAAAAATCAAGGGCGAGGAAAAAAGAGGAAAAAAGAGAGCGGCGCGCTGCATCTCCTTTAATCTGCCAGGAGAAAAAAGGGGAAAAAAAAAAGGGAAAAACCTCTCTCTCCCGGTACGGGAGAAGGGGGGGGAAGGGAACGAAGGGAGGGGGCAGAAGAAGAGGGAAAGGGAAAGGGGAAAGCAAAGCTCGATAACTCTATCTTCTCACGAGGAAAAAAAGGAATGATTATTAAAATATAATTATATCATAGGGGAAAAAGAGAAGGAAGAGATATAAAGGGAGAAAAAGGAGGAAAAGGGAAAATGAAGATATTCCCGTCCTCCCAAAAAAAAAAAATGTCATAAAAAGGGGAGGAGACTCATATTCTATTGAAAAAGGAAAGGGCAGATAAACACCTTCTCTTTTCCGAGAGAAGGGGGAAGAGGGGAGAAGACTTCCCTAGAAAGAACGGCACCTACTTCTTAGGGAAAGAGGGAAGTCTATAAAGTGTGACAGGGGGAATGAAAGACACAAAGAAGAGGTAGTCAAGGGGGGGGGGAAAGGGATAACTCCCATTAATTTCCCGAGAATGAAAAAAGAAAAGGGAGGAAAGCCCCCAGGAGAAAAAAAGTTAAGAAGAAGGAGAATACTGTTTCTCTGGAAAGGGGGGGACCCTCATTTCACGGGAAAGCACAGGGAAAAAAAAAAGGGAAAAAAAAGAAAGGGGACTGTATCTACTATTGCAGGGGGAAAAAAGGGGAAAAGAGGGATGTAACCCCCTGGCGAAAAAAAAAAACAGATAGGGGGGAAGGGTTGAAGGAAGGACAATTGATATGTTATTCCAAAACGTGGGGGGGAGGGGAAGAGCCTCCCAAAAAGAAGAAGAGAAAGGATAAACGTAGAAAAAAAAGAAGAGGGAGAGAAACCGAACCATGATATTTCTTGAGAAGGAAGGAAAAAAGCCATCACGCGCTGCAAGGGAGGGGGAAAAAGGGAAGGGAATTGGGGGATTCTTCCATTCCTGTAATGAAAGAAAAAAAAAGGGGATCACTTTTACTCCTTGTTTTGTGGGGGGGGGGGAGGGGAGGGAGGGGAAGAGGGGGGAGGGTTTTTCCGAAAAGAGGGGAGGAACCGGTCACCCATCACGGAAAAGGTTGGTCGGAAGACCAACTGAGGAAAAACTCTCCTCTTTCCGGGGGAAAACAACAAGAAAAAAGGGTGGGGGGGGGAAAAAAGAAAAGGGGAAAAAGGGGAAAAGGGTTTCGACTGGTCTGAGGAGAAAGAAGAAAGCTAAAAAGGGGGGGGGGGAGGAATCTGTAGAAAAAAAAAAAAAGAGAGGTGAAAGTCCTTAACACCTGATGAGGGAAGAAAAAGGGGGGAGGAAGAAAGTCTCTTTCTTTTTAAAAAAAAGGGACGGGCGAGGGAGAGTGAAAGGAGGGAAGAATGGGAAAGCCGTGTCACAATCGGGAAAGAGGAGAAACGCGGGGGAAAAAATCGATGAAAAAGAGAGGGGGAACCCAATCTAACCCGCAAAGAGGAAACCACATAAAAACGGGGAAAAGAAAAAGGGAGGGGGGAGGGAAGGAGCGCGCGGAAGGGAAAAAGAAAAAGGGGGAGATAATTTTCAACACCTCTCTTCGGGAGAAAAACAGTATGACCGGAAAAAGAAAAAAAAGAAGGAAAAAAAGAAAGGAGACCTCTCCCTTCTTTAGATCAGGGGGAAAAAAAGGAAAAAGTGGCTATCTATCTGTGGTCCTGTAAAAAAAGGGGTCGATCAAAAAAGAAGGGAAAAATCAAGGGAGAGGGAGAAAAGAAAGGAATCGGCTGCTGTTTGACGGGGGGGAAAAAAAAAAAGAAAAAGGCGGACATCCGCCATGCCGACCAATAAGAAAGAAAAAACACAAAAAAAAAAGGGGGAAAGGGAAGGGGGTCAACCAAAGAAAAGAAAAAAAAAAAAGAAGGAGGCCTCGGTGCAACAATTTTTTGAAGAAAGAGGGTAATACAAGTAAAAAAAAAAGATTTAAAGAAAAAATCCCGATCTATGCTTGCGGGAGGGAGAAGCGAACTGTAAAGAAAGGGAGGGGGGGGAAAAGGAAAGGGGGGGAACTCCTAATTCTTACCAAGACAAAAAAGGTTCTCAACTGAAAGGGAAAGAAAGAAGGGAGTCCCCCAGAGAAGAGAGAAGAGGGGAAAAAAGTTCCTTTCTGAAGTTGGAAGAGGAGTTTGATTGGGAAAAATGATCTATAGGAAAAAAAAAAAAGAGGAAGGAAGTATTCAAATAAATATATATAAGGGAAAAAAAAAAAAAA
>Ga0179593_1603763_pt1 | contig 16176 bp, 18 predicted proteins | sample CZODoug2_1_08_16_FD_185931 | JGI IMG/M metagenome (GOLD analysis project Ga0179593, IMG submission 185931) | Vadose zone soil fungal communities from Angelo Coast Range Reserve, California, USA - CZODoug2_1_08_16fungal (PacBio error correction) | ecosystem: Environmental > Terrestrial > Soil >...
AGCTTTGATGCCAACAATAGAAGAATGACCATTCGAGTTGCAGCACACCGGGAAAAAAATAATAAACACCTTCATGGGCGGCACGGAAAAAGAAGATCCAGGCCAGCTTCTCGAGGGGGGGCTCATTTCACCCTCATAAAGAAAGAAAAGATGAAAAGACGAGCACTCCTAAGGGCATTGATGAACCCATCGCAAAGGGGGCGGAACCGCCTAGAACGAGGTCCCAACCATGACCTCGAATCCTGAAAGTGGTATCGCCAAAGAGTGACGAATATAGATGTCTAGCAGAAAAGACGGGCCAAAGCAGGAAACGAATCCTTGGAGAAAAGGGAAAGCAACTAAGATGGACCAAGAAGGAAGGAAACAGAACCCGACAAGAAGAACGAGGCAAGACTTGCTGCCGACAGTTTGGTGACAGGACCGATGTTGGGTCACGAACAAACAGTAGGAGGAGCGACACAGTGTCTATAAGGCTCTAGACCAGGCCCTCAGAAGCGTAGAAGTCGATCGGGAGGGGATCAAGAACAAAAAAAAACTGATAAACGCGAAATGAAAAATGAATTCGCGTGGTAAAATTCGAAGGTGCAGACAAGGGAAGCTTCAAGTCCAAGGGGTAGGAAATGACTAGGGCAGGAACGTGCAACTAGAACGCTCATGCCGAAAAAAGGAGGTGCTGAAAAGGGAGAATTGTTGCAGATCGGGGGTACCTTGACAGCTGTATTCTCGGGCCATAAAGCTCTGGGAGAGGCCTTTCTGTATGCTGCGGGGAAGGGGCCGCATCGGAAAGGATAGGGTACGTAGAAAGGTTCTGTTCGGGCTTGAAAGTTTCTGTCGACCTTTTCAAAAGAAGTGGATGGGAAGGCGACTTCAGGCAACGGCAATCCTGAAGAGACCGCACAGGTCACGATGCCGTAGAAGCAAAAAATTTGTCAGCTATGGGACGATGAAATCCGCGCGGCGCAGAGTGGGATTTTGGAGTGGGTCTCGTCGGGAGCGCATTGAGATGGTTTCCGAAGAGCTGTTTGTTGGCAGGGGGCATGGGGGGGACTGTGACCACTGGAAAGGGTGAGCATAGAAATGGATTTAAGGGGGGTTGAAGTTGAATGGCGCAAAGTTTCCAGTAGGACCGCGCAGGAGAACCTGGTGGAATGCAAGAGGGGGGGATACTGATCGAAGGGAAAATAGTTCACGCGGATGGGGAGAAAGCCTCTGACGAGACGCAAGAAGAATTGAAAGTAAAGGCAGACAGCAACCCTGCCTTCTGATTGGAAATAAAATCGTGAACTCCCCGGAAAAAACTAAAACGGTGGACAGTCAAAAAAAAAAAAAGAAAGAATCGGGGACGGCACACATTGGAAGGAAGACATACGCAACTCTGTCACCTATAAATATCCAACCACGGAAAAGGCGAAATAAAAACGAAGAAGGGGGGGGAGGACGCGTAACTTGCCGCTCATCGGATTAGAGGTTCAGCGTGGAAGAGGGGAGGATCCTCAGTCCAACTTTTGAAGGAGTAAGTGTCCGACCTTTGAAATCAAGACAGCGTCGTCATGAACGATAAGAAGAACAAGAGGGGGGAAGCTAGGTAGCAGGATGTGAATATGAAGGAATATGAAATTGAGCAGGTTTGGAACGCCTGGACGTCCGGGCCACAGTTGCGCGGAATTTGAATCGTCTAATGGCAATGGCCTGTAAGGACGACGTGGCGCGACCACTAACGACTCAATGTAGTTCTAAGCTAGCCAAAAAAAAAAAAACATGCAAGGCTGTGGCTGACAAGGAGATTGTGAAATGAAAGCGGCAGGAAAGGGGTGGAAAAGAGAGAAACGAGTTTGTACGAGCAAAATAGGGAAACGCAGGAGAGAGGTCAGAGGTTATCGCGTTAAGGGAAGAGCTCGCGTGGGATCACTACAAACGAAGAGAAAGGGGGCGTTAGGTTGGTCCCCGGAAAGGCGGTTTTGAACGAAAGGTACCATGGGGACTAACCTGGAAGAAAAATGGGAAAGTTAGCATCAGAAGGGCCTGCATCAAAGAAAATGTTGAGTAACACTCCAAATCTGGAGGCCGGGATTCTTGACAAAAGTGCCGTCAGAGGGGTGGGGGGGAGGCGCATTTAGTGTCATTTTGACTGGTGGGGTAGGCCATTAAAGTAGGGGGCATTGGCTCGTTACCGAAAATCGCACACGCCCTTGCAGCATGGGGAAGGATTGGGATCTTTCGAACTGCTCCTAGGACTATGAATCGACGTTTTAAATCTCAAGGAGGATTAAAAAAAAAAAGAAGGAAAGTAAGGAGAGGCGAAGTGCAGTTCCTGATCACGCTAATAGGACCTCATCTTATGCTGGGTAATTGAGACGAATAGGAAAAGAATAAATGAAAGACACTTCTAAAAAAAAAAGACGTTGGCACAACAAAAAGAACACATGGCCTGTTAATAGGCCAAAGACGCGGCCTTCCTGCAAAGACGCGGTAGCAAGGGGGGCTTGTGTAAGAGTGCGGAAGGACGGAAAGAGAGCCCACTTCTTAGTCCCACATCGGACATAGAAAAAAATCCGCCATCTGCCTCAGGGAACCCTTGGCAAAACGACCGGAAAGAGGAGAAGTATCTTGTGTGCGCGCCGCGCGCTATTCGGGGAACGGACGACAAAACACCGATGCTTGGATTTGGGTGTGGAATTCGGACAACGCGGTACTGTTAAACAACGAGAGTCTGGAGGCAGCACAATCAGATTAAAAACTTAATGGATTATTAAACGATACAGTGTGGAGCGGTAGGACGTGTTTGGGGTAAAGTTGAAAGGAAAAAGTGAGGGTACGAGACCGTCGCGGACCCGGCATGGGGGAAAATCATACGATTGAACCACACCGGGAACCCAGAAACCTGAGTGCCGTGGGATTGCAAAAGCGGATGAAAAAAAAAGATCTAAAAATAAATCAATTAGATATTCAAGCAGACTCGAAAAAAAGAGGAAATCGCCATCCCTAAGACGTCTTTGTCAGGAGCCGAAGCGGTCGATCCAGAAAAAGTCGGGCAGAGGGGGGATCGCACTGCAGGCCATAGGGGGGAACCGGAGCCCACGGAGAGGAAAGTTCCTGTTACTAAAAATTCGCCGTTGATTTAGCGGTGCCGGTGGTGCACTGGAAGGAAAAGGTTCTATTTGGACATGAGCGGTCAAGAAGGGGGACAAGAAAAGAGATAAGGGGGGGGGGGGGTGTGATGGACTATGTATCAGGGAAACATAATTCTTGGGTTAGCAAAAGGTCGGAAAACGTTCGGCACGACGACCGAGGAGCGGCCGCTGATTCGACTAAGCGAGAGCTGAAGCCGTTAAAGGTCAGTCCAAACTATCACCATAAAACCGTTGATCAGTCGACATAACACGGAACAAAAAGGTCAACTGCCGCCAAAGGATTGAAAGATCACTCCAGGCACAGTAGCCGCAACAAACCGGAAGTCACAGGAAAGCGCCTACACGTTGCCAAGGAAGGGCCAAAAGCGAATCACAAGATCAATCCCAAATACGGGATTAACGGAAATCCAAGAAAAATGAGCTGGGTCGCGCGACATTCGGGATCGTGATGACGTCTGCTAGCGGACAGGATCGTCGCAGCAGTCGCATACATCGAAACATTTTGAGGGGGGGACCGTATCACTAGGGGGACTTCGAGAACAAGAACCTAATGACGTTGCCCTAACAGAGTCAAGAGAAAGTAAGATAGCTATACCGGAGCGATTGTGACGTAACGGTAAAAAGAAGACGCATCGAGAGCCTGGGCAGATAATAACACGTGATGTCGCAAGCGTTAGGGAGCGGCCGATTCGACCGTCAAGAAAAAGGAGCGGAGGGGAAGGTAAAGGGTTATTCTAACGACGGAGTTAAAGGGGACTAAAATCTCTTTGGGGGTCAAAGGAGGAACAGTCTGTATGCGTCGGGCACAAATAAAAACGAGAAACAGAACGTGGGAGTACATCCCTCGGGGGGGGATCGCTGTAAGAGAAAGACAAGGTCCGCTCCCTACAGGCACAGCGGACGCGCGATCAGATCTGGGTACTGAAAAGCAGCGTAAGAGGGGCGCGACGCGGGGGTTGGCAACGGCCGCAAGCGCGTCCGGAGTCAAGCCTTCGGATTGCAGAGGGCTGGATAAGGGAGATAGGAGGGGGGAGGCAGGATTTTTCGGCACCAATCCGAGGGGCAAGGAAAGGAAGTCAAATCTATACGGTGGAGAAAACGGGAAAACGGCGAAGTTCATGGTGGGAAAAACGGGGGGCACATCGGGAGGACCGACAAAAAAACCCGGAAAAGGACTGCATGGGTCGAGTTAGGAGTGCTCGCAGTCGAATCTTATTCTGAGGGACTAACCAGCGGGGAAGCGAACTTAAAAGTAACGGAGTGGGCACGCTTGCAATGCAGGGGGGAACGAAAAAGAGACAGTGAGATTCCTTCGAATCGAGATGACGGTGCATCATCGCTATCCTCACCAACACAAGGAGGAGACAAGGGATTCGCAGACGAACCCTCAGAATTTCGAGGAAGAAAGAAAACCAGTGAGGCGCACACACATCCCTGCATGGCGGCCAATATATCAGCTACAAATCCGAAAGCATGCCGCGCGTGGTGCAAAGAACGATATTCAAGCGAATGCAAGAAAGAAGGGAAAAAGAAAAGAGAGAAACACATCTGACGTGGTCCGGGAAACCCTCCGATCACCGGTCACACCGAAACCAGGAAAAAACTACTGCCGAACAGGGGACAGAGCCACCACGCTTGCCGAAACACGAGCAAAAAAAGGGGGAAAACGAGCGTGGAACACCGAAAAAATCGGCCACGATCTGACCACATTAAGGGGAACGAAAGATGAAATCACGAACAGACCGGCCAACATCATTAACGAAGGGGCGGAAGAAAAAGAACCCATGAAGGGGAAATGGACGTCCACGATATAGGAATGAGTACCAGGGAGGGATCACTCAGGAAAAGCCAAGGGGGGAAAAACGACGCAAGGGGCAATCTTCGAAACTGAAAGGAAAAGGCGAGATGCACGGGGAACAAATCGCGGGCAAGGGGGGCCGGGAGGGGAAGGAAGCATCCAATGGCAGATTCAGAGAAGAGATCGGTTAAGTTTCCGCGTGACAGGGGAGAACATGGTCACATCACTGCCAAGAGGGTGCCTGCCTGGCAAATTGCGCAGCATCTGGAGTACCGGGCGGGAGGAGAAACATGAATATGAGACAGTAAGCCACGATAAAAGTGTCCTTGCTTCGTCGAAAATCCGGCCCATACTCAGACGTATCATAATCGCGGCGACTTGACTTTAGTGACAGATAGAGTCGGTCTCACTTTGGGATCCTGAACAAAGAAGGTGAGCAACTGAGCGAACGAAGAATAAACTGGGCGGAAGAGAGGAATGAAATCCTGCGGAAAGATACTTCAATCAGGCAACGATGCCCGGGCAGAGGCGCGCAACAACACTGTGCGAGACTCTTCGGCGTAAGGGAAGCAGAGGGGGTATTTTGTGGGGAGATGGCGCATAAAACGGGATCGGGGGGAAGGGTGCGTCGAAATGCCGGCAAGCTTTTGGTCAGAGTCCCTTTGGCAGGAACTTAAGTGGTAGTGGAAGGAGAACAAGGTGTGCCTTTGATGGTTCGGGACTCAGCGAGGAAAAATTGGAAAACCAGTTAAGACAGTTTCGCGAACCTGCCGGGGCCTACAGGTTTGGAGTTCGGCAAAAGGAGATCGTCCGCGTTTCGATACCCGACTTAAAAAGGGTCTAAAGTACGCACGACAGTCGTCGGAAGTGAACATTCGACACTGAGAGAAAATTCGGTCATGAAATCTGTGACGATCATACACATCCGACAGGAAAACCATATGACTTCACAGACAAAATTGGGCAGGACAGGAAAAAACGCAACCGCCTGGAAAAACCGAAATAGACCAAGCACACACGGCTCATCAACGGCCGACGAAAAAACTAGTTTTCGACGTCACACTTGCCAGAGTTCAGATTGGCCATTAAGAGGGGCCAGGGGCGGCAACGACGGACAAAGGGGGCGAGACTACGCATGACAGACCTTGGCGAACGGCAGCAGACGAATGGAGCGTCAGGGACGATCCCCGCGATGTGCGGTCGTCGAGGTTAATAGGGGTGGTCAGGTGGGAGGGGGGGTGAAGGAATATCGTCCTTCAGCGCATCACACGCAAAACACTCAGGGGGCTCGTCGAACCTGGGGAGAGAGTTCTGAGAGGGGCAATGCGCCGGGAGAGGGGGATCTTAACCCGAAAGGTAGACTAAACACCTTTCGACCGAAGCCAAAATCAAACCACTTTCTCGTTAAATTTCAGGGGGGATGACAAGGATTGTGAGGGAAGGAAAGCGGGGGAAAAGACGGTGGTAACAGTTTAGGGAAGCGAAGCACGATCTAAGAAAACTTGGAGCAGCAGATCAGGGGAGCGGGAAATAGCGAATGAGCGCCTGGTCGAAGCTAAAACCCGCAGGATATGGATCTTGGTTAATTTTGAGGACAACAAAACAGCGAGGGGAACGTTTTGAAGAGGGAAAAATACTTGTGGATACAGGGGCTAACTGGCGCCCGACCTAGAAACCCGATCAGGCATCAAGAAACTGATAAAACCACAAAAGAAGGGGGAGGGGCTAAGCCTCGTAGGCAGGCCCTGTAACCGGACTGTGTTCTGTGAGTCAATTGCAAAATTAGATGGTGAACAGGTCTAAAAACGGCTTCAGTGTGAGACATAACAATCGGAAACAGCATCAATGAGAGAAGACGGGGAGGGGGGGCGAGGAAGGAAATACAGTAAAGCAAAGGCATCGATCTTTGACTCTCTCTCTCTAAAAAACCAGAAAAGAAGAGGATGAAACTGAGATGAACTCTTCCGCAGATATAAAATTTAGCGGCAAAGAGAACACATACCGGAAATGCCGCAATATGCTGTGTACAAGCGGAAGTAACGGAAAGCCGGATTGAACACAGTCAAAAAGGCACAACAAAAATCAGTCTGGAGAAAAAATACTCTTTGAAGCTCGACGACGCGGCTTAAACAGGGCCCACGGAAGGAACCGTTGTTAGAAATTTTGGGGAAGAGTGGAGTAGGGGAGGCGCAGAGCCCAAATTCAATGTATAACATTATGCCTGGACACAAATTTCGGGTGAAAAAGCTTGATCCTACCAATTCTCGGGGGGGCCCCTGAACCAAGAAATAGGAGGGGAAGGGAGGGGGGTGCTGCATCTGACAAACTAATTCGGACGCGAGAACAACCGAGCAACAGTTGAAAGAGGATGTTTGGAATCGGGGAACTACGAACGAGGCCCTTAAATGTGGCAGTGGTAAGGAAAAGGTTGGACATCCAATTCCCAAAAATTAAAAATGGATCCTGTCCATCCGGTTTGGAGGGTGGGGGGGGAGGAAAAAATAGAAAAGGGGGGGTGTAAGTGCGGTCATTGCGGTACGCGCACAAAACTGAAAAATGCCAACTCAACGCTTGCCTGAACTCGAAAGGATGGGTGCGCGAGGCGGCAGAAAAAAAAGAAGGGGAGAAGACGAAACGGAAATCATGGAGTACACAGCGCCGATCGACAACAAGCCCTGACGATCAAGTCTATCGTCAGGACTCGCATGGGGAGGGGGAGCCAGTTTTCAGGCACAGGAACAAGAAGGAAACAAAAGCAAAGAGGGAAAAAAGCCAGCGGAAAATCTGCAGCCATTTCAACTCAGAAGTCCGTTGCGGGGAAGCCGGGAAAGTAAGTGGGTGGCTGTGCGAGGACGGACTATGTAGCAGGTAAGGTAGCGACATCATATGTAGCATATGGTGGATTTTCGGCAAGATGTAGAGGTTCGGGGGAAAGGTCTGGGGGGGTATCAGAGGGGGCACTTGTCTTTTAAAGCAAGAAGTCCGGGCAGAAGGGCAGCATGAGAGAAAGAAGAATACGCGAGAAAAATCTGGAAATTTCCAACTATCGTAACCGGGTTGAGGCATAAGAAAGGAGAAGGGGTAACATGGTCAACTTAAGGGAGGGCCAGGAGCAAAGTTACCACTGAAGAAATTAACACATTCAAAACGGTCAGCCCGCAATCCTGCAAACGCAAAGAGGCTCAAGGACAACAGCGGGAAAAGGAGCAAAGAAACCGGGAACGCGAGAAACGGGGAGAAAAAAAACATCCCAATCCAAAGATGGGTGGGCGTTAAGAAGCGAAAAAGGAGGAGGACACCGGGAGCCGTTTGATCCGGCATCGTGACGAAGTTGGCAATCCTCCAGATCTCCGCCGAGCAATCGCAAGTCAAAACATCTTTAAGGGGACACGTCGGGGGAAAAAGGCTTATCCCAGATACTATGGTATGTAACCCAAAACGGAATAAGAAGATCCTTACCTAGTGCCTTAACGGGACTACGAAGCCCGGCAATCCGCGTAGCGGGGATACCCTGGAAAAAAGGGTAAAATGTGGAAGTCAGTCCATCGTAGCCGATGCGCGGCCTGGAAGCGAAAAAAAGCAATGCCAAAGCGGGCGAGACGGGGTCGAACAGGGGGGGGTCACAAACGCGTTTACAAACTAACCGAGCTCTGGGAAGCTGAACATTATGATCTGCAAATAACAACTCGAAGAAAACAAAAAAGCAATAGGCTGTTGGTGGTACTACGCGATCATTCCATGAAGGGGGGTACTAGTCGCCATTTCGAGATAATATCAAAAAAAAGGGACGAAACGAGGGAAAGACAACGTTGGCTTTTGGGCAAAAGAGCCCCGCCAGCGTTGAAGGACCTCACGCGGGTCCTTGGGGTTCGGCTTCGTGTAATCATAGGGAAGCGCGGGTCAAAATCTTGGGGGGAGGAAGATGGGTTGTCGGTTCAAGAAAAAGGGGCCCAGTCTGTTCTGCGGAACTCGAGACGTCGGCGGAAAGGGAACTTGGGTCGGTCAGGTGGTAAAGTACCGACGGCGGGGAGGAGGGAAACGAAAATAATAGGCTAGTCTATAAGAAATGGGTGCTCGGCCCAAAGCACTTTCGGAGAGAAGAAGCAGGGACTGGGGAAAGGAAACGAGGGCGAAAAAAAAATTTGGGGCTTGAACTCGGGGGCGACTTGTGGGGCAAAAGGGGAAAAAAGGGCTCGAGCGGGAGCTGGATAGATAAACCAACACAACTGAGGAGGAGGAAAAAGCGCCTGAAAAGGCGCAGAGAGAGAATCGGGGGAAAGGGATAACCAATCTAGTGGGGCGAGAAAAGGTAAAAACACGGATGGGGGCCGTAAATCGATGCTTTAATCTTCCAAAATCCAGCAAAAGGCCGCTGCTCTGGTTTTCGTCTCCCTCAACGTCCACAGGGAAAAAGAACAAAGCAAATTAAAAATGAAGAAATAAAATCACAACAGTTGTAACGGTCGCCATAAAAAAAATTCACCGTCCCACCACCATGCAACCTAAACAGGAGCGCGTCCGTTCCGAACCCTGTCGAGCAGAACCGACGGCAAACGCAGCACCGAAACCGACGTTAGAAGAGAACCACGATCGAAAGCGATTGACAGAAGAGGCAAGAAAACAGATCCTAAACGCCGCGACGAGCGGGGGAAATAACGGTTCAAGAAAATGAGTTCATGATCGCTCACGAGTGGAGGAACCAGGGGAGGCTGCCTCGCAATCAACAATACTAATTAGGGAGCGAATTGGCGATCGCGTTCAAGCGCATGATACCGTCGATACGCACAAAAAGGAGGCGTTTGAGCCAGGGGTAGGTGCAGAATCATCAACAGCAAGTCAAATTAATCAAGGAGCTGGACAAAAAACCGAATGACCGGAGACATTACCTACGCTTCAGCCGACACGCGTGGCTTGAAGGGGAAAAAGGGGGACAAAGAAACAGCGGCCATGACTACCGGAAAAAAACAATACACCCGGAATCAACGAAGAATCAGAGAGCTTATGCCTGGCTTGGTCGGTAGGGCCGTTCGGCCCGCGGACAGGGGAGAACCCGAGCCATAATTACTGGGACGTTGACTTTAAAGGTCTTTACAGAAGTGCTGTTCCAGAAAGGCATGAACCCCCAACGGAAGAGTCGAACAGGTTGAATTGAGGCGACTGCTGCGGCGGCAAAAAGAGGACGACGCAACACAGGAACGAGAAGCCGAAACCGGGTGGGGCGCCGGGGGGAGTCGGAAGCACGCAGAGGGGGATTTGGGATGGTTTTCTAGGGGGGGGATAGCGTGGAGAGGGCGCGCCGACTGGGGGGGGCAGGTGAGAATTTGCTGTGAAAGGGAAGTGCGTTTGGAATGGGGGCCGGGGGGATGTGTGTGGGGGGTGGGAAATCATGTTGCCGAGCTTAATGAAGTTTGAAGTCGACATCTTTCGGCTCAAAAGCAACCTGGCCTGCAATGACGGGGGAAGGGGGAAGCGCAATCGTTCCTGCGGATTTCGATCGCGATTCAAAAGGAGGGGAGAAATCTGAAACAATAAACCCTTAATCTGATTGGGTAACATGAAACAGACCGGGGGGGACGATCCGGCATCAATTTGAAAAAGAACGGCCTGCACAAAGTGTCCGCAGGGGAAAAGCAACAGAAGGGGAAAGTAATGAAGAAAACACCAGCACAGAAACATCAAAGGCCAAGACCAAGACTTTTTCGACGGACGGAAAGGAAGGCAAAAAGATGAGAGTTCAGATGTGCTGCAAGGGTTCTTGGGCAACGCTGTGCCGACGTGTCTGGCTCGAAAGAATTTGCACTGAAAGGGCGAACGACCTTGGTCGCGTAAAATTTTATCGTCAAGAAGGCGAGCGCTCTGTGGCGAGGAAAAAAGATATTCGAATTGATTTGGTAGCCATGAAAGGGATCTTGTTGGGGACCGCGCAGGAAATCACACTCGCCCCATGGCGTCGAAAACTGGGGGAAGAATGCAAGGCGGGAGAAAGGGATGCATGGGTACGTGCTCGGAAAACATAGACTCAAGTCCAAAGTTGACAACAATCAACACACTGGATCGTGGACAAGAAGCTGACAAGGGAGGGGGGGGGACGAAGACGGAAGGTCCTTTTGGACAAGGAATCGGACGAGTTCCGAAAGCAATGGAAACGACTCATTCCGAGCTGGGAAGTGATACGAGTCCGAATTCGGCCTTGGGGGGGGACTAGCGCGACAACATACGCGGGATTCAGGAGAAGGGGGGGGATGACAAGGTTCCGAGCACTGGGGGAGTCATTTCTTGGAAGAAGGGGAAAAGGAAAGGACAAGGAAAGAAAAGGAGAAATTGTGGAAAGCTGGCGCGGCCGAATCCTGAATAAAAAAAACTTTCAAAAGGAGTGCAGGGGGAGAGCCGCGGGGTTTAAGCCGGGACTTCAAGTGTTCTTGGTGACTGTTGGATTCGGAAATTTGGGGACGGGAGGTTGCCGGATGCCTCTTCCACAAACAGAGGGAAACAGCCCTATGCGGGACAGAGGTAGGGTGTAAAAGTGGAAGGAAGAAAAATATTTTCGGAAAAAGGAACGGAAGTTTAATCAAAGAACTCTCAACAAAAACAAGGGAAGGAGAAAAAGTTCGAAATGTCAGGACGCATGAGCTTAGATAAAAGCAACCCGGAGATGGCTCGAGGCGGAGATGGGAGGGGGCTCCTGCAAAAAATCCATCTGACACCAAATAAAAACTGGCAAAAAGTCACAACCACCGCTTAAAAGACAGCTGTTTACCTTTGCTCGAAAAAAGCGGCTTCAACACTCAATTGCGGGGGAGAAGTGTCAGTGGTGCTTCGTTCATCGGGATCGCCCCAATTGAAAATTATGTCCTTGACATGGTCCAAAGAACGAATCAAACTGCAAGCGGCCCTGTAAAAAAAGGGAAGCCGCTGACGTCGCTTATAGGGGGCTCGCCAAGACCGTACGCGACACGAGAAAATGCTGAAAAATCACAAAGGGGGTTGCTTCGAGAGCCGCTCGATTAAAATCCCCAACTAAGTTAAGGGAAACACAATCCGAAGTGTAGTGATTTTCGATTAAACTGATCCAGGGGGGGGGGTTGAAGAACGGTATGAACGTTGTTGTAAAAGCGGGTCTCTCAACCGTAAAAGGGGACTCCATTTCGGGATGAAATTGAAAGCCAAAAAAGTGAACCAGAATACCGTTGAGGAGCGGGCAGGACAAAAAAGGAATCATGAAGAATAATTCGAATATGCATTGAATACGGAAGAAAAGATCGGAAAAAGAAAAACCACACGGACTATATCTAGACCGCGCGTCGTAAAGGAGGGAAGGAGGCAAGGTCGAGCCAGAATCAAAGGAAAAAAGGGCAAGCCCGGCAAGGAAAATCGGGCGGGGCCTCCGAAGGGGCCCAGGGGCCGAAAATTCTCGGCCGTTAAGGGTCGGTGCTGCCGGGGAAGGGTAATTTCTATGTGAAAGAAGGTACAAGGGGAAAATGCAAGGCCGAGGAAGGGGGGGGGAAGAACGGAGGTATCCGTCATCTTGTTCATAAAGAGGTAAAAAGCGAAGGCGACTTCTGTGGGGGACGTGCAATTCCGGCTGAAGGGGAAAAAGAGAGGCTCAAAAAATCGAATAAAAACGATCTCAGGAACAGTTCAAAAAAAAAAAAAAAACAAAGATAGGAACCAGGTGAGCAGATCCTAATGTCGACTTCAGCCACTTGAGAAGAATCTTTCCAACAACGGTCACTCCAAGCCACCTTCGAAAGGCAGAAGGGAAAATTCAGGGGTACAAAAACATTAGAACACTAACAAAAGGCGGCATGCAAAGCAAAGAGAAGATGGCGACTCGAAAACCATAAAAAAAGGAGAGGAGAATTGGGCAGAGAAGAAACCAAACGGCAATTCACTGTTTTAAGAAGAAATCGTCCGGGCATCTGGTGAGGGGGGTCGCTGCGCCCGGCAGAGAGTGCACGCGCAGGGGCATGGACGACCGAGAAAAATCTTGGGTTACGATAAAAAAAACCACTGACGGTCAAGACGGAACAGAATTACGATATCGTCCGGGACAATGGGACCGGTCGAAAAGAAAGCAAAGCCGACACCGAAGGAAGTGTTCCGGGGGGCCGAGATACAGTAACTGGGTCAATGGGGCTTTCAAATGCCGCGTCCTGGTCCAAAAAGCGCAAGAAAAAAAGAGGAAGGAGTGCGGTAGTAATCAGGGGAAAAAAGCGGAGGGGAAAATTCCTAACGAAAATTGGTGGACATGCGGATGCCTTGATGAATCCGCGGCAGACAAAGGAACCCAGGGAAGGTGGGGGAAGGGAGGCCGCGTGATCATCGCTGGATAAAACGAGAAGGGGAATTGTCGCGCTTCAAAACGAGTGGAGCGATCGCGGATCATAAAGGTATAATCCCGGGGGAGCAGAGGAGATCATCACCGCTCAGGTTTCTGCCATTTCGGCCGCAAGCGCGCCTGGGGGGCCGTCGTCGGAGTCGTGACGTGAGTTCTTCCAGTGGCAGAATCCAGTCCAGATCGGGAGAGGGTTCGGGGGAAAGAAAGGATTGGGGGGTGGGAAAAGGGGCCGCGCTCGTGACCGCGGTTCTTCTCAAAGAACGGTGGACGCGGGGAACCAGAGGACCGGGCGTGCGTCATGGGGGAAAGGCTGGTGAGATGCAGGGAAAAAAGGGGAACTACATGGAGGTGGGTATTATATACAGTACAGTTGCTCGCCATCGCTGGAGAGAGGTTCTTTCTGAGTGACTAAAAAAAGGAAGAACTTACGCGACGGATTTGGGCAGCTTAAAAGATGCCGCCAGAGGTGTTGTTCTGTAAAGAACCGAACTGGTCAGAAAATCCTTCTAATGAGACTATGCGTGGCATAGGCGCTATCTCTCGCAAAAAAACGAAGGAGAGAAGTATATGAAGAACACGCCTCTATCAGGTAGAAGAAGGCAACCAAAAAAAACCAACAAAGAAATAGGCAAAAGCAGAGGGTTAACAATCCGAGCCAGTAAGAAAAGGAAGGCCAGGGTTTTTCGTCTCCCCAGAACGAGAAAGGCACCCTAATGCACAGTTGGGAATACCCAACCAAGGGGGTGGGGGTAGGGGGTGACAGCCAGCCGTCCTCAAAAACTCACAGTCAAACCAAAAAATCAAAAGGGCCATCCCGAAAATCGTTTGGTCGTAACAGACTGTCCAACGGAAAAAGGAGGGAGAACCGTGCAAAGCCTGCAGCAAAAAAAAAAACCGCATCGGAAAAAAAAGGAACATAGCGAGGCAACCAAAACGACGCAAGCCACCGATACTCGGGGAGGGGGAAATTTTTCAATAACCCCTAGAGAGCGCCGGGAAAAAAAAGATATGAAGAGGGGGACCAAAAAATGAATCCAATAGCCTAAGCTCGTCATGTAGGAAAGGAAAATTGGAGTCGTATCCAGCGCGCATGAGAACCAGACCTTAATCCGGGAAGTTTATCGAAAAAGGGGGGAGGAGTGGGGGGAAAAAAAGCAAGAAGGGGTCAGCTCAAATATACGGTGGGGAAAAAACCTCGGGCATGAAAACATTCACATCTACGCTAATAAAGCAGAGGGGCTTGGCCGCAGTTGAAGCCGCGTCAGGAAAAGCGCTGGGACGACCTTGGGACAGCTGGTTTCCTCGTCGGAAGACAAGGGCCGGGAAGGCGTAAAAATTCCGGCCCAGCGATCATTAATGAAAGATCCATCGAAAAGGGGGGACTGGTACATAAGGTCGGGATCAAAGACCTAGAAGCGTGATAGGAGAAAGAGATGCGAAAGCAGGACGGGAGCACAGGGCAGGGGCGAACGGCACAGGGAGAACGGGGCACTGGCAACTGCGAGGGCGCTAATTGGCGAAAGGGGAGGGGGGGCCCGGCCAAGCATCTTTGTATTGTGGGGGGTCGGATCGTCGGGAGATGGAAAAAGGCAAGGAGCTGTTGTCATGATTTTGCTTGGAAAAAGGACAGGTGCGGGCGTCAAATCGAAGGGCGTGATGTTTGGCAGCAGTTGCAAAACTGCGAGAAAGTGTGCGTGGAAGGTCGACATCTGGGTAATTACGCTGGACCAACAATGGGGAGGACAGTTGGATAGTTGGACACTGAAAAAAGATGAGAGGGAAACGCGTATTGGAGGAGCCTCGCAAACTACAGGCAAGCTGTCCGTCGGGAGCATGGAAACGGGCAAAAAAAAGGGGGAAACGAAATAAAGGCTGACAATCAAAAAAGTCTGTGGCAATAAACCCGGATCGTTGACAGGTAAACCATACGAAACATAAATGGCCGTAAGAACGGAAAAGGCAACAAGGGGTCACATAAAATTCGGCAACAAGCACAAAGCAACGGAAAAATCAACTTCCGACGCAACTTTCTACTGCAAAGGATGGGCCGTCTGCATCGGAGGGAATCTATGCCTGCTCGTGCTTGCTAAAGAGGGAAAATTTTTGATTCACTCGGAGGAAGGGCCTGGAGTGGCCTAAAGAAGGGGGCGTCGACGAATAGACCTTTATCGACAGGCGAGGCCGACTCTGGGGGGAAGGAGAGCTGTGTGATTTATTGCGTGAGGAGGATCTGATCTGCTCTTGGTGTTGCCTAGAGATCACTCGTAAAAAAGTCGGGGGAGTGGCGACCTGGGGGCAAGTTGCAAGAGGATGACTGGCAATTGCCGTGGAAAGGGGATACGTGCGGTAAACCTATACTACAAAACGTAAAAAAATTCATAAATAGAAAAAAAAACCAAACTGGGGAAACGTGCATAATCAGTCTGAAAGATTGTGAATAGCCAGACAGAACTGACGTGGTGAAAACTTTCAGGGTCGAGCGGAAACGAGGAAGCAAAACACGCACAAAAAAACCCCAAAAAAAACCCAAAAACTGGAAATAAGTGTGCTCGGGGAAAGCGCGTCCGAAGACAAAAACGCGATCTACACCCAGAAGACTTTGGGACCAGAGATGGACACAATTGGAACAGGAACTGCTTTCTGGAACGAAACAGTTGGGGCAGATTGTACTACCTGGAAAGCGAGCTGTGATCCTCACTACACGACAGAAAAAAACGGAGAACGCTGCAAAATTGGGCGAGCCGCAAGTTGAGCGGCACAGTAAGCCGTCGGGGGGGGACGTGGGGGTCAGGTGGTTCAAGGAGAAGGGGGACGGTGATGTAAAATCCAGGTCTCTTCCACATAGGAAACAACATGACAGAAGAAACGGTAGGGAAAGGGAAGAACTAGAGAGCGTACTCCGCAAGAGA
>Ga0179593_1662732_pt1 | contig 16176 bp, 22 predicted proteins | sample CZODoug2_1_08_16_FD_185931 | JGI IMG/M metagenome (GOLD analysis project Ga0179593, IMG submission 185931) | Vadose zone soil fungal communities from Angelo Coast Range Reserve, California, USA - CZODoug2_1_08_16fungal (PacBio error correction) | ecosystem: Environmental > Terrestrial > Soil >...
ACATGCAAACGAATGAAAAGAAAAGAAGCTGAGGATTGGGGGCGTTTAACAGCACTGAGACCCCCCCTTGGCGATCAATACGTTACGACGAGACAGCCGTGGGGCCAGGGGGTGGAAAAAAGGGGAAGTTCGTGACACACAACGCCAAGCCGAAGGGCAAGACGTATTGGTAAGGACAAGGCAAGGGCAAAATCAAGGGGGAAGAAGATGGGCGGAACGACTGATCTTGAATAAAGTGATGCGGGACGCGGAAAAAAAGGGGAGACATGAAGACTAACTCAAGCAAGAAAGCCAGACATAAGAGGGAAAACGGTGGAAAAGAGCGAATCCTGTTCAAAACCAAGTGTGCAGGGGAAGTCTACCGTAAACCATCCCTAATGAATCGGTCAGGGTTGACAAACAAGGAAGAGGAGGCTTAACGCTGTCGTGCCAAAAAAAAAAAGGGGGTAACAAATTGTGCTCCCAAATGGCACGACAAAGAAAATGACTGTGACACGAACTAAGACCAAAAAAAGTTGGGTGGTGATTCTACCGAATGGCCAGTGGAAGCGGGTATGGAAGGGTGAGGCAAACATCACGAGAAGCGGAGCAGAGACACCGAGATAAAGGAGGTGCGTTTTGTTCTGAACAATTAGACAAAAAAATAACAAAGACTCAGGTCCAAAATGCATGTCGGAAAATTCACCGACCAGAAAGGTGCAAATTAAGACAAGCATGGAAAAAGACAGCCGGTTGCGCGGGGGGGGGGGAAACAGCCAGGGTTTCAACCAGAGGGGTTTCCGGTGGGCAAATGGGCAGGAAAGAAGGGGAGAGAAATGGCGTGGCGTGTTCGGGGTCAGCCTGGGGGGGGGACATACAATTGAGGAGGAAAGGGGGGTCCCCGTGGGGGCGCCGTCAGAAAGCAGGTGCATGGCTCGGGTTTGTGAAGCCCACAGGGCCTGGGTTGTGGCAATGGCAAGGTGAGGGCGCGGAACTTCGGAAGGAGTTTGACGTAGGGAACGAGTGGTTCGTTGTTTCTTCGGCAAAATTTCAGAGTTAGAGTGGAACAAAAACAACAACAAGATGAAAAAGACAAAACAAATAACAAAAACAAGCGAAACGAGGAGGGTGGAAGTAGTGGTACGATTGGTGGGTGCCACGGGTCATCGTCAAAAACCTAGGGGCAGGGGCAGAGGAAAAGAAGTTGGGTTTTGGTGTGAGAGGGCGGGGGAAAAAAATTCGGTTTCTGTACGAGGGAAGGCCCATCGACGAGACCAGGAGATGTGGGGGAATGGGGGGGGTGGGAGGGCCGCCCATCGTTACGTGGGACCCAAAGTGAAAATCCGGAAACACACAGGAGCTGTTCGTTGTTGTAAAAATGTGCGGGGGAAGCTTACGCCGACAAGCAGAATGGACTTTGGTGTGTGGTGAACACGGAGTCCTTTGAGGGGGACTGGGGGGTGGAGGAGAGAAATGGCGCATCATCCTTATCGTGGCGCAACTTTGGTGGACAGGAGCGGCGAGGGGGGGTGCAAGGATTTCAAAAAAAGAATCATATCTACGTCGAGGGGTTCAAGGGGAAAGAAAAGATCGGGGGGAGGGGAAAACGCGCCTGGGGAGGGTTAAAATGAGGATGGTAAAGGTGTCCTCAAGAACAAAATCACCTGACCTCATTAATTTGGGAAGGAAAGAATAGGGGGGGGGGAAAACGCTTTGGGGCTGTGGGGAGGTCCCTGTGGACTTCGTCTTGGGGGGGGGGCCAGAATTGTCAAAAAAAAGGGGGCGCGCAGGGGGGGGTAGTCGTGGTCTGGGGACTTGCATAAAAAGGACAGCGCAGGTGGGGCGTGAAGTTTGGTTCCGCTGCTTGCACAAAGTAGGAGGGAAAAGGGAAGTATTGCTAAGGGGGGAAAAGCCGCTTGATAAGGAGAGGGGGGGTCTCGGGGGGGCGGGTTCCAGGAGGAGGGGGCCAGAGCGCATGGGCTGAGTGGAGTAGAGCTTCAACCCCCGGTTGGGGATGCCGATCGAAGGACAAGCGTTGGGCCTAGAGAAAAAGACGGCCTTAGGCGCATGTTCTAAACGCGAGAAAACGGGGCGTAAGTTGAGACGGTCCGCGAAAGGGGGGGGGGAGCAAGTCAGCAGGGACACGGTCACTTTAGAAAACGGGGGAGCAAAAAACTGGGGGGAGATCACGGCCGGTATGTTCTACGGCACCGGATGGTAGGGGGGCAAGTTGGGCAGGGCGGGGGTGGAAAAACGCTAATGATCGTAGGGACCAAAGTTGGGCCTCTGGAATGGGTCCGGGGGCTTGGGGGCCGGCGGGTCCAGGGACTGTACGGCCACTCGCAACGCAACGAGGGGGGGGGACACTAACAGAGCCTGGATCCGGGAAGGAGGAATGGACCAATAAAGTCGGGGGGGTGGGGGGACCGCCCAGGAGAAACAAGGGGGGACAAACGTCACGTCAAAAAGAGACCACGAGAAGAGGAGAAGTTTAGGTTCAGGAGAACGTTATAAAAAAGGCAACCTTAACAGAAGACAATCGAAACGAACAGACCGGGGCCCAGGGGGTGGATGTCAAAACCTTACCCAAGCACGAAGCCGAAAACCGGGGGGAACAACTGAAGGGGGGGCCTGGTGGGCTGTACGCGAAAAACTCAAAACAGGGAAAGCCCAGCGAGACCTCCGCCGCAAGATTCTACAGAAAGGGGGGAAAAAAAGAGAGCAAAACCCACCAATCAAAAGCCGCAAACGGGCATCGGGAATTGGGGGACTTTTGAAGAAGGGAAGAACAGGGGAGGGGGAATATCGATTTTCTAGATGGGGGACAGGATGTGCCGTTCGGGGTTGGGGAAAATCAAAAGGAGGCAGCCCGTAAAAGGGAACGGGGAGCCGAAAGGCACAGGGGGAAACGGAGGAGAAAAAGAAAAATGACCCGGTGACGGGGTCGGAAAGTAAGGGGCAACGGTGTCAAAACGGGGGGAACCAAGACACTTGGACCACCCACGCAGCGGCCATCTGGGGAACCTACGGAAAGACACGGCAATCAAACTCGAAGAGGGAGAGAAAACAAGGGGGGGAAAGCGTAACGTGCAAATGGGAAAAAATTTGAGAAGAGGGAAAAGTTTAATGGGGGAGAATACGAACAATAACGGAGTCTACGCGCCGTTGGGGGGGAAAGAGAAAAAAAAACGGACGGTTGGTAAAAAGAACAAAGTAAAGATATACCGCGTCGAAAAACCAGGAGAAAACGTGGGATGTTCGGCGCTCTCCTGGCCGGATGGTAAACATTGAGACACCGATCAAAACCGACAAACTGAGTCCAGTAACGAATAAGAAAAAAGGAAACAGGGGAGTTGGAAATGAAAGCCGGAGGAAAAAAGAGAAGGGAAAAGACACAAAGGTTTAGCGGTCGAGTGTAGAAACGCGATGAGAAGGGGGGACAGGCCGGGGTACCAAAATTTGCAGTATACCCTGGGCGGAAAAAGGTGCACGAGAAGAAAAGTTGGGGAACAAAAACAAGGGAAAGAAAGGGGGAGATAACCACATTTACGTGGCAAAGAGGCAAATAAAGGTTGCCGTTTTGAACGACAACTGGGAGCTCGGGAGGGATTTTCGGGTAACAGCCCAGTGAGGGGGGGGAAGGGACCAAAGACAAGGGAAGGAAACGTTAACGGAGAGTCATCAGCCGGATCAACGAAACAGTCCAAAGCGGCGAGTGTTCCAAACATCGCGAAATGCTTGGGGCCCGGCACAGGTTCCGGGGCAGGCTGCGCGGAAAAAGGACACGCAAATCCTCAAAAAAAAAAAATCAAAGGGATCTCAAAGGGAGGGAGACAAAAGGGAGAAAAAGCCGCAAAACGCAAAGACAAAAGCAGCACCCGCCCAACCGCTAACAACACACTAAATGGGATATTAATGAGAAGAGGCTAAGAGAGGGGAGAGAGATGAGGTGAAACTCGGCACCGGGGGGAACCCCGTGAAAGCAAGAAGTGGGGGGGAGGGTGACGAGTTGTTGGAGAATAAAACAAATGCAGGTGTTCAGCAAACGGGGAGGGGATCGGAGGGAAGAGTGCTGACCGAAAGGAGGCCGACACAGGGAATGGGACGCTGGTGGTTACGGGGCGTGAAAAACAAGTGAAAGGAAGGCGGAAGGGTCACACAAAAAAGCAAGAGAACACGAGCAAGCCCATCGGCCGCTAACGGCGTTGCAGTAATTCAGGTTCCAGGTAGGCGAGGAGGGAGGGGACAAGCCCAATCCAACGAACGAAAATCAAAAAGAAGCGTCTACCATCAAAAGAGAAAAAAGGGAACATGACGTACCGCGCAGAGCCAATACATGACCAAAGGTTCCAATCCCAAAACGAAAGAAAGGACTACAGAAAAGGGGCCTTTTCTCTTTACCGGGGGAAGGTAACTCAATAAAAGATTGGAAAGCCGATGAGCACCTCGCCAAAACCTGGGCGGCCCAAGAAAAAAGTCATTACACCTTTTGTGTGGGAAGTTAAAAATAGGACAAAAGGAAAGGACTGAGGTTTAGCGTAGTCAAACATATGAGAAAGCAGGGCAACAGGGACCCTCATCTCATCCACATATCGTACAAAGAAAAAAGAAAAGGGAGCAAGAAATAAAGGAACACTACCCTAATACCTAATCCCGCGGTGGAAAAAAAGAAACCAGCTAATGGTGGAAAATGAGCAATAGACACCGCCAAACTCCAAGTTTCAGAAAAGCAAGGGGAAACACCAACGCAAGGAAAGAAAACAACAGGATCACTCTGAAGAGAAGGAAAAGAGGGGAAACGCATCACCAAGACAGTCGCTATTGGCAAAGACCCCAAACCACGAAGGAAAAGCCCCAAAAAAGAAGACAAAAAAGAAAAAAAAGCGTCGAAAAAACAACGAGTGCAACCTCAAATTAAAAAAAACGGCTGAGAAACTTGTCTGATAACCAGCGAATAACAAGGAGCACAAAGGAAAAAGGCACGCACGAAAAAAAAAAGAGAAAAAAAAGGACAATGGAAGGAAAGGGAACCGGGTCCGTAGCAAACTTGTGAAAATCGCCCATAAAACACCAAGTCGCGCCAAGGGAAAGAGGAACCAAAGGGCCCTATCGTAATTGCAAAAATGGAGCACGATGCACACCGACGCAACGGGGCCCCACACGGGGGGGGAGTATGAGAAGCAAGTAAATAACGAAGGCGTGGGGCGGCGGGTGAACGGGAAGTCCCTTGGCAACTCACGATCAGGAAGGAAAAAAAACGTACACCACTCGGTCGTCAACGGGCCGGCAAAACACCAAAAAAAAGGGAAACCCGAGACCCTTGCTAAGCCGCCCGTAAGGAAAACAAACAGGGGTTGTGGAAGAAGGACCAAATATAAGCTAGAATGACCCCTATAAACAAACACTAAGAGAAAAGTGGACTCAAGCCGGGGAAAGCGAAGGAGAACCGAGACAGGAAATGGGTAAATATCTCAAAAAAGGGAGGCCCAACAAAAATAAAAAGATAAGAGGAAAAAAACAACTGGCTTTTACCCAGGTGAAGAAAAGGGGTAGGTGAACAAAGCAGAACCATAACCAACAACTAAAACTGAAAATTTAAAGAAGATCGGTGGGGGATAAAGGGGGAAAACAGCTGAACCGGAGGCACAAAAACCCCTGAGCCCTACCTGCCTTGGGACCTTTGAGTGGGGCACTGGCAAGAAAGGGGGGGGAATGATTAAGGAACTGGCATTTCTGGGGAAACTTTTTCCAAAAAAAGTATCGGTAGGGGAGAGTGGGGGTCACGGGGGGGGAGGAAAGAGGGTGAAAAAAGAGCCCCAACCAAAAAGCCTGTGTGAGCAACCTGGCTATTGCGGTCGGCAAACTCCTTGTGCTGGGGGTCGAGCCTACAGGAAAAGGCCAAAGTAGGTGCATTGGGGAGGATTAAGAGTACCCTTAATGGGAGACAACTTGTGCAAACAGGGGAAAACACATTTGTTTAGGAAAAAAAAGCGTAAAAAGAGGGGGACCATGAGAACAAATCTGGTAATGTATTGGGCCAGGGCATGGCGGGGAAGAAAAAACGGAAGGGACGAACGCCTTTGAGGGGGGTGGGGAACCTGGAGAACCAAGTAAGGAATCGGTGATGTTTATGATACGGGATACAACGGGTGGTAGTGGACAGAAAATCTCGAATGCCCTTCAACTGCAAGGATGGATGCAAAAGAAAAGAAAAAAAGAATGAAAAAGAGGGGGGCCACAGATGGGCCAGGGCCCTCGTCACAAAGCAAAAGCGTATTCCCCAAAAAGAATAGTCGTTGGGACGAAAGTGCTCACAGGGAAGTGCCATTGCAAGTCCCAAGGGAAGAAAAAGCTTGCCGGGTAGGAGGGGGGGGAAAACGGGGGACCCGAAGTACTTAAATGTTGGGTAAAAGGCCAACAAGGGAGGTAGAACGTCGTACAGACCTCGTGATTGGCAAGGGACCGGGCGAAAAAGGTAAATATTCCTTGTGGAAAGACCCAAAAAGTACATCGAGTAGTTGGGTGGGGTTGGGAACGGGGAGTAGGTCGATCTCAACAACAACCGGGAAATGAGAATAGATCGGACTCCCCGAGGAAAAGAACTAACGGAGGGGGGGGGAGACGACGGGGGGGGGGCAAAGTTTAGAAAGAAGCATCAAGGGCCAGGGTCCCTGGAAAACAAAAGAAAGAAGAAGAAAACGCCCGTTGGGGTGCCTGGGTACAAGAATCGCGGGTCCAAAGAAAGAACGGAAAGAAAAAGAACGGTCAGGAACTGGGAAACAAAGGGACAGTGGCAAAAGGAGAGGGGGAACTCAGTCTAACGCTTCCGATGTGGAATACGATGCGGGACGGGAATAAGGGGAGGGAAGAGCGGGCATAAAATGAAGAAAACGCAAGGGGGTGGCTTTTCAAGAAGCGATCGTCCAAGAAAACCAGGGGTGACGTGGAAACGGGAGAAATAAGAAAAAAAAGATTTGCGCACGGTTACAACAAGGCCCGGGGAGCGGTGGGGTGGCCCACGCTCGTTGAAAAAAGAGGGTCGAAATTGAGCATGGGGGGCAAGGGGAAAATTCACTAGACGAAACGTTCGACGACAAGACTCAAGGGAAGGTCGAAGCCAGTGACAAACAAAGAAGAGGGGGGGAAGTGGACGGGAAAGGGTGGGACTGAAAAACGCCCAAGGCGTAGCACGGAAACGCCAAATAGGAAAGCGTGAAAAGATGGAAAAAAAAGGAATGTTAATCGGTTGTGACGATGACCTAAGAAAAAAAAGCGGAAAAAAAGGGGGGAAGCCATTGGTCTGCAGGTTACCCCAGGGCTCGACAATCTCCTACCGTACAGAGCCAGGAAAAAAAAAGCAAGAAGTAAACAAGAGGGAAAAACCCAACCAGGCGGCTAAGTTTGGGGGCCGCCGGTGTTCACAATAAAAAAAAGGTCGGCGAGGGGCACACAGGAACGAAAGGCGAGCAAGTGGTCGTGGGGGGGGGGGGGGGGGTCAGGGGCCCTGGGGGCACCGGTACAGTTTCTTAGAAAAAAAAGGGTCACAGGGAAGGGTGGCAAGCTAGAAAGGTGGGGCAGAGGTTGTTGGAAAAAAGCCCGAGAGTTCGGGCCGAAAAGGCTGAAAATTTGGTCCAGGGGGAAAGGAAAAGGGTTGGGGGCGTGGCGGGACGGGAGTCCATTTAGCAAAAGTGGGGGGAATCGGTGGGGGGCGTAAAATCAAACGATGGCGGTCACAATCGGCTAGGAGGGTTCGCGGAAAGGGGCAGCTCGTCCCTCTGGGCACGGGCAAGGGTCGCCGACCAACGCTGGCGCCAGTTGGGGGGCAGCACCGATCGCTTAAGGGGAGAAAAATCAACAGCATGGCCAACCACGAAAGGATGAGGGGGAGGTCGGGGGCAGAGGAACGTTTGGGCAAGACGGTATTTTGGTGCACTATAATGGAGCCAGCCGGGGGGTCATGGGGAAGAAGGGACAGGTGGTTGTTTTTCCAATCCCAAAGTAAAAACGACAGCTGGTACTTCGAACTAAAAAAAAAGCGTGACGTAAGAGCAGTGCGGACTAGAAAAATGAATGTAAATCGCTGGTTGAAAAGAACGAAGAAACCTCACAAGCCTTCGAAATGTGGAAAAAAGAAAAAAAGCTGGGGGAGACGAGGAGGGGACGTGGGGTGTCCGTCGGGTGAGGGGGTGAAAATGCTTTGTCCACCTGGTAAGAGTTGAGGAGGTCATGTACAGAAGGAAAAAAAAAAAATTCAATGGAGAAGGGGAGGTGGGGAGGGAAGGTGACGCCCTTGGGGGGGTGTTAACCAATGCTGTCAGCACTGTAGGGGAAAGGGGAGCCGTGGCTTTAGAAGTGGGTCGATCTGGAACAAGTCGAAACTCGCATAAGTGGGCAAAAAAAACAGGGGGGAAAGGGTTAACCGAAAGGGGGAAGCCTCCAAAAGTCTAATGGACTGCTTGGAAGAGTTACTAAAACAACGCGCTCGGGGGGGGCCCTGCCGATAAGCTTCGGGTCATGGGAAGCACTCTGCCATCATGAGACTTTAGAAAACAAAAAAAGACGGCAACATTTGGCGGCAACAAGGACAAGGGGGGATTCAGTGCAACTAACAGGGCAAAAGCAGGTTGAGGACGTGGGGAGGGTGTAACGTCAAACACGCGCCCGCAAGCTGGGGGTTTGTGTAATCAAAGGGGGGGGGTGAAGGGACTTGGGGGTGTGAAAAAGAAGGGGGGAAGTCCTTCAGAGAGCGTTATACCAGTGTGTCGCGCTTGTTGGCAAGTCTGGGCACCGGTGACGGGGGGTCCGACGAGCACTCCCACGCAAGACGGAAAAGGGGGGAGCGCAAAGAACATGAATGGCTTGCACCGGATTCGTGGGGGTATGTGGTGGCGGCGGCACCGTCTAACACGGGAAATCAAACCGACACGAAAAGTCCTGTGTGCTAGCGACCTGTACGCATCCCCGGGGAGCCCGCGATCACAGGACAAGCAACGACCCGGGGGGATTTGGTTGGGAGGAACAACAAAAAGGAAAAAACAGGCCCAACTCGTGGGACCCGGGTGCCGCGGGGTGGCGAGGAAGAAATAAGAGCAGCTCGAGCCCAAAAACGAACGTCTTTCAAACTCCAGGGGGGGTGACGGAGTACCAGGGGGAAAAGACACAAAAGGCCTTTGGGGGGCTGGCGAAATGACAGCCCGGGTGCAAGGCCGGAAGAGGGGAGCGATGGGGGTTTCTGATTCAGGGATGGGGCAAAACGCCGTCTGGAAGAAAGCACCTGCCGGGAATTAAAAGGCCCAATCAACAGGGTCTACAAAAAAAAGGAACCGCGAAAAAATGGCCCTGGGAGTGGGGGATCGGCTGTATGTCGGTTCACTGCCATACGGGGGGTGTGGGCAAAAAAAACGGAAAAACAAAGGCGCTGGGGACAAATCCAAAAGTGTGCGATTACGACCAGTACAAAGAAAAGGAGACCATAACGGGAAAACACCAAAAACGGGGGAAAAAGGTGGATTTAGCGCTCATGGCGTAAATTCTGGGGGGAAAAGAAATCACGTCCCGCAGAAACCTCTCTTAATACTATTTTGGGTCCAGAAAAGGACGGACAAAAGTTTGGTAAAGGCGAACTACCAATCCTCTATCGCTTTCCGCAACACACGTCGAAATAGAAAAAAACGTGAAGTTCCTGTCGCATCCTCAGAAGGGTGCCAAAAAAACATCCTTGAATCTCCAAAATCTCCAAAAAAAAAAAAGGAGGGGAGGGGAGGGAAAGGAGAAGAAAGAGAAGAAATCGTTTTGGCCAGACGGGTAAGAGAGGCCCACTCGCAAAATTTCTATCCGAGTTAAGACAGGAAGCGTAGTTGTACAGGGAAACCAAGGAGGGACAGGAAGTTGGGAAAAAGGTTCCAAACGGAAAGCGAGTGTTGTCGAAAGAGAATGGATAAAAGTAATTTTTACGGTCCGGGCGAAATCGGCCAAGTTGACGCTCATGGATCATGAAAAGGGGGTGTCGTGGAAACTCAAAAAAAAAAAAATAAGTGGAGCCCAAGATGCCGCGCGGGGAAAAAGGGTACAAACCGGCCGAAAGGAATCGCCGATACAACAAGTCCATGAGCGAAGAACACAAGGGGGGTCAACATTCCGACAGCTTGCAAGGAATCACACCAACCAGTTGCCGAAAAAAACAGGCGCGCGAACACTGCAGCAACCCAAATCAATCTTAAATCAAAATCGTCATAGGAGGCACAAGCAAAAAAAAAAAGGACATGGGAGTGCAGGCAAAGCACCACGGCGACACGCCACACAGAAACAAAGCAAAGGGACGGTCCAAAAAACGAAATGTCGAAGAAAAGAAAACCCCTCCAGTGGACCTCGGCTGCAGAAGGAAAAAAAAGAAACAGAAGGAAGACCAGGCCAAAACGAAGTTGGGGGCCCGGAGATGTTGGCAAAACACAAAGAAACGGTGTGCGAAAGGAAAAATAGGGCGCCGTGCGGGGAAGGAGCGAAAAAAAGCCGCAAGCAACGTGGCAACGTTGAGAGTTACCACGGAGCAACGTCGCCAGGGGACAAAAATCACATCGCCACTATTTCAACCAGACGGAAAAAAAGATCAACGTCTCATCCTAAGGAAAAGCAGAGAAGCGTACACAAAAAAACTCCTGCATCACGCTAGAGGAAAGCCTCTGAGAGAAAAACAGAATCAGGCCTCCGCCGCAAAAGAGAAATTGTCAAACGGTCTTTCCTAGCCACAAAGAACGAAAACTGAACGAGCAAACTGAGCAAAGGGGTCGCGGGGGACGACTTGGAAAGGGAAGCCTCAATACACTCTTTTTCGCGAAGGTCAAGGGAAAAAAGGCAAAACCCCGGCTACAGCCATCAGTAAAGAGTGGCCACTCGTAAGGAAACACGCCCCCCTTCAACTGAGGCTACAAAAAAAGAATGGGCGGAATGCGGGGGGAACACAAGCACGCGCCCACCTCTTGTAAAAAAAGCAAGACGAATAGTACCTCCGAAAACCCTCACACCCGCCCCGGACAGATGCCGAGAAAGATGGGGGGACAAAAAACGTAATTTAAAATGTAAAAAATACCCTGCAAGTCCCTGGCACGGGGACTAGGGGCAACCTCGGAAAAAAACAAAGAGAAGACGTCCTCCAACAACGGCCCCAAGAAAGGAAACAAAATTGAAAGGAAATAAACGCATCAGCCCCGAATACAAGAAAAATCTGCCAACAAAGCACCCAGAAAAGAACCACAAAAAACCCCAGCGGACACACCCAAGCGAGTGGTGGTCTCAAGTTCCCCGGAAGTCAGAGAGGCTGTTTCTGATCGAGTGAACAGCCGATACCCACAGCAAAAACAGACACTCCAAAATTGCCAAGGGGGGAAGAACAAAGCGCAGGAAGGGGGGCAAACCGGGAGGAGACTAAGTACGAGGAGCCAACCCCATGAAAAAAAACACAATCCGCACGCCGAGCGTCAAAAAAGGAAGGACAGAAGATAATTAAGCCTGACACGATGAACAACAACGAACGAGCAGTGAAGGGTAAAACGGCTGGGGGGGACTGAAAGAACAGAAAGGGCAGTGAAGAAGTGCGGATAAAACCTGGGGGGAATCCGGGTGATCGGACGGCAGCAAAAACTTAACACGCTGTGTCGTCGAACGGCCCGGACAGGATGAAAACAAGCACTGGGGGGACTCCGACTCCCCGAAGGAAAAGAGCAAAGCAAACCGTATGGGAAAAATGTTGAAGCTGGGGGAGGCCACCGAAATAAAACTCGAAAAGAACCATCAACCGAGCCCGAAACGTGTGCATCGGTCCATGAAAACAACATGCCGGGAAAAAGAGCAAAAAGAAAAAAAAAAGACGACCCCGAAACATGCCCGGAAAGAAACACCAACCGAGCCAATCAAACATCACCCGATATATCGGTAGCCTTCAAAAAAACAAGGCTGTGACCATTTAAATAACTGTCGTCCCAACAAACCCAATGCTGGACAAACACACAACCCCAAGACAGCTAAAGCCCTCCAGGCGAAGCAGGGGCACGACGGAAAGATGGACATGGAAAAAAAAGGAAATACAAACCTAGACCGCGACCACCGAGGCGATTTACGTAAAATCTCATACATTGAGGTGACGGAAAAACCGGACGGCTCAACTGGGGTACCGAACAAAAAATGCTAAGGGGGGGGAAAGTTATGGGGTATTGGGGGGCATAAAAAAGTGACACGGCCCAAGAGCACGGGGAATCATGATCAGCTTCTAGGGGGGGGGGGGGGGGGCAAAAGGGAATGGTGATCCGCCGAGTGGGGCCAGGTCAGGCCCTACCGCAAGCCAACTAGAATTGCACGGGGGAGGCAAAAAAAAAAAAAAAAGTCAAGAAAAAAAGATTGCAACCAGTTGGGGGGGCTCCTGGTCAAACGTCGAGGGAACCGGTTCGGAAAAGAGGGAAAACTTGGAAAATTGGATAAGAAAACAAAAAGAAAGGAAACGTAACCGTCTTGGAAAAAAAAATAGCAGTGGGGAGAAACGCGCCGAAGGAAAAAAGTGTGGGAACCGGTGAAAACCCGAGCTGAAAATCGGATTGTTTGTAGTCGGGACACTTCACCCTTGGTGGGGAAAAATTGGGGACAAATACGGCAAGGGGGGGACAAAACCATGAGCCTGGACGGAGGATCGGATGAGGAAAGTACGCGCGCCCACATTGTGGGCAGCGGGACGCCTAAAGTATCCCCAGAAAAAAGTAGTTCACAATCAAGCGGGCAATGGAGTGAAAGGGGAAAAAAAGGGGTGAAAATGTTTAATACGGTGAGGGGGGGGGACCGGTCAAACGGGAGGGGGAACCCGAGGGACTTTCCTTGTGAACCGCCCAACGGCGTTGTAAACTGTACTGGAGGAAGGCCAGGGGAAGGGCAGAAAAAAAATAGGAAATGTCAAAGGCAAAACCCCCACCAGGACAAGGGAAGTTAGGGCATAAATCGGAGTAGACGAAGCGAAAAGAAACCAACCAAAGAAGAAAAGGAAAGGAAAAAGGGAGGAAAAAATCAGACTTCAGAACTACGGAAAATACGGTTGTGTACAAGAGCATCATGCAACGGTCCCCTTCTCACTCATACGGTACTACGAAGCCTTGGACCGGTGTAAAGAATAAGTCGGGGCAAAAAAAAAGCCAAAACGACAAGACTAGTACAGCTGGGGGGGAGGAAACAAATTATTCTTGAAAGAGATCACGACATTCCTCTGGTAACGAGGACATTGAACCACAAATGCCGATGGGCTAAGAAAAAGAACTATCTCCGCAAAGGAAGTGGGAGGAAAAACGATGCTAAAAAAGACCCACCAAAGGTACTTGGGGCCGTATACTACAAGACAAAGAGTGAAACGGTTTATCCAGTGACAACAGGACGTTCGAGACGGGGGGTTGGGGGGGGGCACCACAGAACAGTGCAAAAGGTTCATCAATGGGTGGAGAAGTGGCAACGTCACGATGTCACGGTTGGCCGCATAGGGAAAGCCCAAGGGGGAAGGGGACCAAAGCCAAGAGGGGGAAAGGGGGGGCCAAGCAAAGCATCGTTGGGCAGGGGACAAGGTAGGGCGCTGAAACCAGGCCCCAGAGGCACGACCCGACGATAAGCGCAAGGGTGAGGGAACGGTGGAAAAATTTGGAAGATGGGACAAAAGCCACAAAGTCAAATCCCGCAAAGCACTCCACTTTGTCTAAGGGGGGCTCACAGGGGGGGGGACATCGCAGACACATAACCTAACAAGTGAAAAAAGGGGATCAAGACATCGAAAAAAAAATGGGAGAACCGGTGTTTGACCGAGGGGGGGGACAAAGGAGTCAGGGGTACCCTTCAGTCAAAAGGACCGGCAGAATGTACCTGGCAGGTGGTCTTGTCGCATGGGGGTAAAAAAAACGGACTTTTTGCGAGGGAAAAAGGCCAAAAAAAAACACCCGTGTCCGGCTCTAGCTGGTGATGGGGGGGGTCTGAAGTCAGACAGGGCAGTTCGGAGAGCTCGGAAGGATACCACCGGCGGGGGAGACCACGGGGTGTGGTTGACGGTGGGCTCAACGGGGATTCATAAACGCGGTGAGGTGGGGCGTCAAAAAGAACAAACGAATGGGGCGGTCTCGTCAGGAGGCATGACCCAGGGGATCAAACTCGTCCGACCTGTCCGCCACTGGAAGGACAACGACCAAGCTTGGAGGTGCCTGAGCCCGAGGCATCGTTGAGGGCAAAAATCCGCACCAACGAAACCATGCAGTGAGGGTAGGGTGGGAGAAAAAAAAAAAACAAAACGGAAAAACGTTTTGGCACGCCGGTCTAAACGTGCATCGTGGGCGGGATACGATCGGAAAACTTTCATGTGGCACGCTGGGGAGAAAATGGGGGGTCTATGGCGAAAGGACCAAAAATCTAACAAGGTAGTCAGTCAAGCTTCATGCTTTCAGCGGGTGTGTCGGGGAAGCGAAAAGTAGCAATGGGGGTACCGCGAACAATACACTCCGGGCCACTGCGGAAATTGAGAAAGAAGAAAAAAGAGTGGGGTTCGTACGAACTGGGAAAGTTTTGCGTCTGGGGTCCAAAAAAGGTTCTGTTCCTGGTGGGTCAAGAGGGGGGGACCGACGGGAAAAAGGTCCGCATACTTGGGGGATGAGTGGGGGTACCCGGGGTACTTGGAATAAAAAATTTCAAGATAGGGGGGGGGAATTGGTGGGACGAGGGAAAGGGTTGGTTGGGACACCTAACCTGCTGGAACCACTAGGGAGTGGGGGCGGGGCACAAACCAGTTGTATGGGAAAGTTTGGAACCCATCCCTGGGAAAAAGAAAACGCTCGGAGGACTTCACAAGGGGGCAAGGTGTTCAAATCACGGAAAGGAGCCCTTGCTTGGAGGGGGGCAAACGGCTGCTGCAGGGGGCCACATTCATATCATAGCGGGGGGACCACGTACGCCTTACGCCCTGTCACATGCAAATTTTTTTTCAGAACACGGAACGGCGGTGGGAGGAGGCAGGGAAAGAAGTAACGAGTGGCGCCAGGGAAAAAGAAAGGGCAAGCCAGGGTAGGACTTGGATGTCGAAAGGGGCAAGAGACCCTGGAGGAACGGGGAAATGCGGACGGGGCCGTACGGCAAAGGGGGTGTCTTACCTTTGAAAAAAGGGGGGATGCAGGAGAAAGCACGGGAACGGGGGGAGAAAAAAAGGGGGAGTTCATTGGCCCAGGAGGTCGGAACTGGAAAAAACGCAAAAGATAATGACGCCGACGCACTCAGAGGGAGACGTGGGAAAAACGAGAAGGGGGACTTGGCAATATTTCGCGGTGTACAGAGGCCGGAGAAAAAGGGGCAAAAAAAAACAGGGCAAACCCAACAAACGAACGAAAATGGAGGCCGGTGTGCGGGGAAAGGAACCGGGTACAAAAGAAAAAACAACAGAAATCGGAATTGGGCCGCACACGCACAAATTTGGTTTCAGGCACGGCACAAAAACCGCACACTTTTTTTTCCCCGGGTTGGAAGAGGTGCAGCGGAAAAGGAAACAAAAGAAGAAAAAAGCCAGGCACGCCGGAAAAAATCGGGTCGAAATTCGGGGGAAACTGATGAAGAGGGTAGACCGCTGGCAAGAGAACCTTTGTGAAATGACGAGGCAGCAACCGGTAGGGGGGGGGGGGGGGGGGCGAGAAACGAGGAACTATGGTTTCATAACTCAGGATTGGAGTTCGTTCGCAGCAAAGCAGCAAAAAACAGACCAACCACGGGGAAACAAAAAGGAAATGTGTCGGACCCGAAGGGGAAACAAGACAAAACGCTAGTAAACTTGGGGGGGAGTGATCGGGAAGAAAGGGGGATTGTAGGGCCAAAACGTTTTTGACCACAACAAAACGGAGGGGGGCATATGGAACTCACGAACGGGCGGACAACGAGGCGCCCAACCAACAAGGCAAAGTCAAAAAAAAGGGTAGTTCAGAAGTACGGAAAAAAAGGAAAATAAGGGGTTCAAAACCGTTGTTTTTTTTCGCCCGAAAAAAAAAAACCTACACTGCTCGGAAACGAAACCTTGGGCAGGCCAAAAGGAAGCAATTGGTAGCAAGGCAGAAAGTCTCGAGGAAGAAATCAGCTCAAAGAGAAAAAAACGTGGATGGGTAAAACGCGAAAACTACCAAACGGGCCGGGGAGAGGGACAAAACGCAATTG
>Ga0179593_1429754_pt1 | contig 16174 bp, 28 predicted proteins | sample CZODoug2_1_08_16_FD_185931 | JGI IMG/M metagenome (GOLD analysis project Ga0179593, IMG submission 185931) | Vadose zone soil fungal communities from Angelo Coast Range Reserve, California, USA - CZODoug2_1_08_16fungal (PacBio error correction) | ecosystem: Environmental > Terrestrial > Soil >...
ACCTGAGGAGAAGGGTAAAAAGGTAAAGGAATTTGCATGAAAGAAATGGAATTCTGTAAGATTTACCAGTGTTGGAAATTTCGACGATGGTCAGGAGAAACGCGATGGTCATGTAGGTCAACCACGTTACACAGACTGGCTAGGGGTTGGAGATATCAGGGGAGGTCGTTTCACGGCTGGTAAAAGCACAAGAAAACCTCTAACCCGTAAAAAGATTTATGATGACCCTTGTGGAGAAATGAGGACAATAGGGAAAAGAGGTTTAGGCTAAAAAATGACGGCGGCGGGAAAAAAAGAAACCTAACGAGGCTGGTTTTATCATTGTATCACTTACTTCAATGGTGACTGTTGGGAGGTCGATACCTATGGGTCAAACATGGAGAAGTGGTAAAAACCCTGTGGATCTCCACTACTCCATCTTGCAAAAAAAAAAGTCCACGAATACATACAATGGGGGGTGTGCGATGTGTGATCAAGATGAGGAATATAACATTTGGGGTCGCAACGAGTTTCTCTTAACACGACAAAAGACTGGGAAAGCCAGTGTGGATGGCTTTTCCTTCAAAAAACACAAAATGTTTTGGGGGGGAAAAGGGGGGTTGTTTGGGGGGGGGTGGGGATAGAGTAAAGAGATTTTACAAAGGACGTACAATGTCACAAAAAGAGGAGGAAGTTGCGACATCCGGCTCATGGATGTTCGCAGTATTTGTTGAAGAAGGGAAGTGGAAAGGCCACCAAGCCCCCTTCGGAAAGAGGCGCGATCGGGGGGGACGTTGGGTCAAAGGGGAAATATCGATCAGCTGCCTTCCAAGGGAAGGGAGGGTGTAATCATAACCTAATACAAAAAAAAAACAATTCGTCAAGCAGTCAGGGGCGAAACAGGTGATGTACACAAAAGGAGGAGTAACCTTTTTAAGGAGCAGGAAAGGAAAGTATTTGATTTCCAACAAGATAGTGTCATGAACGGGAAAAAAAGGAGGAACTGAATCACGACAGGGATGAAGACTCTGTAACTATGGTGAAAGTGGAAGGGAGAAATCAGCGGCTAAAATCATCACTCTTGAAGATTTACAATACTCAAGTCAAGGATACAAAAAAATACAGGGAAAACGGGGGACAAAAATGAGAATATGTTTCGGGCAAGTAAAGGGCATGCGAAAGAAGTGTTAAAAGGAAGAAAAAAAATGGGGAAGAAAGGGACGATAATATGCGGAAGGAAGGGGATCGGGCAGGCAGGATTGGATGTTTGTGGGAATTTGAATGTGGAATAGGGGGGTGGAGGGAAAAAGCGGGAAGGAGAAGTGTCAGCTCCTTCACTTCAGTGAAGGGGTCAGACGAACCTTGTGACCTCAGGGGAAGAAGGGGGAAGGGGAGTGAGAAGAAGGAAATGTGGGAAAAAGGGGGGGGATTGGAACAAGGTCCTTAAAGAAACAAAAAGGGTGAAGCTAAAAAATACAAATAAAAATCTGGAATATCAACCGTATTGTCCCAGGATTTTTGAGGGGTAGGTGTGATTTGTTGAAGAATAACGGAAAGGGTGGGATAAGGTTGTGATTTGGGGAAGCCTCATATTGGTAAGGGTGGGCAGGAAAAAGGGGAGATAAAGACTGCAAAGACTCTGTCTCAAAGCAAGACTCGAGAACATGTCAATTTGCAGAAAATTCCTTCAGAAGAGCCTGAGCTCCAGAGGTTTGGTTGTCAGCAGGATTCGCGGTGAATACAATACCGAGGGGAAAGCAGAACCTCAAACTAATAACGAAGGAATGCAAGGCAAAAAATGGTGAGGACTAACAACGAATCCGACAAAAAACAAGGAAAGCAGAAAGCGTTTATCTGGGGATTCGTAAAAAATGGATTAGTTGGACAAGGACAAAAGGGGTGACTACATGGCTCATTCAGGGGGGGAAATTTGGTGTTTTTGAAAAAACAACAAACCTGTGAGTGAAAAAACGTTTTGGGTGGCGTCTGAAGGGGAACCGAAAAAAGCAAGATAAAAATCGGAGGCACGAAGACTCGCTCACACACGAAAAGCAAGGAAAACTACCCTCGCGCCAGCCGGACCGGACAATACCGAAGAAAGGAGACCATCAGTGGACGAAGACGAAAAAGGAGGTGGAGGAAACGCTGGGAGGAATCCAAGAAGGAGAAGGTTTGTTTACCGTTTGGTTGACAACGCCCAAATAGAACAAACAGCTTCAGCTGAAACAACAACTGGGTCAAGTCAGGAAGAGGGGGTGGAGCTCTACCAAGAGGGAGGCCACCGCCCCTCCCCCCACACAACCAAAAAAACCACCACCGTAAAAGAAAGGCAACAGAAGGAAGTCACAGTTTGGAAAGCGTGGGGTTTGGGGGGGACGAGAACCAGCAACAAGTCTAAACATCCACTAACCATACCTGGAGGGAGGGAAAGAATTAGATTGGGCCGCCCTGCCACTCCTAACTGCAAGCACTCGACTCAAAACACGACGGGGAAATAAGGCTGCGAAACAGATGAGTGGGTGTAATAAAGATCACAGCTTCAACCCACACGGTATAGTGGAAAAAACATGGCGTTCCGGGTCGAAAGGGGGGACCTCAACAAGTCCAATTGTTTGACCCACGGCGGTACAAGCAGTCTGGGAGGACATAAGAGAACAATCAATCGAGGACGGCCAGCAGCCTGTGCGAGGAAGGACTGGACGGGGGGGGACAGCACGAAAGAAAAAAGAAGCAAAAAGAAAAAGTGAGCGACGGAAGTAGACGGGAAAAAAAAAAAGGGGGAAGCCAAGTCATACGAAGAACTCACCGTCGAAAGGAAAAACAGACCACAACGCCAGGGAGACATCCAAAAACGGGGGGGCCAACTAGTCAAACACCGGGCACACGATCGTAACCAAAAAAGACAAGTATCGTAGAAATCGCAAAAAAACCCGGCCAAAGTCCAGTACCCAAGGGCAACATTCCGTGTAAAACAAGCCAAAAAAGCCACCGAAAACAGCCACACGGGGGCAGGGTTTTGTGAGAGGACAAAGCAGGGGGGACAGTGGGACCAGAGTGATGAAGAACCTCTCAAGGGGTCATGGGGTACGGGGGAGAAAGAGGCTGGCAAACCCGGGTCGCAATTTCCCAAACCCGCAAACAAAAAAAAAAGTTTGAGTTGGGTTTGAAAAAAAAGAAGAGGACGTTCCCGTCACGAGTTCCACAACTCAAAACCACCCAGCACCCGAAAGGGGGGAAAAGACACTGGGGAAAATTCTGTGCAAAAGCTAGAAGAGAAAAAGAAAAAAAGGAGAAAGAGATATGCGAGTTGTCAAAGCTCCAAAGTCCACCCAGTGGTTCGAACACTGACCAGGGAGGGGTATGGAAATCGTCGATGGGGAATAAACTCGCAGCAGGGAAACTGGTCCGGGAAACAAAAAAGACACCTGAAGTCAGGGTGAGGGGGTGGGATTGAGACCCGGGTTTTGTCCCCACCCAGGGAAAAAGTGACCTTGCAAGGACCTGGAAGGAAAAAGGATGGGCACTCCGTCCCAAGAAATGGAAAAGGACCCAGTGCAGATGTGTCGAAAAAAATCCCACTTGGGTGACGGGCGGGGCAAAAGGGGACACATGACTGACCCGGTTTCCTGAAACGGTTGGAAGGTGGAGGGGGGGAAAAAGAAAAAGGCTTGGGGATCGGAGGGGGGGAGCAAGGGTGAAGTTGGACCTATAACAAAAAAGAAAGGGGGAGGGAACAATTTTAGGTGATGGCTAGTACCCCTTGAGAAGGTGATGCGTAGGACCTACTATAAAAAAAGGAGTGTGGGACTCCTTCCCTGTCCATAGAAAAAAGGGAAAGTCGAGAACGGAGGGCTTTTAGGGTGGGGAGTCAGCCGTTAGAAAAGAAGGAAGAACCACAGATGGACTGCAAGCGTCCTCTTTTATTGGCGGCAAATTAATAATGGAAAAAAAAGAAGGGCCCGAAGGGGGACGTGACGGAGATGTAAGGACTAGATGCACGGAGATACGCCAAGGAGGAAACCGTTTGGGGAAGATGATGTGAAACTAACTACTCTTCCCAAAGACCAAAGGTCCACATCATGGAAACACGAAAGAGAAAGATTGGCATGCTTAGACGTGCGAGGAGGTGGAAGCGGCCCAATAAAAACCAAACGATGAAAATTCACCTGGGAGGGGGGAAGACAAGCTATTTAGGCACCTCGAATTGAGCGTTCTAGAAAAACCAACGCTTACCACCTATAGAATGAGGAGAGGCTTTTTAGTCGGTTGGTGGGGGGGGTTGGGGGGGGAGGGAGGGGCCAAGACTCGGGAGCTACCCCGTACCGGAAGGAAAAAGGTGCTTAAAGCCGAAGCGGTTCCACTCTTGCAGGGCTTGGGCCCACAACTAAAAGAAGGGGATGGAGAGTCAAGGCAGCTCCTTCAGCTTCAGAAAAAGAAGGGTCGCAGGCGGCACGTGACGATTGAGGGGTACTTCGGAGGAGAAAGCGGAAGGTGTGACGTGAGAATTTTGGTATTAAAGGGATCGATGGGAAGGGAAAATGGGAAGGAAGACAGCCAGTAAAAGAAGTAAATACACAGGTGTTTAAAAAACAACAAGGGGAAAAATGCGACATGTTCGAACAAATGGGGGAAAGAAACATTTTTATTACTATATGGGAGTCAATAAAAGTATGGAGGTGTATGGGGGGAGAAAAGTAGAAAAGGGCAGTGCCACTGTCAGTAACGGGGTGAAGGAAGGTGGAGGGGTAGGGGAAAAACCTCGAGACTTTGGAAAAAGTGGACAAGGAAAATCGCTGACCACAAAAACATTCTCTTGAGACTACAGAGAGGGCATAAGGGGAGGCAAGTTCGGGAAGAAGAGGTGTTTTGGATAAAGATTATTGGGAATTCTGAAACTCTTGTTAATAAAAACCTAAATTATGAGGGGGAAAGAGGGGGGAAAAACACAAATAATGCAACAACTTTCAGTCTTCAGGGACCAAGAGGCGGAAAAAAAGAAAACGAAAGAGCCTGGATCATGCGGTTGACAGGGTCAAAGGGCATGATGAGAAGTCAAATTAAAAACAGGGTTCGCGGGGTCCTAGGAAAAGGGGGGAGAAAAAAAAGGACAAGTCACAAGTTCTCCTCTCTCTCAGCAATACTCCCATGATGGACAATGACTGGAAGGGCGGAGGGAAAAAAAAGGGAATGGCTGAAAATTAGTCGAATCCAAGTCATGGGGCAAACTGAACCAATGGTATAGAAAGAAAAGCACGAACAACATCGACCAAACGACACCAGGATCCAACAAGGAGAAATCCAAACGGTCTAAGAGGGAAAAGCAAACGTTGCTGCAGTTCGGCTTAGTTTAAACTTCGGGCGGGCATCGGAAAGGGCAAAAATCAAGGGGGGGTAAAACGGTGGAGAACATACTTACTCATTCCTTTGGGGTTTGTGCGGGATAAATTTAAGGGGGGATGGGGGGTACTCGTGGCGGGGGGAGATTGCAGGGAAGGAGGAAGGGGTCTCAGTAAATTTTTAGGTCAAAGAGGTTGACAAGAAGGAAGAATTTTTCTACAATCCACTTGGGTAAACGGGGACAGGCAAAGATCAGGGGGTGGGTTCGGAAGGGAGTACCAATTTACTTCGAAAAGGCGAATCGGGGGGGAAAAGACGAGGAAAAAAATCATGATGCTACGAACTGAGGGGGGTTTAATTAGGTGATGGAAAAAAAATGTACCTTTGACAGGAAAATGTCGTACGTAGAAAACAGTGAAAAAAAGGCAACGATCGAGAACGGTACGGTGGGGATCTACTGAGAAAAAAGGAGATCAAAAATATGCGCACATCCATATGAGCCGTGGGAGGGGGCAAAGTGCACGACAATGGGGTGTACGAAAGGGAAAAGGGGTCCTCTAATACCTATGTACTACCCAGTCTACAACTTGGGGGGGTTTTGGAATTAAACAGCAAAATCAAAATTTCGGTGAAAAGAAAATTGTTGGAGACGGGCAGGAAGACAGAAGAAAGGTTGTGCCCAAAAGGTAATTTAAATAAAAACGAAGAAACGAAAATACGCACAGGGATGGACTATTGGGGAAAAAAAAAGAGGAAAAGAGTGGGTGCGGTGGGTTGAGTAGGAGGGAGGACACTCCACAGGTTGGGGACTGAAACGGGGATACAGGGGGACATAGGCAGAGAAATGAACTGTCAATGAAATGGGAACAAGTTGAAGAATAAAACAAGACGGGTAGAAGTGTTAATTTGTAAAGCGCAGGTTTGAGAAGAAAAGAAAGCGGGGCAAAAGTTTCCCATCACTCAAAAAAAAGGGACCTACATAAATCGGTTGAAAAGGGGGAAGGTCGGGCAGAGGGTCCACAGCCAGTCAAAAAAACCTTTAAAACAAAAGGGGAGCAAAAAAACGGGCCGTCGGTTGTACACTGGTGACAATCATTTGCGGGTGAAAGGGTCAGGACCCGATTCTGAGAAAAAAATTTGAAAAAGGGAAAATGAGGGGAAATAAGGGGGTAGGCCGAGGGGCCGGGGGAAATCTCCCGTACTGTCTTCCCAAAGGAGGGAATTTGGGAAGGGGAGATCAACCACAAAAAGAAAGACTCTCTCCGTAAAAATGGCGAAGGTGGAACTACAGGGAGAGGAATTGGGGCATCCACGAAAGTCTGACTGGAAAGGAGGGAAAATTGAATATTCTCGCATGAGGGGGACATGAACATTGAAAAACACAAGGGGAATTTGAAAAGCTGTTGGTTACCAAACCGAAGGATGGGGTGAGAACCGGGTGGACACGGGGCGGGTCGTTACGGGCTGGTGAAAGCCCGACAGGCTACACCTCAAACCCAAAGGGGAGGGAAGTACATGGTTGGGAGGGCAGAGGAAAGATTTTGAGAAAAGGGGGTTAGAAAAAAAAGGCGGTAAACATGAAAAAAAAGGAAAAAAAAGTTTTGTCCACTTGTATCACCTTCTTCAACATGTGACAGGGGGTAAATTCGACTGGGAAACGGGTGAACAGGAGTCAAAACATGAACGCCACTACGAATACTTTCAGCCAAAAAAAAAACACAACAAAAAACACCAAAAAAAAAAAAAGAAAAAAAAAAAAAAAAAAACACGCACACCGAAAAACTTAACACAGTACCTAACCAAAAAGGTACACAAAGGGAATGTATCAGATGAATAAAGAAAAAAGGGTGGGAACCACTTTCAGACTTTCAGACAAGAAAACCCGGGAAGACTGGGGCAGGGGGCAAAAAAAGGGGGGGAGAATGTTTAATTCAAACCACACCCTTTAATGGGGTGGTTAATATAGTAGGGGTGGAAACAAGGTGGAGTCACCCACCTAGGGCGGGGCAAAGTGGGGCGACAACCGCGCATAGGATGGAGCTTTGTGGTATGGAGGAAGGATCTTCCAATCCCAAGTAGTATAAATGAATCGGGAAGGGAGCGTGTCCCGTCGGAACAATTCTGACCATGCCCAAAGGGATAGGTGTTAAAGATAGCATAGAAAAAAAAGCAGGAGGAAACATCATATTGCTTGTGCCTCGATTTAATTTTGCCCAAGTCCGGAAGTAGGGAAAGAAGAAAAACATATTAGAAAAAAAATAGGCATGAAAAGGTTAAAAGCTATTCTGATCACACCCGGCACGCTCGGTAACTTGGGGGAGGTAAGCAATCATCTTCTAAATGCATGACACACGTTGAAAAATAGTTATAAAAGGGAACACACCGACATAGGATAAAAAGTGTTCAACACAAAAAGGAGGTTTGAAAAGGGGCCAAAGGAATCTCAAAAAAAGAGGAAAAGGGAGCCGAACTGCGCCAACCATTTTGATCAAGGTGGAAAAAGGAGGAAAAGGGGAGTAGAGAAGAGGAAGGGATTTCTGATGGGAGGGGGAGTATACCTTTTGGTCAGGGCACCCTGAGGATTATAAACCGGGGTACCTCAAGAAGTGGGAAGGGGAAAAAACCTTGGGGCCCCAGTCATTTGTCCATCATGGTAGATAGGGAAGATAGAAATAGAGGAGAAGTAAAGGACCCTTAATCGGGAAAGGGAAAGGTGGGGGGAAAGAAAAACGGTGGAGTAAGAAAAGAGAGCTAAAACCCGCATTGGTTATATTCACCCGTAGTATTAGGAGATTTTGTTGAAGAAACTGACAAGGGGGGGAAGGAAAGGGGGGAAGGGGGGAAAAAACGAGAGCCACTCAGAGTGGGGGGTTGCCGTTCGAGTGGAAAAAAAGAAGAAGATGTTAGAATCCACAAAACTCAGGCAACCGAGACGTTTACCCGGAATGGTGCGGCGGCAGAAAGAGGGTCGTCTGAGAAGTTTGGGTGAGGGAAAGAGATGCAGCGCTGAAATGAAAAGACCGGTGATGCAAATCCGACTCCAACTCAACCAATACGAAGGAAAAAAAGGGCAATGTCCAAACCTCCTCTCCGAAAAAAAAAAAGGAAACATACTGTGAGGCGTGGAGCAAAACCATGCTGGGGGGGGGGGGGGGGGGGGGGGGAGGGAAGACCACATTTTTTGATCTAACATGGTACATGAAATTTGGGTGTTGGAACACAAACTCTGTGTAGTGTAACCTTAGGTGTCGTGGCGTCGGTGGTAAAAAAAAAAAAGAGGCCAATCAGAGAAGAAGAATCCCAAGAAAGGGAAAAAAGAGCACCAGCCACGACCGACCATCTACAACTCAGTACGTCCCCATCAAGGAGACGAAAATTGGAAGACTGAGAGACAAGGAATTCTCAAGGGATTGGGGTGGTAAATTGTGGGCCCGCAGAGGACCACAAAGGAAAGGCAGCAGCAAAGGACCAAGAGAAGTGGATACTCATCCAATGGGTGGGTTTTACGAACAAAAACCACCCAAACAAAACCCTACGGTTCCGAAAAACCGAAGAAAGAAATAGTAAAAGCAAGGGGGCACGGGTTTGCGTAACCGCCAGAAGAGAGGAAAGAACACACCAAAAAAAACCCCCCCCCCCCACCCCAAAACCCCCCCAACACACAAAAAACAACAACCAACAACCAACCCCCCAAAAAAACCAAAAACAACAAACCCCAAAACAAAACCAACAAACACACCCAAAACTAAAAATCCCACAGTTTTCGGGCTGGTAAAGAACCGTGGGAGGTTGGGGCCGACTGCCATAAGCATCACGTTAAGACCAGACGACCACAGAAGATGGACGTCGGGGAATGAAAGGTGACACTGGGCGGTGAAGGAGAAAAAGAAGAGGAAAACACCCGGTCAATAGTTGGACGCCTGCTGCGGAATCACGGGAGAAAAAGCCCGACCGTAAGTTGGTCACAACCGGACTGGGAAAAAAGAAGCACGGGGGGGAAAATAAAATAGGTCGAACGACAAAGACCAAACGAGAGAGGGAAGTCACAGTAAGTGTCCGCAACAGTCCCGGCCTCGCCCAAAAAAACCAGAAAAAAAATAGCAAGAAGAGGAAATGGCCATGACACACAGAAAGGGTTTGGGAAAGGGACGAAGCAAAAACAGACTTAAGAAGGAAAGGACGGAGTAGAAAAGTACGAGTGTGGCCAAGATTTCAACCCCGGTCAAAAAAAGTCTCAAAAGAAGGTAAAAGCATATAATGAAAAACATCACCAGTCCAAATCCACCCAAGGTCAAACCTGGGTGGAAAAGGCCTCAAAAACACCACACCGAAAAAATGTTTCAGGGGGGGGGGGGAAAACATCCGTGAAAGGGAAGGAGATACCTAAATTGGTCACTTGTCCAGTTACATGGTCGTCAATGTCGTTCTGGTGGCAAAAAGGGGGAAACCAACCCCGGTTTTTTTGAAAAGGGGCCGAGGGGGGAGGAAGAAATTCGAAACCAAAACGAGCCCCAAACAAAAAAAGCAACATTCAAAGGATGAAAAAAGGGGGGAAATTTCACATCGATCTCTCTCACAACACACTAGGCTTAAAAGAGTCTAGACTCAGGAAAACATGCAAGGAATGAGGACCGGGCGGTAGGGGGGATTTGGAAAAAACCACGAGTAACTCCTGCGGCCGGAACGGGACAAAAAAAACTCAGGGGTGAGGTGGGCGGTGTGGGGAATTATACCTCTGGTGGGGCCCAACCCAGCAACGACAAACTGAGAAGTAAACCGGGAAGAAGAAAATTTGAAGGTATGGCTGCCCCATGCCCACGCTTGAAAGGGAAACTCGGAGGGTGTAGATCCACACGAAACACATGGGGGGAGGGTTAAGGGGAGGGGAAAACGGGGGTATGGACCACAGACTGAGAACAAGTGGGGTAAGGGGAAGGGGATCTGGATGAATACGATGATTTTAAAAAGGGACGGAAGTGCTTTTGGAAAGATTGTCCAATATGGGAGATAAGGAGGGTGGTTATGTCTAGGACCTTTCTACAGGGATTCTGCGTCAAGGGGACGAACGGGGGAAATAACGAACTGTCCATCGGACACAGATATTCTAGAACGGGGAGAGGAAGGGGGGGGGTGGAGGGCAGACCTAGTGCTGACAAAAAGAAAAAGAAAAGACTCATGACTGCAGGCGTCATCTTTTCTTGGATAGGCTAAATAGACTTACGGGACTAACAGACTGGCGACGGTGTCCACTGGAAGGCTGGGAGAAGAAGGAAAACCTCTTAGGCAAAAGCTCAAACAAGGGAAGTCACATGGAACAGTGTGGGGGAGCCTTCTGTGACTAACTGCCAAACGACCAGATGTAAACAGCGGGAAAAGCCAGTACGGCTTATCTTGCTAGGACTTGAGGGGAGTGAGGAGAAAAAGAAGCAAACAAATTGAAAAGAAAGAAACTGGATGGTGAGTGGGTCAGGGCCTACTATGGTAAAGGGAGTGCGCTAACTCACGCTGAAAAAAACTTTGACTTCACGACCGGCGAGGTTGTACCCGTCGGTGTTTTGTGGGTGTTTGGTGGTGAGGCGGGAAAAAGAAAGGAGAGCCAAAACATATCCTGAGGGGAAAAACAGGACGCGGCAGATTTTGGGACACGGGACTGAGGTGAAAAAATGGAACAGGACTGGGATTTACGACTTCAGGGGGGCCATCTCCTCAAGAAAAAAAAAAAGAAGTTCGTCTTAATATGTGACGACGAGTTGGGGGGATGGGTGAGTCAAGCGAAGTCTGTGAGGGGTGAACTGGGAAGGGGGAGGACGACCTGCCGCTTGTGGCTGGGACAACCGACAGACGCCCACTACAAAGAAGGGGAAACAAGGTGAAAAACATAACCTACCATGGTTAGATGAAAAACTGGGGTAAGGGAAGAAGGGGTGGGAAAAAAAGAGGGGTGGGGTGGGTTGTCTCTCAGATTTGACGCAAAACCGGCGGCAGGCACACGGGTCTATGGGGGGGTTGAAAAAAGGTCAAAAAACCAAAACTGGGTTTAATTGCCAGCGGGGGCGATCGACCTCACAAAACCCCATTCTCGAGACGATGGAAAAAAAAAAAGAAGGGGCATCCAAGTCTCTAGTCCATGGAAGGGTGGGGGGAAAAAGAGAAAATATATTGAGTAGGGGTCGGGAAAAAAAAAACAATATAGGCGAGAATTGGTTTTTCCCCATCACCAAACGTCCTTCAAAACTTTTCGTTAAGGAAAGGTGAAACAAACACAGCAACTGAAGACCTTAAAATCTGGAGAAGGACCAAGTATGAATGAGGGAACTCCAGGAGGGGGCTTTGGGACGTTTAAGGAATAAGGGTTCTCAACCAATAAATTGAAAACAAGGGAAACGCGATAGCTAGATCATATCAATTATGACCAAAAGGACTGGAAAAAGGTTCGTATGAAAAAAAACGAAGGGACAGACAGGAGGCTATCACTGAACCTGACAAAAAGGATACAAGAAAAAAAGACAAACATCGACAATCGGGAAGACAGAAAACATGCAATTACGCAAATAAAACCGAACGATGGGAAGGAAATAAAATTGCGCATGTTCGGCTTAAATGGACCAGAGGGATGCAGGGGCGGAAATGGAAAAAGTCGACATTGGGGGTTGTAAAACGGGGGAAAAAAGAAAGAGGGGAGTGGGTTGTTATAAATTTAAACTCGTATTGTCAGGGACCGATGAAACTAGTGGTTGACTGAATTTAAAAGAGGAAGGGTCGCGGGGGGTTGAAAGGACCAGAGTCAAAGGGGGGTACGAGGCAGAAAGAAAGAGGGGGGGTAAAAACGTTTCTGCAGATCATTGTGGGTTTCCATAAAGTCAGTGTGACCTGCTTAACTGAAAAGGTGAATCAAAGGGGGGGGTAAACGAAAGCGAGGAAAGGCAAAAAATCGACAGCCTGGGGGGGGGTGGTATAAGTGTGGTTTAAAAAACTACTTAATTGGACAGGAAGAAGGAAAACGAAAAAGGGGAAAAAAAAGATAACGTACGATCGAGATCTGATGAAGATGTTGATTGGAATTCGGGAAGGGAAAGGACCAGGCTAAACAAGTAAAAGAAAGGGGGAAACAAGTTTCTCCAAGTTAAAGACATATTTGGTGAGAACGAAAAATTGTGGTGAAAAATCGCCTACCGAGAGAAAAAAGGCTAAAAGAATTGGGGTGTGAACAAAAAAACAGGATGGGACAAGGGAAAAGAAGTCATGGGCTGCCAAAGCAAGAAAGGAAATGTTGGGGGGAAAATGGAGTGAGTAGCAAGGTGCACCAAAGGCCCCATCACCACACATTTGGCTGGCTGTTTGTTTCGTCACGCAGGAAAGCGGAGGAATGCGGATTACATCCACAGGTTTTCAGGGGAAAAAAAGGGGAGAAAGGGTGAAAAGCAGAGAAAAACAATTCCACGAGATGGAACGAATTTGAAAAAAAAAGAAGGGTTCAGGAAGGGGGACGTTTTTTTTCCGCCAGAAGCCTTTTTTATCCGAAAAGGGAGCAAACTAGGGATAACATAAAACCGGACTAAAGAAAAGAGGGGTGCCTGTGGTGGAGGGAGCAGGGGAGGATGTCCTCCCGTGAAAAAAAACGAATACCGGGGAAAGGATCCAACGCTAAGGCCCGTCGGGAAAGGGGACAATACATTGAAATTCGGCGTGTGAAAAAGGGGAATGAAAAGCTGAGTGAGGGGAGGGGAAAAGATTCACACAGGAGAACGAAAAATAATTTGAAGGGGGATGCATTTCAATTTCCTCTGAAGTGGACAATTCGAATTGAGTGAGCTCTCGAAAAAAAAGAGAAGAAGAGGAACGAAAATTAATAAGCAAGAAAGGAAGGTGAAGAAAAGGAGGGGATAAAAGAAAGGATCGGTCAAAGTATTTAACGGGAGGAGAAGAAAAAAAGCAGTGTGGCAATTGAAAATTCTCAATCAGGGGACAAGGGGGGAAAAAAAATTACCACAGGAGAACGGGCGGGGGGAAAAAGAACGGGGTGGGCGGGGAACTGTCAATGAATCGACCGTGATCACAGAAACAAAGAGGAGTCCCATGGTTTAATGAGGAAAATATTTGGAAATGAATATTTTATGAGAAAGCGGGCGGGCGGAAAAACTTACCAAACACTAAACCAGTGAGTTTGGAAACAACGGGTAAGAGAGTACACAGGGGACATGTGGTGAACTTCTGCGAGCTTGGGTCACTGTGGATCAAGTGTCTTCCAAACCGGGGGAGGCAAACTGCATCGGGTTACTCACCGGGGGGAACGCAAGAAGAAAAAAAAATCCTACAATTGTTATGTTGCGGGTGTAAGGGGAGGAGGAGAAGAAGGGTAACATTTCATTCTGAGGAACGCAGCCAGGAAGGAATGAAAACTTGGAACATACATGGTGGGGGGGGGGGAGGGAATTACAAAACCACAGGTGGGGAAGGGGTTATGAAACTTTTGGTCCCCCAAGTGGGACTCAATGTCAAAAAGGAAAAAAAAAAACGCAATGAAATATGGGGTGAAGATGGGGAGTAAGCTGGAAACAGAATGAAAAGACAGACTAGAATCGGCCGGGGGGGGGAAAAAATAGCGGGAAATATTCGTAATCATTCTGAAACGTCCCAAATTAAGAAAGGTAAAAAGAGAATAAAACCAAAAAACGTGATTGGGGCTTTGCAACTCGAGGGATAAAAAGGAAGAAAGATGAAGAGGGGACAAAACAAAAGGGAAATAAATTGACAAAACTGAGGCAGAGAAAAAAAGGGGAAATAGTGATAGGTGGAAGGTTACATGAAATCCAGCGGTCTAAAAAGTGGAAAAGACAACATCGTGTAGGGAAAGAAGAAAGTTTACAAACAAGCATCCTTGAGAGAACGGAAAAAGAAATATTTTTCGTGCAAGGAACCTGCAAAATGTTTCAACTTTACGCAAAAAAAATACAAAACAAAAAACAAAAAAAAAAAAGGGCAGAAACAAGGGGGAACAAGAATTACAAGGTTTTATTCTCAATGAATGGCCTTGAGAGGGGAAGGGGAGGGAAGGGGGGAGGGTAGTAATTGTGCACCACGAAGGGGGCCTAATTGGAGAATGGAACAACACAGTGAAAAGAGGGTTCAGGGGAATAGGAGTAGGAGGAGGGGGGGAATGTATTGGTGAAACCTTTGCCGGAAAGTAAAAAAGGAAAAGAGGATAATTCCCATTAAGCTGATATCAACACGCATTGTGATATGAGATGGGGTTGTAGGGGGAGGTTAAGTAACCGATTTTGGTTGATTTTTTTGGTTTGGGGAAAAAGAGGAAGAAATGGGGGATGTTTTTCCTTATACCCGGAAAGAATTTCACCATAATCTTTGGGAGGAAAAAAGGAAAAAGAAAGTCACCAAAAAAATTCTGCTCAGAGTTTTAGTCAACCAGAGAATGGGGGGGGTGAATTCTCAGGCAGAAAAGGAGAGTGTTGCAAAAAGAACCAAAACAAACGAAAACTACTAACTGCACTGTCATGAAAACACCATGTTCTTCTTCAAGAGCGAAAAAAAGAAATTAGGTACTGACTAGTAATAAAACCATTTGGATTTTTGAAAAAAGGAACACCTTGGAGAGAAATAAAGGAACATTTTTTTAACACAAACATGTGGGAGCGGGGGGCAGGGGAGGGGGGAAAAAAACCAGGACCAGGCCCATCGATCCCGAACTCCGACACAACTAAGCAAACTCAGCCGGACGAAAAATCCTACACCTCCAGTGTCAAAGAGAAGAGAAAGATTGGAGACGCAGAGGAGAAGGGAAACTCAGGTCAAAAAGGGAAAGGGGTGGAGTGGACAAAACCAATTCACTTCAGCACAACATGTGCCAGCCGATTGTTTGTAGCGCGACAAGGTGGACGGCAAAAGAAACTCCCAAAAAAAAAACCACGACGGTTGCAGAAAAGAAGAAGGCAACAAAAAAGGGTTAAAAAGTTAAGTCAAGCATGGTGAAGCGTGCACTCTCCCCTCGGTGCCTAAACTAGCGGAAAGAACAAGAAAAGAACAAGGTTCGGACAGGGACAGAAGGGGGAGATTGGAAAAAAAAAGAACACTAAGCCACTCGACTCCCATCACTGGACTCGTCATTGTTCCAGAGTGTAAGAACGTAAAAGAACAGAATCGGGGCACCCACACGGTCATCCGGTTTGACGCAAAAGGAGGGAAAGACGAAGGGCTAAAGGAAAAAAACTCAAAAAACTTCACAAGGAAAACGTCGTACAGACAAATGGGATTCCAGAAGATTGACAGGAAGCCCTCACCATCCCTCCTATTACGCCTAAATTATGAGGAGATGATGGGAAAGGAAGCAAACGTAAGGCCACAAACGAACTCCTCCTTTATCTACTTATCAGGGTTGAAAGAAAAGGAAACCAAGGGGAAAAACGTAGCAGAAAAACGGGTCCTAGCATCAAAATCAACATGAGTTTCATCCAATCCGCTGTGTCCACTTGTCCCAAGAAAAAGAGAACGCCGTCAAAATCAGCCTTCCACCCCAGACAAAAGGACAAAGGAAGAAGAAGTCAATCAAGGGGTTAACAGAAGCATCCCCGTCACCATCCAACATGCATTGTGGTGATACGGGGGGGGGAAGGGGAGGGGGAGTCCATAACTGCGGCAAATTGGGGGGGGGGAAGGTGGGTGGGCCAAAAAGTGGACTGCGACAAAGGTGGGAAACCCGACCAAAAAAAAAGCCCCCCAGAAACAGTTAGGTTTTGGGAATGTCAAGGAAAAGGAGAAGGGCCCAAAGAAACTAAAGTTTGGCCACAAAACATCACCCAAAAGAAAAAGGAAAGGAACATCACTGGGGATTGCAAATAACGAG
>Ga0179593_1473526_pt1 | contig 16174 bp, 16 predicted proteins | sample CZODoug2_1_08_16_FD_185931 | JGI IMG/M metagenome (GOLD analysis project Ga0179593, IMG submission 185931) | Vadose zone soil fungal communities from Angelo Coast Range Reserve, California, USA - CZODoug2_1_08_16fungal (PacBio error correction) | ecosystem: Environmental > Terrestrial > Soil >...
TAATTGTCAAGCGTTCAAAAATTTTACTTTGGTCAATCGAAACGAGGGGGGAGAGCTGCTGAAAAAGGCCGAAAAAAAATCGTGCTGCTAAGCGGCTGATTGGGGGGGTCCGGGGGGGGGAAGGGGGAGTGGGTATCTGGGGATTGTGGGATCTTTGAGTTCGCCGATTCCTGGGTGAAGTTTAGTTCGGCTCGTCTAAGGGGGGAAAGAATGTGGGAGAAGTGTAATCAAATATATACCTGTCTTTGGGGGGCATTTCTCCTTCTAAGTTTTGAGGGGGGGGGGGGTAAAAGAAGTCACGTGGGGAGTAAGAAGTTTAAAAAAAGGGGGATATAAGGACTTTTCCTAGAGGGACTTCTTTGGGAGGGGGAGGGGGGGGAATTTGGCCCCGAGCGGGGGGACGGCATGTCTCTGGTTCATATTGCAAGGAAAAAAGGGATTTTGACATTAGCCGGAACCGACACGCCTGGAGTAAAACGTCGAGATCTGAAAAGAACGCCTGCTATTAAAAGAAAAGTCCCAGGGAGAAAGATTGGAACGTGGGGGACCTTCTAAGTTGAGTCTAGTGGAAGGGGGGGGGAGAAATCCATCAAGGAAAGGAATTGGTTGTGTTTTAAGACGGAGAGAGTCAAGCGGTGCTCGAAGACTGCAGGGGACTTAGGGGCATGAGGGGCAGTCTTGCTTTGAATAGGAAGAACTACGAAAAAAAAGATAGAAAGTTGATGTTTCAGGGTCAAGAAAAACCGGGGACTAGTATCGTTTTGCAAGGGAAAAAGGAAAAAAAGTTGGGGGAAAAGAGGGGACGACATTGTCCGACGGGATTACGGTTGAAGAAGGAATTGAGGGGGAAAACGGCTCTTTTATGGGAAACGGGTTAGGGTGTCGGGGCTTTTAGGGGAAGGGACCCAGGAGGTCGAAGGGGGTGAGTTTGTCAACATTTGGTCGGGGGGAAAAAAAGGGAAAGTAAGTGGGAGAAGGAAAAAAAAAAAGTGTCATCCTAGGAAAGGAAGTGTAATACACACCTACTGAGAGGGTTCTTTGAAAAAGAGTGGGGGGAAAAAAAATCCCAGAAGAGAGGAGCTGTAAATTCTTTAGGTTCTTACGAAAAAAGGGGATTGCAGACCGTTGTGAACTAGGTTAAAAGAGACCCCAAAATTCCCTTTGCTCCTCAGAAAAGAGTTCCGGGGCCAGGGGGTGGGGGGTTTTTATTGGGGGGGTGTGGGGGGGGGGGGGGGGGGGGGGGGTGTTGGTTGTGGTGTGGGGGTGGGGGGGGGGGGGGTGGGTTGTCCTGCCGTAGAAAAAGAAAAGAAAAAAAAGGGCATCCCAAGGAAAACGGACGCCCAGTCTATAGTACGGAAAAGGAAGTCGAAAAACATAAACCTTTCACCCGCACAAAGAAACCAGGGGGGGATTAATCGTCCTCCACCACCAAAATTGAAGGGAAACAAGGAAAAGAAAAGGAGGTATGCCACTTCAAGGGGGCCAGCCAGAGGTAGAAAGATGGGGTCCTTTTGGTAAGTGGGGGGGGGGGAGTGGAAATAGAATCAGGCTCTCCTGGGCTGTGGCGAGAGAAAGAGAAGCTAGGGGAGGGGGCTAATGTTTTGTTGTCAAAAGGGTTTTGGAAAAAGGCTGGTGGGGTCACCTGCTGCGCGGGGGGGAAAAAGGTCGGCCCAAGCGGATGTTTTGATAAACAGGTAAGAAAAAGGGAGTAAGTCGGAATCAAACCAAAACCCCCCCGCGGGTCAGAGGGGAGTGGGGACCCCGGGGAAGGGATGGTCATAACGTCTCAAAAAGAGGTACAATAAACAACGTGAAGTGAAAAGGGCACGCATAGGGAAGGCTGTGTGGAACAACACCTGGGGAAAAAAAAAAAGTGGGGGCCATAAATTCTTGTCGAAAGAGGAAAAGAGCTGTTGGGACGCCATCAAGTGAAGCCGGACGGGAAAAAAGCAAGGGCTTTTTATAAGACCCCAGGAGGCCAAAGAAAGATATTAGGGATTGGTCAGAGGAGAAAACAGTAGGGGCCGGTATCGGAATGGTGTCGGGGAGGGGGCTAATCAGCCGAAGAAAAAAAAGAGAAACAGAAGAAAATACACCGAAGAAGAAGAGTCAGAAAAGAAACGAGAGAAAAAGTTCTTCGAAAAGGGAAGAAGTACCTGCCGACGAGCTCTCGGAAACGGGAAGGGCACCCAGAACTCGAATGGTGCGCCAGATGGTAAGGTTAAAAAATCCATAATACTCGAGGAGGGGAGGGGGAGCATAAAAATCAGGTTCTAGGAAAAAAGGGGGAAGGGAATTGAACTAGCGACCAAAACATACAGAACAATGTCAACTGTTGAGTGGAACGGGGGGCTAAGAAAGGTTCAAATGGGAGAAAAAAAGGTTAAAAGGGACTTATGTAACGCGTAGCGGTTGAGGTAAACCTCCTGGGGGCCTAGAAACGGAGAAAATGGGACATGTGGATGGCTACTTAAAAATGAAGGGATATACAGCCATCGCTACTGTAGGGGGGTTTGTGCGGGAGTAAAGGTTGAAAAATCAAAACCGTCTAAAAAAAGACGAAAAGTGGGTAACATATACATGGGCTAAGCGGGTTCCAGGGGAAGTGAAAATCCCTGAGTTTATCCATGCTACATAAAATGAACAATTAGGAACAATCTCTCTGAAAGCTTCTTGTGGACTTGGGGGGGGATACTATGGCTACCCGTTTGGAGAAAAGGTGTCAGGGTTGTAGACGAACTGATCTCTTAAGAGGAGAGGTCTGAAAGTGTATCTTCTCGGGGAGACTTCAGGGAAGGGGGGTCGTAATCCAAGACTGGACTAGCTGATTCTCCCGTTGGGGTGGTTGTCGGGGAAGGAACAAACTCAATTCAATATCGGAAAAAAAGAATCTCGGAGGGTCATCAATGGGAAGTAGGGGTAAGGTCTGAGAGGCCTCAAACGATGCAGGCGAAGGGGAAAAACCGCGAGACCTCACCGATAGGAGTTTTGTAAAGAGACGGAAGTCGGATAACGGCAACGAGGGAAAAAAAAATAATCAAGTGGCCATCGCTACCAGGGGACTTTACAGTTCCCAAGGGAGGATAAACATTCGAATCGCTTCGGAGGACAGGAATAAACGCCAACCGGGGAAATCAGCCCCTACCATTCCCCAAAAAAAAAAAACCTCACCTCCGTCGCAAAAAGGGGAGAAAGTCCCAAAAAGGACCTGAACTGAAAAATTGACAACGGGACTGCCATGTCTCCTTCCAATCCCTGTAAAGACGCACACAGAACGTATTCAAAGTCGTTAAAAAGAATCTGTCCCCTTGAAACCTAGGAAAGACACCCACTGCGAAACGCATATCGATCAAGATCCAACATCGGAGATCAAGCCCTTCATCCTGTGGAAACTTGAGAAACCTTCCTCTACTGAAAGAAGGGGAGCAAACCTACCTTAAGGCTGGTACTGTATTGCTAAAAATCCGAGAAAAAGAATAGTCAAGACAAATCCCGACGATTCGCCGCAACCTGTCGAAGAGAAGCATTCGTAGGGGAAGAGGAAAGATCGAAAAAACGAATCTAAAAAAAATGCGTGACAAAATGAATCGAAATTAGATTACCTTAAGAACACATCCAGGAGGGTAAGAAGGCAAAACGAATAAAGGCCTTCTCAATCGAGAGATAGGGGCAAGAATTCAAAGTACAAAAATCACTACTTTGACACGAAGAGTGGGAAAAATCAAGAAAAAAAAGACGCAAAAAGCGCCTAAAAAACAAACACCCCCGTCGAAGGATTAACTCCGTCGCTTTAATCTATATGGATTACTCAAGGGGGACCAGCAAAAACCGGACACTAGAATTCTCGCCTCCGCCGGAAGCAAACGCGGGTCTGGCCTCAAACCATGGAAAAAATCCACCCTCAAACGGGGAAATCCAGCACCGGAGACAAAAAACTAAAAAAAGAAAAATTTTCATCAGACGATTGGGGGTTAGGAGGGGGGAGGGACCGACAGTCACCTCTGGGTGAAGAAGTAAAGGGTTGGCACGCGTGCAATAATCAAATCTATGATGGGATTAAATGTTCCAGAGGGAAAAAAAGTGTGGGGGTGAACATCTCCTCTTATGGGGTCAAGACGCATGAACTCCAAAGAGGCTGGAGGGTAGCTGGTTTCCTTTTCTAGTCAGGTGCTGGTGGGTTCTGTTCTTTCCCGGTAAGTTGAAGGAGGGGGGGTTGGGTGGGTTTGTTTTGTGTTTGGGTTCAACACACCCCCCCCCCCCACAAAAAAAACCCAAAAAACCAACCCCCCCCCCCCACCAAAAACCCCCCCCCCCCCCCCCACCCACCCCCCAAAACCCCAGCCCCCCCACAACAAAAACCCCCCCCCAAACACCGCCCCCACCCCCACCCGCCCACCCCCCCCCACCCACCCCCCACCCACCCCCCCCCCCCAACCCCCCCCCCCCCCCCCCCCCCCCCCCCAGCCCCCGACCCCCCACCAACCCCCCCCAACCCAAAACCCCCCCCCCCCCCCCCCCCCCCCGCCCCCCCCCCCCCCACCACCCCCACTTTGGGGTGGTTGGCCTCAAAAGGCGGAGGTAAAGAGGTTGGATTTCGTGACCCATCCTTTCGTAATAAGGAAACTTGGGAATTACTCTCCTTTTTGGAGGTTGGGGGCCGGAAGGGGGGGATTCATTGGGAAATTGCGCGCACGTGACGTGGCTCAAGACAGGGTTAAGTAGAGGGGGACGTCTTGGTTATGGAAGGAGCTCAAGATTATCGATTGGTCTGCAGTGTCCGGGATTCGTGACGGTGGGGAGGGGTGATTAGGCAGGATTTGTGATCCTGGAGAGACCAGGGTAGGTTCGGCACGAGATCTGTCATGCAGAAAGGACGGGAGGAGGGGGCAAAAAAACATGTTGCCCGGCGAACGGTGGAAAAATTGGTTCTTGAAACAGGGTGGGCTCGTGATTGGGGACGAAATAAGGGAGTTTTGGTTTGGGGGGGGGTGGTAACTTATGCGGAGAGACGGCGCTCAAGGAGTTCCGCTACCAGTAGGACTGGGAGGGGCCTGGCGGGTTAGTGAGGCGTTCTCGAACGCCGTGCGAACTCGGAGCGAAGTTTTGTGGCAAAAAAGGATGAGGCAGAAGTGGGGCGGGCCGTATAAATGCGGAGTCCCAGGATTTGGAAATGAGGGGGGCGACGTGGGAGCCGGAGGACGTGGGGGGAATAAGGAGAAAAGGGGGGGGGCAGTCTTCTTGGAAGGGGTGTGACGGGGGAGCACTGCCAGTTTTCTTGGGAAAACCAGGACTTGGAGTTTTGCGAATTGAAAAAAGGGTGTAGGGAAGGCAATCTCACTGCCAGCAGACTTGTGGATATACTTCCATTCCTCTTGAAACGGGGGTCAGAGAAAGCTCCTGGGCGGGCACGCATTAAGTACGAAAGTTTTCCCTTAAAAAATTTTCAGGGTTCTGTCGAATGAGGGGACTCTCAGCACGTTTGTTCCAAGATCAAAATAAAAAAAGGAAAGGGCGGAATCAGACAAAGCGAGTTTCTTGACAGAAGTGGTTGGGTTTGACCTCCATTTCGGGAAGGGGACAGCTACCTTCGGGCCCAGTCCAGCTGTAAGTGAAGAATACGCCTAAGCCTCCTTGGTCCGACACGCCGCCACTGTCATTCGTCCACCACAAAAGGGAGGGGAACGGGACCGCCATAGGTAGAACCAACTTCCGTTCCACATCCATCGTCGCGCTTTGGAAGTAAGGGTGGTGGTCTTTCCTTGTCATAGAAGCATGGCGGACGGAACATACTGTGGGTCGTATCAGTGTCGGCTGGAGGTGGGGGGTTTGGGGAAAATGATATTGCGTTGGGGGGCACCGGTGTGCAAAAACTATTGCTGCCAAAACCCTTAAAGCTTGCTTGGTGGGAAACTAGGAACTCTGCACTCGCAACTACGTAAAACCGTACGGACCGCAGTTATCGGCCCAAATGGTCAAACCTCTAACTCGTTCATAAAAAAGACAGGGGATAAACAATGGCACTCGTTTCATGGACTGGGGCAACAACGGGTTTTTCTACAGCATGGTTTCCAGCGGCATTTAGGCGGGGGGGGGGATCCAGGTGGGAACTACGGTAGCCGGACTTGTGGCAGCTGATTTTAGAGTCACAACCTGTCCAGAAATGTTATGGAATCTTCACCTAATAGGGGGGGGATTTATCTCAGGGTGCCACTTCGTTCGAAGAAAGAATTACGGAGCATGTATGCACTAGAACGCACCGACAAAATACTCTCAAAACAGGAGAGAGGGAAAAGAGACTCTTTCGGTGAGAGTTTCTGGAAGGAGTGCAAAAACCAATGGTCGAGGAATCTAAGGGAAGGCGGAAAAAACCCGCAACCCTAGGGTTCTCCCGTAAAAAGAAGATGGGGAGCAATTTCTCTGAGGAGCCGGGGGAATACTCAATGAAGTCACAACGGAAAAGGAACTTATGGGAAAAACACGAGAATTAGGATTGCTGTGAAAACCTCGACTGTCAGGGGTGAATGGCTCCTAAAAATACAGAAAGGAGTGCAGGTGCAGAGACAAACGGTAGGATTTGCTTATGGAAAGATCGGATGACCCGCCCCCGACTTGGGGATTCAGGCCAGTGAAGCTGGAAGTAGTCGAAAATTGCAGAGTACGCCTGGGAACAAAAGCCTAAAGTGTAGGGGAAAAAAAAGAGTTCCTTCAAAGGACAGGAACTCGTAAAAAACAAAAAAAAAAAACACATCTGCAATAACGACCTGAGTCCGGCCCAAAAGACGCTCAACATCCCCGGGGAGGCTATGAAGAAAAAAAGCAAAATGAAAAGGGCAGCGAAAGAGGTTGTAAGTAATTTGTCCTACCGAATGGGCGGTCCCGAACGGTGACAACGCGCGGGGAAACTGCACTTCCGGTCAAATATGGGGTTTCAGAACATGGTTGTTCTTCGCGTCGAAGGCCATTGGGGGAGTTTAATAAGTACTGGTTCTATTCTGGAAGAAGAATGCAAAAGGGGTGTTTCGGACTGGGGCAGGCAAATCAATCATTGGGAAACTGTTAGGGGAGCAGAAAATGGATTTTGGGATAATGTGAAATAGAGGGGGTACATCACCTCTTCAATAACCGAAAAGAACAAACCGGCTCACTCCTATTCTACCAGTAAAAGGGGAAGTACAAGAATATCATGGAAGAGGAGATAGTGGCAACTATTCGCGTCGGAAATTATATGGGGGCTTCACCAAAGCTTTACTCTTTGCGCCCAAAAATGGCACGCAAAACTACATCGAGAATCCAGACTAAACTCCGGAATATCATCCCCGTCCAAATTAAAAAAAAGCTCAAAAAAGGGAGGTAGTCCGCTCCAAACGCCAACGTCCCTTGGACCCCACGGTCCACAAAGCGGCCGCAATGCAAAGAGAATTGTGACTATAAAAAACCAAAACGGCAAAGTCGGCGAAACGCTCCGCGACCTTCACCAGAAATTGAAGCAAGGTCCTGTAAAAACTCAATATACCAAAATCTCCAAAACCACCACAGTCACCGCCATCAGGATTCAAAAAAAAGATAAAAGGGTAGAAAGGTCAGGAACCTCTTTAATCTCTGACTAGAATATCAATAGCAGACTGAAATTGCATCTTACTGGGGGTAACCACACCCTCTCCCTCCAAAGCGACTTTCACTACACCGACCAACGGGTCAAGGATCCAACGTTGTCTCTCAGAAAGACAGGCGTTCATTAGAGCCTAGCTTAAATAACTCTACAAAAGGGAAGGGAATCCCTTAAACGGATCGATTAAAAACAAAAACGCCTCAAGGGGACTGACGCAGCACAAACTATCGCTACCGGACTAAGAGAAAATCTCGGAAAGTATCCACGCCACGCCTAAAAACTCCGCCAAAATCTCCGACAAGTGAAGAACTGTCTCTCATGGGAAAGTAAAGGACTTCGGGTCCAAACCGGAAAAGACCACTCAGTGGAAATCTTCCTCGGATTTATCATGTTGGAAAATGCTGGCCAGGTACCCCCCACCCCATCCACTAGAATTTCAAAAGCCGGACGCCCTCAAACTATCACCACTCTTAGAAACCACATAGCCCCCACAAACCGAAGATTATCGACACCGTCCCAACTAAGGTGGAGAAGAAAGGTTTTATTTCTTCTGGTCCAAAGGTTCGAGCAGGGAAGGGGTGGAAAAGAATGTGCGCACCAAAGTAAAATTTGTTGGGGGGAAAGTTCTCAATCTAAAAACAAAACGGAAAAGAAAGAGAGATTTCGGGAAAAAATGGTAAACGGGTTGTTCCACACAGAACTCACTAATGAAAAAAAAAGGCGGCCACTATCCACGCAAATCGTTGCTAGGGGGCTAGATTGCAGTGGGGGACAGTGCTAATCATTGCTGGAGGAAGTTTATGGCTATGTTGCCTCGTGCAGCGCTTGAGTGGGAAGTGTAGGGGAGGAAGTACTTCGAAGCTAATGGGGGGGTAGGAACATCCATTGCGGAGAAAAAATCTATAATCCCGGGGAGTACTAGGCTCAGCAAAGAAAAACGGGGGGGGGTGTTAGGTGGTTGGAACGCCCTTAATTCTTGGGGCGTAGTTAAATTGCGCGCCGTCGTCACGTTCTGTTAACATGGTTGGTTTTATGCTTTCGGGTGTGAGTGGGAAAAAGACTAGCGGGGCGATTGTCGCATGGGGGGTCAACTTTGAGATGCGACCCAGGTCGAGGCTGTGGGATTATTTGAGGGGGTGGGAATCGGCGCCGGGGTAGAAGGTTCGCAAATGCTTTACTGGAACGCAAACCCCAAGGGAGAAAAACTGGTGGCGTTCTGTGTTTCGGGACAGGGGGGAAGGGGATGGGTATTTGAGAGCTCACGCTGAGTTCGGTGGGGGGGGGGGAGCGTAGCGATCGTCGCTAAACAGACGGCCAAAGGTCGGGAACGCATATGAAAAGAGATGAGGGGGAAAAAGGAGGGGTGTCGTTTCTAGCCTGGTTTGAGGTAGTGTCATTTGTCGTAGTCCGACAGGAAAAAAAAAGAGAAAAAAAAAAAGAAAAAAAAGAGGGTTTCTTAGTCCAAAATTGGGGGGGGGGGGAAAAAAAAATGTCATGGGGAACCTTTCCGCCGTGAAGGACGTTTGCTGGGGAATTCAACTGGACACCTTCTGGTCTGGGGGAAATGGATGTCTTTTCTTTGGGGGCTGGGAAGAATGCGCGAACGACGGGACCTTTGTGGGGCGAACTTGGCAGGGCAAATTGAAGGGGGGGTCGGGACAAAGAAGAAATCATGCTCGACTCTGGGGCCGAAGGAAACTTCAGACTTTCAAGAAAGGGCAAAAGGCTCTACCTGCCACGTTCAATAGGAAATGAGTGGGTCTTAATGCCGTGTGTGGGGAAAGAGCCGTGTTCCTATTTCAAAAGAGAACAAGGAACTTCCAGAAGCAGGACCAGAGTGGGGGGTAAAGTGAGGTGTGGGTGTGGGAAAAATGCCATCATCGAAAAGAAGCAAAGGGGTAAAAAGCTGCGCCTTCGTCCCATCGTTTTAGCAAGATTCAGTCTATAGAAGAATGGTTCACGCCACGAGCATACGATCCTGTAAAATTAACATTTCTTGTAAGGAAGAACCACCGGTGCAACCAACTTCCGTGCAAACCAACCGCCAGAGAAAAAATGGGGAATGGAACGTTTGTGCTTTTCCTCCGGCCATGGGTGACAGATAACTAACTGGGATGTTGCGCGCGGGAGGCCCAAGCATTTAGGCCCCGGCTGCAGGTTAAGTGGTGTCTGCTGTGTGGGGCAGGTGGGGGGGACAAGGCGTAGGGGACGTGATGTCCTGAAATATTTTCTGCCGAAACCTATTAGCGGGAGATGAAAGGGAAATCTCTTGAACTGTAATAGCTCGGAAAGTTCAGCGGCAGACGGGAGTGTGTAATGGTCATATCAACAAGGGGAAACATCACACACAACAACGTCCAGTGAGCAACCAAGACTCGGTCTTCTAGGGGGGAGAGGGGAAAAAAAAACGAAAAATGGAGAGGGAGCTGTCCTAATTGATATCGGGGGGGGGGCCAGATAAAGGAATATCAGCCGGGGGAAACCGCTTATAGTCACCAACGGGACACACAGCATGAATGAAGGGGTCAGCGATCCATCTGAAACAAGTATGTGTGCTGGGGGGAATGTACGCCTTCGTTCGCTAATCGTCCGTCAGGATCACAAAGGAAAATCACAAAAAGAAAAAGGGCAGCTCTCTCAAACAAAAAAAATGCCTAGCCCGCTCTCGATTGGGGCGATGAGGTCGTCTTTCTCCCTTGCAACTCCGGAGGAAGGGCACGCCCCTTGCGAGTACAATACTTTAAAGCTGGGGAAAAAACAAGGAAATCAGAACTCTTCTGATTAAGAAGGGGCCTTTTCATCGGGATGCAAAGTCGGCTATTTAAGCTTCGAACCACCTCGATATCATGAAGTGAGAGTGCTTCCAAAGGGGGGGGGGGGGGAAAGTTGTGGAAAAGAGTCCATGTGCAAGTCACTGAGATAGTGTTTCTGATTGTACTAAAGCGGGGGAAGGAAAGCCCGAACGTTTGGCCGATAAAAAAGACAAACTGAAGTAAGACTGCCGCGCTCTGGTTCGGAATCAGGTCACTACTGGGGTTGTTGAGGGGCAGATGTCCTGGCAAAGCACTTGGAACAAAAGGGCAAAACGAAAAACAGCTGCAAGCAGGGATCTAATCTGGCAAAGGGGATCATCCGAAGTACCATGCTCTATGACAAGGAAAAAATGGAATAAATCGCGCACTCGGGGGGGACCCGGGGTGTGGTAATCATTCTGTGAAAACCGGGTTACAATCACAGGGGAAAAATTGTTCTTGGTTGAACGACATCGCAAGCAGCTAACCGTATATCTTTGTCTGGGGCATAAGCTGTTTTTGTCGTAGGGCATCTCCTTCCTGGATGCTAGGAAGCACAGCTCGGATGCAAACCGGGGGGGATATACTGAAGGGTAAAAAAAGAATATCGTGAGGAAAATAAGTAGGTGGTAGTGCATCAAAAAATGTAAAGGGAGGTGCTTTGAAATATCACTCTTATGTGGCCTCCGCAGCTAAAAGAAACAATAGGGACAGTAAAAACCCGCCGCGTAAATTCAGAGAAGGGGAGGACATGCCCTCTACAAAGACCTATATGGAAGTACGAGATCGAGGAAATTGCTGTTCTCTCAGCAAAAAAAAAGGAATAAGGTGGGTCCCCTCCACTTTGGGATCCAAAAAAAAATAGACGCGGCTTCGGCACTAAAACGCAACGACAAAAAGAAACCCGACAACCATTACCACAGGCTCAAAGAGGAAAGGAAGCAAAACCAATTTCTTAAAACTGAAAAGGCAAAAAAAAACCGCCAGGGTCGCCTTGAACCAATCCTTGGATTCTAACCCCTATCGGGGGAGGTTCAAAAATCGCGACCCTTCCGAGTTCGGGGGAACAGTCTTAGAAACACGCATCTCCTACCGTCGAACCAGCCTAAAATTCATCCTGTGTCGAAGACGAAGGGACAGCGCAGAATCTACTATCCCCAAACCAAAGAGTCTTAACGGGATTAGAGGGACATGAAAGGAACACATCTACTTTCACACACAATCCGCATGCAGTCGTGCACTGTGCGCGAGCAATGCACGTGGAAGGGGAAAGTCGGGAAAGAAACAATGCCAGGTGAAATGCTGTCTCCCACCCTTATCGAGTACGTCACCAGCTATAAGGAGAGCAAATCTGCATATCCGTACTGCGGAAAATACTTGCAGCAAATTACACGCAGACGCCTAAACGAAAAGTCAGAGGGGACCCAGAAGGTTCTATTCGACTAACTTCTAGTGAATACGCCCACCCAAGTTCAGGAAAACCACCGAACCTGCGGAGCCTCAAGCCGTCTTCTTAATGTATTTTCATTGGGAAGATAAAAACAAATAGAGGAAAGTCATCCGCCACTCACTTCAAACAAAAGGAGTCAAAAACATGGAAAACCCTCAACATGAGGAACCTGATCTAACCTTCCCCCTCCAAGAGCATCCTTTAAAGGAATTGGTGGAGGGTGCGGCGGGGGATTTCATTCACATAAGAAGGGAAAAAAAAGTTATTGGTCAAATACACAACCCCCTTTGTTGAAGATACTCTCAAACAACAATGGTAGGGAAAGAAGTTAGGGGAAAGATTCCCAAAATTTACGGGGGGGGGGGGGGGGTAAGCACGCTTGTAGAGGAGGACAATACCAAGGCTCCAAAATCGGCGTTACTAGGAGGGGGGGGGGGGTGGAGGAGCAAAGTGAAAGGTTTCGGGATTTGTTGGGAAAAGAGGTGGAAGCGCCTGCCCGGTGCAGTTGTGACGGAGGCGTGCGCATCCTAATAGTGTAGCGAACCTGGCGAAAAACTGCGTGGAGAGGTGGGAAATCGGACGGTTGGGGGTGTGAAAGAGGGGGGAGAGTTAAATTGGGCGAGAAGTCCCGTAAGAAAGACCGGGAGGGTTCCTAGATTGTCGGAGAGGGAGGGATTTCTACTAAAGCGGAGCTATTTGGGCAGGTCGATTATTCAGACGCCCGTCTGATGTGGTTATTTAATCGGGAGGGGCAGGGATAGACTGTTTATATGAGTTCTATGCAAGGCATTACAACTCTAGACCGGAAGGGGAGGGGGCTATTTTCGGCTGAGGGGGGCGGTGCAGGTAGGGGAGGGGCTGAGGATTGGGAAGCCAGGAGCTTTCAGTCGGTTGGGGGGATGCTAACTATCGAGCTGAATGGTCCAACGGCTCTCGGAACCATGAGGAATTCTGTGGAGGCCGTGCTGGGGGGAGATTGCGGTTTCGACGTTGTTTGGGCGAACAATCTAAAGAGGGGAGTTCAAGTCAAACTGACTCTGTCTGACGGAAGGAGGAAAGATTGGCATTCTAATGGTCGGTGGCGGTCCAGAAGGAAACGGTGGGAATCTTAATTCTTTTGGCCGGAAGGAGGTGAGGGGGGAACTGGTCTTGACAGGGACGGTGGGGAGTTAGTCAAAAAACCGACGACGTCGGACTTTTGGAGTTGGAGAACAGGGCGGAAAATTAAAAGGGTGGGGGGGGAAACCAAAGACAGGCAGCGACATTTAAAATTATCCTACATTAAAAATTGGGCCAAAGCTCTCCTGCTCCGGGGGGAGCGGCGGCGAGACAGCGGGTAAATTTTGCTGGGGAGGTTAAAGAAGGGAGCCCTTGGGGATATTGGAAGAGAAAAGACCATTGCTGCAGAAACACTATTGGTCTTGTGGGAGGGAGGGTTGTGGGGGGGTCCCTGCCAGCCTCGAACTAAAAAAAAGAAAAAGAAGGGGGAGTCGAATCTCCATGGAGGGAAAGACAGCACGCCGAAGAAAACCTCTTGGGGGGGGCAAAAAACGCTAGGGAGCAGTTGCCACCACCGAAAAATTATTTGGGGAAACCCGTGGGTGAAACCCACTTGGAACCAACCAGGGGGAGCGTCGCGCTAGGGGCATTTCCTGGGTTGCTGTAAAAAAAGTGAAGAGGAGGCAGCTAACTCCCGAGAGAGGCCAAAGGGGGGAAAGGGCCTTCTATTGTGGGCGGCGGAAGGTTGCGGGGTTGTGACAGAGTGAGGTTTGAAACCATGGAAAAAAAGGAAAAAGGAGGGGACCAAACCCGATTGAAGAGGGAAAATGTTTTGATCGAAAACCGGTCTGCTGAACTCCTACTTCCAGCTGTAGCGGCAGTAGGGGGGAACACATTTATTGTCACAAAGACCTCCACTCTTTCGCATGCAAAAGGTCGGACGTGAGCTCCAGGGGGGAACGAAGGCGGGCTTTATTGTCTCCAACAACCGTCACAGTGCATCGCTGGTTTTTCAGCCTTCAAGGGTTGGTGGGGAAGGGGGGAAAAGAAAGGTCCGTTCCTTTTGAATCCGAGATGTGTGTGGCACCCCGGAGGAATCTCAGTCTGATACTTGGGAATCTTCAAGGGGGGAAAAAAAAAGTGGGGGTGGCCGGGAGCACGCCTTCGTGAGCGGAAAATCGCCACTTCTGAGCCAGGGGGGAAGAACATAACAATATCACCGCAATATATAAAAAAGAGTAGGGAAAATAGATATATCTTTCGTTAGAGGTCTGGATGATGGCCAGACTTCTATTCGCGAGAATCCGAAAAAAAAACAACCTACTGGGTCGCCATAGGGAAAAGGGAAAATAAATCAGCTAGAGTTCTTCTTTAACTGGGGGAAAGCAAGCAGTAGCTGAACAATTCCGGCGATTTCCGTACTGGCGACAACAAGGAAAATGAACTAAAAGATTCGGAAACGTAAGGGCACCCTACATAGAAGAGATTGCAATTCGACAACTTGGAAACGTGAAAGGGGTGGGGCTCGGGGGGCTGTTTGAGGACCAGGAACCGGGGCCGTGAAGCTCGGGGGGACCTGGAGGCTTGGGGGCAGTAGCTGTCGTCGGGCGAGAAAAAAGGGAAAGCCAAAAGAGCTTTTTTTGTCTCATAAAGGAAGTGGAATGTCAAAAAACGGGGGCACAAACTCAAAGAGGTCAAAACACACAACCTGCAGACGACCCTGAAACTTGCAGGGAGCACGGGAGTGTGCCAAATTCTAATATTAATCAAGTATCAAAAAGTCTTCAATCGGCGTACGACTATTGGGGGGGTGGCCTACGCTTTCTTTCTACCATGGTGTGAAAAAGGACTGTCATGTGAGAGAAATGCACAAGCAATCGATATAGCGTGGGAACAATGAGGGTTAAAGGGGAAAGAGCGGGCCATTTTGTTCCACGGGGGAAAGGGCGAAGGAAGCGACACAGCTCTGGATACAGTGGATTATTTTCTGATGGCAGGGAAACAACTCAAATCAGGGAATCTCTTAGGGGAAAAACAAATGAATGTCTGGTTCTATTTAAATATTAAAACTGGAGGGGGGAAGCACAACACACGGAGAAAAGAAACATAACAAGAATTACCAACAAATCAAAAAAGAAGGACTTGGAACTCTTTAGAGACAACGCGGATAATCAAACTAGTCTCTGCGCGTTCCGGGCATAGCGGGAGAGGCCAAAGGAAGTAAATTTTCCCCGGAGGTTAACTCCAAGGCGTCTTCGGGCGGCCTAAACCCCGAAACGCTTCAAAACGTACAAAAGGACCCGCGGACCGGCTCCAATGTCAAGGTCTTCCCGCCCCGCAATCTTCCAGTGGGGGGGGGCCAAAAAAGCGGGTATCCGATCAAAGGGGGGGGGGACCGCAGAACTGGGGAAAGAAGTGGCCTGACTAACTAAGGGAAAAAAAAGAACTCTCCTCAGCCAACAAAGGGAGGGAGAAAATCCTCACCTGACTCAAGGCAACAAGACCGCGTCATCTTGCGACCGAAAAGGGGGGAGAGCAAATTCACTCTGTATCGAGGCGAAAAGAAAGCTAAAAAGATCAACCTACTGCTCTTGAACGTGATTCAATCCACAAACCGAAGCGAAGAAAAGGGGGAACTAAACACCCCTCCCACCGTCTCGAAACCTTTTGGGGACCTCGATCGCTTCTGGAAAAGAATTACTCTAACGAAAAATACACCGGACTGACGATTCACTCTGACCTGGGAGTTGGGGGTAAACAGGTCACGCACATAGAAATGGCAAGGTCGCATCTGAACGAAACACTCCCAGCTCAAAAATCCTCTCCGGGGGGGCTGAAAAAGAAAAAACTGCCTAACTCCAAACTCTTAGGAAGAATGCGGACCTCGACGGGAGAAAAAGTTCACTACGCCGCACAAAAGACTGAAGGGACCACAACAGAAAAAAACCAAATTCGAATACCTATCACCCCTCCGGTATCGTGTCTTTGCTATGTGCGCCTGGGGTCGTGAGGCAGGAAAAAGCTACGCCACGCCGGCACGAGCCCTGGAGGTAGGAGAGGGGACCAATCTAGAAAGGCACGGGCGGAGGAACTTGGAAGCGTAGGCCCAGACTGAGGTCCAGGTGCGGCCTCAAGAGAGGCAACGTGGGTATCGAAGTGCACAGTTCTCCACTCCATCCCCCTGCGGTGGCAGACCTGAATTACCAGAATTAGAACTGATATGGGGGCCAATTCCCCCGCCACTCTCGGGGGTAGATTTGGATGAATATTGTCTGAGGTTTCATCTGTGATATTTACCAAGGTAAAATGGGGTCACGCTTTTAA
>Ga0179593_1558773_pt1 | contig 16174 bp, 20 predicted proteins | sample CZODoug2_1_08_16_FD_185931 | JGI IMG/M metagenome (GOLD analysis project Ga0179593, IMG submission 185931) | Vadose zone soil fungal communities from Angelo Coast Range Reserve, California, USA - CZODoug2_1_08_16fungal (PacBio error correction) | ecosystem: Environmental > Terrestrial > Soil >...
AGGGAGAAAACGAAAAAACTAGTCAAAGAAGGTGTATGGGGAAAAGTGGAGCCGCGCTGAAGGCTGTCCCTGAGCCATAGCCCGCAGAAAGGGAAAAACGAGTACTGGCATGAAGAGTGGCGTGGAAACACAAGAGACTATTGGAATGCAGGAAAGTAAACCACCGCCTGGGACCGGAAAAGTGCTGGACAGACGTAGGCTAGGGAGAAGCGATGGGGGGGGGGGGTCGGTGGTGACTCTCTTGAGGAGCCACGAGCGTTCGGGATTAGACCCGCCGGGAACAAGCAAAAGGGGGTGGGAAAAAGCGATTGAGCGGGTCGAGGGCGCTGGGGCTCCAGTGTGCGGGAGAAGGAAGAAAAACAGGAAGAGGAGAGAGTGCTGCCGCGGGGTAGAGCCGTCGCCTACAGGGAGAGGTAAAAAGACGGGGAGAAAAAGCATCGAGGGGAAGAGGGAAAAAAAACGCTGATTCCACCTCGGAAAATCTGAGGAAACAAAAGGGCGCAGATATACTGTCGGGCTGCCGCGAAGTGTCTCCCCTGTGGAGAGGACAGTAGACCGAGAAAAGCAAAGAACGCCATGGCGTAAACTGACGTCCGTTTGAACGGCAAAATCTTTGTCTGAACATGGAGGAAAATCCTGCAGGGAGAATCGGTAAGGGGCCTCGCGACGCAGGTTCGAGCAAGGGGGGGGAAAGGTAAGCAAAAAGCGCAAAGGAAAAAAACAGGTCTTGGCCGAGCCAGTGCTGCCAGGTAAGAAAAGAAGAGGGGGAAAAAGGGACGTCACGCGCGGCCCAGTGCGGATTCGAACATCAAGCGACGAGACATGTCAACCACGCCGAACGGACAGCGGGGCCGAAGGAGCACCCGGTTGGGGGGAAGGACACTTGGAAAAAGAATACAAGGGTGGAGGAAAACCCCTGCTAGAACGAACACTCGGAGAAAATGAGGAAATGCTCTTTCATCACAGCCATCCCGCAGGCCAATCTAGTAAATGACCGAGGGGGGAAAATCGGGGACTCTGACATGCAGCTACCCTTCGAAAAGAAGGAAGCCGCAAGACCGATCCTGCACGGTTTCGCTTTGGCACGGCCCAAAGCTACTAGGTGTTCTTACTTTTTGTCTGTAATGAGCGATGTCTCGTTAAAAGGGCGGAAGAAGCTAGGGGAACCTTCTAAAAAAAAGGAAGCCCTAAACCAACTTCTTTGTTAAATCCATGAATTATCAGGATAAGGGCGGGGAACACTTCCTCAGAGTCGACAAAGCTCTGAAAGCTGTGCCTAGCAAGCCACGACCCCATACTGTGTTCGCACCGTGAGAAATAACTGGATGCCTATCGTTGTAACAGCAGTCACTTCGCCTACAAGCGTGGAATGGCAAAGTGGGAAGCGTAAAGTAGTTATGAAACAGCGCCCGGAAAAACGAAAGGCAAAGCATCTCCAACAACATTCGCTTGAGGAGCGGGACCAAAAAATCAAGGCCGACCGCCTGAAGGACGTGTGATCCGCTAGAGGTTGGGGAAGGAATGGAGAAGACGATTACACTTGTGCGAGGGAACGAGAAAGTGACCCCGCGACGCTTACGGATGGATACAGAAATCAAAAGGGTAAGGTCGACAGGATAAAAGGAGTGGGAGAAAAATCAAGAAGGAGTAAGACCCCAGCGGAAAAAATATAGGAAAAGTAAAAAAAAAAAGAAACCGAAGGAGGTTGGTGTAGCGTAATAATATCGGAAGGGCACTTAACATATGGAGGAAAGGCAACTCAGAACAGGGTTTGGCAGTTGAGGTCTCATTGGACGTTTGAAGAGAAATGAAGCCCACTAGGAACTCGGAAGACGACTACGAACAAACTAAAGTAGGAAATGCGCTCCCAGGCGGCTCATACGTAAAGGGGTGTTCCCTTACCTGTCGGAATCCCTGCCAACTCCGCGGAATCAGGGAAAAAAGGCTACGGGGGGACCGATCGGGCGAAACTTTTCGTAGCATCAGGGACGCAGAAAGAGATGGACAAAGCTCTCGTGAGAAAGGGGGTCGACGTCCACTGGCTGATAAAAGGGCCAACGACTAAGAGCGACAGGCGGGATAGACTAAAAAGCTGCTCTCGTTTAGACTACCCGTGGTTTCACACGGTCCGCGGGACGGCGAAAGGATAACGTCAATCGTGATGTGAGGAAAAGAAAACTAACAAAGGATCTATTCTGACCGCCGTGCCCACAGCGGGACACGGGAATCCGCACAGGGGTAGGTCCTGGGTCTTCCAAAAAAGTAAGAGGAGGAGCCTCGAAGGCACATCAACCCCTTCCCCCGCCCTCACTCCCTCTGAAAAAGACTCCCGAGGGAGCTCCACTTGGGTATTTTGAGACTACAATTTGCTAAACGGAAACGACAAAGAGAGGATATTCGACCGAAGCTTAACTCCTAAAGATAGCTTCGTCGACCGTCAGTCGAGAGAAAGCCAAGAGAATTGCCCTGGAGGGGGGAAAACTCTGCCAGTGACTCTGAAAATAGACAAGGACAGGTCCGATCGGGAATAGTTTAGTACTGGTCCACCGCCCGGGGTCCAGGAACGCTGAGAGAAGATCGGGCGACTGCCAGGAAAACGCATTCCCTTGGGCAAAAAAGGGGATCCGCAATGCCCACAAACAGTCATCAGTCGCCTCTCATTGGAGGGGCAAAGGCCAAATGGGGAGGGAGGGCGGGGGCGCATACTCAACAAACAACGTTTAGGATAGAGATGGGCCAAACCAAGAGCCGCCTGCGAAAAAGGCGAATGCAGCCACTCATGAGAGTACTTCTATGTTGATGTCAGGGAGGGGAGGGTGTAAGGGAAGTAGATCTTACTGCTGGGCTCTAGAAATGAGAAAGGGGAATTGCGGTGGACAATTACCGTCTACACTTATGACTGCCACGGACTGATTAATTCTGGACCGACCGGTAGGGGGGAAGAAAAAGAAAAAGGAAATGCTGGAAAAAGGCCGAGGAGTCTACAGTATGTGCGATGGCTTTTCACCTCTAAAAAAGACTTCAGAAATCAGAAACCGCTTCGGTCATCATAGAAAAATCCGACGTTTGCAAGGTCTTCGGGGCCCCGGGCGCAAACTGACTAAAAAAAAAAGGGACATTCGAGAGAGAGGACTGGGGACTCCGGCGCCGCTGGCCGGGGGGGGGGATTTCAAGAGGGAAGAAGTACGCATTGGCTGAAGGTTTCGTCGGGGGACCCAAGCTCCTTCGGACCAACGGATGGAGGATCAAAGTAAAAAAGCGGCGGCCCATGTGGGGGGTCAGGGAGTCGACAAGGAGCGCTGGACGGGTTATCGCCAAGAAAACTCAAGCTTGCGGAGAGTAAAAAAACTAAATTGCCTATAACCCCAAGTATTGAACCTAACCTCGTCAAGCATTCAGAAAAGGTGCAGGCCGTGATACTCGCAACTAGAAAAAGAAAAGAAATAGGGAAAAAGCGAAGGGTCGCTTCCGTAAAACCCCACCCAAGGGTTGGAGAATCGCGCGCTTAATAGAAAAGAAAGTCGGGTCACAGTCTAGACTCCCGGAGTCGGGAAAGGACCAAATGTCAGCCACCGCAGGAGGCATGGGAAACCCGCCTATTTGGGGGGCGGGGGCGGCGCTGAAAGTTCAGGGGAGCTTAGGCTGTAGGCGTAAGGGAAAAAGAGAGGAACAGGAAAGGCCGTCCATGCAGAAAGAGGAAAAGTCACAAACACAAACAGGGAACCACACGTCCTGCCGGAGTGACACAGGAGGACGCAGGGGGGTGCATCCCGGTCGGGTAAAACAACAAAAGCGAACATGGCGAGACAAATCTCTGAAAGAGCGACTGAGAAAAACCTACATCGATCTTTGGTCAAGAGAAACAGGACGGGGCAGGGTACTCTTTCGAAGGCAAGAGGGGAAACTGAGAGTGGCCGCCAGAGGGAACCCAAGAAAACGCCCTAAGTCCCCTCACCGTTGAAAAAAGAAGCGAACCGTAAAGGACAAAAGCAAGGCCGAGGAAGTGAAGAATCAAGGGGCGTCCTATCCCTTCACGGGGACCAACTAAAAAGAAAACAAAAAAGGAAACCCCGGGCGAATGGGAGGGTAGGAAATCAGAAAAAGGCCCCGGAAATGCGGGTCATGAGGGTCTAGAAAAAAGAAGTAGGAGAACAGTAACCTTTCAGCTTAAGGCCTACGAAGATGGCGAAGTGGGGGTAGGAATAAAAAGCCAATTGAAAAGTCTCTACAAAGGAAAGGCGAAAAATCAGGGAGGGTAAGTTGTCTCGGCCTTAAAACATAGATAGTACATACAAGAAGCAGGGGGGAAAATAGCAAGAATCTCGGGTAAAAATGTAAAAAAGGGGGGGGACTGGGCTGCAGTTGCGTCAGGTAGCCCTTCGTACACAGAGAGAAACCGAGGGGAGGGGTAAAAAACCAAGGTAGACGACAATCGTCGCGGGACAAGGGCCCCATAACGGCACAAAAGAGGGAAGAAAGGAACGTCCCTCGAGGTCAAAATGGTAGCCTTCAGCGGAGTTAAACACAGCCAGAGGGGAAGGAGTGCGGCAGGAATGGAATCCTATGAATAAAGAAAGTGAAGCATGGACCAAAGAGGAAAAAACACGGCGGGGTTCGTCTAAAGCTGTTACGCAAACACTGTCTGCAATCGGACAAAAGGACACCAAAAGTTGTTAAGCAAAAACCACAGAGGACAGAAGGGGAGGGGGGAAGAAACTGAAAGCGCGACTCATTCATATTGTCTGGAAAAAAACGCCGGTGGAGCGACTTTGGGAAAGGAGAGGGTTAGACGGACCAGGAAACTTTTCGCAGCTGCTAGAAAAAAGCAGAGGAGGGGACCGCGCCGAGCGCCCTGTCCCACCGAGACTCAACCTTCAGGAATACTGAAAAGCCGGAAAGGGAAAGACGATGTGGTCAGAAGGTTTTGGGAACCAAGACGACGAAAAAAACATGGAAACGGAGAAATGGCCTGCAGCCCCACCGGGGGACCTCTAGTCATTCCGCCATCGAGGACGGTTCGCGAGCAAACCAACGGGGAAAAAAGGAGAAAAAATCCACATCGCCGCGAAGTAGGGAAGGCTCCAGATGAATCTAAGAGAGCGAAGGAGACTCGGCGTCAGGGCATCAGCTCCAAGGAAAACCGGTTTGCCTTAAAAGACAGCACTTAGCCAAAAAGGAAGACTGCAGAACAGAGGGGAAAACCGTGTCTTTAAAAAAAAAAAAGGGCTTAAAGAATAAGAGAAGAAGAGAAACAACATTCGACGTATAAAATTCTATGCAAAACGCGAGAAGAGACTCCTTGGTATGAAGGGGAACCATCATCATTACGGAAATTGCGCCATGTTGGAAAAAAAGAAAAAAGGGCGAGCAGCCAGTACGCGATCCGGGGAACACCATTTCGCTCATGCTCTAATTCGCCAAAGGGGGAGGCTACGAAAAAGGATTAGGAACTCTGGGGAGGGGAGGTTGAATCTCTGAGCAACAAAAAAAAAACAAGATCTCAAAGAAAACAAAGAAAAAGCTGGGGCCAATGTTCGGCCGTTGACCTCGTAGTGAAAAGCAAAAGGGGGAGAGTGCGTCTTGAAGTACCTGCTCTTTAAGGGGGGGGTCACGCAAAGGGCTAATCCCGGAATGCCGAACCGTATCCCACCGAGGAGGATCCGTCAAGGAACTTGACTCAATCCCCGTGGGAGGCGGAGCTAAATGTATTCGAGAGCCGAGCGTTCGTTGCCTCCGCTAAATCGCCGCAGGGTGGGGGACTGCCAATGCCAGGCCCGCGAGGGAATTATGGAAAGGGAGAAAGGGAGTCTATATTCGACGGTGGAAGTCCGCAAAAAAGTGAGACTGCCGCGTCGATATCCTGAAAGCCTCCCGTGCGCTTACCGCCGACGGCTTCAGACATCGAGGCACTTCGAAAAAAAGACTTCACCGTAACGGCAAAATCAACGAAAAAGAGGAAAGGCGGGGCGCGAGTGTCTCCTGGATCGGTCCTTCTCAGAAACGCCGAGGGGGAAAAAACGTCAAGAGTTGCCCCTGCAAAAAAGGGGGGGGGAAAAATGTCGCGCAAGCGGCTAGCACCCCGGGCGAAAGGAACCGCGGCCGGTGGAAAACCTTTTAGAGAAGTCTAAAGGCGAGGCTGTCAAATCAAAAAAGTGAATGGGGACTAAAAGGCTCTGCCAGAAAGCCGCACGGCAAAGGAGAAAGGACCGGGCTCGGACTTCGCTGAAACTGGTCGCCCCCCGCCCCCACTAAGAAGGGCGGTGCACCTTGGGGGGGGGAATCACTTCAATTGTTGTCGCTATTGCCCCACGGGGGCACCGGGAAAAAGAAAATCAGGGGGGGTATCCCGCAAGGAGCCCCATTAGGAGCGAAGAGAACCCGGCCGGCCACGACGGGCCACGTGGTGGTCTTGAAGAAAACGAAGAGATTCCTACACAAGTTCGACCAAAAACGGGAGAAAAAGACGAGGACTTGGACGGCCTGTCCCAGAGACAAGGAGTCTACTGGTATTTTCACAAGATAAGAAGAGGAAATTCGGAGCGATCGTTCACTCCGCGAATTGACTCAAAGAAATCAACACGAACCAAGGTTATCCCAATAGAGAGGTGAAGGGAAGGAGAGGTCTGGGTCAAATTGAATTCGGAGGGGCTAAGAGTGAAAAAGCCGAAAGCCACGACCAGACTGTTTTCCTCGGATAATCAGGACACGGTGCTGAAGGAAAGGTTCGCCTCAAAACAAACGTTGGGAAGGCAGGGACTAAAAAAGGTCACTGTCGCCTACAACTGCCCAGTCAGAACCTGGAGGAACTCGGTGGATGGGGGGAAAAAAAGAAGCCAGGGGGAAAAACTCCAAAGACTCTGAAACTTCAGACGGTCCGATCGGTCCCCTCAGGGCCTCGACTCCCAAAAACTCAACGACGGAAAGTTTGAACTTGTCTTGCCGAAGGCGAGAGGGGGAAAAATAAGGGGGGAGAAGGTAGGTTGTTACAATAATGCAATTTGTTAGAGAGCGGAACAGTGAAAAGGAAGGCTAAGGACGACCGGAAAAACCGGTAAAAACTTTGCCATGGGCTAAAACGAGCTAAGCGGCTTTTTGGAAAAGCGTAGAAGGCCGAAAAAAAGGGAAACAAGCGTAGTGGTAAAATCCAATGGGGATCCGCACCGAAATGAAAAAGTTCCCAGAAGTCTCGGGAGGGGGGGTCGCCGCAGGAAAGTTGCGGGTGGGATAGGGGGGGAAGGTTACGAGGGGGGGACGGCAACAAGAGTGGGGGGGCCTCGACTACTATAAAAAAAACGTCGCACATTGGAGGGGGGGCGTCCCGGAGCTCTAAAGGTGTGAAGTAACATTGTAATGACACTCCAAAGAAATCTTCCGAACATGGGAAAACGAGGGACTCGATCTGACGAACATGGGGGTTCAAAGTAGAGCTCCGAGGGCACAACCAGGAGTGTGGTGTCACGGGGGAAGACCCCGGTCCAGAGGACTTAGGCCCGACGGGCAGGCTAACCGGGGAAAAACGGGGGGGGAGAGCTAGGCGTGGAAAAAAAAAAAAAACGAAAAGGTTCCTTCGGGGGGCCGGCCGCTTCCTTGATCGACGGATCCCGTCAAATCGCTGGGCTGGAAGAAGACGGCAACAACAAATCTAGGCCTGGACCGGAATGGGGGGAAAAGGGCAGGGGAGTTTCCTGGAGGGGTTCCTGGCACGCAGGCGCTCGGGGATAACCTCAAACAGGCCAAACGACGTCCATCCGTGCAACAAAATGAAGAGCTAAAGGGGGAACGTCATCTAAGAAAGCTGCTCGCACAGGTGATGGAACTAGAGGGGAAAAGCCCTTGGCCCCGACAGACATAACGTCAACCAGAAAGGAGTCAATAATCAGACAGAGGCGAAAAGGGGAGGGGAGATACCAATTAGAGGATTGCGGAACGAGGGCCATGACAAGAACTGGTAGAGGCAGACCTGAAACCGGAGAGTTAACCAAATTGATGAAGGGAGCATGGAGGTCAAGAGGTCACCGAACCCGGGAGGCCTCGAGACTCTCAAGTCAAGGCGAGGAGAAAAAGGAAAAAAGCCCTTCACCGCTTGAAGATCTCGGAACGGCAACCACAAAGAGAAGCAGGGTCCATGTGTAGAGAAGAATCCAGCTTCTGAGGAAAAAAGATCGAAACAACACGGGAGGCGATGAAAGGAGGAATAGCTGGGACCCTCCCATAAAAGCGAAGCCTAGCCGCAAAAAACAGCTAGTCTACTGAGGCTTTGGGATATGGCAGGAACGCTTAGAGGCGGGGGAAAAAAGAACGGAGGCGCGGCGATCAACCAAACAGAAGAGAGAGGACCCCGGGGGACAATAAAAGGTGACTGAAAAGAAAGAAAATTATAGAACGCGGTAGGTGAGCTGGGGGGGGAGGAGGAATTCAGTGTTACGATTCCATTGGAACGTTTGACCGCAAGAGCTTCCTGCGGTAATAGAAAAAAAGCAATCGGTGGTACGACTAACGAACGTTGCGTAGAGGAGGACAAGGGCGCCCAAGAAAAGAAAACGGGAGCAGTCGCCGATCGCGAGGATGCATGTAACGCCGGGGGAAAGGAGGGACCAGAGGGCGTTGGTTTAAAGGTCGCATGAGCTTGGGACATCTAAAAAAGAAGGGGGACGCCCGCAGGAATCCGATTAAAGAAAAAACACCGCGCCATGTAAACGCGGGTCAAGAAGCGATCGCGTGGGGATAGCAGGTGAAGAGGAAAGAATGGACGGGATCCTACGCCATGTATACCGGCGCTAAGAAGGGAAAGGACGTCGACACAAAAAGGGATCAACAGGAGGGCGTTGATGGCCGTCTGTCGACGCGCAATCGGTCCAAAAGAAACCAAGTGGAAACGCATTCAAAAAAAGGGAACCCCGAGGGGGAGGTTCCACCGAGTCCCATCGAGGGAAACAAAAAATCCACAGATCGAGCCCAGTGAGAGGGGCGGCCTCGATCAGCGGGAAAAGTGCCGTCTGTCATACAAGGAAAAAAGACGTATTGGAGCGAAAACGCCGAGAAAACGCAGAAGTCAGAGTCGACCAGGGGAGGCCCAATTGCGTAACGCAAAAAGCAAGAGACGATCCACATAACACCACAGGGACCACCTGGTGGTAGAAAGAACTTCTTAAAGGTGGTCCATCCCGGGCGGCCCGAAAAGCGGGGAAAGACCCGATACCAATCCGCTATCGAGACAAGATCTTCATCGTGCTAGGGTAAGAAGTGGTACAATCTACAAATGCGTTCATCCTAGAACACCATAGGTGCGTAAACTACCGCAGCCCGGAAAACAGGGTGCAAGGAAAAGTGTCAAGGCAGATCGTTCCCAAAAAAAAGAAAAATCCAAGACACGTTGAAATAAGCACAAACCGCAGAGCGTCAAGGAGCCAAGCAACAAGTAACGGACGGCATAGAAGCCCCTGAGACCCGAGGAACGAGCCTAAACTGCAACAGCGGATGGGAAAGGACCGAGCATGCGGGTTCTCAAGCCCAATAGAAAAAAAGACAGATAAGGGGAAGACCGGAACGGAAGGAAGGGACTTGTACAACCACTCGGCAGCCCTAAATGGAACGGAACGGCTTCCTGGGTTCGTCTGGGGGCGCGGCACGAGGGATGCAGGGCAAGCCGCAGGCAAAAATCAACGCCCAGCAAAAAAAAAAAAAAACCCAAACCCCACACAAAGAAAAAAAAAAACAAAAAAGAAAACCCAACACCAAAAAAAAAAAAAAAAAAAACCCCCAAGAAATCACTCCAAGTCCAGCCGGGGAGTTGTCGGGGCTGCAATTTTGCGCCCGTGCACAAGCTCAGAAAGAAAAAAAGGAGCGAGGAAAAAAAGAACACACTAACCGCGGAGGAGTTGGACAGACAGAGAGGGCGGCCGCACGAATCCCGAGTGTCGAGAGGAGCCTACGAAAAAACTTTCAGATTGGCACACCGAGTGTTTCCGTGGATGGGGGGGGAAGTCAGAGGAGCACGCGGTAAAGGGGGGCCTCATGGTGGAGAAACAGAGGACAAAATCGACTAGAAGAAAAAAAAATGGAACGCGGCCACCTTTCTGTGGGGCCCTGAAAAAAAACGTGATCACCAGGTAGTTGAAAAAAAATGGGACGGGACGCTAAAATGCTGCGAGGTCGGGTCCGAAAAGACTTGGAAAAAAGGACAACGAGGCTGGGTGGCGGACCGGCAGAAAGGCCAAAAACTCCATATTTCGATGCGCCAACAGGGATGTGAAAACTAAAGGGACCGTTGTCGGACAGAGCGCCAAGACCTTCAGAAAAAACCCGAGGACGGCCCCTGGCCCTGGGGAGGACCAAAGGGCAAAAAATTGGGGGAAAACAATGTCCCGGGAAAAAGACGAATTGGGAGCATGAACTTAAAATGGGCAAAAAAACCAAAGGGGGAGACACTCGCGTCGACCAGTCATAGAGGAGAAAAGAGTTGTCCCCCGAAATAGCCTACGGAGGGGTACTCAAAAAAGAGATAATAGCCTCGATGGTCGTTTCGCAGAAAGAAAAGGGACGGCGGGAACCGCCGTCTCTCAACCAAATCACAGAAACTTGAGAAAAACCGTCGACATCAGAGCAGAGGCACACTGGAAAAATTCCTCAACATTCCTGAAAGGAAGGGCAGAAAAAGGAGTGCGAGGGAGAGAGCGGGAGAAGACTCTTGGAGCCAGAGAACGAGAAAAAGAAAATCGCGAGGCAGCAGCCTTCCGAAAACAAAAAAAAGAAAAAAGAAAGGAAAGGAGTCAAAAAGGGGAAATTTGTCCTCATCAAGCAGTCTATCACATGCAATTGAACCCCACGCAGAAAAGAGATCAGGGGAACCGGTCGGAATTGAGAGCGCCATTTCAGAGAAGAGGGGAAGGCTCAAGAAGGCGAACAAAAAAAAGCGCTGGATCAAAAAATCGAACTAATCACAGATGGGAAAATAGAGAGATCTCAGAAAAAAGGAAAAACAAAAAAGCTTTACAGGAAAGAGAACGCTCGGATGCTAAAAGGACTCTCCAACTAGAGGAAGGGTGAAACTTTCCTGGAGTGAGGCCGTATGAAGGGGGGCCTATGGGACCAACGCCAATACCTATGGAAGGCAAACAGCGAGTGGATGACGAGAATAGGCTGCGCGCGGAGAAAGAGCGTGGACTACAAGAGAAGAAAACCGTGGGTCAGAAGGAAAGGTGGGCAACCGGTAGGAAGGAAAGTGTGCAGGAGAGGTCGAAGGGGGAGAACTCAGCCAATTGTAAGAAGGGATATGCCCCTGCAGATAGTCAAAAAGCTTAGCCTCGTGAGCGAGGAACGACATCGAGGGCGAAGAAACTCTTCTTATTCCGGTGGAGAAAAAAAAGAGTCATAGGAGGGAATGTCTCCCTAGGGGGAGAGGCAGGCAAGACCAAAAATCCGAAGCAGTGCAGAAACCTTGGGGAGGGGAAAAAAGAAGTCCAGGCGGGCATTAAGGTAAAACTAGGCGACTCCGGGTAAGTACAATTTTGAGGGAAAAGTCGAAGGACCGACGTCGAGGCCCTGGAAAAAATCCTGCTAGTCTAGGCTTGGTAAGGGATCAAGTGGTAGGGGAGAAGGTCAGCACCGCCGATTGTGCAACAATAAAAATCCGAGCACCGAGACCGCCGTGGACGCCCGGTGAAACCGTGGCAAAGGAATACAAACTGGTGATTCACTCCGGAGGGAAAAAGGAAATGGTCAAGGAACAGTACCTCACAAGGGGGGAGACCCGCACTAGAGAAAAAAGACGTTTGAGGATGAAAAGACGAGGAAGGCGTCAGTCATCTCGACTACAACTAACGGCCATCAAAGAGGGCCCCTCTGGAACTTCTGTTTCTGGAAGGAATCAAAAGAATGCAAGCCTTCATCGAGGCAGAGGCGGTCCAAGACATGCAAAAAAAAAAAGCCTGGCCAACGGCGAGGGATGTCGGATAAACTTGTTCTTGAAAAAAGAGATGTCTCAGGGAAAGGCGAGGGTGGATAACAAGGGCACCCGGTGGGCGAACGACAGAAACTGTCACACAAACGAGGGGACGGGAAAGTAGATGGCAGAATTTCGAAAGACCTGCGTAAGTCTTGAGCTTATGAAGGAAGGGAACTGGGGCCTAGAAAAGACGTAAGGCTTAAAAAGGAAAAAGAGCCTGGCACCGGGCTGGGGAAGGGTTGATAGAAATGGACGAAAACAGATGGAAAGAGACCTACAGCTTCAAAAGGGCCCATCTTAAAGGAAAGAGGGAGGGAAAGGGAGAAAAAAAAAAAAACGAACCCCGAGACAAAAACTCCAAGAGGCGCTGCTCACTCGGTTCCAAAGGGAGAGAAAAACGCCTGGGAGAAAGAAGTGAAAATCGTACGGGGCCTTTACGATAAAGGGGATTGGGTGGGGGGAAGTTAGTGGAAAGGGGGCAGGAATCACGAGCATGACCCGGACGCTGAAAAAATCAAAAGAAAAACTGTGGGAAAACCTGGGACGAAGATTAAACTATCTAGGAATATTTTGCTAAGAAATGAAGACCCATGCTATAAAAAAAAGAGCGATTGAAAAAATCGGAGTGGGGGTAGCCATGCGGGAGTCCGAGGAACGCGCAGAAAAAAAGGGACGAAGAAAAGGTGGGGGGGGGGGGCGGGGATGTTGTAACGGGAAAAGAAGGGAAACGGTATACTCCCATGTTAGTAGGGGTACGAAACCAAGAAAGGGCCGCAAAACTTCGGGGCAGAGAGAACGGAAAGGGAAGAGGTGTCCCTGCAAAAAAGGGAGAAGAAGGCACCGCGTCCGAACATAGGAGAAGGGAGGAGCGAAGGAAAGGTCAAAAGGGGGATCTTGAGCGAACGATCCGCTAAATTACACATGAGGAAGAGGTTTGAAACAAAAGGGTAAACCGTGAGGGGAAAACACGGATCGCAACTTCGCGTCCGAAAGGCTCCATTATGCGCCGGGGAGGGGAGAAGGCCCAATCTTTTTTCAAAGACAGGGCACGTACGCAAGGAAGATCATGGATTAAAAAGTCCAGAAAGACACTATCTAGTCTGAAGCCTAGAGAAGTGCGGAAAAGTTGGAGGTGTCCGAAGGCGAGCTGGAAGGTCAACAGAAGTCAAAGAAAAGCGCAATCAAAAGAACTCCGACAAGTCCCGTACTACCAGGAGGCGCTTCCGAGGCATCCTCTCGAGAGGCACGAGAAAAGTTTGATGAGGGGGACACAAAAAAAAAGACAGACCTAAGAGTACAGAATACCAAAAGGAACGGAAGGATGAGCTCTAGAACGCAGTAATTAGAGAAGTAACGCGGGAAAACAATCGTTCACTTTAAAAACACCCACAGCCTGAAAACGGAAGGAAAACATCCCGAGAAATTCAGGAGGTACGGGGGAAAAAAACAGGTAAGGAAGAAGATCTCGTAGGGGGAAAAGGCAAAAATCAGAAGTCAAAATAATTCCCTTTCACAAAGGAAATATCTATAAAAAAAACAGGACATAAGACCCTCATTATGTGAGCTCGCGCAACTAAAAGCAAGATAGGAGATCTCATAGAAAAAAAGGAGGAAGTCAAAACGCCCTCAATCAAAACTCCTGTATTCAAGCGCCTATGATATTCGACTGATGATTGTGGAGAAAAAAGTGGGGCGACTGAAGGCTTTAGGGGAAATGCTCGAAGATGGAGGAGAAAAAAAGGGACGAAAGAGAAGGACCGGGAGGTGGAAAGCCATCTACACTTAGACTGCAAAAACTTACCTGGAAAGGGGAGTGAGAAGTTTCATGCGGTGGACAGAGTGAAAGACAGTGAAAGAAGTCAGTGATTAAAGGGGCGTGACAAAGATATCGTCGGGAATCGCCGCGGTCGATAGAGCCTCCGGACGTGACGAGGTGAGGAGCGCCTCTGCCCCAGATCACACCGGGGGGTCGGCATTATGCTGGCCGGCTTTAGGCGGAAAACTGGTGGAGACGCCAGTACTTGGGAGCGTCGACCAAGGGAACGCGAAGGGACGCCCGATACCATAAATTTCGAAGACGTTTCGAAGGGGCCAGGGGTCCCCGTGTGAGAGGAGAAAGTGGGGATCAAAACCCAATATTGCGTGAGACCCAAATGGGATAGAACAAAGCCTGTTCGGCGCAACCTAAACAAAGTGGAAAGGAAGGGGAGCCGGGTCATAAACAAGTAGGGCAAAAAGAAAAAATCACGGGACCTCAGAACCCACGGGCGCCTACCTGAAACACCGTCTAGAAAGTTTTTACCTGAGGGGAAAAAGCGGAAGTGAGCTAAAGAGAATAAAGAGAAAAAGAGAGTCACCGAAAAGGCGTTCATCCCGGCATCTGTGCAATAGGGGAAAAGGGAAAGGGTCAGTCAAAAAACAGTCAAATTGCAAAAAAAAAGGACTTATGGTAGCGGAAAAAAAGGGCTGAGGGGAAGGAAGAGGGTGAAAAGTTCGCAGTAGGTATTACGGATAGGAAAAACTTATCCGTCGAGGAAGAAAAGAGTACAAGGGAAACCACCGGCACAACCAGGAGGCCGGAAAGAAAAAGAAAAGGAAGCTCAGCCGAAAAAGGGTCGGCCGTAAAGCGAAAAAAAATACCATCCGCTTCTCAGCAATATCTTCGCAGGAATCGACGGGGGAAACAACTAGAATCGTCGCAAAACTCAAAGGTTGGGGAGCGAACAACGTAACGTCGGACAAGTTCACTGCTCGTGACCGAAAAAGAAAACAAAGAAAACTCCCTCCCATTCCAGGGGAAAACATGCACCAAGAAAAAGATGAAGCGTCACAGGAAAAAGGAATCAGGTGCTTGTAGTCGGGTCATAAAAGGGGCCCTAGACGGAAAAAAGACATGGGACACCCGTCAAGCTGTGCGTCAACTGACCCAAAAAAGACAAAAGACCGGGAAGAAAGAGGCAGATTGTGCCCGTCCAGCTTTTACGCGAATTGAATCAGGAAGGGCAACGGGTCTCCCTGAGAAAAAGGGCGCAGGCTCTAAAAGAAGACACGTCAAGGAAGATGCTTGGGGGCTATCTTCAAAACGCAATCCCGAAGGGAAGGGGCAGGGGAAAATCGCCCCTCGAGACCTTCATGGATCAACAGAGGTTTTACGTGGATGCCAACGCACCTGAGGGCCACAGGAGCCTCAGTCAGAAAAAGACGAGAAAAAAAAAAGAGAGCGTGGAACCGTTCCTCAGAACCTCCCCAGGATAAAAAGGGGGCGAAAAAAGTCGAGTGTGAGAGGAAAATCGGCGGGACCGGAAGATGCCAGATACTCTGCGGGGGAGCACGAGGGAAGGCAAAACGCGAGTGCATCGTAGAAAAGGAGCCAGAGGAACAAGCGTTCTAGCCGCGGGTCAAAAAGGCCCTCAGAGGGGGGGGGGGGGGTGGGTGAATTTTCCCTGAACAATGCTGGAAAAAAAGGCCGATCGAGGTGCACCGTCTGCGAGTGGAAAGGACAAAGAAAAGGGCCGTATGGAAGAGGGAAACTAGCGCTGACACTTTGGTCACACGAGTGCGTGGATAAGGGGAACTGCAGAAACAACTGTCGCCGACGAGGGTTTCCTGCGCCAGGCCGCTGAAGGAAATCTCCATGAAACCCAGTCCTAGGCCGAACCGGATGTACCAGTTGCGTATCAATGCACCAGGGACCAGGGGGACCACACGGGGGGGCGCCAGAGACCCCGCGGAAGAAGCGTCATGCATCACTCAGGGGTAAAAGGCACAAAGAAAAAGAAATCTTGTAGGCGAAGATCATGGTTTAAGGAAAGTTGACCATCTACAGCTAAAAGGACTTGAATGAAAAGGGTAGCGGCGAGAAAGGGAACCGGCTCTCTCAGGAGGCAGGCATCACGACTCCGCCTTGATGGAAGAGGGGAAGAAAGAAAAAGAAGCTACCAAACACCTCTACCAATAGAATGCCGACCTGTCGAGGGGGAGAGTCTCTAAGGCTAAAAGACGCTCGGTATCCTGAAGGCGCGTCAACATCCAAAAAAAAAAGCCTAAAAACGAGTAACAGCACGAAAGTCCTCCTCGGTGGGATAAGTGTTCCCAAAAAATGGATCTCCTCCCCAAACGAGCAGGCCATACGCGATCAAACGGAAAAACGGTCTCGCAGGAGAGGGACGCCGTGCATCGCCGAAGCGAAGGCTAACAATGGGGAGATGATAACGCTTGGGACAGGGTGAG
>Ga0179593_1255880_pt1 | contig 16173 bp, 14 predicted proteins | sample CZODoug2_1_08_16_FD_185931 | JGI IMG/M metagenome (GOLD analysis project Ga0179593, IMG submission 185931) | Vadose zone soil fungal communities from Angelo Coast Range Reserve, California, USA - CZODoug2_1_08_16fungal (PacBio error correction) | ecosystem: Environmental > Terrestrial > Soil >...
CGCCGCTCGCTCAGACGGGGTCCATCCCGTCGAAATCTTTTGTTCAGACTTGTTTCAGGCGAACCAGCTAGGAAAGAACCAGTGGTGTACCGAACGCCTCAAAGGCGCGTGAAAAGGGAATAGGGGAAACGCGTTGCACGAAGATATGAAAGGGCACAGATGGTTGTCGTTCCGCAGTTGACGGGCGCGCGTCAAAGGACGCTATAAAGTGGAGAAGCAGCACAGCGCAGGAAAAGTGCAAGTGCCGTGGGGAGGGGGACAGTTCGTGCAGGATGACAAAGGAAGAAGCCGGCAAGTACTGACACAACCAATCTGTGAAGTACAGGAAACTGTAGACGTCGTCTGGGAAAAATCAGGACGAACTGGCGCCTCAAGCTAGCTAGAAATATCTAAGAACGTTCAAGCTCAGGGAAGATTATAAGAAGTGGAGGATTGTGAGAAGAATTTTTTAACCAAAAACAAAGGATCATGAACGGGAGGGATCCGGAAAGTGTCCAGAAATTAGAAGTGTCCACTACCTGGTACATGTTACAAGCAATTCGGAAAAGGACACAATCGATAACCACGCGTAGTGGGGATCGGGCGGTTTAGACAAAAGGACGGAATAGAGAGGTCTTCGGTACACGAGAGGGCAGAACAAACGCGGTTTTATTCAGAAGTACAGAGAACTCAACCCCCGAGGGATAGAAAAGGGAGGGGACAGCGACGAATACCCAGTGCCGAAATCAAAAAACACTGTTTTCGACGCGATAGTCGAAGTGAAAACGGAGATGTAGGGTCCGTGTTGAGATATGTTCTCAGAACGTACACGGAACCAAACCGTAAGGAAGGAAAAATAACACGATCAACTGCGGCATCCGCGATCCAAAACACGCTGGGACATGTGTATCGTGCGTGTATTCTTGAGAAATCTGCTCCGTTGATAGGCGTTTCTCGCATCAAGTTTAGGAAAAAACGGATGCAGACAAAATGTAGGCGCCTGTTTTGACACTCAGTAAAGACACCGCGTTTCCGAGGTAGAGAGTATCGCTCTAAGAGAGGAATCGCAAGGGTGGCAAAGTGAAGAGTTGGGGCATAAATGAGTACGTATCTGTGTTAGGACAGTGTAAGGTGGGGAGGGTAATTCTCAGAAGCAGATAATCAAGGGGAGAAGGGATTATTAATCGAAGACAAAAGTGCTGAGATAAGGTGACCCCGGCTAAGGTAGGCGGATGTTGGATCAAATCTAAGACTCCCTCAGCAGGTAGGCATCCTGCGAGGAGAAGAGGGGACCGGTGAGTACCGAAATGGAACAGGCACGAGAAGAGATGGTGAAAGTTCACCGTAGTGGACATAAGACCCCAGCGTTCAGGGGGGCTGGAGGGACTAGTTAGGGCCAAACATCCGGAAACGGCTCTATGGATGATTGACGTGGTGTAGTTGCGGTACTTCGCATGCGACATCAGCTTTCGCTCTCTAAATAGCGACTTGCATGCGGGCGGCCACTGACTACAGGGCGCCTTTTTAGCGAGAGTATCCAAAAAATAGTGTGGAACAGACCCACCCATCCTCACGGTAGAGAGGATTTTCCGGGTGGAGTCTAAGAAATTCTTTAACGGTACCGATGGGAAAAAAGGTTCAATCCACTACATACAATATTATCTCTCAGACCAACTAGGGGGAAATAATAAGATTATCAAGAGGGGGGGAGGGGGGACGAACGGGGCTTCGACGAATCTCTCATGACGATCAAAAGAAATCGACAAGATGAGGTGTGGTTGGGCTGGTCACCTAGTGCGGGAGGGGATAGCCCGAGAATGGAAAACGGAAGTAACGTGCAGCCTCAAAAGGTTTGAAAGAGGGGCATGCGGTCCACGCGAATTCGAATGAAAAATACCAACGAAATCACTTAAAAGACCGCCAAAACCATTAAGTGAGAGGGAACGCTTAGATTACAGAAGTAGACAAAACTATCTATTCTGGAGACGGAAAGCTGGGCAAACAGGAAGTCAACGTGGTCCGAGTGTGTGCGTAACCCTTCGAATTAATTGCGAAAACAGAGATAGGACTTCGGAGGAGGATCAGATGGAAGGAGAAGTCATGACAAGCTCCGAAGGGGGACCCGGGACAGTTCATATCGCTCATTGACTTGTATGACTGGATAAGAAGGAACTGGGGTATATCGGTGAGGGGGATAAGATAACACCGTTACGAATCAGAACATTGGAACAATCGAGAGGACTCCCGGTAGACACACGATCCACTCGACAAAAACTGCGGCCTTTTTGTTCTCTGAGGACAAGATGGAGAGAACGCCCCACCAAGAGAAGGGGGGACCTTGCGCAATGGTGGGGACGATTGACTGGAAGAAAAAAAGTCCGCTATGTTGGGTGAACAAAAGTGCCTTATGTGATGGGAGGAGGGATGCTACAAAGACGGAATTCTTCTGTGTGTCAGCTGGGAAAACACTGTCTGGCAACGTGTTTACATAGCCCGAGAGAAAAAATAACAAGCTAAAAAATGGATATTGAGATAACAGGAATGAAAAGTCGCAACTAAATTTGAAGGCGTAGGAAAACATGGAGAGAATGCTTCTCAAAAGGGTGCTCGGAGAAACGACTGTGCCGGACATCAGGCCGGGTGAGAGTGCGCGAGTTGACTTCAAATACAATAAGGAAGCTTTTCCTGCAGCCACAGTAATACTACCTCAGAAGAGGGAGTCGTGGGATGGTGGGTAAGAAACACAAATAAAATAACGAGGTTCAAACGATGGGTCGTAAAGCTAAATGAAACCTCTGCATCGTAAGGTATGGGAGGAGACATTTCATCGCAGGAGGTGAGAAGCTTTGTGAAGCGGATGCTCTCCTGACCTTATAGTGAAGTTTGAAGTAAGGGATATAAAGTCTACGAAATGGAGACGCGACCGAGGGGCACCGTTAGATTCTCGCGAGGCTGGGTGCTAAGTTCGCAAGGTCTCCGCCAGACAGGTCTATTTAGGGGTCAGGCGGGGGGGGGGAAGGGATTCTGGGAAGAAATTTATGTTGCAGGAAAACATAAAAAAGGTCTCATGCGGGACGCCGGGGGAAGGTAAGCGCGCAAAGGGTTAGAGGAGGGTAGTAAAGTGAACAAGCCGTGAAAAGGACTTTAACACAAACGAGACTGGGAATAAGAAAAGGTGCGAGTGGAAAAACCAGGTTCGAGGATCGAACGCGAGAAGTGAATAGTATACGGATGTCTCCGCTTTGCACGCAAGGGAGAAGGACTTCCCGTTGTGGACATAGGATTAACAAACGAGAGAGGCCGGTGCGCCATTTAGTCACGTCGCGAGGGGGGCCTAGACGCTTCTATGCTGAAGTTTCTCAAGGTGGCTGAAAGGATGGCTACTGAAAAAGAGGAAGAGGGGGAAAAATAATGCAACGCATGTGTATGCCTCGTCCAAGGTGACAGCGATGGATATATTAGATGTACTGAAGAAACGAAGTAGGAAGCGCCGTTGAGGGCACAAGGCCTTACTTTTTGCGGTGCCAATGAGGGGTTGGTCAGCTACTGCAATCGCGTCTAGTGCGGTCTGGGCGAAACGGCGTTTGTATTGCGAAGGGGTGGGGTTCGTCTAGCCTTAGTGAAAGTGGGAATTCGCAAAGGGTTCGAGGGAAGTAGCGGCTTGGGGGAGGGCTGGACAAGGGAAACACTTCTCGCAGAGCATTGAGTTCGCAGGGGCCGAGCGATGCAACAAGCATAGAGGGGGGAAGGGATAATGCTAAACGCTGGAAAAAGAAGAGAGACAACAACGGAGAAAGAGAAAGGTTGGAGAAGAGGAGAATGAGGAGAGAAATCAATTGAAGCGAAGGCGAACATGGGCAGTTGGGGCCGAACGACCGATCGGGGCGGGCTCGTATTGAGGAAAATCGAACAGACGTTGAAAAATGGAGGAGAAAGGTAAAGGATCACCATTCAGGAGAGGAAAACAACGTCCTAACCGGTGGCGGTACCAGAAAAAACAAGGCGATAGTCCTACTACTCGCCACAAGAGTTAAAAGACAGAAGGGGAATAAGACTGGCGAGGAAGACATTCTTGAGGAAAGGGCGAAGTCATCTTGTTAAAAAAACAGCGAACTTCAAATTCCCTGAGGTCTCGTCTCGGCGAGGATTCGAAAAGTCATCTGTAGCTAATGCGCCTCCACTCCCGTCGAAAGACAGTTCATATTCCAGTGAAGAGTCGTACCGGTTAATCCACTCCCATACTGTTCACGTGGCATACACCGGGGAAAATGAAATTCACCTGGGTTTTTTTAGAGAAGACAGTACCATGCAGCGACGGTTCAAAACCTCAAGTTCGTCAGTGAGCCTATTAACTGGTCGCTAACGGGGAGAGGGGGGAAGAGAGTTGGTCTTAGAATCACGGCAGGTGAGAAAAGGCGGCGAGTCAAAGTCGGATAACGTTCACTCTAGGACATTACGGCACACGGAAAGGGAAGCCATCGAGGAGCACGGTTTAACTTTTCAACTGACAACAAAGATGAGAAAATCAGGGGGGGAAAAGGACAATACGAGACGGGCTCGACACTGATTTTACGCTATAACCTAGGGGGAGCAATCCGACAACAGACCGCGATAGAGAGCACTGCGAGCACTCGGCGGTGAATTTAGAAATCTGTGGGGCTAGGCCATGTAATAAATTCAAGAGGCCGGAGTCAGAGAATGTACACGGCCGCATAAGGGGAGGAAATGTTCTGGATCGTAAGAGCTCTACCTGAACAGTCATTTTAAAAACATCGAGACAGAACCAGAAAAAAAAAGTTATCCGGGGAGGGGAGCAAATACAAAGAGAAAAGCACTACAGGAGCGGGTAGTAGTACGCTTTACGTGCCTAAAGTATGCCTTGTAGAGGAACGCAACGCCAAATACGAGGATTAGTAGGTGGGCGCCGAGACTGACGGGCAGTCCAGTAAACAGGAGGATGCGGCGTAGAGTGAAATTGGCTCGAGGGAGTCCTGCCGAGCAATGTAGCTAATGACGATTGGTGGGATTCGGGTTCGGTGAACTACTCGTGACGGAAAAAGAGGCGGGTAAAGCAATTAGCATGAAGAGTGGGCAAAGCCAGAGTCCGGAAGGCTGAAACGAGGGCATTTGCATCCGCATAGCTCACATCACTCGGGGGGTGACTATCACGGAAGCGTAGACAAGCGTAAAACACCTATGGGCGAAAAGGGAGGGTTGGTACCAAACCGGGGAGTGTCCTGCTGGAACTCTCCGAGCAGCGGGAACCTAAATCAGGGGAATTGACCGAGTGGGGGCTTTGCCATAACGGAGTGAACGAGAAGATTTGGTGAACTTTTAGGAGTAAAGTGTTCTAATACAAACGCGAAATCATAAAATCAAAAAAAAAAGGAAATTGGAACACAGTAAGTTAAAAAACAAAGGGGCCTAAGAGCGATGAATGAAGTCACGCGCCAATTTCGCTAGACGTGGAGCAAGAAAGGGGAGTCTCATCCAAGCAGGCGGAGAAGGTCTGAGATGGGAACTTGACGCGACAGAAGACAATAAAATGTCCAGCCCCGTTACAACTAGAAACGTAGGGGGAAAGGTAGAGAAGGAAGATAATTTCAAGTAGAAACTGTCGGATGGCGGGGTCGGCGGAAAGGTGGTTCGGGAAGGCCGGAAAGAGGAAGATACGACCTCAACTATCACATTTTTAAGAAGATAGCAAACAGGCGCGGAAAAAAATTGAGTGGGCCAGGTAACTGTTCTTATATATAAAAGACCCGCAAGGGAACAAGCAAAAAACGCGCAGTAATGGATGAGGATAAATCTAGAGAAGATCGGGCTAAAAACACGGTCGTTAATAAAAAAATGATGAAGCGATCATAACAGGGAGGTGAGAGGAAGAGACAGAATTATCAAGGGATTGGAGGGGAACTGAGGGGATGGAAAAGAGTTGCGACGCACGATCGCCGTCTCTAAGAGATCCCTCAGGCCGTTCGGAATGGAAAGGTGGATTTCATCCGGTAGATAGTCCGCGAAAGGCAGTGGGCACACGGCCGGAAATGGGTGAAGCCGAAGAAGGGTGAGTATGGTAGTTGCGGACAGTGAGAGTAAAACGACAGCGAATGAAACTTAAACAAACTGTAAATCAATCCGAACCGACAGAGCCGGGGGTGCTCGACTTCTATTAGGAAAGAGGCCAACGGCATGTGAAAGGGTAGAACACGCGGCCAGGGGGATTTTGGTGTATGATTGGGAATTTCTCGTCGCGTAGTATGGGACGGACCAATAAGAGGCAACTAGGCGCGGGGACATGGACCTCTCTAGTTATGTGAATTGATTGGGTGACCGCGAATGGCGGTACAGGGAAGTGAGACTCGCTTCTTGGGACGAAGGGGTTGTCTCCGGAAAAGAATACTTACAGTTAGACTGCTTGCTGATGGAAAACTAAACACTGGAACGGACAAAAGTTACAAAATAGAGATCGATAACGGAGACACCACCTACACTCGCAAATCAATTTTGTCTTAACGACTATGGAGTAGACCGGACGGGAAATCTCTATAGGGAAAGAAAACACCGGACACGGTCGGTTGACAATCGGATGGGATTTAAATGTGAGGAGAAACTGACGAACATGATGGGTGGGGTTGAACGTAGAGGGGCAGCAATAAAAAGAGGATGGATTGAAATCGGGGAAGCCCCAGTCTGATTAGGGGTCACTTTTAAAACTGAAAGACCTGACTGCTGGAATAGGTGTACGGGTGGACAAGAGAAAAACGACGCTGACCAACCGCTTTTAGGGAGAGAGGACCGCTGCACGAAGAAAGAAAGTTAACGACACGCGCAGGGCTGGAAGCCAGGCTGAAGAACATCTCGAACGACGTTCAGATGGAGCAGCGTCGTCGATCAGAAGAAAAAAAGCGGGGGTCACGGGGACGAACAGATAAGGCAGTGGGGGGGGGGGGGTCACAGAACGGGCTGAAAAGTCAAATAACGAGTTTCGATGTCTTAGCGCGGGATGTGAAAACATCTGCATATTAGGGGGACAGACAAGGCAGGTCAGTCCAGGTTCTGGAAAGGGGGAAGGGCTGAAAGCCGCTACTGCAGATCGTTTTGAAATGGATTAGCTAACGCAATAGAAAACCGTGAAGCGTGAAGAGTACAGAAAAAATGCTTAGGTACGTGTGAACAAAGGGAGGACGACCCAGCTATGGGCGAGGGTTCTAGGTTGGATTGGCATGAGCGGAGACCGCGGGGTTTAGTGGAAAGGGCTCAATCTAAAAAGAAGCAATCTGAGAGGGCGGAAGGGCTCTGCGTGATAGTGCCTGGGTGAGACTTCGCTTCGACTTTCCAAGGCGCAGGAAAAAAAGCATATGAAGAGAGATAATCATCGTGAAAGAGGTCCTCTGCGTGGCTCAACGCAGAGCCTTGGGGAATGGTGAAAGTGCGTCCGCTGGGTCCAGCAAATCGATGGGGACCCACTGTCAAAATTTCACTCAAGGGAGGGAGGAAGGTGAGAGTTTGAGTAAAGAGACACGGTCAAAACACTGGCCGGGGGAAGTGAAAAAGTGACTCGGCTTGTAAGTCATGCTGGAGTTATTGAACAGAGTGGGTATAGGCGCGGCCTGAGGGGAGAAAGGAATAATGATGGAAGATGTATGCTTCAGCAGTGTAGCTAAACAGGCTTAGTAAGTGAGAACCGGCTGTTCTTGAACAAAAGACTCCTGAGGAGGGGGGGACGACGCTGTTGTCTCTGGGAAAAACAAGGTCGGAAGTTTGTGGTAAGCCTTTCTGGAGAAGTAGTTAAGTGTAAAACGGGTGCTGTTAGAACTGTCTGACGAAAAAATGTTAAGGCGGGCGAAGGGTTCGCTGTAAAAGAGAAGCATAAAAATGATCACGACACAGGAAGGTCCAAAAAAGACCTCCGACATCAAAAAAAGGGGGGGATTGAAAGCAAAGAAAAAAGAAGTTGGGAGTTCGATGGTCGGCTAGCAGCCTTTCGTTCTTGCGTCGGCGACTTTCAGTATCGGCCTGAAAGTGGGGAAGGGGCGCGAATTATACAAATAAAAAGGGGAGCAGAAAGCAACCTTAAAGAAAATCGGATTGAGGAAATCAGGTAAAGAACACAGCAGAAACGACGAGCCTAGGAGCCAAAACAGTGTGAACAAAAATCAATCACGTTCACGCGAGGATCAAGCGATGAGTCGAAAGGGAGGTCTAGGGACACGCCAACGGACAGCAGTCGTAGTGGGGTTGCTCGCTTCCGCTGTCGCATTACACCCAGGCACAGATCGAAATGTGCGACACGGACTAGTGAGAAAAAAAAAGAGATAGAATCCCGCGGAAAACGAAGAGAATCACGGTCATCCGAGGAAAAGGGGAAGAACGGGTTTGCACTGTGGAGCGTAAAGAAAGCGGCGAAAGAAATCAGTCATCTTCGCATGGGGAGTAAACTTGTGGTTGCAAAAGCGAACTGACCACAAGGGGTTCTAAAGAAGGTAGCGGACCGCGTAGAGGAAGAAAAGAAGTTAAAATAGCGAACTGAAAAAGAAATACGCCAGTCGACAGTCCAATTAAAAGTTTGGGGGGGGGGGGGGGGGGAGTAAGCTCGAATATGCGGCGCAATCCGGTAGGGGTCCTGCACAGAGCCGACGACAAGAGAACTTACAGGAGTAACAAAAAATCGGAGGGGTCAATCATCACAAGCTAGATCGCATGGAATCGAGGAAAAAATTGGGGAGATAAAACTGGACGGCATGCTGATTTTAAGATAAGAAGTGGGGGAAGAAGATCTCACTTGGATAAGCAGAAGTAAAAAGGCCCATAATGCGATGAAAAGTCTGCAGGTGCGAACGCATAGCAGGGAAGACGATTTCCGCACTTCGGACAGTCGTAGAGAGAAGATACAACAGTTACAGGGTGGGAAGAGCCACGTCATAAACAACGACAACTCGGTCGCGTATAAGCGGGCTCAGATTAACACTACGAGGCACAAAAGAAAAAGGGCGGGGAAGAAGATCGCGAGTAACAGAAGAACCCTCGTCGAGGAAAGTAGGGGGGAAAGAGACCGTTTCGGGAGAAGGAAGTAGGGGGATTTGTCAGGAAGAAGGGGGCCGGGCCTCGTTGGAGCCAGTACAAGGTTGTAGTGGTATCGGGAACTCAATGAACAAAGACTAATTCGGAACATTACCGAAAACGAGAGGAAGGTGGGAGCCAGCAAAGTGACAAAGCGGAAACAGCGAAGGACTGCGTATTTATACAAAAGTCTTCGGGACTAGGTGAATCAGAATGTCCAAAAAACATATTCTACACAAGGAGGAGAAGGTGTGCCAGCCCGTTGCAATTGAGTGAAGTTATAAGAAGAGAAAATAGTACGCGAAAGTAAAAGAGAAGATTTTCAGGGGGCCTACCTTTGAAATCAGATTGGGAACGTTTCGTAGGGCGGAATGGTTATATTGAATCGCAAAAATAATCTATGGAAAATTTCATGTCGAATGAGGCGGAAAGAGGCACATAGAGAAGGTCAGTCAGAGAACGTGGGATGCCAAGGAAAGGGCCATACTAAGAGCAACATAGGGCAGTAAGGGGGGAGCGATGCGAAGTTATAAAGTGCAGGAGTTACTAAGGAAGAAAGCGGAAATAAACTTCGACAGCGTTCAGGAACTCCAATAATGGAGGCATTGATACGGCCGCGGAATGGTCCAGACACCTGCTGCGGGTAAATGGTGACGGTTTTCAGTCGGGAAGGTACATTCGAGGCGACTCATCAATGGAGCTATCCCGCAGTCCGCGTAGAAGAGGAGAGGCCAAGACTTTGCAAAAATAGGAAAAGTGCTTATTATCAAAAGCACCTGTGGGATAATCACAACAACCTAGAGGAAGTGGATGCCGTGATACGGCGATGAAACGGATCAGAGATAAGTCGGGAAAGAAAAAATGTACACGGCGGCTCTCACAACACGGGGGATGAAAGTGAGGATGAAGATTGGCTGTTCTGACGCCTTGCTGACACTCAGAAGCCTGCCAAGAGCTATAAACGTCAGCTATAAACGCTCCAGGGGAAGGGGGGGCTGGAACACGTGTTGCTGGAGAAAAGAGAAAAGGAAGGGCAAGACCAGCAGTACCTTTGGAAAAGAAGCAATGTGTGACGTTTGGCAAGACAGGGTAGCGAAAGTCGAAGGAACTAAATGACTTCATACGGGCTGCACACGTCAAAGCGTCCCATTCGAAGCAGTCTTGGCCATGAATCATGAGTAAGCGAATAGGACGTAACTCCTTGGGGGGAGAAGCGGATTGACTTCGAAGAGCGCTGAGGGAGAACAGACAGTCGCTGAGTTTTCGGTGTTTCTATGTCAAAGAGTAAGCGTCAAGAGAGGGAGGTTAGGACAGGTGCGAGCAAGGAGTTATTTGACTTTGCACCACAGAACCTGATTGGAAAGAACTTAAGGTCATGCAAAAAGAGGCGATGGGTCGAGGCAATGGGGGTCTCACTGGAAAATTAAAAAGTCCGACTGGATTATGGGGAAATTATGGATAAACGATGCGTACGCTATCTTAAAAATACGAGGGAAACTCCCTTAGGAGAACAACGATCCCAGAATAACGGGATTTTTGTCCCTTCGGCAAAAATCTTCTCGAAAGTACAAGCGGAGAGGTTAGACAGGGACAATCTGGAGAGGTTTACGGATTGGAAGAGAAAAACCAAGCTGCTTTTGGATACTCGGGGCAGGCGAAAATGACAGATTTTTGCTGGTGCCGAGTTACGAAAAAATCTGATTCGGTGGAAAGTGTTCACTGGAACGAATCCGTTGAAAGGGTGGAAAAGATAACAGAAATAAAGGAGAGCTTTCTAAAATGTCTGCCTGGAGGAATTCAGCCTCATTTTTTTACAAAAAGGGGAAAAGACTGTAACCGTCTGCGTCAGGGATCGGCGCAGCGACTTTGGGGACGATCGAATAGAGACTCGGAGAAGAAAAAGGTCGGGCATCATACGAAACCGCGCAGGTTCTAAGTGGTATTGAAAGAATGAACGATCCATTAGAATTGTTCGATTTCGCTTAAGAGAAGTGATGGCCAACATAAAGAAGTGAGGAGAGGATGTGAACGCGTCGGAAAGTATGGCCAACACATGTGCGAGGAAGAGATCCGCATGATCTGATTTTAGGAAAAAGTTAGATCTAAGATATGAGCATTCTCCACCGATAATTCAACTAGCCGTAATCACGCGCTGCTTCGGAAGCTCTTCAGAGGTTGACTATTACTCCAGAAGGTCGATGGGAGAAGTCGATGGGTGGTGGTACATTGCGATTAAAAGGGCGCGAATTGGTTCAGCCGGGAGGAACAGAATCAGCGCTGGAAACCTGGGGAGTGATGGAGCTTTAGAAGTGCTTTATGCCGGAAGGAAGGACGCAGAAGGTTCAAGACGAAAGAGTGGAGAGACTTCATCTTGAAAAACCGTGTGACATGATATGAACGGCGACTTGAGAAGGGGGAAAGCCGGCACGCAAGACGAGAAAGTCGGGAAAAAAGTGAATAGAAAGGGGGAGGATACGGAACGACTAATGAGGTGGAGTAAGAAGGAGACTGAGCACGTGATCGCCGTTGGACGGGACCATTGGCTACATCTGTACTAGACGGGAACAGCGAGAGAGTGAGTAAGACTCCAATTCTATCATGGACGGACCTTCCACTGGCTGCTTGAATACTTCGCATTGGATCACTCCGATGAAAGAAGACACTGTCTCCAGATGTGACTGTACACGGCCGTGGCACGCTCGGTCCGAGTGTTTATTCGATGGGAAGAACAACGGAGGACGAAGAGTTGTCAGAGAAGAGATAGGAATGTTTAGACCTGTCTTGCACAGGTTCGAGGGAAAACTCACCTGTTAAGGAACGATGGGTGAGGGGCATATCCTTCAGCTAACGACGATGGCTCGCCAAAAAAGGAATACTTCTATATAAACAACAAAAAGGGTAGTGGGGAGAAGAGAGGGAAACAGGGCTGAGAGACGTCGTAGCAATGTACAAGAGACTAACCACGGAAGGAAAAAAAGGGGGGTGTTTACAAACATGAAAGAGAAGGCGCAACGGAAGGCGAGAAGGGAATGCGGAAAATAGGATTCAGGAGGAACAACCAACTTCGAGACGCCCCGGTGCGTGTCCAAAGAAAAGGGGAGAGGCAAGAAAACTCCTTATGGGAAAAAAGAAAAACAGCAAGAGGTACACGCACTACGCTTCCGTCACGGCGGGGAGACTAAAGGCTTAAGTCAAGTCAACTTTTGAAGGGCCCCCCAAAAGAGATACGCATGGAGGAGGGAGAATCGATGGGCTGCAGAAAAGGTCCAATCCGTCAGACAGAGCCAGAAAAGAATGGGCGACACAGGAGTAAGCGTTCCCTCGTGGAAGAATTCGAAAAGACTAGGGGACCCGGTGGCGACTGGAACCCCGGGGGGAGAATTTTTTCTCAGCCAGAGGACGAAGCTTCAACCGAAGGTCGAGTTACGGCCGATAAAGGTTTGGAAACGAGCCAGATGTGTCGTGAAAGGAAGGGAAGACGACACGGGGAGAAGACATATAAACGAGCTTCTAAACGGCATGAAGAAAGAGCCTACAAGAAGGTTTGCGGAACCATGCTGAAACATAAATTCGAGCCACGTATGCACACACAGGATCTAATGGAAACGCACAGATGCCTGGGGGCGTAACGACCTCGGACGGCAGTCAATCGCGGCGAGTACTGACACGGCTCGAACGAGGACGGGGATAGGTTCCCGACGGAGATGTATAGATTTTGATTTCCGAAAGAAACAGGGTCGTCCGATTGTAAGACAGTAAAAGGTCACTCATGGCAGGCACATGAAAATTCGGCAGGAGCAATCCTCCTGACGATGCGATGTTCAAGAACAAAGGACGACGAAACATCGAAACACCGTATGAGAGTGGGATGAGAAAAACTGAAAAAAGCGGCGTAGGAGGAACGAAGCACAACGCGTCCTGGTGGTAGTGTCAGACGACGCAGCGACCGCAAGTCGGCTAGGAACCGTGAGGACGCCGGGGAAACGTTAGCAGGTGCTTGAACAGTACTTAATTAGTCATGGAGGCGGTGGAATGGCTGCGAAGTGCGAAGAACCTCCACTGAGCACGGAGAGGGTGGAATCGGGTTTTCTAGTGGAAACTAGGAACCTGACAACAGGCAGCTAGGAAGTGACCACGAAAAGAATCAGGGCGACCTATATGAAAAAAAAAGCATCAGAGGGGAGCTGCTTAGTTCAAAGCATCAAGCAGACTCCCGGGAACTCGGTGCTACTTGCGACCGAAGTTCATCCCAACACGATACACAAGGGCGGCAGAGAAGCAGCAAGGGGGGACATTCGGGGGGGGATAGGGCTCAGATCAGAGTGTCGACCACGCGTATGAGTGATTGTGACAGGGGAGGAAAGCGGGGGGGGGGTAGCCTACCGAGAAAGAGCGCGATCTCTATTGGTAAGTACACAGGTCTTATAATGTGTTTGATCAGTGGGAACTCAAGCAAGTCTATCCAGGTCAAATGTCAGTTGAAAGGCTGAAACAAAAAGGGAGAGTGGAAGCAGAACATTCCATCGTGGCCACTTCGTCCTGAAAAGGGAAAAGTAAGTCGGAGAAAAATCAAGAAAAAACGACTAATCATACTGGGAAGGGACACTTTAAGCGGACAAAAGAGAGACGCGACCAATCAGACACTTGCCAGTGGGCTTCACCGAAAAAAGTCTCTGAAGAGGTTTTTCGTCCCGGGAATGGTTGAAAGACAGCCTCTAAAGTGTGACGGGTTTTAGTTTAGTGTGAGGTTCAATTGCTCTTTCGACGACTAATGTATCCGATCACGCATGGGGAACGCAATTACAACGGCGTAACACGAAGAGGGGGGGTAAGGGGTGGCCATTAATTCTCGGATAGTATAAGAAGCATTTTCTAACAAAAAATCGCCGGGTGGATGAAGGCAGTCGTTCACATAAAAAGCTTCGAATACTTGTCACACTTCTGTTCTCCACGAATCACCCTTATGTGGCTATAAAACTACCCTTAGGGGTTAAAAGAGAGGAATAATCAGATGATAACTACGGCATGAGAATTTTAACGACTTATCAGTGGATGCAACTCCGACCGAAACTTCAACAAAAGTCTCACGGACGGGAGGGCGTGGGGGTGTGACTCGAAGGTTTTGTCATGGGGGTACGTCTAAAGAAGGCACGGGGGAACGCTGTAATGTGACGCCGCCGTTCTTAGAAAGTGGGACTGACAGTAAAACCTCAGGTTGACATGAGCCCGATGGCGAGAATAGTCAAGAACTTCAAGGACTAATTACACACGGGGCTACAAAGAGCGGGATGCGGGGGACTTGAAAAAGAAACGCGGCTGCGGATACAAGGCCACGCAGTGCGTACACTTCGATGCGCTGGATAGGAGTACTTGGGAATGGAACAATTAATGAAATGGAGAAACATGGGTCACTGTAGGAGTGACAACAAATCCCCATATATGATTAGAAGAAAAAGGGCTTGATTGCCGTGCGAGACGTCGGATTTATAGGGATATAAGGCGCTGATGGAGAGACTTTTGAGCCAGTCGCTCAAAAGGTGAGTCAGTCGAAGGGGGAGCAAACGACAGGATTAGCCTGCACATGGGTGCAAGAAGAGCCATTTAAGGATCAGAAAAGTGAAAAAAAACGAGCAGATCGAAATAAGGTACAAAAAAAAATCGCCAATCGGAATTGGGGGAGAATGGGCGCAGAGCATTCTAGGATATCCTAAAGTCAACGGGGGGCAGCATGAAAAAACGCCGCAGTTGTTTCGGGGAAACGAGTGAAACGGTTAGGGAAACGGTCCGCTATAGTGTTGTGTACTTCGTGGCAGCGACAAGGCAGGGCAGGTTGGCGCTTCCGAACATGATTGAAGGTCGTGTGATATTGGCTCTACGGGATGGAAGTGGGTCGAGGGTACCGCTAAGCACTAGAAACAACTGAGATAACTGTGCTCATTTGCGTGCCAAAAGGAACTGAGACTAACATGGGGGGCCGCGCAGGAAACAGTTGGTGTCAGGATTCGGGAAGTCTATCGGCGCACGAACGGGTGGTCATGCCGAGGCGGCTCGAAGGAGGTCGGAATCGACAACACTTATCGGTGCGGGCCAAAAGCTCAACGAATTTTAGCGTGGGGGGGGGATCACACGCGAGGCACATTCAATTAAGTAGGGAGGGAAGACTATCAGGGAAAGGATCATTCGGAGGGGGGTACTCGGAAAAATTTCAGAGACAGGATGCACGGCCCCGTTGGACGTTGGAAACTCTAGACTTGGGTGGGAAGGTAACAATTTATGAAGTGAAAGTCCGAGTAGTATTCAAAGAGCCCGGTTTCAAAAAGCAACGTGATCTCGTACGGTAAAGAGAGGCGAGGGGAGGAATGGGGAGGGCGCAAAGGCACGGTCTCGGCAAGGTTGTGCTGACAGGCCGTGAAATGTTATGGGGTTCAAAACCTTTGAAGAAAAGACGAGCTGGAGGAACAGGCCGTGTGTCGTGATGAAAGGGATAAGGGGGAAAGGTCACGTCAAGCCTTCTCTAACGGTCAACCTCCAGCGAGGGTAAGAAAAACGAGAGGCCGGAGAAGTTTCAAAAAAAAGGAAAACCGTGGGAACACAGAGAGAGAACTAATTGAGGAAGAAGAGGAATAGGGAAGCGGCACGGATGTCCCTTCGATAAAAAAGAAAAAGGGCACTGGACACATTTTTCAAACGGACGGAGGGGAGAGATATGGCACGGTACGCGTATAGGGCGATATTAAGTGTTAACACAGTGCGAGGATGCTCGCGAGGACGATGAAGTAGAAACTGAAGCAGAGAAGTCGTCCAGAGTGAGTCACGGGACCCACTTTGTGCGCAGGAAAGAACAGAGATTTCGGAATAAGACCAAGACTGGTACACGTTGAGGGCCCTGTGAGGTGTGTCTTGTAAGCGGAGTGACGACGTCTGCCTCTCAGGGGGGAGGGAGAGGGGGACCGATCGGTTGCAAAAAATAAAGGGTTGGGTGGCGACAAACACGGATGGACGGGAGCAGTGTGCATTATATTCGGGGACACTGAGGGTCTGTTCGACGAGGAAGATCACACTGGTTACCGAAGAGAGCGGTAGTCGACTGGAAAAGCAGACGCAGCGAAATTATCGCCGTCCATACATGACAAG
>Ga0179593_1547491_pt1 | contig 16172 bp, 12 predicted proteins | sample CZODoug2_1_08_16_FD_185931 | JGI IMG/M metagenome (GOLD analysis project Ga0179593, IMG submission 185931) | Vadose zone soil fungal communities from Angelo Coast Range Reserve, California, USA - CZODoug2_1_08_16fungal (PacBio error correction) | ecosystem: Environmental > Terrestrial > Soil >...
AAGACGTTTCTTTAGTAGGGGGTCCACTTTTCTTTGATAAAAATATAGGAGGCGAGGCGGGGATGTCGGTCGCACCCTCCAGGGAGAGACAGAAGTTCAAAGGTGTTTAAACCAGTCGGGGGCTGAAGACTTAAGAGACTTCGGTCGGAAAGACGATTGGAAAAAGAAGAGCGTCTCCGTGTAACCTACAGACTTGATCAAGAAGGGCTCGGCGATCTCTACTGTGGGGGAGATAGAACAGGCTGTTCAACGGGGAGGGGGGGGTTAAAAAAAACCGGGTATCTTCCCACGAACAGCGAAAAAAGGTGCCGAAAGGTAAAAAAAACAAGTTGTGGAACTCTTCAGTGAAGTCGTAGAAAAGAAAGGAGGATCAGAGGGGCGAAAAAGTTTCTCCATTGTGCCGGAGCACGAGCCATGACCTTTGACGCGAACACCACCGTTGTGAAAGAAAGTCTAGAAAAGACTTGAGGGAACCGTTTAAGCCGGTGCGGGTCTCCGAGACGGGAAAAAAAACAAAGGTGATGGTACAATTTTTCGACGCGAGACAACAGCTAAGGGGACCCACGGTAATTTCGCTACCAAGACAGAAGATATGAGAACATACCGGCAAAGCCTATAAAAAAGGAAAATTAAGGGAGTAAGAACACCACGATCAGAGACAACGCGCATGGGGGCGGTTTTCGGGATGCCCAGAAATGAGGGGTCCTTCCCCGCGATGACTCCTCAGAAAAGGGGCCCGAAGCGTCGTGTCTTCCCGGCACTATGACCCCCTTGTTCCGTTCAAAGAACAGGGTTCTGTGCTGTATCCTATCCTGGAAACCCTCTAGAACTCTGCACAGTCTGGGGCGTTTTTTCCGTAGGTCGAGAGTCTTGAGGTATTGGTCGAGGAGCCGTTTCCTGCGTCAAGGGGGCGGCTACTTTTCGCTTAGTTTAAATGGTGCAAGGTTTGCAGAACAAAGCACCCGTAAGCAACAGAAAATGTGGCAAATAGGGGAAAACCAAAGGGGAAAAGAAAGTCAAAGGAATCCGTTTGATGGGGGGGGGGAGAGTGAAACCAACACTATCCCTAAAAAGATACCGGAGAAAGGATGATGAGTACGGGATGGGGGGTGCACGATGGAACGCTTTTAGATGGACCTTGACAGGCAGGAAAAGGGGGCAAAAGAACCGAACTTCATGCAGCGGACATAGCTTGGTGGGGGGGAGGATTACTTACTTTCCCTTCTTTGAGGAGCAGGGAGTTCGAATTGTTTTAGGGAATTGGTACAAAGACGTCGCCGGGGGAGCAAATACACAGGAAGAAGACATACCCTAATCAAAGGGGAAGTGAAAAAGCTAAGGAATGGTTATGGAGGAAACCGTTACTGGGACGGGTAGATCCTTTCAAAAGTCAGCTTGGGCGCTGCCAGGAGTCTGTGTTTTATACCGCAAAAGGGAAAAATCCCCCGGACTGGGATCTAGCGTGGAGTTAGGGGAAAGGCTGCCGGTGGGTGAAGAGAAAAAAGGGGAAAAAAAGAGAGGTGTGGTGATTTCGCAAGGGGGGGGGAGAAAGGTCTCCGAGGAAAATCCCCGCGCAAAGGGAAGGGAAAAACGATGGACCTTCCCCTACGGGGGAGAAGGGTAGAGGGGTTTGTTAGAGACACTAGGAGATCCGGTTCGTGAGGAGAGTGTCTACTCCGAAGGGCGGGGCAAAAGAAAAATGCCTAACGGGAGGGGGTAACAAGCGAGCTTCCGTGAGAAGGATTGGTTGAAGAGAGGAGAGCGAAGAGGGTGGCATTGCAGGGAAGGGACAAGTCCCCTCAAAAGGGGAGGGGGGAAAAGGTGGGTGACACCTGAAGAGGATCGTCTAAAGCGATAGAGAATCTCTTATTAAGAGGGGGGGGCAAAAAAAAAAAGCCCCTGAAATTATAAAAAAAGGACGCTAGGGTAAAACCACTCAGAAAAATTTGGAAGAGGGTGACCCATAAAGCCATCGTCAAACCTTTCACGTATCGTTGCTCCCAGAAAGATGTGAACCAACCGCGGGGATTGTGCCGCCCCACTTATAAAAAAGGAGTTCTTAAAAACTGTGGGGGTCCTGTCGCGGAAAGAGGGGGGACGGGGAAACCTAGCCGAATAGATCGTCCAGTCCGAGGGAAAGGGAATACAGGAGTGTGGGAGAGGGAAGTCCGGTCCCCTACCCTGGCAAACGGCATCTTTTTATCGACGTTCCCCTGAACGTGAAAGGGAGAGACCGGGGAAAAAAGGTCCGGTCGCCATTTGAGCTCAAAGGGGGGGGGGAATAAGCAAAGGGAAAGGTGGAAAGGTCGGGGTGTTGCCATCGATCTTTCAGAGAAAAATCTCAAAAGCAGAAAAGAAAGGCTGGGCTCTCTTAGAAATAAACAACCGAAAAACGTTCGAAGCCGCTGGACCCCTAAAGGGGGGGGGACGCGAGGGGAGAAAGGAAACGAACCGGATTTCTCCGGTTTACGAGAAGGGGGGGTCAACTAAAAAAGCGATGGGTCAATAACTGGAGGACTAGGACGTAAGAAAGCTCCTCCCGCGGACTGTCAGAAAGGGAAACGGATTGAAAATAGGAGCAGAGGGGAACCACGATGGCCTATCGAGAGCAACGAAAGTTCGAGAAGGGGGGGGGGTCCGGAGTGGGGAAAAGCCCCAATGCTTTTTGGAGCAAAGAGGGAGAGTTGAGGAAGGAAACCGTCGCGCTAGCAAAAGTCCGGGAAAAATCATTAAAACTGGTCAATTGGAGGGGGGAAGAATAGAGAGTCCCCATTCTGCGGTTCAATTTAAGAGGGGGGAGTCGAAAAAGACTCCGGTCCTCATACGTAGCCTCTGAAAAAGACTTCTCGAAAAATGATGGAGACGAAAAAGTAGCCCTGTAGCGACCGTGAAAAAAAGGGGAAAAACTAGAGTCTCGAACAACTGTCGTCAACAAAGAAGAAAGAAGAGGGGAGTGGTAAAACACCGACATCCTTGAAAGAAAAAGGTGGAGGGACTCGATCACCGACCTTAAGGAAAGTATTCCTCAACACTTGAAAAAGAGAAAAGAAATAAGTCTGTTTCAGGTCAGCGGGGGGTAGGGGGAAATCGCAGGAATCAGCGGAAGGGAGAAAAAAGAGAAAACATCTTTTTCTGGGTGGGGGAAAAGAGGTCGAAGGACACCGGAAACCGGAGAAGAGAACAATAACGCAGAGGAGTCCGGGAGGTACCGAACGCGGGGAGGGAACCAAACCAGGTCCCAAAGGGAGAAGTGCGCTGAACCTGCGGGGGAGCTGATCGAATAAGGACGAAAGGAACTACGGTTTGCGCTAAGAAAGGTACGTTCACATCGCTTTTAAGGCGTGGAAAAAATAATGAGGCTGGGAGAGGCTACGACACCTCGGCTACGGAAAAGGAATGTTGGGGTACGAAAACTTCAACGGTGGAATAATCACCCGAGTCCCTCGCCTGGCAATACCACCGTATATACAACATGGGGACAAGAGGGTTGCGGTGCGACAGCATGGTAGGGCGAAAGAGAAGAAAAAAGATCACACCAATTGACCACAGGGAAAGCCTCCGGTCAGAGAGGTGGCGGAAAAAAGAAAGTGCTGTAAAAATAAAGTCGCCGGAAACGGAAGCAAGAAGGCTGTTGAATGAAAGTGGGGACAAACGCTGACCAAAAAAGGGGTGAAAAGAACGGGGGCGCTGGTTGAGGGAAATTGAAAGGGAAAGTATAAATTCCCCCGACGGCTAAATTCTTGTAAGCATCAAACGGCAAGGGAAAAAGCATAGGACGGCAACGTAGCACCGGGCATGGAAAGCTATCACAAGAAAGGGTACCAGCTGTTAAAGGGGCGGGGGGCCAGGGAAAAATCCGAACCTTCACCCTGAAGAAAACAGAAGAGGGGCGACGGCACCAACAGACGGGCGAAAATCTAAGAAAGAAGAGGGACTCTGGGCACCTGGATTAACACACGGAAGGACTTTAAAAGGGAGCCTTGGGAGACGATCTTCGTAAAGAGAGAGGGGAAAACGTAACACCTTTTCTTTCTAATTTACTACGTAGAATGAAGCAGGACTCTGCGCGCAAAAAGTTTTAAGGAGTGGTGAGACTGTAACTCTTGAATCTAAAGCCATTTGCATATCGACCAAAGATAAGAGACTGGGTAAAAAGCAAAAAGTTGTGTGTTCTAGGGATCCCAGGGTAGAGGAAAACAACGTTATACCAAACAGAGAAGAAAGCGACAGATAGATCTATCTGCCGGCCTTAACGCAACCGGAATGGGTTTGTCCCATCCATGAGCGAAAAGTGGGGTTCTAACAGTGGGACCTAGAGGGAGGGCGGCTTTTTCAACGAGGGGGAAGCCGAGGAACCGTAGATAGAAAGGCGCATCAACGGCTTCGGGGAAAAACCCTGCAATGATTATCGGAGGGGGAATGGAAGTGACACGTCTACACATGCGACCCAGGGGAAAAACCAAACGCCACGTAATACTATTAACGAGAAAAAAAAAGCGTGGGCAGAAATGAGGGCCCCCAGATTGGAGGGGAATCGGAACGGTTCCTTCCAAAAAGAATGTCAAGCGCGACCCTAGCAACGAAAAAAGAAATCCGTCGGAAGATGAAGAAGACTTCAACAAAAGAGATTGAGAGTGAATCTACCTAAATCGTCTTAGAGGATTATCCAACTTAAAAGAGAAAACAGGAATTATTATTAAAATAGTATGCATGGGCTCAATCCCGAAAAGCCTTCGAGAGGGGGAAGAATCAGCCAAACGTTCTTGATCGAAAGGGTCGGTCCTGCGAGTCTGTGCGGGAAAAAAAAAAGCGGGACGGACGGTGAAGAAACCTTCAGAAAAAAAACGATGTAGGGGAAGCGATGTTCTCTGATCAGAGGCGCAGTTCGACAGGGCAGCACGGATGACCGTGCGGAAGGGGGCCGAGAAAACGGTCTGCCGGCTGGTTGGAAACGAGAAAAGGGAGTGAAGAGAAGTAGGTGCCGAAGCCATCGGGGGAAACAAATAAAACAGATCGTCGCAAAAGAGTAGGCAGGCCAATGGGTATTTGACCAACGGTTGTGGAAGTTGAGGTACGGACTAAGGAGCTTTAAAGTCAGCCCAGTGCCGTTAAGCCGGGGGGAGACGATCTTCATGCAAAGAAGAAATAAAAAGTTGGGGGTTTCTTTGAATGGAGCACGGAAAAGTTGGCGGCATAGGAAAAGTCAAGGCGTCAGAAAAATAAAAAGAACGCAAAAGTGGTAAGCTCCTCAGGCTCAAAGAAAAACAAGGGTTCTAAGGTCGCCGCCACGGTGACCTTTTAAAGAAAGCGAAAACGAAGAGGTCTAACATACCGCGAAGAAAAAGTGGAAGGAGCGTGTAGTCTAAGGGAGAAAAAACATCTGCCGGGCATCGGAAAGGAGTGGTTGCGATGCGTGTGTGGCGTACAAATCGAAGGGAAACTGGGATGACCTTTAAAGAGGGAAGGGCTGGGCGGCGTCCGCGCATCTCCCCCCGAGGGGGACTCAAGGCAGCCGGGAAGGGGAGTGTGAAAAATCCGTTCAGCTCCGGCGTAAGTAAGAGGTCGTGAAGGGGATTTCTGAAGATGAAAAAGGGGGAAAAAGGAAGGGGACTAAGGTTCCTTGTGGGGAGTGAACTTGCCAAGGAGACAAGAAAAGGGGGATTCGCCCACAAAGAGGGGAGCTTTTGGTCCGCCACAATGCAGACCTCTAGGTGGAAGGTGGAAAGTAAAGAAATTGTCATCACGATCACAAGGGAAGAAACCGGAAAGCTGGAATTGTCGACGTTGACCAAGGGAAAAGGCCGAGGGCAGAGATTTTCTCAAAGAGACGACGCCGCCCTTAAGGTTAAAAAAACGGGTCGCCGGCGGGGGTAGTGCCAAGCGAACCTCGGTTATCAAGTGGGGGGGGGAACTGTCAAAAGAATGACTTTTCATGGAGGGAAAAACACGGCTATAGCCGCGCCGGGGGCTTCCAGCAGAGAAGGAAAATACGACCGGGGAAAAAAAAAAACAAAGAACTGATGACCCGGAAGGTGAATGTGTCCATGGGAAAAGGGCCGAACGTAAGCACGTGCAAAGAGCAGCCAAGAAAGAGGGGTGTTTTGGTCAACGACAGGCAAGGACCGAAAAAACTGGGTTCGGTTTCTTTCGGGGGATAAAACCGAAAAGGTGTCCTCGAACAGACCTAGGGGGGGTCAGAGAAAAAAGGTGTTATTAGTCCATGAAAAAAAAGGGGAAAGACGATTTGCTATCTCGGAAGACAAAAAAAAACAAAAAACCCCCCAAACCCCGAGGAAAGAAGGGTAGGTCTACGTGATCATTTAAGAAAAAGAAGTGGAAGGGGAGGGAGCGGTCGCCCCAGGTTGCTCGGAAGCCGGGGAAGGGGGGACCGACCGGATGTCGTGGTTAAAAAGGCTTGACAAAGTCTGTGCTTTCCTCTACATAAAGGGGGCATTGTCAGGGATGCAAAAGGGCGGTTGCCGGTGTTCGCCCGCACCGAATCGAAAAAGGGGAGAACGGACAGGGGGCAAGCGGCAGGGTCTTCTAACGGGGGGGGGAAAAAAATGTAACCGCCCGCTGCCGTACGGAAGGCGTAAAAAAAAAAAAAGGACGCTGGGAAATGATCGTGGAACAACCAAAAAGACGAGGCCACGGACACTTTATCTGAAATACCGAGGTTTGTCTTCCGCCTGATGAAAAAGCCCGTCCACACGGCTGGTTTAAAAGTTGATACAAAAAAGGTGGACGAGGGGGAGACATCTGCAGCGTCTGCAAACTCCAGGGAGAGGAAGAGGAACCGGTCAGGATCGCGGCGGAAGCGGTTGTCAGAAGTCAAGGAAGGTCCCGAGACGTGCCCCTCCCGATCTGTGGTGAAAAGAAACATCGGAGAGGAAAGAAAAGACTTTTCTAGGGGAGGACATGGGGGGCGACCGCCGCCTTCAGGGGGCGGGCTGGTAGAGCAAGGATGGGGTGTTCCAGCTATGCTTAGAGGTCGGGGAAATCTCAGGAGAGGAAGAAGGAAATTGCGGAAAGTCTTGACCACGACATCCGGATCGACAAGCCTGTGAACCGAAAGGGGAGGGGGGGGGAGGGGTACCGCGCCGGGGAGGAGCGGTTCGGACAAAAAACATACGATAGGGCGTAGGGAGGACCGGAGGGGCGAGCGAAAAGCAAGAGGACCAAAGAACGCAATCCGGATTGACGTATCCCTCTCGAGAAAAACTTAAATGGAAAGGCAATACGAGACAGAACCGCGGGTCGATAATAAGCGCCGTGGGGAAGGTAGGCGGCTGCAAAGGAAGCAACAACACTCGTAATCTTGGTCAAAAGGGGGGGATGTGCGTGTGGAAAGAAAAGGAAGTCGGACAGCGATTATTTTCACCGCATTGTAGGGGGGGTAAGAGAGGGACGTGAAAGCGGCGTTATCTTCCCTCAAGGAGTAAAAACGAAAACCCCGGGGGCAGGAGAGGAAAGGAGACATCGTCCGAATCTCGGTGCAGGTCGGAACAAAGAAAAACTGAGAGAAACGTTTGCACCTAAAAGGGACTCTTGCCTGCAGCACGATCAAACAAACGTCAAAAAGGGGAAACCCACCGAGGAGAAAAAAGGGGGGTGCCACTTTTTCTTAGAGCCAGCGACACCGGATTCTGCCATGGAGTGGAGAGGGAGGCAACAAAAAAAGACCATTTCGTTTCATTGTCATTCGTTTGTAGAAAAGGGGGACGAAAAGTCGCACAGGCCCTCCTAGACTAAAGAAAAACAGATATTCAACATCTGTACGGAAGACGGGAGGAAAGAGGGAGGGACAACGGCTTCATCTCAGAGAAGAATTTTAATAACGATTCTGTCGTTAAAAAAAAACATAGTAGAAGGGCTGCATTAACCGGAGGAGGAAGCGCTCCTACTTGCGGGGGGAAAATCTCCACCATCACATTTGAAGAAGAAATCTGAAAGGTATCCCAGCTTTCCAGGAAATGCTTTAAGCACCGGCGCTGAGTCCGTGAGTGAAAAGTTACTATAAGTCGACCTGGGGTTCCTGAAGGGAGGATCAAAAATCAGGAACTCTCACCGAGGAGGGAAATACCGAGATATCCGGATAGACGGGCCTCTTGAAATGAAAGGGGGAGACAGATGGGGACGAACCTGACCTATGACAGAAAAGACTCCTCGTCCGAAAAAGGGGAGTGTCATCAAAGCTGTAAGGTACGGGGGGGGGTCTCGGGGAGAGAAAGTCTAGTAAATCCTCGAAAGGGGTTCCTGAATTTCGGAGGAAAGATTGGAAAAAAGAAGAAGGAGGGGGGTCGGAGAGACCTTTTCAAGTCTTTTCCAAAGCACATTAAGACAACAAGGAGCGGCGACTTCTGAGGAGATCAATCAAATTAACACGGCTACTCCTGCAAACGGGACTCGGATTGGCATAAAGCACGCAGGCCTCACTTTTTGAGCGTGGGGAAAAGGTACGGCCTTCCGAATGGACTGGGAAGGAGGAGCAGCTCATCGCGTACGTCAAACGCAGACCCCCCTAAACAGCCGGGAAAAGAGACGGAAAGTGAGGGGTTTCTCGGGGAAGAACGGAAGGAACTTCTATCAGGCGCCGGTCTTGTTCGACCATAGGAGGGAGGAGTGTCGCGAAGGGCGACTGGCCTCCTTCAGGGAGGGCAACGAAAAAAGAAAAGAGAGTCTAAACATTTTTAAGTCGCTTCTGAAACTGAGCGGAGGTAAAAAAACCGTGCTCTGCCAAGGGGATACAAGGGGGGGGCACGGCCGTAAAGGTCCTCCACAGCAAAAAGTTGGGCTCATTCTGTGATTGATCTAGAGAGAAACAATCGCACCCTTTCTACTAGAGAGCGAAGAGACTTCCGTGCCTGTCACCTGAGAGGAACTGAAGAAAAGGGGGGGGGTCCAATATAAGGCTTGTCGGGCCAGGGTCAAAAAATTCCTGGGCTGAAAAGAATGTCTTCTGCGTTCACAACGATTGCTCAAAACCAGAGTTGTTCTAAGCAAGAGAAAAGATGCAAAAACGCCGGAAAGAGGGGCTTCAACGTGCAGGCGGGGAAACCTAACTGGTCAAAGTTCCCAAACAGCCGACGGAATTCCAGAAAGTAACCATCGTTGCCGGCCCATTGAGAGAAGGTCCCATTAAAAAGGGAGACCTACATCACCAGAAAGCGGGAACTAAAAAAAGGACTAAATTTAGAAGTTCGTGAAAAAGAAGGAGGAGTTCTATGGATGAGATTGATCTCTCTAAGAAAACAAAGAGGGAGAGAGCAATCCATCGACGGCATGCATTACTGGAGGGATCATAGTTAGGCAGGGGGTTTTAGTCTGAAGGATCCGGCCAATATTGTTCGGGACGCGCCACAAAAAAGAGGGTTTGAAAGTGCGGGAACCATTCATGAAAAGAAAAGCCCGAGTTCTCGGAAAGCCGGGAAGGAGGGAGGGGAGTTCGAAACTTGTTCAAAGTTTAAAACAGTATTCTTCGTGGGAAGGGCATTGCTAGAACGATGGAGTGGCCGCCAGTGAACAGCGCTAAAAAAGCCTGCCAGAAAGAGAAGGGGCGGAATGTAAGAAAGTTCCTCCACCTGTGAGGAAAGGGTTGGTCTTCAGGGTTCCAGCGTAGGGGGATTTCGCCAAAGGAACATATCGGAGGGCTGAAACGCCAGTTGAGGTATAACTAGATAGGCTTCCGCACAGAGGGAGCCGAGAAACCACGTTTTGCTGTTGGAAAGAAAACGTCTGAGCAGGAAAACTTGCGGCTAAGGAGCCACGGGGAAGCCTTTACGGGCCGAAACCAGAAAAAAAAGAGGATGGGAACTTTTGTTAGGGGAACGATCTAGCATAACAGCGATTCGGAAAAGAAAGGGAAAAAAAAAAAACGGGAGACTTTTCAGCTAAAGGTACCTTGCCAAACATAATCGAAGAAATCTGGCGTAATGAAAGGAATGAAGCAAAAACAATCGAGGCTTATGGGGGAGAGTTGGTCAGGGGGGGGGAGTGGGTCCTCCGCGCTGAGATGAGACGAAAAAAAAGGGATGTATTCGTCTTGATTCACCACGAGACCGCGAAAAAACTTAAAAGGTCTTCTATCTGTATCGGCCGGCGCCCCCTCGGTCGTTTGGTTTGCCCGAAGGGATGTATTACCGAAACGAAGTAATGAAGAGGAAAGGTGAAATGTGTGGCGAATGTTGGAAAAAGAAACAAGGGCAACCAACTCTTTTTAATCAAGGGGGGGAACTCGTGGAAAAAAAAAACCTGCCAAAGGGGAGCTTGGGAAAATGGTCAAACGAGCCAGTTCCGCAACAGAAGGGGGAAAAGAGCCCAGGGACAGACTTTGGGACCCATTGGGGGGGGACGCTGGTTCCGAGAAAAAGTGGGAGAAGGCCAGCGATCTCCCGCAAAAAAAGGAACCAGGCCTTCGATCCGTATCGGTGGGGTGCCAGCGGGATAAAGTTGAACTCGCAGGAATAAGGTCTCATTGATAATAAATGGTACAAAAGAAAAGAGAAATCAAGTCCAGCCCTGCGAACTGGCTCCGCACAGGGGAGAAAACCCCGAAAAAAGCGATGGTGAAGGAGTGAGGGTGTATGCCCGTGAGAACGGGCCAAAAGCGAGGATCCAACTCCTTGCACGGGAGGCCAGGGAAATCGGGTGGTTTCCCACAGCCGGGGAAAGAAAAAAAAATTAGCCGTGTGTGGGGAGTGAAAACGAGGGGGTGGCCGGTGTCCCCTCGAGACCTTACGTGGGGAAAAAGTTGAAAAAGAGGTTGAATATTAAATTCTAGTGAGGGACCTAGAGATCTGGTCCTTAGTCAAAAATGGAATCGCTGTCAAGGGACAGGTAACGTTGTATCAGTTTATCGAAAGAAAGGGGGGGCAGAAGTTAGCAGGCAAGCTCCCATTTAAAAAAAAACTCCAGGTCACCGGTTAGAAAAGGATGCGGGGGGGCTGGAAACTGTTATAAAAAAGGGGGGGGTTGCAAAGAGGAAAAAGAGGTGGATTTGTCAGGGGGAACGGTCAGCTCAGGGGCGTCCAAGGTGCAGGAACGAAAGCACCGATCGTCAATAGTCAAACAGGGCACCTTTCAAAGAACCGGAGTGAGTTCGAAGGACCCTAGAAAGAGGAAACGAAAAAGGAGAGTACCACCCGAAATTTGAAAAAGTTTATGGAAAACGCCGGAGGCATCTGCTCAAAACAAAGGCAAAGATACCGAGGTGGTTGCGAAAAAGAAGGGAGGTGCCGAACAAACGGGCGTTATTTGATCACAGCCCAGGATCGGGAAGGGATCGTTGGAAGAGGCTTCCCACCTCCGAGAGAAGTCTGGAATCGACGGATCGCGGCGGAAGAGGGGTGTGCGAGGAGGAACCGACCGTCGTTCCCCACCAGGCTATCAGTTGGTGGGGGAGAAAGGAACCATCTGAAAATGAACCGGAAATCCAGTGAGAGGGAAGAGAAAAAAGTGAGCGCACCGCCCCTTCAGGGGAAAAAAGAGGGGCTGTCGAAAAAAAGGGGTGGCCCCAGCGATGCTTATCCGTAATGCGGGAAGAAATTCGAGGAAAGAGGCGGAAATAGATTGGCAACCACCAAAAAAACACAGCTGGTGACCGAAGGCGGAGGTGAGACAAAAAGTCGGAGACTGACTCCGTGTACCAGCTAATAAAGGTACAACTGGAAACGGACCTGAGAAGATCTGGGGTCAGGGTCTGGAGAGACATCAGCTTCAGCTCTGAAGACAGAGAAAGGACAGGAAGGAGTTACTAACTCAGCTCGGCGTAAAGGGCACTCTGAGTGACGGCGTAGGGCTGGGGAGGATTAAAAAAAGCAGTGGAAGATCGTGCGGGGGGAATCCAGGCAGTGAAGAATTGCAACGATCCCTTTCAAGGTAAGACTAGCAGGGGTCCAATAAAGGAACCAAGGAAAGGGTACGCGAGAAAGGCGTCCGTCCGCGTCGTTATAAAGCTCAGGTGAGGCCTCCGAAACCCCCCCCCAAAAAAGTCGGACCGCTCTGAGCGCGCTCTTGAAAAAGGCAGGGTGCTGATAGCAAAACCGCAGCAAGGAAGGGAGGACCGTTCAGATTACACTGTCCAAATGGAAAGAAAGCGGAAAAACAAGGACGATCACAACGAATCGCTTGGGGGAAAAAAAAAAACGAAGCTGACTAGGTCTTCGGTCGCGAAATCCCAAAATGGGAAAGCGACAGCGGTGAAAGTGCATAAACCTTATCAACGTACAATACATGGGGGTGCAGGTCCTCGGAAAGGACTCGCGATCTGAAATCAGGCACTGAGGAAAGAAGCACCCCATCGAGTAAAGGGGGGAAAAAATTCTTAAAAAGGTTCTGATCGAGGACAAAGGAATAAAAATGCGATCATACGCCAAGAGACCTGGAATGGGAACCAAAGAGGAGTCGCACCATCGATTTACCCTTGTCTATAAAAAGAAGAAAAAGTGCCTCCGTCTCCTGTTCGTAATATCAATGGGGGGAACGCACTTGAATCCCACATTCCTGAAACAGAGAGGGGAACGTTGATCCAGGTCGTCGGAGGCAGTTCTGGAGGAAACCAAAAGAGGGAGGGTGATGTTGAAAATTTCTTCAATTACCAGAACAAAATTAAGTCAAAATCCGGCACTAGATAAAAGCTTGACCCCGATACGGATGAGCGGAAAATGGTGAAGGAGGCGGGGAAGAGAAGCACGTTTCGACAGGGTCGAACGGAAATTCGCAAGGTCCCAATTGGGGAAGAACGATCATAAGCGGCTCCGGTCAAGGAAGGTCTTCTTTCTGGTACAAAAGAACCATATATCCACGGGGAGGCGGAACTGCCGGTTGCAACTGTCGGTGGGCGGAAAAAACGATCCACGATGGGAGGGAGCAACGAAGGTGCGAATTTTTAAGGAAGGCCAAAGCAAACCTTCTCCACACCAAGAAAGTCCGCGGCTCCCGACGCGGTTTGATGGGAATAAAAGGAACGGCACCACTCAACAAACGACGTGAGGGAAGGACCCCGGAAAGCGTGATTGCAGGTAATGGCTCTAAGAAAGGGAGCCAGGTTCCATCACGTGATCGTGAAAAAAAACCAGGACCCTAGACTCAATCTTGGTCGTCAAACACTAGCACTTCAAGCGAGAAGCGAAAGAACTTCTATTGAGGCTGAGATTTAAAGAAGTGCGAACAGCTTAACGGCGATTCGCTCTGAAAGGGACTTGTAAAGTAGTAGAACTGGCGGGGAGAGGAAATCTCACCTTTGCGGGCAGGAAAGGTTCCACTGGTCGCGCCTCAAGGACCAAAAGTGGTAAAGGAAAGGGTCCCTTGCTGAAAAAGAAGGAGGGGTCCGCTAAAGCCATTTGACGAGAAAAAAGAGAAAGATCTAACTTCAACACTGTTCGACGGCGCCAAGGCGGCTGAGGAGAAAGAATCCGAAGGCAAACTGGGCGACCCCTCGCCACGATATTTCCAAGGGGGGAGAGGACTAGCAACAACTGTGGGGGAAGAGAGAGCAGTTGTCAACGCCTTGGAGGATCTGTCGGCGGGTCGGAGGTTCAACGATTGCTCCTAGGAAACGAAAAGGGGGGGGGGGGGGGGGTAAGATTCTCAACGGGGAAGAAAAAACGGAAGCCAAGGACCAAGGGGGACATGTCGGGTGACCTGACGAAACATGCGTAAGCAGCGCCCGCCGAAGTCAATCGACGCGGCGGCGGGCACCATAGGAGGGGGTCCTATCAAGGGAACTTTCCAATCGAGGAGGAGAAAAAAAAACGCACCAGCAAATCCGCGGACGAATCGTCGAGACGAAGAAAGAGATCAAGAATGCGTGGGGCCTTCAAAGGGTTTCCAGAAAACGCGGCGGTGTATAGCCAATTGGGAGATCGAAGTGGGGAAAGAATATCAAGTGCGCCGATGCCGTCGGGAGGGTAAGGAAACCAGGTCTTTATATGAGGGAAGGGAATAGTCCTGAAAAGAAACTGGGCTGTCCGGCTAAGGAAGCCAGGGTAGGTCTATAAAAAGGCCGGGAAAGAGAAATGCCTCGGAGGAATAGTAAGTCCAATCTTCTACGAGTTGAACAGGGGGAAATCCAATTTTGCCAGGAAAGGAACTTTGACTACACTTTCTCCGTTAGGGGGGGAAAAGAGGTGAAAGGACAAACAAAAATATTAGTGAAGGGGAAATATCCATGCATCGGACTATCAGAAGCAGAAATAGTCGGAACTGTCCTCCTCCCTTGATATTTGAAGACATTGGGTAAAAATTCAGTTAAGATTCTTTTAAAGGGAGCCGGCGGAGAGATGGCGACGAGGTTTCGAAGGGTGCCGTGAAGCGAAGGACTGGAACCCTATTAGAGTCCTAAAACCATGGGGATGACCCCAGTTCGATCGGAGGGAGCGAGAGGAAGGAAGCCGGGGGAGCATCCTGCGAAGGGTGTCCCGAAAAAAAATACAAAAACTCAGGACATTGGGCGACTCCTAGAGCAGGAAAGAAAAAAAGCCTCCACGTGATAGTGCTCAAAAAATCGGTGAAGACGAGGTCCCACATGAAGAAAGACAGGTAATCAGGTACAGAAACAGAAGAAAAGAACCGACGCAATCAGTAAGGAGGTTCGGGGGCTGCTGTTAAGAAAAAGGCTCCTCAGGGGGGAAAGAAGACGTGATAGAGCGTTCAAGACGAAACCCGGGGGCCTGATCCCTTGCCGGCTCGGGAATCAAAAAAAAGGTAGGTTCCGGCGACAAGGGAACTCTTGAGGTGGGGGTTTCGTGGAGGGAGTAGCTAGAAGGGGAAAAGGAGGAGGAAGGGGCCGGGTGGTTGGTCATTTTCCTTTCAAAAGAAAGGGGTCTCTATCAAAAGGGTAATTGTCCGGCCGAAGGTTGCAGTCAAAATCCCTTTGCGAGAGTTGAAAGGCAGCTACTAGCCCAGTGAAACCGACCTGAATAAAATTTCGACGTTTTACTCAGGGGGTTGGGGAAAGACACGTCTATGGAGTACGGGTGAGGTCCGGTCGCAATGGGGAGGCACTCGAACCAGGAGGGGACATCTCCTTAAGGAAGGAGAGGGGGGGTTTATTCCATCTAGAATAGAGACTTTGAAAGGAAAGAGACAGAAGAGGGGAAGGAAAAGGAATTTCCAATCAATGAGGACTAAAGGGCGAATCCTAAGAAAAAGAAGAACCCTTTATTAAAAGAAAATTAAAGGGGGATTACCGGAATGGTTGGGGAGGGGGAAGTAAAAAAGTTCTTCTAGTCCGAAAAAGGACTGGAATGCCCAGGGAAATCTATGTGGTTGGTCAAAACAAGTCCCTCCCCCCGGGGGGGGAGTCGTGGTGGTATTCCTTTGACCGGGGACGGGAAAGTCAGAAGTGGTCTCCACCTAGGTGATAAAAAAGAAGTCCGAATGGGTACTTTCCTTCCAGAGGGGGAAGCCTAGGAGTCCTTTTTAAAAAAAGTAAAAGGAATTTGTCTACGGGAATCATGGTAGGAGGAAAAGGGGAGAGAAATCCCCGCTTTTGCGTCGAAAAAGGAACCATGGGGGAGAAAGCACTCCTCAGGTGTCAACAGAGGAACGGGAAAAACCCGTATGGAAGTGGTGTTTTACATCGATGCTGAGGAAGCGACCTTGTAAAAGGGGGAGGGAACAGGGGTGGGCATTTTCTTGATTGTTAAAAAGAAAATCAAGGAAGAGGAAGGGGAGCCACTGCGAGGAGCGAAACGATGCGCCGTTTCAGGAGCTTATTTACGGCGGCTTGAAACCATTGATACCTGGGGACGCCGAAAAAGGTTAGCAAAAAGGTGACCATCTGAAATTGACTGGGAAAAAAAAAAAAAAATAGGGAGCTCGCGCCCACGGTCCACGGTGATAAGGTGCTCGAAGTGAATTCAAACCCGCCTGGATGGTGCAGGGGTCAAAAGAACAAAGGACGGTTTAAGCAAAAAAAAGGAATCTGTCCTCGATCAGGCTTTTGGGAAAGGACGAGAAGAAGGGAAGAGTCAAGCTTGTCCCGTTCGACATGAGATCTGGAATCTTTAAGAGAGAAAAGGTCCAAGGCAACGATAGGGCCAAAAAAGAGGTAGGACCAGCGGTATGCCGCTGGAAAAAAAGAAGCCGGGGAGGCTTTCCTAGCCCAGGGGGGAAGCTTCAAAGGAACCAGCGGCGGGATCGGAAGGTCGTTTGTTTGGAAAAGGAGAGTG
>Ga0179593_1632688_pt1 | contig 16172 bp, 24 predicted proteins | sample CZODoug2_1_08_16_FD_185931 | JGI IMG/M metagenome (GOLD analysis project Ga0179593, IMG submission 185931) | Vadose zone soil fungal communities from Angelo Coast Range Reserve, California, USA - CZODoug2_1_08_16fungal (PacBio error correction) | ecosystem: Environmental > Terrestrial > Soil >...
TAAGCGCCGGGGGTAATTCCTGGGAAGAATCGGGGGGAGACTGCCAAGGTCAAGAGCTTGGGTACTATCGTTGAGAGGGGCTGGAAAAAGAACACGACGAAGAGAAATACGAAAAAGAGGAGAAAAAACTAGGAAAAAAAGGGGGGGCCATTTGCAAAAAAGAGAGATAGTCAGAACGAGGAGACCTCGATGCGGAAAATGAGCGCGACGAGGTCGCAAAGGGAAGGGCCTCTTCACCCCTCCTAAAGAGACAGGGAAAAAGAGAGGACCCGCGCATAGAGCGGGGGGAGAGGAAACAATGGGAGAGGAAGTTACTTAATTGACATGAAGGAGAAAAGATACAATGAGATCAATTCCTCCTCAAGAAAAGAATGAGATGGCCAGGAAAAAAAGGGCTCTGGAGAAAAACGGAAAACAGAGAACACCAGGAGGGGGCGCTTATTGGAAGTTAGGGGAGGAAAGAGGGGGGAGAATGGGTCTCGCAGGGGGAGAAAATGTACAAGGGAAAATCATCTGGAAAGGATTCATTTCCGGGGGGAGTGAACATAGGGGAAAAACTCTTATCGCCAAAGCCAGTCAAGAGGAAGCGCCTTGCAAGATACCTGGAAAAAACAATTAACCGCAAAGGGGTGCTTTCTCAAGCCAGAAAAAAAGGGGTATAGATAGAGGAAAAAGAATGTTATTCGTGGATCTAGGATTCGAAAAAATGAGACCTAGAGGGGATTTAAAAAGGGTTACTTTCGGGCAGAAAGGGAGACTTGATACCTTCAAGGAAAATCCAAAAAAGGAGAAAAGGAAAAGGATGAGGCCTGCCGACCGGGGGGAATAAAAGCTCGAAGGAGAAAGGAGGGGACGAAGAAGTTAAGAAGGGGGAGAGAGAACGGCATCTGTAGTACGACAGAAAAGGATCATCGAAGAAGGGAGGAGAAAGCCTTTGCCTGTGAGAAAGGAAAAGGGGAGGAAGGTCATTGGAAAGGAGCTTATGCCTCGTGTAGTCCCACGAAAAGAAAGAAGGACCGATAGTTGGGGAAAAAGTCCTAAAAAAAGCCATCTTTAGTGGCAATCAAGGGAAGATTTACTTCGAAAAAAAAAGAAAGGAGAAGGGGGAGACATCTGCACAGATAAGAAAGGGGAAATACAACTTGGAAGGACTGAATCCTTAACAAGTCAAGAAATGAGGGAAAGATCATTTCACCGAAAGGAGAGAGGTTGACTTGCCGAATAAGGGGGAAACTGGTCCCTGTGAAAGTCAAAAAGGCAGTAAACTAGAAGGAAGGGGAAAGGTACTTATACACGAGAAACAGTCCTGGAGAGAAAGATACGCAGCAGGAGAGAGAAAAGGCCACAAGGCAGAAGGGCGTTGCGTCTATAACAAAAGGAGGAGGGCTGTACTCTTCGAAGAAAACATCACCGCAAGGGGAAGGGAGGAGTCGATGCCAAGGGGTGTAACGAAAAAGGGGGTAGGCTCCTCCCATCATCGTGAGCGAGGAGAAAAAGACTTAAATCAACTCATACAGGAGAAGTATAATAACGAGGGAGGCGACCTCAGAGGGGGAACGACTAGCGTTTCTCGTCGGTGGCGGGGGGGGGTGACGAAATCCTTTAAAAATCAGCACAGGAAGAGAGAGGGGAAATTAGGAAACAATCTTCATGAGAGAAACTTAGATCCTTAAGACGGTGAGTTTAACTGAATTAATTTCTAGAAACGCGGGAAAGGTGAGTGCGAAGGGGGGAAAAAGGATGGAAAGTAGAAACTGCACACAGAGGAAGCCAATACGCGAAAAAGAGGTCGAAAGGTTAAAGGGGTGTGGGCGCATCATAGAAAGTCTGAGGGAAATGATAAGAAACCGGTGGGTCCGTGGCAGTCCCTTTCGTGAAGAAGGAAAAAGAAGGAAAAAGAGGAGGAGATCGAATATCTGCAACATCCAAGGGGAGGGAACACCTAAGTGGTGATTAATCCGAACTGAAGAAAAGCCTAGAGGGGGAAGATAACAAGGTGTAAAGGAGCCATCACTTCCTTCTGTTGAGAGCCTCTTAAGGGAACATAACACCAACAAGAAAAAAGGGTCGGGGTTTCTTTAATTTCGACCTGGGAAAGGGGAAATGTGAAGAGAAGGGCAACAAGAATACGTTGCTTTACGCAGGAAGGATCTCCATTGAAGAGTTGATGTGGGGGAAAGAAAACGTGTAAAAACCGAAGAAGAGAGTTGGTAACCTAAAAAATGTTGATTAAGAAAAAAAAGAGGGTCGCTATGCATCTATTGGAATATGCTTAGGGGAAAAAGACCTAACCCAGTCCGGAAAAAGAAATGATGTGAGACGAGTCCTGCCTCAGAAAATTATCTAGAGAAAAAAAAAAAGAGGAAAGAGGATGAAAAGATAGAGGAGAGACGGACGCTGAGGAATGGCTGGACCCTAGGTGGACAAGAGGGGTGAGTTCTGCCATTTGAAAAGAGACTATGAGCAAAATAGGAAGAAAAGGGGTCGATTTATTGGAGGGACACAGAATATAGGGTTACCGTGCCACACTGGAATCCAAGAAAAAATAAGCTGTATGTGCGAAAAGGAAAGGCGTCATCTGAAAGGGGAACTCAATTGGGGAAAAGGTTCCCACCTAAAAAGGGAAGTCTATCGCGACAAGGAAAAAAGACCGACAAGCCTGTCACTGGGGGGAAGGGGGGGAGACACTCGCTGAATCTTCGAGGGAGAAAATGCTTGGAAGGGGAGGGAAAGCGACGAACTATCAGGCGGAGGGGGGTTCGCACGTGGAAAAAGTGCCAGAGGTGCTTACTCTATGGGGAAAAAAAGGGTCTCGTTTGGAAAGAAAAATTCTGACGGGGGGGGAAAAAGACTGCTCACGGAGAGAGGGACTGACCGAGAAAGGCTTTATCTATGGAAGAAAAGAAAGCCTCAAAAATGGGATACTGCTTCTATACGCTTTTGGGGCAGAGAACAAGAACGACAGTTTGAACACAAAAGCACACGGGGGACCGGACCAGCGTTCAGAATAAGCAAAGGAGAGTTCCACCGAAAGGAATCTATAAGGGGGGGAAAAACCGAAATGACGAATTTTAGGGGGGGAAAGAAGGCACTGCTTATGTTTCCGTCGGGAAGAAGTTCTCAACTTCAGAAACGACGAACAAGGAGGGAATACAGTTCAGGGTCGCCAGAAAAAAAGAATGTTTGGCCGGGGCGTTCAAGAGGAGAGTTGATTGGCGGTCGTTCTGGAAAGGGGTGGCCGCTCGAGCTAAAGGATGGGCGGGACTATACACCATTAAGTAGGGGGAGACTCACTCTGTCGGAGAAAACTCAGGAGAAGAGAGAAAAGTGCTGTGCACTTCGATGGCGGACCTCCAGATCTTCCAAGGGGGGGGGCCTCAAACTTTAGGTCTGAGGCGGAAGGGAGGCACAGTTCCGAGAGGAGACGTTGTAGAACTACGGACGAATCATTGTAGAGGGAAAGGGCCCTTCTCTTTACGAACTAAAGCGCCATGGGGAAAAGGGAAGGGGGTCTCATATCGGCCGAAGAGGGGAGAAGAGAAATGAAGGGAAGGTCCGGATCGTGTCATCAGAAGCTGCAGGGGGGAAATTCTTCAGGATTCGAAGGGAATGTGGAAGAGAAGGGAGACAGATTTCGACTATTGAGGGAGAAAGACTTGTGAAGCAGGGGCAAGGACCTTAAACTGTACTGGAAAAGTGTATTCTCCATAACAGGGGGGGGGAGGGAAATTTGACGAGGGAGGCAACCGAGGGACCCCGTTTTCTCTTAGGGGACAAACAAAGGAAATCACACTGGGAAGAAGTATCCACTCCATCCAAAAAAAAAATCAAAATAGCAGAGAGCTTTTATGAAGAAAAGAATAAAATTGACTGGGGGAATGCTAAATACAGACTTCAATATGGGGGGTCGAGGCGTTCCTGGGGAAGAGCTGTTGCCCCTGAGAGAAAAAACCGGGTAAGAAAAAAAAATAATGAACTTGCTGACCCGGGGGGGAGTGACCAGACGGGGGAAAAGGAGACCAGTCGAACGGAAAGATTGAAAAAAACCAAAAAAAAAGGAAAGCTGATCGGACTAGATCCAAAACCAGAGGTACGGCAAAGGATAAAAGTTACAAGTCTGTTTCTCAAGAGGGGGGGAGGGGAGATTTGAAATGAACTTCGCCGGGAGGGTAATCCCTTCCGGGGGGGGGGGGGGGCTAATGGGGGGTTTCGTGTGCTCCTCGATTTTCCTATGACTGCCCCTTAATTTCCATCGAATGGGTCCAACCTGGGGGGAAAGGGGGGGGAACGTCCCCTGGACATCGAAGAAGAGAATGAAGACGCACTGTATGACGTAGGAGCCATAAGAGTGACAGGGTTTTTATCTCTGAGGAGGTCCTAAAGATATAGAGGTTACGGGCAAATATAAGGAAGGTAAGTTTTGGTTCAAGGGGGCCTCCCGCTTTATGAGGGAAGAGAGTTCCCGGTGAAATTCCTCCTATAAGAGAGGGTTGTTCAGAAAAAAAAGGGGGAAAGAGTCGGGGAAACGCTAGGCAGGGGCTTCAGTCTCGCAAGGGTTTCGAAGGGGGTTAAGAAAAACCTTTGCGATCGCCGTGCGGAATCAGATAGGAACGAAGAAGGGGGGGGAAAAGTGCGTTCTCTGTCGGAAAGTGGAAAGGGGGGATACCTCCAGATACTATTGTTCTTGAGGGTCTTTCTGGCGTTTTGGGGGGCAGAGAAGCCTGAGGGTTCCTTCATCAGTCTGATTAGGGAGGCTCTCTTTCCTTGGGCTTTTGGAACAGTCAGACTACAAAAGGGAAGTCTTCTCTTAAAGGAAGATCTCGGAAAAAAAGGGAAGAAAAGATAAGAAGTCAATAAGTACAAATACCGGTCCTACTGCCTGAAAAGGAAAAAATCGTAATATAATATCTATTTGAAAATTAACACGACGAGACAAATCCCCTCCCCGAAAGAAGAGTCAAACCTCTCTGAATAAAGAATTAAAAAGATCGTCAAAAAGAAAGGAACTCCCCAGCCTCTATTCTTATAGACCTTCGGGCCTCGAGGGATTCGCAGGGGGTTTTCCGCGACTCGTCTCGGCGAAAAAACGGTATTACTTACGAGAAAAGAGATTCGACCGCGAAGAAATGTAATAAAGTTCCGTAAGGACAGAATGCCGTGCAAAAGAAAGGAGAAGTCAATTCGCAAGAAAAACAAGGAGGGAATTCCAGGGCACAGGTACCACGGTAATCTCGGAAGGCAGCAGAAAGCCGATACACCCTTTAAATAGGGGAGAGATTTTCATCATTTCAAAGATATTTTTGTCTCTGCAATCTGGCCATTACAAAGGGAAGGGGCCCCTTAAAGAAACTTCATGGAGATATCGTTCGGGTACCTAGACCAAATAGAGAATTCCAGGGAAAACTCGGAGTTTCTCACCTAACAGGAAGCCTTTCGCGCTAAAGAGAGGACCCGTGAGCAGGACAGTCTTCGACACCCTCCCGGTCCCGAAGGTGGGTCATCAATCTAATGCCGGACCGATCCTTCTAGTTGAGGAAACTTATTGACAAGAGTAAGAGCGTCTGGGTTTTTTGCGGGAACGGGATCTTCAGGTCCTGGGACAAAATCGGGGAGCCCACCCGTCTTCAAAGGAAGAAATTAGGCTTCAAGGGGGTGTTCGTAGGAAGAATTAAAGACTGCGCGATGGCAAAGGGTGAGACTATCTAGTTCATGGGGGGGTGCAGGCTAAGAATCTACGACGGAAAGGGAGGGGGAAATTCAGTCTACAGGACCTGACTTCATTTGCCTGGGTGGAGAAGGAACTTGATTATATACTTAAGGAAGGGAATCGAAGGGGGAACCGGGCAACATACTCTAAAGAGAGCATCTAATAAAAAGAAAAGGTCAGAACAGAAAGGACGCCATCAGTATTGAGGAAAAGAAAGAGGACGGCGGCATAAACACTGCTAAGGGGCGTAACTAGGAAAAAAAGGTAGACATCAACTTGGCGCTCCTACAGGGAAAAAAGGAAACCTCTTCGGATGCAAGGAAAGGAAAAATAACGTAATTTAGCTCTCGATGGGGTGAAAGGGGGGAAGGGGAGACCTTCTTGGACCGATGAGAGAAAAGAGAAACGATAAGGGCTGGAGGATCCCCTTGATGAAGGCATTAAGGAGCGAGGCCTGCAACGGAGAAAAAAGGAGGCACTGTGCCTCAAAAAATTCCTAGAGAAGTTGCCGGCTAGAACAAAAAGGGGGGCGGGTACGGGCAAGAAAGAGAAAAGCAAAGAAGACGGGAGCGAGAAAAGAAAGCTTGATTGTTTAAAGGGGGGAAGAGACCTCAGCAGAGAGTGAATGAGAATCTGTCACAAAGAAGCACGGAAGAAAAGGAAACCGACAATCAAACTCACGTCTAGGAAAAAGGAGACTCTCTGAGAGGGGAGAAAAAAGGTAATTCATCTGGGTGGGATTGGGGGGGGGGTAATTGGAGTTTACAAATACGGAGCCCCATCATATATCTTATGCATGGGGAAGCCCGCGATCCTTAGAAGAGGACAGGTTAAGGCCTTAAGGCTTGAGAGAAGCTTCTTTCCAGGAAAGGGGGAGTGCGGCGGACCTGTCGTGAGGAAAGTAAAAGAAAAAAAAAAATCCGATCGCAAGATAGGAAGGAGAACAAGGGGAAGGCCATCTTCTTCTGCGCCTCAAAAGAGGGAGCGATGATGGAAAAAAAGAGGGGTCCGTGGAAGCGACTCGTTGTCCGTCCAGATAGAAAAAAAGCCTTGGAAACAACGAGAGAGAGGGGGAGATCCAGAGCTCAGAAGCCCCGTAAGTGTGGTGGCAGGGGGAAATAGAAACCGTACTCTAAAACGCTCCAGTGAGAAAGCTTCACAGGACCACTGTAATTAAAAAGGAGCGCGCCTCTTAAAAAAAAAAAGAAAAAAAAAGAATTGGCCAAACCCAGGGACAGGGGGGAGTGGGTGCTTTAAGGGAGAGATTGTACCGTTCCCGGAGGGGGGAGGGGGAACCAACGCATCGGTGGAAGGATCCGCCCATAAAGAAGGTGTTTGAACAGTGGGGAGAACGGTAAACTATAACGCATTGATGTGTGTAATAGAAAGAGGGGGGAAAAAAATAATCGACACTTGTCGGCTTATGAAGAAAGGCTTAGGGTGCAGACATAACCCAGTCCGGAAAAGAACCCAGAGATCCTCCGGTCAATATGATGATGGAGGGAGAGAAAAAAAGGAGGTAGGAGGAAAAGAGATGAGAAGTAACTCCGGGGGGAAAGGAAGGGGAAAGCTAGGTTTGCCGGAAGGCTGACAAAAGTGCGACCTAAGCATAGGAAGAATAAAAGAAAGCAATAAGCTACCCTGGAAGATTTATGGAAGAAGGGGAGGTTAGGAGGTTTACCGGGGAACCCGTCAACAAGAAACCGTTATTTGGAGGATACACTTCTCAGGGCCTACTGCGTGGGGGTTAAACTCAAACAATGTCTTCCCATCAGAATTGAACGGAAGATCTCCAGGGTAACTCAAAAAAACGATAAAAGATGTCACTTGGGAATGGGGAAAATCCTTACTATTGCGCGCAAACGGAAAAAAGAGACTGAAATGGCTGTCGCAGTGCAGGGGAAAGGGGGTAGCCTAACTGTAAGATGTTTCGGCGAAAAGGATGCATCAACTTAAAGAGGTCTGAGCTCTGCGTAACCAGATCGACTCGGGTTCCTAGCAGGAAGGGGGGAAAGAAGACTGCTCACGGGGAAAAAAGGCACGTCATCAGAGCGACAGGCCCGTGATCTATGGAGGAAAAGGGCCTAGGTTCAACGGTGAGGGGAGAGGCGTCGGTCTTGGAAAAAGGACAGATCGACTTGTCCGAAATGACCGGGCAGAACTCCAACTACGGTTACCTTAAAAATTCGAGCAAAGAAAAAAAAGGCCGTTCAAAAAAAAAAACGCAAGGAGAAGACATGGAGAGGACACATGAGATTGTTTCAGGAAGGGGGAGGGGATCTGCTGGGGCTTAAAGGGAGTTTTCCGGGAAAGAGGGGAAAGAAAGCCACCATCCACCAAAAGGGGAGGGGCGATACAGGTTCGGGGGGTCGCCAAGCGCGTCGCGTTGGCATCTGAGGTCGGATAGGAAGAGACTCCGTGCATTGTGGGGCCTTTCGGGGTGGCTGATTCTTTGGGAAGGCCCATCCACGTATGAGGGGTAGTAGCTGACTTTCCACCGAAAGAGGGGCGCCGGGCATCGCTTCCGGCGAAAAAAAGAAAAGGGCTTTTTGGGCTTGGAAAAGTCTTGTTCAAGTACCGGGGGCAAGGAGAGTGTTTTCTAAAAGATGCAGATGGGGATCATTCGGGGAGGGAGAATCCTGCAGGAGGGGGGAAAAATAAACTAGTAAAATGTTACAGGAATCAGGATAAGAAAAGATCGTTTCCTGAACTCTTGGGGGGGAAATAGGCTCCATGGACCAGGGGGAAAAAGGGAGGACAATTTCAACCATAAGAGGGGGGAGGTTTGGGAGTTAGGATCTTTGCTACAACGAAGCTGCGTGACGGGGGGGAGTCTTCATATTCTAAGTGGTTCACCTCGAGAGATCAGGGGGGAGGTGGCGACTATCTCCATCTTCAGGGGGGGGGGGGCCGGCCTTAACGGGAACAAAAGTCTGAATGGCGTCTGGGTCTGTTGGAAAGAGAGGGAGGGAATCTTCGTTTCAAAAAGAAGGGAGGTTGCCAAAGGGGGGGGAAAAAAAACCGAGATCATCACATCTAAGTGTCCCCGGCCGACAAGAATGCTGGGATAGGCGAAGAATGAAAAAAAGGATCTCTCGATGCCGGGGGTTCATAAGGAAAGAGGAGGTCCCCTGGCCGTTGTCCTCGAGGTTTTCCCCTGAAAAAAGAAGAACACCAGGTCGGCAGGAAAAGAGCAAGGGGAGTAAGCAGTCGCCGGTCATCAAAAAAGATTTGCCAAGAATAAGTGAAAACGGCATAAACCCAAGAAAAAAGGAGAAAGGAAGTCTGCTGAATCTGCCTAGATCCCTGCCTCAAAAGTCATGAGAAAAGGATACCATGTGGGCCCTTTCCTGGAACATCAATATCAATTTGCAGTGCGAGGGTAAGTATGCGTGAAGGAGCCGGGGAGGAAGACTTCTTTGGGGGGGGGGGGTTTGCGCCAGAATTTTCCGAATCATAAGGCCAAGAAGGGGGGGGTCCAGCAGAAAAGGGGGTCAAAAACTACCTTGGGGAAGGGGGGGGAAGGGGGAAGCGAGACCCATCAAAAGACTGATTACACTCAGGAGAAACGAATTGACAGGGTGGGGAAGAAAAAAAGTTGATTTCAGGAGAAGAATTAAGTGGTCCGGGCAAAGAGGAAAGCCGGTATTTTTTGAGGGGGGGATCCTTTAGAAGGGAGGAGGCATGTCCCAGTACGGGGGAAAGGTTTTCAGAGAGAGTGGGAAGCTCGCTGCGGGCGGATCTCCCGGAAGCCGATCTTCCGGGGGTGAAATGAACGCAGACCTTGCGATAAAAAGAAAGAAAAAAGAGCGCATCGAGGGGTAAAAAAAATTAGGATAGAGGTAATGTGCATGGAACGGGGAAAGGGGGAAGGAGGGAGGACTGTATGATGAGGTTTGCGTCCTCTGCGTCGGGGGAAGCGTTTGAAGTCCATCGATCGATACAAAATGAAGCAGGGGGGGGGGGACGGAAATTTTCCAGAATCGGTGAAAAAAAACAAAGTCGGCTCTAATCGACCGGGGATCAACAACAAAAGGGAAAGGGGATAGAAAAGGAGAGATAGTAAAGATTACTATCGAAGCCTGGTTTTACCATGCCTGGAAAAAGTTCAAGAAGCGAGGGTCTCTATCGATGGACGGACGACGAGAGAAGCAAAAAAGAAAAACGCATCTTCAAGACATAGAAAAAGGTAACCGGCCATTGCACCATTAAAATCGCAGATGTCGAACGACGGCCTACATCGATGCGTTAATAAGTGAGGGGAGGCAGCCCGAGATAAATTGTCTGGTGGCAGAAGATTCACCCCGAAACAAGAAAAAAACGACCGGAGATGCTTACCCCTCGAAGAGAGCGAGAAGAAGAGAGGGGAGCTTTACACAAGGGATCCCGAAGGGCATGCACAGGAAGATCAATTCTCCTCAAAAAAATTCCAGGGGGCAAAATGAGCGGTTTCCAGGCCCAATAAGAGGAGAGATCACTACTAAAAAACTGTCAATTCCGGAGGGGAACGCCTGAGGGGAAGACAGTGCGGCTGCATCGTGAGCGGAAGGCGGGACAGAAGGTAGTGGGAACCCTGAAAAGGGGAGGGGAAAATCTTCAGGGCCTCTGATCGGGACCAAACTCAAACAAACAGCCTTGCAAGCCAAGTCCTGGACCTAGCAACTTGGGGGAAAATATTAACCTCGAACCGAAGGGGAAAAAGAAGAATGTCCAACATTTGTTATTAGAAATCGCGAGGTGAAAGGACAGCGGGATCTAAAAAAAAAAGATCTTCTTGGGGGAAGGAAGGGTATAAGGTCTCCTGAGGACACGGAAGGGAGGTCACTCCACAAAAAAGGGAAATCACGGTCATGATGAGCCTCACTGAAGTGGTGGGGTTCGTAGAGAATGAAAACAAAGTTGTAAACATCTCGAGGGGTTTTCATTGCGTGAGAGGGAAGATCTACCGGCAAAAAGGAAGGTCATTCCAATGCTCATGCCTACGGAGACGGGGGAGGAAACTTTTTCTTCCTGGGGATAAAGGGGGAGCCTGTTAAAGAAGGGGGGAAAAGACCACTGTCAAATACTCTACAAACGGTAAACCGAAGAGGGGAGAAGCTCGCCTTTCCTCGGGAACCATCTTAATTGGGGAGAAACGGTGTCATCAGGGGGGGGCGTCGGAAAAGAGACAAGAGGTCAGAAATATTTAGATAGGAGGAAAGAGGGAGATCTCAATTGGTTGCAGGACACAAAGGGCGCTCCTCAATCCTGAAGCACGTAAGAAAGAAAGCCGCTTGAAAAAACAGTCAGGGTGGGAAAGCCAGACGGAAGGGGAGCTCGATGGTTGAACGGGAAAACCCGGAGAAAAGGGTCCATGGGGGAAAAGACATAACGGATAGGGGCGGGACGGTACTGATACCGCCTTTCCTCGGAAAAACGCTCCGCATAGCGAAGGGAAAAGCCCCTGCAACAAATCAGAATATGAGCATCACTAGTTTGTGCGGGATAAACCATTTAATCGGCAGAGAAGAAAAACCCACGGCACAGGGGGGGAACTATACTTATCGATGATCGGCGAAAAAAGGGTTTGTTAAAGGATGGGGTATATCGCCAAAAGCAAGCATACGTTATCGCGAGGGAAAAAGAACATCCATACCGCCAATAACCAGTGAAACGTCTAATAAGTAACTCGGGCAAAGGCAAGCTGATGGCTACAAGAACTGTTGAAGTTTCGTCAAGGGGGAGGGGGCTGTTTTGAGTGGAGGAAAATGAAAAACACTAAATAAGGGGGAAGGATCTCGTGCATGAGGAATTTTGTCGGAGCCCTGAAAAAGTAGATCGCCCTGCGGGGGATTAAAAGAAAGAGGGTGTGCTATAAACCTCCGGGAGGGGAATGAGTAGTTTGATTTCGGAAAAGGGAGGGGGAGTACAAGGTCGCATGGTGTTCCACAGGGGACACCTACCTATCGAACACTCGACAAAGTGAATGGAGAAAGATCTTCTCATCTAGGGAGGAGGATCGAGGAAAGAAGGAAAAACGGGTTTGGGTGCGGAAGCAGTCAGGACGATTTCAGTCCTTCCAACAAGAAGTGACAAAACGGCGCTGCTAGAAGAAGGTACATTCAAGAGGCACAAGGGTGCATCGGCAACGCCGAAAGAAGCCTGCTCTCAGTCGAAGGCCGGAGGCGCCATCAACTTCCTTCTGGTGAGGGGCTCCTCTTCCTATTGAAAACCATTCCCCAGTGAAAAATCGGGGTCTTTAAGTGGTCGGAGAGGAGAAGTTTCCATTCGGAGGGGGAAAAAAAATTTAGTCACAAGACGGCATCAAGAAGCATCGCCCATACAGCGGGGTGGAGTGAGTGAATAAGGGGGGAAAGAAATAACTCCTCTAGGACATATTTGGGAGTCAATAAAATAAAAAGAAAGGAGGAATATTCTCTAGGGAGGTCGGATGGAATGGCAGAACGAACCCAGTCACGAAGACGAGCGTAAATAACGGGAAAAAAAAGTGAAGGGGCAGATGCTGATGGAAAAAGAAAAGGTATTAGGAGGGAAAAATAGCTCCTCATCAGAGGAATGCTGAGGACTAGAAATTCCGCTAGGGGGAACAAGACTTGTGTTAGGGTAAGGGGAAAACTAAGCCATAGCGAAAGAAATGAGAATAAGACATTGTCATTATTTGAATCAAAAAGAGGGCGAGATAAATTGGCGTATAGAATCCACAGTCTTCACAAAAAAAGCCCGCTTTTAAGGGAAACGCGACGTCAGCGGAAAAGTGTTGTTCCTCAAAAAAAGCGAATGGGAACGGTCAGAAAACAAAAAGAAGAGGATCAAGCCGACATGGGATGTGTGGGGAGGAAGAAAGAAAGGCGCTCACCCTCAACAGAAGGGAAAACGTTGTGCGCCAAAAGAAAAGCGGATGAGTCGTGTTAAAAGGGTTGCACAACTTCAGTGGCCGGTGCGTATCTATGGGGAGACCATATCTCGCGTCGGGACCTATGCTGACGGAGTAAAAAGGAAAAGGGAAATGGAGACAAAAAGGCGACGTCATCATCGGGAGGGAGAATATTATTCATAAAGATGGGAGAGTACTGGCGACCCATCTTCGATAGGACAGGGGAGAATAGGAGAATGCGACTTTCCTCAAAAAAATCCGCCAAAAGGACAGACCGCGAGCAGAAAGGGGCACCTTCATGCCGTGGGGAAGAAACGCGGATAAGTATCATAAGGGAGACGACAAAAGGAAAAGGGAAAGTTACGTCCATTTCACGAGAAAGGGAGGGGGGATTTTACGGGTCTTTGGAAGCGCAGATTTCTCAATTCAGAACCAGGAAAAAGGGGAAGAAAGCTTGCGATGACAGTTCTTGGGAGCGTCCATTTGCAAGGAAAGGGAAGAGGAAGTGCAGTTGATTGGCGGCGGGAAGGGGAAATTTCCGGTCTTTGTGCGCTCGGGAGACGACAAGAAGGAGGCGGAGCTTATAAAGTTCCACCGAATGTCGCCGGGATAAGCGCTCGTAGGAAGGAAGACAAAGGTTTTTTTGGGTGCTCGTCGGAGGGGGGAAGGGAAAGAAAAAGCTTCATGGTTTCTAGAAACATTAATAGAGGCGGAAGGGGAGGGCACGAGGTCGGGAAGCGGGTTTAAAAAAGAAATCGAGCAGGGACTGTTTAAAAAAGAGGGAGTAAAAGTGAACGAAAAGAACTGAAAAACCCAGGGTGGGGGAGGAACTCCCATTTCCAAGAAGGGAAAGAAAAAAGTATCGCAAGGGACCTCGGGGATAGCTAAAGTACTTGAGGGGGAGGGGAATCTTTGCATCAAAAGAATTTACTTGTTCCATGGAGGATCGAAAAAGTGAAAGGTTGCACACGAGAGCGAGAGGGGGAAGGGAGATATCCGAAAGGGAGGGGAAAAGGGGAAAACGCCGTAACTGACTGCACCGTGGAAAAAGTCAGTTAAAAGGGTTGAGATTATCTGAACCCTCTTGCGTATTTTTGACAGGGGAAACCCCTAGAGTCATCAAAAGAAAACCCCATCTACGGCCCCGAAACAAAAAAAGGCACGCGATAGCGGATGATAATGAGAAGGAGCGTCTCGTATGCCGGTAGACGCATATTACGGACCGAGAGAAAAAAAGGGAGTCCTGTTTCCCATCTAGCTGGGGGAGACCACTACAGGGAAAGGGGGGCAGGCCTAAAGAAAAAACTTGCTGACGTCCGGTGGGAGGAAAACAGCGACGGCCTTCATCAAGTAGAAAGGGGACCTAATTCCCCGGAGAAAAGGAAAAGGAATCGGACTAAGAGGTCCAAAAAGAGCCTTCGTTCCGGCATTAAAGAAGGGGGCCGGTTTTCTTTGCAAAAAAACAACACAGGCCATTCGAGGTAAAGGAATCGGGGAAAAAAGGAGCGGGGAGGTAATTCCATACTGTTGTTAGTTTGGGGGGCGAAAAAAAGGGGGGAAAGGGATAAAGAAGGCCCGGGAAGGGGGGGGTTTCCACTAACGGTAATGGAAAAAGGGCGGCACCATCGAAAGCGGATCAGCACGCAACAGGGGGAGGAAAAAAGGACACTCCCCCTCTAGATGATTAGTGAGGAGGGAAAAAAAAAAGACTCGTCGTGGTCCTTGCCAAAGAGAAAAGGGGGTTGTATTAGAATGGTGAAGAGAGGATCCGGGTCAACATTAGTACGGGAACTTATACGAAAAGTGGTGAAACTATTGCTATATTCGAGGTCGTAAGGAGAGAAAGAGCGGTGGCTTCAAAAAAGGGGAAGGAGAGGCTTGAACCAACTTGATCTCTCCGGGCGGGAGGAGAAAGGAGGAACGCATCGAGGTAGCCGGATTCTATGGTAAAGGGGGGGGAATGGACGGTTACCGATAAATGGTTCTGAAGGGATGAGTTCGTGTGTGGGTTTCAGTGTTCCGTTTGAAAAGTAAAAGATACGAACGATATTAAAGAGTCGGGGAATGCCAGGCATGGGTACCACCCGGAAGGGCGCGAAGACCTGGGTATGGATATAACAAAAAGGAAGATTAAAGAGAGAGAGACCCCGTTACATAGCTCCTTCACGGGGGGGGGCCCGAATGAAAAAGTTCAAGAATCTTAAAATTACTCAACGGAAAAAAGAAGAAAAAGGGAAACCCCGCCACAATACTAACGAAAGAAAAAGAAAAAATCGCGCGGGTAACCGTCCATGGCACCATTAAAGAGAAAGATAGAAGAAGAGCATCGATGCTTTCCTCAGCTTCTTAGAAGGAAAATCTTTTAAGCCAGAGGAAAAAGAGGCGCCACGACCGGGAGATACAAAAGGGAAAAAAGACTATCGCAGAGCTGAAAAAAGTGACGGCACTGAATTACCCGTAAGGGAGGAAGAATAGTAATAATCAAGTAAAAGAAAAAAAAACCAGAAAAAACCTCTAGGACGTTGGGACTTACCACGAAAGGAAAGGCGATACCTAGATAACAAAAAAATTCCAATGAAGCTCCTGATTGTCAAATGTGCTTCTGACCAGTCGCTGTCGAGGTCAGAGAGGAGGAAGGTAACTGTAGTTGGACCCAAGGAAAATCGAGAGGGAGGAAAAGGCTGCGCCAACTCAAAAAAGGAAAGAAGGCTACAGTAACGCGGAACCGGTTCAAGACTTCAAAAACCTGCAAATGGGGATATGGGGAGGGGAGAAAAAGAAAACATTGGTATATATAAAGGAAAGGTTTTATTAGGGGGGGAGAAGGGCAGCAGAATGCTCTATCGTCGGGGGAAAAATTGTACTCGGGTATTCCGGAGACTGGATGAAACCTCGACTGGGCTGGGTCAAAGAGGGTAAGCAAGTTCATGATGGAGGCAAGATCTAGAGAAGGGGAAACGAGAATGAACATTAAGGGGAACAGTATGCAACGCTTGAAAAAAAGAAAGACGCTCTGGGGAGAACGTCACGGCGGTCATTCAGGAGAAAAAAGAGAGGAACTTTGGCCTGTTGGAAGGGATACAATGTGCAAGCTGTGAAAGGATCACGGGGTAGTCCCACTTGCCAAAAGAAGACGGGGAACCTGGAAAACCAAGAAAGGAAAGAAGAGGAAAAGACTCCCATACATGACGGGAAGGGGGGGGGAAGTTTTCAGGAAGGAGGGCGGACCTGAAAAGCCTTTCAGAAAGATGGAAGTAGTAGAAAGAGCGGACTCCCGTTTTCAACATAAAGGAAAAATGAACAAGTCAGAAGAGGAAAAAAGCAAAGATCAGGTACCTCCAAGAGAGGAAAAAAAGTGAACTTTCCGATAATAGACTTACGTTAGTCCCTGGGATCTCTCAAAAAAAAGGAAGGAAGGAAAATGTGCTTTTCCCGTTAACCCCCCCACACAAACCCCACAAAAAACCCACCCCCCCCCCAACCCCCAAAAAAAAAAAAAAAACCCCCCTCCCCCCCCCCCCCCCCCCCCCCCCCCCCCCCCCCCCCCCCAACCCGCCCCCCCCCCCACCCCCCCCCCCCCCCCACCCCAAA
>Ga0179593_1405558_pt1 | contig 16171 bp, 18 predicted proteins | sample CZODoug2_1_08_16_FD_185931 | JGI IMG/M metagenome (GOLD analysis project Ga0179593, IMG submission 185931) | Vadose zone soil fungal communities from Angelo Coast Range Reserve, California, USA - CZODoug2_1_08_16fungal (PacBio error correction) | ecosystem: Environmental > Terrestrial > Soil >...
TTCGAATAAAAAATTTGATACCGCTATATTCCCAGGCCTCGAGACGAAAGTAGCAGATAAATGGGGAGGAAGAAATTCTATTAGTGAAAAAAATGAAAAGCGACAATTACGGAAATGAAAGCTGTGGGCAACCGGTAACCCGCTTCAGTAGCTCGGATAGGAAAGGAAGACCGACACAAATGTAATGCTGCCGGGAGAAGGGTATCTATTCAGTCAGGTGGGGGACGGAAAAAGAAAATTTCCAGAGGAACAGGACGTGGCAACACTCTCACTATTTGCACGGGGGAACTTTCTGGAGGATAAATAAAAGAAGAAAGGGGGTCAGGTAGGAAAGGTTGGATCTCGGCTCCGTCCTGCAAAAGGGTGGGAATCCCATAAAAGAGGAGTTGAAACAGACAGTTAGACGCAGAACTCACGGACACGGGGAGTACCTACCGCGACAAAGGACGAAGGATCGTAATCCGTCCCAAATACTATATTAGTCCAGGCAAGCGTGTCATCGATATCAGGACGGGGTATAAATCAAGAAACAACGAGGAGGTGAAGGGGAACCTGCTTCACCGACCCTCACACCGACTTTGCTTGGAAGGGCGCCAAATGGGGGGGGGAGGAAGATATGCACCAGGATCGGCTAAGGCAGAGACCGAAGGTAGAAGAAGAAAGAAGTTGGAGAAGAACCTCCGGTGGAGATCGCAAGACACGCTGGAGAAGTCGGACCCTGAGGTGAGGACAGGGGAAAATCATCCATCCCCATAAACGTAAAAGAAAGCGAACTACAAATAGGATCAGACAGTGGGTGATCGGGCAGAGAGGGAGGGCCAACTTCTCACATTATGGCCAGGAAAGTGGCAGTCAGAAACATCGATCCCATACGATTGGGGAAAATTTTCACAAAGACAGGAAATGGACACTCCAAAATCAATCGAAGTGAGGAAAGGAAAGACAATTAGCGGGCTTCTGACTTAAATCAGAGGGGGGGTATGCAAAAAATTCGGAAGAAGATCATGAAAGTGGTAACCATTAGGGTTTAATTGAAGAATACGGGGGAATGGGACCTTTCGTCAGCGAAAGGACAGAACTACCGGCGATTTGGAGGGAACGGAAAGGGGCAGCTATTGGTTCTACACCGGCGGAGGAGAAACCTGTAGGATATATTCTATTGAAGCATAGGGGGAGGGGTACCGGAGGGTCAAGAATCAATTGGGGTAGAAGGAGACCGCAAAAATTAGGGAAAGCTTCATGCAGAGAAAAAGGCTGGCATACCATCAGCAGGTCAGCGGAAAAAAAAGAAAAAAAGGGAGCATGATAATGGACTAAGGGCGAAAGTCGACGGTACTCCGTAGCAGTTCCGGAAGTGGACAATGTCCTTCTTAACGAACGAGATCTCAGACCGAAACTATTTCTACTTAGCAAACTCGGCAGCGAGCACCGGCAAAAGAGTGAAAAGAGAGAAGTTGCCGGACACCGAACGCGCTTAGGGTAAGAAAAATAATGGACCGGAGGTTTAAACAAGGGGAGAAAGAAGAAACCAGTGAAGTGGGGACCTCGTGACCCAAGGGAAAAAGCGTCATCAGGAAGATGGTGATGCCACGAGGAAAGGAAGAAAAAAACGTAAGCCAGCATTCGGGGAAAGAAAAACAAAAACAACGGAATGAAAGAGAGAGATGATGGGAAAGAAGTTGGGGGGACTGGCCCAGAGTGAAAGAGGTGAGGTCAAAAGGCCATGACCGATAGCCGGTCCGCGGACGAGGAATTAAAGGTAGGTGCTGGATCGACCGTGTGAAATCAGGAAAGAAAGGAATATAAGCGTTCCTGTTCGTGGGAAGGAGAGAGGAATGGAAAAAAGTCCGTGCAACTGAAGGGCAGACCCGGCTGATCGGGTAGACAGAGAAGATGAGCTATGCATCTTAGAAGTACATGAAAGAGGGGTCATATAGAAGGAGGACGGAGGTAGAACAAGCGGCTTGGGTCCATTCAAGTTTACTTGATGGAAGAGGACGATCTGATTTTATTCCCCTTGGACTGCGCATGTGTAAAGCTTCCTAAGGTTCGACTGAGGAGGAAAAAAGCCTTCATAGTTCGACAGGAGAGAAACTTCGGGCTGAAAAGCCCAAAGGGGGCAATCGAAATCAATAGAAGATTCCGGGTAAAAACAACGGTGTCGAACAATGGAGAAGAGACCTTGCCGTGAACTCCAAGCTCCGGTTGGGCGTCAAGCAACAGAGATTGAGGAATACAGTCGGACCAAAACCGGGAAAGGGAAAATAAATCAATCATGAGTTGGAAACGGAGTCATCTGATACTGGAGAACTGAAATTTTTGGCATCTCGGTGATTTCCTGTAAACAGGGGGGGAAAGACCTGAGACGATGAGAGCATTGCGTCACGAGAAGATCCTAACGCCTATGAGGGGTGCTATGGCGGGGGGGGAAAATTCAAGTACTTTTGCAGTGACTAGGATGGGGATGAGGGGAGACTGAGCTTGGGAGAGAAAAGAAGGGAAAAGGACGGCAACTAGAGGAAGAGCAAGGATGCAGAACTGGCGAGGAGCTTGAGGGGGAACACATGTCTTGCGAACTTGGGGGAGTGGGGCTTCGGGTCCTGACTCAAAAAGACGCGGTCACTACGCGCAGCGGTCTTGACTAAGAGGCAAACGAGAGCGCTTCGGATTTCAACTGGTCTGTATGCGGAGGAAAATGAGTTGTATTCCCGGGACACCAGGGCTATGCGAAGGGGACAAAAGGAAGTAGCCGCCATCAGAACGTCACAATCACAGGAGTAAAAGGTGCGGGGAGTGAAATGCAGGGGAGGCCTGTTCACGAAATCTTGTCCAAATGACTCGAAACCAGGGGAGGAAGGCTTCAAACTCAGGGGGGGACATAATAGAGAGGTTTGTGTAATGATTAGTTTCAAGAAAAGGCTAGGTGGGAACCACGAACGGTCGGGACGAAGAGTGGAGTATTGGGATTCTGCGATCGAGCATGAAGAAATGGGGGGAAGCTCAGTCCTGGGAGAGGAGGCCACGCTTTGTCTTACATACAGACAGTCGAGTAGGGTATCACAAGAGCAGACCTAACGGACTCGGGCCATCTCTGAAAAATAAACGGATCGACAGGGGGAGGAATGGGAAGAGCGTCAAAGGTGCCGAAAAAATTTCTTGTTCCGCAATTTCAAGGTGAGAACTAATACACATAATAATAGAGGAACCAGGAAGATGGGGGAAGAAACAAGTGTTTTAGAGGGGCAAATCTACGTCATGGAAGGAGGGGAAAAGAAGGCAAAGCAGGTAAGGGTCGCTGTCGCAATGAAAAATAGGGGACTTCAAACGCAAGGTAGAGACGTATCCTGTGCCGAGTGGGGACTCGAGCAGGAGAGTGGGAAAAAATGTGGATTAGAACGAAAAAGTCGGTTGAACTCTGTTTAGGGCTCGGGGAGAAGGGGAAGAGAACAGGCATTAAAAATTTTGAGCCCTCTGCCTCAAAAAAGGAACCTGAGAAGAACCCGATGCGGGACACCGCAATTCAATGAAAAACCTAAAGGAGGACTGATCCGCGAAAGAGGGATCAACTCTACCGAGTAGGAAGGGCAACCCGGTCGCCGGCCGAGATAGCACTATACCGACCAGGACGACCGCCACAGAGAAGCAGCCAGAGGGATTACAAGGTTGTGCTGGACGGGCACGTGGCTCTGTGTCTGCTGAAAGGGGAAAAACCTGCAAAGAAGGACACTATCTCTTCAAGAAAAATTGGGGGAAAGAGAGATAGGGTTCGTTAAGGGGAACGTGGGTGAACCAAGGATCGACCACCGCGCGAAGAACTTGCGACGAAACCGGAAGCAAATAAGCCAGGCAGTATCTCCTGGGAGGTAGGCAAAAGTTTCGGTCATGAGGCTATCTGGGGGAGATGGATTGCTGGGGACATCTGATAACTGGCGAGTTCGATCATGACGGCTTACTCGCGGAAAAAAAGGGAAGAATGAGGGAGGAAGGTCCGGATACCCAGTTGGAGTCTAACTACATACTATAGGGGAGGGAAGTTTACTGCAATGGTTAAGAGAGGGCGTCGCAGAACAGATCCGAATAAACAAAAGAGGTCAAAGCCTCGTTCGATCAAACTGCGCAGTAGAAGGGAGAGAAAAAGACGAGGAAAAAAATCAACCCTGGCTGATCGTACGTCCATGCGAACAGAAGGACGAGAGCGTTGCCTGAAGTGTCGCCCCGCTTCAGGACCGAGTAGAAGGAAGAGTGGGGGACTCGAAGGGGACCTGCCCAAAGTCTTCCTTTGGACGAAAGGTAGCGTGCGCTTGATTGGGGGCTACTCAAAGAATGAGGCACAGTGGCCACAGACCGAAATGACAAGGGCCGGTCGAAAATGGCCAAATCAGAGCTCCGGCAGAGGTGGTCAGAGGCCGTAAGACGCGATGGATCGATCGCGATGTCAGCGAAGATACCTGCTCCACAGAAGCAGACAAGTTTAGGGGAACAGTCCGTAGAGGAGAATAACTCGTCTGGCCAAAATAAAAGAAAACAGGAGTTTGACAGCCATCCACTGGAGGAACGAAGCCTGGAAAAACAAAGATATTCAATTACATCGCTGAACGATGATGACTGTTTGAGAGCATGCTGCAAGTATAAGGGGGACGATAACTTAGGACAACACGAACAGCCCGACTTTGCTTGAGAGAAGGATGGGAGAGAAAGAGAAGGGCGGCGACAGACAGGAAGAAGTTAATAACGTTTAAAGACGAATACGAAATTTGAAGCGGAGCTCGGAAAGGGTTCTGGTGCAGAGCAAGACACGCTAGAATGTAACAGGCGGTGCTCCAGTGAAAAGCAAATACTCCATACACCTGAACATATGGCAGAATCCAAAAGAGGGAATCGCCAGTGGAGCCGGGCGCAATACTTTCAACGAGAATTTAAAAGTGGCATTACAATCACTCTCCCCATCTGGGCAAATTTTGGAGAACACACAGGGAATTGCAACAATCCTCGCCAATATACCGCGGAGAGGAGTGGACTCAACGGAGATTAAATGCCAGGCCATCGGGAAGAAGAGAGAGGGACACACATTCAGACAGTATCAGAGAAAGAATGTTTTAAAAAGCGGGGGGGGAAAAGTGTATCAAGAAGCGGGAAGGGAGAAAGGAAAGCTCGTGTATGGAAGACGGAAAAAGTCTGGATGAGTTAACGTATTGCCGATGAACGATAGAAACCAGAGTAGGGAACTGCAATATAGAGCGATTAATCATGAGTTTGGGCTTTTGTGAGCAAGGGGGATGAGGTGAAAAAGGGAAAAGATGACAGATAATAGGGCCAACAGCGCCGTTCGAACTGGGCAACAGCCTAACGGCTGAAAAAAACCCAATAAGCGGTCAGCGTGGAAAGAAAGAAACTTGGAAGAAGAAGGGTGGAACTGGTCACCGACGGGCGCAAAAATTAGGACCTGACCGGGCCAAGGACGGGCCTAGAATAAAACTGAGCGGGGGACAGGGGGAAAAAAGAAGAAGCAAGAAGACAACCGTCCTGCCGGAAAGTCCCTCCTCGTGACCTGCACGATTGGTTTCTGGGATGAAGGGAGAAGTCACAAGGGGACGCCTGAAATCACCCTGGATGGAAAGCGTAAGAAACGGTCTCAGGGTTACAAAAGGGAACCATGAAGAGGAGGAAAAGGAAAAGAGAGATCAAAAAAAGATGAAAAGAGAGATACCGTGGAAGGAAAACGGTGCGAGGAAATCAGACGGTGAAGCGACTCAACCAACAATCGAAAGTGAAGGAAAAAGGACCACGTACACTTGATTTTCGCAGGGAAGCCTGTGAAAGCTAAGGATAATAATCATAGAGGATAGGGGGAAGGAACTATCTAGGACTTACCTGCCCGGCCGCGGGCCCTTTCGACCGCTAAGAGATTCAGTTTTCGAAGGCTAGAAGGATTAAAACTCTCCAAAGGCTCGTCAAAAGGGGGGGGTTCTTCGGCATAAAAAAGATAGTCGACAGGGAGACGTCGGATGTCAGGCAAGTTTCGGAGGACGCTGACAGATTATTGGTAACCACCGTTTCGGTCGGCATGTTAGGCAGTCCGAATTTGCGAAATAGGAGAAAAAGGAAAGTGTATTAGGGCGGAAAGAGAGATGGCGGCTAAAAGCCCAAACAATCGGCATCCGCAGAGGACGTTGAAAAAAACGAAGGGGTTAGGAAAAGATTGCGAAAAACCTTTCCGTTAATCAGTCCATCGCCTGGGGCGATGAGTGGGACAGGATTACGTGATGGAAAGGAAAAAAAAAAAACAGAAAAAAAAACTTTGAGAAGGCAAAAAAGGAAGGGGGTGACACATGCTCAGGAAAGGGCTGACTCGGAAATGTGGTCAGAGATCTGATGAGGGAAAAATCATAAAAAGCTGGATTCATATCAGGGGGGAAAAGTCACTCGAAATACCTAGGAGGCGCAAAGCTTGTCGCGGCAGTTTGGCAATTAAACCGTCGTGGAAAAAGGGGGAGAGAGTTGGATCGAGGTGGATGACTGGCAGAAAGTGTGAAAAAATTTGGGGGAGAATGGGGTCACGCTCAATCGCCATGAAAATAACTGGCGAGGTCACGTGATGTGAGTTGGCATCGTGGCATTCCGAGGTATGGCGGGAGACGGTTGCCAAATGGGAGACACCTAAGGGGAAAAGGACTGAACTCATCTTGGATCAATATCCAAAAGAAAAGCGGAGACTCGGCTCAACTTGAGGGAATGCCTCTGAGAAAAAAGGTATTCACAGGGAACCCGAGTAGCGTCAAGGCACGAGGATTTCTCGCCGCCATCAGAATAGAAAGCAAGGAGTGCGGGTGGAGGGCGGTGGGCGCAGGAAGGGACCTTCATCACCCAGCATGCAGCTACAAAGGGCGAATAGACTTAAATGGGACTGATATAGGAGGGGGGGTGGGAAAATGGAGGAGTTAGGGAACGACGCCGATTTCTAAGGAAGGAAAGAAAACTTCTTATTAAACCGGCCTACCGATTTTAAAGCGCTCAGGGAGCATAAGGGACTGGGTTCAAAAGTAAGAATCCAGCATGTCAGTACAAACCGAAAGGGGACGAGAAAATGACATCGATATCGATTCAAAAAAGAAGAAGAACCCGAGCCAAAGATCTCATCCCGAGATCAGGGAGGCAAAACATCAAGAAAAAGCCGTGCAAATGAGGGACCGAGTGGGCCACTGTAGGTTGTACCAAGGGCATGGAAAAGACTAAGACGAGCGAAGAGAGACAGTTTCGCATAAGCCAACAGTTGGGTTAGGGACATGGGGGGGAGGCGGCAAACTTGCGTAAGCAGACTGCCGTCGACCAGGAAAGAAAGCTTTATCCGAAGATAGCAAAAAAACGGTAGACACGGAAGAGGGGGGATTCCCGCAAGTGTCTGCATATTCAAGAGGGAACTGGGACTACTATACAGGCGAGATAAAATTTTGGGAAGGCAGGGAGATCGGGGGAGACGGCTCACGTTAGAGGAAAGAACCCAATCATGAAAATGGACTGTCCATAAAAGAGAGTAGGAAAGGAGTAAGACCATATGATGCGGCAAGACATGAAAAAGAAGAATTAGGACCAGAAGGAGGCCAGAATTATCGAACGGCACGGGAGAATTGTCCTTCTATGAAGAAAGTCGACCGTCCAATATAGAGCCGAATGACGCCTACCGACCAGGAGGAGGATCCTGCATCCATCTGCTTCGGGGCGGAGGAAAGGGAGGTAGAGGGGGTTCGTTCTGCACGGGTTCATCAGCCTAAAAAGGAAAGGGTCAAAAAAACCACGATTATTAGGGGAATAGAGATAGGTTCGGAACGGGGGAAAAGACTACCAACGAAAAGAAAAGAATCACAACCGGAAGCACTGGCTGAAGTACTCCTGGTGAATCAGAGGGGAGGGGATCAGGTAGGAAGGAGGTATATAGAGGCGGATCAAGAAGTACATCGTACTACTCCTACGAGCTTCGGCTCTCTCGGAGCGGAAGGATGAAAGTTTTGTTCAAATGAGCGCAGCTGAACTGATCTGTGAAAAAAGGGCAGACGATGGAGGTTGAGAGCATGCAATTTGGGGAAAGGCGAAGGGAGATAAAAGAAGACTAATTCAAGAAAAAGAAACATGAAAAACTGCGTTCGAATGCAAACCATTTTTCTACTAAGAGAGAGATTCCCAGTCCGAGGCACCGGATCGAAAAAAAACTTGGACGGAAGAACTCCAGAGAAGTTAGAAGGGATGGAAGAATGAAAAAAGCGTTGAAAAAGGAACCGGGGTCTAAAGAGAAGGGGAGGAGGAAAGGTATGATTTTGCCGCTACAAAGGGAAAAAACCCACCTTTGTGGAGGCGTGGATAACGTGAGAGGATCGGAGATTGGAGGAAACACCATGCAGGAGGAACAAAAAAAGGGGAAAAAAAGAGGGGAAAGAATTTGTCAAGGCGCAGTCAGGGTCAAATTCCTGGAGGAGGGGGGGCAGGAAGTCGCGGGACTGATTTCTCGATAGAATTTGAGGCTCCGATCAAGGAAAACTGAAAGGGAAGAAGGGAAAGGCAGGGCTTAAGAAGTATGGGACGAGAAAGACTTAGGAGAAGGGAAAGGAAAAGTAGTGGTCCAGCCATGCGACAGAGTATACAGAAAAAAAACGGGGACCCATTCCTTCGTTTACTCGGAGGACGTTGTGGGACTAGCATGACGGAAAACGAGAAGGTGAACTGAGGCCCTTGATGAAACGACACAAGATGGAGGGACGGCTCCGATTAGGAAGGGCTAGATGACCGGAGGAGAAGACACTCGAGGGTACCGGTGAGAATTAAGAGTTTCTCCTACTATAAAATTTTAAGCAGAGCCGCTTCCAAAGGAAGTGTAGACGAGAAAAAAAGGGGCACTCGGGCCAATCTGGTGAAGAAAGGAAAGAGCAAATCCGCCATACACTGAGAAAGATGCCAGGGCACGACCTCACGCGGCTCGCCAGTTGATAGTGCAGGATAGCTGCAACGCTCAAACAGAGAGAAAAGGGAGGAGAAAAAGAGATCCCAAAAATAAGTAGTAAAAGGTTGCCCAAACAAGGGGAATGGACCAACGTCCGAAAAAAGAATCGACGCAGGGATTGAAGACAACTTAGAGGAATCCTGCGGAAGGAGAGGTGGGGAGAGGATGCCCACATTCCTATAGAGGAAAAAGGGGGAAAAATATGGTGTGAAGGTTATAAATGAACGGACCTAGGTAAGGGGTCGTCTCTGCAGGGGGAGGGCAATGATCGCACACTGGCCGATTGTACTGTTTCAAGATCTCGATAAGGTCGCAACCGGGAGTAGGGGCACCGGGCATATTCGGCTAAGGGGACCAAGAAATTCTGTGTTGTTTTTTGAAAGAAGGGGGGGGGGGGGAAAGACCTTCAGAAAGAGACGATGGTTTTGCTCGAAAAGCAGAGGAAAACCCGTAAAGCCGACCTAACGGCTGGGAGAAAAAGAAGCTCAGAGGGAAGAAAAACACTAAGAGAAAATCTACTTCTCCATGGGAGAACGCTAGGACGACCAACAGAGACCGAGTGACTGGATGAAGAAAGAGAAGGACTGCGCAGGAGGTAGAAAGAAAAAAAAACAGAAAAATCAGGAAACCTTGTTCAGTGAACGAAACGAGGCTCAAAAAGACTCTTATTAGGGAGGCCGGCTGTTCACCCGGTCGACGCCGAAAAGAGCCCGTGGAAGTGGACCGAAAAACTCAAAGAGGAGGAGGTATGCGAAGGAAGAGGAGTCGGACGTCACCAAAGGAGAAAAGAATATCTAAAAAACGGAGAGGAAGGAAGAGAAAGAAGAGGACCTTCGTTGGTGACGGCCCTACGTCATAGTCCGATCTCACCCATGAAAAAGGAAACGAGCGGACTCAAACGAGTCCAAATGAAAGATTTGCGGCGGAAACCCTTGGTAAAAAAGAGCCGGCATCAAATCAGAAGAGTCGCGGTGCAGGCAGCGAGAGGACCTCAGCCGAAGGGAGGGGGAAAGGATATCGGAGAATCATCGCATAAAACTAAGGCACTCAGGGTTCAGAATGACCGGAAACGGATTTCTCAGCATGAGTCCAGGATCCAAGAAAGCAAAACGAAAAATATCTGGATATGGAAAAGGAATTTCTTGATGAACAAGAGAAAGATGTGGGTTGGAGGCCCAGGAAAGAGGTCAGCTTCCGAATTGCGATTAAGTCGGGGAGAACAATCTCTTCATCTCGGTTAAACCTCCTGCATCTGAGGGATAAAAGCCCAAAGAAAAAGGGAAAGAGGAGGGCCGATGGTGCCCCTCCGAAGGGTCGGAAAGGAAGAGAAGAACCTTGCCGGGAGAATCGCACTGTTGCTATAATTAAGGAGCATCATCCCCGACGGCCCCAACTGAGAGAAAAAAAAGACAGCGGGGCCTCTCTTCAATTGATACACTTCAAACTACTGAAGGGAACCAAATGAGGCATTACATCGAGAAGGCAGAGAAGGGGGGATCAGATCATGATTTAAAGAGAGGGGACCTCCTGTAGTAATAGTTCAGACAAGCCTCTCAGACGGCGATCTTTGGCGCCGGAGTTTGACATTCCGTCAAAAAAAGTTTCAGAAAAAGGAGAGGGGAAGAAGGGGATCTGACACATTTGGGAAGACTCAAAATGAGGCCTTGGCACGAGCAAGGGGGAAGATCACGAGAATAACTTCTAACAGTTGGTGGGCAGCATCCTGGCTGTACGTATGGAGTGATGCGTCAGGACGCACCGAGTTCCATAATAGGAAGAGTGGCTGAAAATCTAAACAGGCAGGAGGAAATCTGGATTCAAAACTTGAGGTGATTCGTCGGAGAACATTCGGGAATGTTTAGGAAGGGAAAGCGAGAGCGTCGCGAAGCACGCATGGCGGAAACTAGGAGACGTCACAGCAAAGAGGGAGGGGAGGAAGGCCGGGGGAGGAAAAAGCCGAGTTGCCATCATATCTACACAATTCTAATATCGGAGGAACGCGTGATGGGCTGAATAAGGTTAAAGGTTGTTTGGTGAAGATTAGGTCAGGGAGAAAGGGTGTGAGAATGGATGGACCAACGACGGGAGGAGTTAACCGGAAATAAGGAAGTTTCTTAGATGAATAGAGAACGGACTGTTTCAGCAGAAACCGGAGGCAGGGATTCCACAAGGGAGGGTGGAGATCGGGCATGAACAAGGGAGATCCGAAATAATAGCTACAGGATCTCCAAAGCGCTCTCAATAGATCTTGTCACCTTACAAGTAACTACCTCGCGTGCAAATGGCGGCAAAGGGGTTGGTTAAGAAGTCTTTGAAGAAGGGGAAATGGGAAAGAAAAACGAAGACGACGAGAAGAGGAAAGTTCAAGCAAAAAAACAACTTTGGGATGAACCATGGGGTGTAATCTACATGCTTACTACTTCAATCGCAAAAATCGTAACCGCCAGGCAAACCTTGAAAAATTTATACGTCGAGCCCGCAAAGTAAGGGGGGGGGGGGGGGGGGGGGGGGGGGGGGGGGGGGGGGAGGCGGGGGAATTGGGGGCGGGGGGGGGGTGGTGGGGGGGCTGTGGGAGGGGGGGGGGGTGCGTTCGGTTTTGTCGGGTGTGGGGGTAGTGGTGCGGGGGGGGGAGGGGGGGGGGTGGGGGGGGGGTGGGGAGGGGGGGGGGGGGGGGGGGGGTCAAAAAACTCAAGGTGAATCGAAGATCCTTGCCGAGGCCTGGGAATCTCAAAATAGAGAGGAAAGGATCTAAACAAGGGGGGGAACGAGTTTATCGGCTCGGGAAGTGATATCCTCCAATGCATTCAAAAGTCATTCCCTCTCAATCACAGGAGTCCCCAGAACGACTACCCTTGCAGGAAGAACGACCAGAAGAAAAAAAGATTCAAACTTCAGGATCAGAGAGGAATAAAATTATCGGACTCAAGACGATTAAAAGTCAATGTACAAGCAGCAGGGATAAAACTTAAAAAACCCGGATAGGACAGCAAAGGAAGATCACAAGTAGCTTTCCAAAGAGGGAGTCAGCAAAAAGAAAGGGCAGGCCGGAGTGGTGCATACATAACCGTTCTGGGCGGGGGTCAGGGGCTGCAACGGTTCAAGAAAACGGAAAGGTCATCAGAAAAAAAAAAACAAAAGAAGTTGGGGGGAAAACATAGTGATAGTTACTTCACTTGGCAGGTTAACCCTTTCAGAAACAAAGACTCCATAAGGAGACTCAAAAGAAGAAGACACGGGTAGCCTCCTTGAACTCATGAGGTCGTGCCGGGGAGGTAATAAGAGATATCAAAGTAGTACACGACTTAAAAGGGCTCATTAACTACTAGGCTAGTTCGAGAAGGAGGCTCTCAGCTTAGCGTATTAAGTTGTTCATAGGGGAACTGGCCCGAATCGGTAGTAGAGGTGCATCAATCTGTGGGAGCCAAAATGTCTTGAGGTCTACGAGAAAGAGCCATAAAAGAAGGTCAAAGCCTGTCGAAGCCACATTTTACTAAAGCAGAGACGAGGAAAGGGACCGGGCGACTGGTATCGTACTATCCCCGGTGCAGGAATAAGAGATAGGATCCGGGGGCGACAGGACGTACATAGGTGAAGGATGGGTCGCACGGCTGAAGGACGGAGATGAATACAAACAAGCGCCAAAATGTTCAAGGACAAACTGTTTCTGAAGGGGCGGAACTTTCTCGATGACGTACTTGAGGTGGGTCAGTCAAAAAGTCCCTGAAAAAAAACTCGGACGCAAGGGGAAGGAGGGGAGGGGGCAAGGGCCGCAGATCCAAGACGGGAGCGCTTGTCGAGGCCGTAGCTGAGGAAGTATTATCTCGATTCATCTCGACCGCGAAAAGCGGGGTGAATCCCTGGCACGGCCGGCATCTGAAACATCCGGGGAGCTAGCACTAGCGGCGGCCCGGTATAAAGGACCGGTAGTGGTCGCAGCCAATTAGGGAAAGAGGAGGGGAGGAAGTCCAATAATCCACCAAAAGGGCACATCCTGCGTTAAGAGAGATAGAACATGGTGTCGAGAAGGAGGTTGTGTTAAACTGCCAAGGCTGGCAAACGGAACGAACCCGACTTTTCGGTGTGATGACCAATATTGCGGAGGAAAAAAAAGAGAAGGGGATTCGGCAACTCGCAGAATATTTCAGAATGTTAGACACTACAATACAGACAAGTTAAAAAGTAGACTCTCAAAATAGTTGACGATCGAAGAAAGCAGGAGAAAGGAGGCCCCCAGTGCAAGGAAGGGGAAACTAAAACAGCCGCCTAACAAAAAGAAAAGGACGAAAGAAAATCACTCGGAAAAACATTCTGTACGGGGCGCGGTCGATCGTGACAGGATAAACATTAGGACTTAAAATGGAGTCATCACCGAGATAAATCGAGGAGAAAAATTTGAAAACGACAGGGGACGTTTCAAACGCCCGACAAGATCGCGCGAGGATCGGAGGGAAGGAAGGCGCCAGGAAATCCACAGAAATGAGGAAAAGGGTCAAAGATAGGGAACCATTCATAGAAAGTAGACAGATGAAGGGCATTTGTTCACTCATGAGGAATTAAAGCAAATTATCTTTTCCTATAGTTCACGTCTCAAAGGGAGGGAAGAAGAAATAGAAAACAGAATGACGGGAACGCAATTCCGCGGAGAAGGAGGGGAGAAAAAAGGCGGAGGTCAACCATGAAGAGATGCCTCATGCGTTGGCTTGTGAAATCACGAAGAGGGAGGAGGTAAAAAAACCATTCAAGGTAGAACAGATAAGATGTGTCTCGAGACGAGGGAAATTCGAGCTTTACACAAAAGAAAGGGACGGAGGGAACCTCACCCAATCACGTTAAGGGGAAGAAAAAAAAGGAAGATAAATAAGACGAAAAGAAAGTGAAAGACCTGCTCGGGACGAAGGAGATGACTGACCGAAAGCCTGTAAGTGTCGCTGACTATTCAGGAATCAAAAAAGACTGGTCGACAGGACGATAAGACGAGGAGGAAGGCCGCAGGCAAAGTTCAGGAAGGAGAAAGGAAGCGACGCTTGGTAGGATTTAGGAGGCAGGAGATGGACAAAAACACAGTGGGAGAAAAAAAGAATTGATTTACAGCGTCCGCGAAAACGTGAGAAAATGGTCCTGGGGGACAGTAACCCCGGAGTCACTGGGGAGTCAACCAAATAATGACAGAGATATCTCAAAACAACAGGTAGGTACATTGAATGCTGGCATTACGTTTTGACGGAAACCTTACGCAGTAATTCAGCTTGAGGGGGCACTCATCACCCATTCCATGACCTTATCGAAAGTGCCAGGAGGAAGGAGTCCACTTAACGAGGTGCATCAAAATTAAGCCACGAACCGAAATCATAAGCGTGAGAGGGGGGAAGGGACCAAGGCAGTAAGGACCACTACTTTCTGACTTGCTATCGTCATTTTCGAAACTACCGATATTAGAGAACTGCACTCTTTCATAGACCTTAACGGAGGAGGTCAGCAAAAAAAACCGAACCACGAAGGGGCTAATTGGAAGTCGGGGGGGGAAATAGGTTTCTGGGGGAAAGGGAAGGAGGAAGGGATTGGTGTAAGCCGAAGTGCGGCGGAGGAGGGAAAAAGACTCATCATTTTCGATTTCAGGGCCTCCTCATCTTGCTTAAAAAGAAAAAAGTGAGGCAAAGGCGCAATCGAAAGAGAATGAGAAAAGGGCCTGGGTCTCACCGCGGAAAGAAGGGAAATAGACAAGACGGTCGGGATTAGGGGCAGAAGTCATCCCAGCGATTGATTACCGAAAACCTTGGGTCCAACTCATTGTAATCAACCCTCATGTGAACAACAAATTCTCAGTCACTGCCTCTTAATGGGGGAGCGTACGGTGATGAACGATCATTGCCATCGCCGAATGGGAGAAGAACATGAGGCAAGCCGTCCTCGAACTTCTGCGGCGTTTGCAGTTAAAAAACAAAGGTCTGGAAATTTTTCTAATCGATGTGTATCGGGTGATGAAGGAACTGGAGACTCCTTTTGAGCGTGCAAAAGCGCCCCGACCTTGTAAAAAAAACTGGCGAGAAGAGTGAGGGAGGGCGCCTGGGTGGCGGGGATGGCTGAGGGGGAAAAAGGGACGCAAAGAAGGTGAAAAAACCTACTTGAAATCTTTCTTGGCTAGACACAGAGGAGGGAAAAAGACTCGATTTAAACTTAAGGTGAATTTCGAACAAATTCTTAAGGGGTAGAAAAGGGGGAACTAAAAAAGCGAGCCGGTAAGCCTCAGGCCGGCATCGGCCCTACAAAAATCCATTCAGGGATGTTTCAGTGGCGTGGAAAGCCGGGAGACCGTTAAGGCTCAAAAAAAAAAAAGGGGGCTCCCGACGATCGCGGACTCTGAGGGAAAGGAAATAGGAGGGGAATGGGAAGTTCAGGATAGCACGGTCTAATGTCTTTACCACAGACTGCGGTCGAAAGGGGAAGGGCCGATTTTTTTTTAAAAGCGCTATATAAAAAAGGATGTGGGAAGAAAGGTAAGGAATTCCTTATCGGACGAGAGGGGGAGAGGTCATCGCCGATCTAAGGAAGAGGAAAAAAATCTCTCACGAGATCTTATCTCCCTCATTCCAGGAAGGCCCGATGAGGCCGGTGTGGCCTGTCCGTTCCACAATGAGGAAAAGCGAAGAGAAGAGACCGGGGTCCAAGCCAACTGGTGGTGCATGGGGCGGACCTGGGTTTCTGCGTCCCATGGCGGAAGTACATCGACGGAAAGGAAAAAAAAGAAAACTATTCACGTCACGAGAGGGAAAAAATGAGGGACGGAGGGATTAAATTGTTCTGGGAAGGCCTGGGGGGCAGCGGCCTGGAAAGTCTCTTCCTGGATCAAATGGGGGGGGAGGAAAAAAGAAGATTGAACGCGTGCTTAGAAGGGGCCAGAAGAGCATTCCAGGGAACCTCGTCCTCAAACCTCATCGTCTGCAAAAGTTCGAAGAAAAAAGTTCTTTAAAGTCGACGGAAAGGAATTAAAAAAAGGACGGCCTTACGCGAAGCCGAAATTATGAGAAGAGAGGGGGGTAAAGAGTAATTCGCAGGGGAAAAGGTCCCGATTGAAGCTTGGGAAAGACCTCACGCCGGAGCGGAAAAGGAGGGGAATCAAAGATGGATAACTTTGGGAGCGTCACGGTAGGGAGAGGGAGGTAGTGTCCGGGTTCACAATTAAAG
>Ga0179593_1449775_pt1 | contig 16171 bp, 29 predicted proteins | sample CZODoug2_1_08_16_FD_185931 | JGI IMG/M metagenome (GOLD analysis project Ga0179593, IMG submission 185931) | Vadose zone soil fungal communities from Angelo Coast Range Reserve, California, USA - CZODoug2_1_08_16fungal (PacBio error correction) | ecosystem: Environmental > Terrestrial > Soil >...
GGGTAACACCACCCGACGCCGCAACGGTCGAACCTAAAAAGCAACCACTTCAAAAACGGTCGGAGGGAGAACTGGGCTTGTTTTGACAAGGGGTGTCATTATGGGATGGCCAAGATCAAAAGGAAAAAAAAGTACGGGGGTTTCATGAAAGGAGGGGGAAAAAAGGAAGAAACAAAACAAAGGACCGCCGCCCGGGAAGAGGGCAGCCGTCGTAAGAGAGGGGGTGCTCGTGAGGTGGGTTCCGTGGTGAATCGAAAAAAAAGAAACTTAACCCCGGGCCCGACAATGATGGGCAAAAAAACCAACAGGGACTACCTGTGGACGGGATTCAGTGGTGTGGAGAACAGGGTTGGGAAAAACCAGGGGGGGGGGGGGTGCAAAAAAAAGAAAATCCAAGGTCTAGACTTTCGACATGGGCCAAACAGCAGGTTGTGGGGGGAAAAACAAATGAAAAAACAGAGGAAAGATAATGCAAAAAAGGGAGGGCAGTTTCAAGCCCGTTGGGACACAGATGATTGGAAGAACAAAAACACCCTCCAGGGCGGCGAAATCTCATCGCACGAGACGAAAAAAAAACAAACAAAACGTAAAAAAGATGTAGGGGCGCAAAAAAAAGAGACCGGAAAAAAGGGTGTACGGTTAACCGGCGTGCACGGGGAAGCCGGAAAAAACAAGCACCACACCACCGTGTCCAGTTTTGTCAGAAAGGTTTTGGGTTTGGGAAAAGGCGAAGGAATAGCCAAAATTGGGAAAAAATCAAAAGGGGTGGTGCCCATCAAGATTTGGTAGTAAAGGGCGATGGCGGTTTTAGCACGGAAGAAAAAAAACAGGTAGGACGGTCACTTAGCCGAAAAACGGAGGCCTGGGGGAAAAAGGTTTCTTTCAAAGAAAAGAAAAAACAACAGGCATTAGCAGGACGAGTTGGGGCAAAAAAAAAAACATCTGCAGTGTATGGACACAACCCAAGTCTTGCGGGACGACAACCTATGCTGGAACAGCTCAAAGAAAATGGCCACAGTACCCCATTTGGAGTTAGTTCCCGCTGGGAAGAATCACCTACTGGTCAAGCAGGGGGGCCAGAAAACTTGTAAACCGAGACAGGAAAAAAACCTAAAAAAATGTGTACGCTTGGGGATGCCCACACCCCGATTATGAAGACACCAAAAAAAAAAAATCAAAGGAGAAAAAAAGCCAAGGAGGACGCGGCTGAAGGCCACTCGATCCAAAAAAAATACTGTCACAGTCGCGCCTGACCTAGGGCAAAAAATGACAACAAGAAAAAAAATAGTTTCCGGGTCAAAAAAATTGCCCTGGTGGGAACCGCCCGCCCAAGAACAAGAAGAAAAAAAAAAAGACGCGAAAAACAAAACAATTCACAGAAAGGGGCTTCTTAAACGCCATGCCAGCAGGTCTCACCAACCAACGGTTGGGCAAAAAAGGTTTAGAAAAAACGGTGGCGCGTTCTCAAAAAAAATAACACAGGAACGGACTCCCCAACAAAAGAGGGTCGGGAGGGGAACCCTGGCGGTGCCCGGGGGGAGAAACTTATTGACGTTCTGGGAAAAAAAAAAAAGGTAGAAAGGAACCAGCAAAACAAAAACCTACGAGAAAAAAAAAAAAACATTAGGACAATCAGGGAGACCCGAGGGTATGTACGTCAAAACCAGTAGCCAAAAGCGAGCCCCGGGGACCAGACGGGCTGTAGAATTGGCCAGTCAGCAAATGTAAGTGGGGGAAATCAGTAAAAGTACTCAGTGGACAAAAATAACAAAACTAAAGACAAACCCACAGGGCGTGAGAAATGACCAAAGTCAAAAAAAGTGGATCTTGCGCACACTCACCAAGAATTTTCGGCGCAAAAAAAAAGAACAAAAAGAGTGGGGAGGATAAGTCTGAAAAATGTGAAGGGGGGGGACTCAAAGCAGGACGGTGCAGCGAGAAAATCAAAAACGCCCAGACCAGTCGGCCTAGGCGCTACGCAACGCAAAAAAAAAAGTCCGGCAAGGTGGCAAGGCTGGAAGGAGGAAAATAAAGACAAAAGGATTCCCAAGGGGGGGGGACATCGTACTGTCAGGAGCCTGTGACCTCAAGCTCAGGAAAAGAGAAACCAGGGGGAAAAAGATTAACAAAAGTCCCTGACAAAAGGTGCTGCCAAAACATTGGAAGAGACCCAACAAAACCGGGTGGGAAACAAAAGCGCGACAGCCGGAAAGGACACCGTCACGCGGGCTTGGGATCGACGGCGATCGAAGGCGCAGGGAAACAGGGGGGCATGAAACAGGGAAGATGAGCGTACCGGAACAGCCTGTCTGGGGGTACAATTTCTCCACAAGTGTCAAAGAGTCTACATCAAAAGCAAGGAAAAATCAGAACTGCAAGGAAAGAAGGAAGGGGGGAAGGAAAAGCCAGCCAAAATTCCCTTGTAACCGGGGCCAGAAGAGCAGAAAAAGAAGAATGCTGCGCTGAAAAACAGGACCCTTGGGGGGTGTGAGACTAAACGGAGAGGGTGGGAAGGGGGGGGACAATGGGGGGGAGGAGAAGGTGGGTTGAACGGAGATACACAAAACCGTATATATAGACATATACGCCATAGGGGAAAGGAATGATTTCAGTCGTTCCAATAAGTTGATGCCAACACAGGGTTGGTGACGAGAAGGAACAGGGGGCCGCACCAAACAAAAATCTCGCTTCTGAAACACGCGGAAAGGAAGGAGAAGAGATGCGGCAGGTTGAAAACCATCGGGCACCGGAAAAAAAACGAAACAGTAAGGAGAACGCAGGCAAGGTGCCCGCCAGACAAAGTCATGGTGGGAAATACTGGGGGTTAGGAAATGGCAAAAAAAAACCGAAAAAACAAGACGTACCATAAAGTGGACAAAAGACCAGTCGGGAACACAAGAGGAAACTTAACTAAAATATTGCGATGGGGGGGGGGTCAAAGATGACCAGCACGCACAAACATAACGAGGGGTAAGGGTGTAAAAAAAACTGAAAGCATAACGCGAAAACAAAGACGGTCACTTGAAATGGGGTAAAGAATCAAAACCTGGGAAAAGTGCGCAAAAAAGTTACGGTGTAAAGGAAGATGCAAGAAGGTTACCGCAGCACCGGGCCAAAAAGGGAACGCCGGGGCACACAGAAAAGAAATAGCGCAGGACGTGGTCTAAAGAAAAAGGCAGGTACCTAACTGGAAAAAAGAACAAGCGAGGGGTGAAGAGAGCCGGAACAGAAAAACCTGACGGGCGGGGGATGCCAAGGCAGCTTAGCCCAAGAAGACAATTTCAAAGCTAACATAAGCCTTAGAAGAAAGGGTTTGGGCAAGGGAGAGAGGAGCAAATCGTCTACGTAAACTTTACAAGCGCGAAGAAGTGTGAAAAAAGAAGATGCAAACCAGCCAAACAAAAACAAGAATAATTTGGAAAGAGGAAGTGGGGTTGTCAGGTGCTTTTGCAAGGATCCAGGGATAACAAGGTCATGGTAAACAGGTGCAAGTCAAGACTCATTGAAGAAAAGGGTTGGCTAACATGCGCCGGGCCTAGGGGACGAAAAACAAGAGAGGCAGACTAAAAGACATAGGACGGGGGAAGAGTGAAGGGAACGCTGAGCGAACTCTGGGGATTAAAAAAGCTCAAAAAAAACAACTGGAGGAAAAGGGGGACAGAGATCCAAAACCAACCTCAGCGGGGCATGGGAAACTCTTCGAACAGAGCAAAACCCAGCAGAGGGAACGAAAAAACCCGGAAAGGAAACCACCAAAGCGTAAAAAATCCAACTAACCAAAACGTCATTGGTGCAAACCAAAAAAAAAAAGAAGGCAAAGGAAAATCAGAGCATGATCAAACAAGAACACTGAAAAACAAAAAAAAAAAATGGATAACTCGAACGATACCAAAACATCAAGTAAGAAAACACAGGGGAGCCAACTCCAAACGTAACCAGAGTAGGGACTTCCGGGGGGGGGGGGGAAAATGGTTTTGTAACATAGGGGACAACTCTTAAAAGTGGGGGTAAAAGAAGGAGCAGGAATCGCGAAAGAAAGAGCGACTCCTCCAAAAAAAAAAACTATCCTCTTTCTAGGGTGGAGAAGTTGAAAAAAAGAAGGGGCCCCACGACTGGCACGAACGGCCGAAGGAAACTCCCAAGGGAAAACCCGCCTTCAAACGCGCAAAATCAAGAAAAAACGGTTAAAAGAGCTGCGGCCAACCAATTGTCCCACGGAAAAAAAGGGGACTGTGCACACTGGAAAAAAACCCGTCCGGGTCCAGTGGGGGGGCAGTCAAACGGGGAAAAAGGTGAATAATGGAAAGCAATGGTACGTTGAAAAAACCAAGTGTGGGTCGCCGCAAGGTGCGAGTATTAACACTGTAATGAAAGACCGTGACGACTTTCAAAAATGAAAACGAAGGAGGGCAACCCACTAATCGTTAGCCACACATCCAAAAAACTACCATAAAAAATCGCAGCGGCCTGAAGCGGGAACCAAAGACAGGGGGAAGAAAGGTAAGGGGAGTGGAGCTACAAGACGATGACGAGCACTCCATGAAAAGAATGGTAACATTCCCAAAGTGGTGTGTGAAACCGGCAAGGGGTACCAGGCCACACTTAGGGTCGACAACAAAAAAAAAACGCCATGAAGCCCAACAAAAGTTTTGCGGCGGGGCCGTTCAAAAAAAATGAGGATTCTGAAAACTGGCAGGGAGCAATGGAACAAAGCATGAACAAAACGCCCAGCCTCTTTAAGCCGAGGAACAAAAAAAAAATTCAATGGTTTTTTAATTCTTGGTCTGGGGGGAAATTTGGATGGGAGGGGGGCCACGGCGTTTTTGGGAGACATTGGAGCTGGACAGGGGTACAAAAAAAAAAAAGGGGGTTGAAAGGGGCACTCAAACAGGAAATGAAAAAGAACAAATTTGTGAGTGGACAATGACGTTCTTATAGGATAGTAGAATGGGCAGGTGGTGAGCTAAAACTCCAAAACCCCACCACGAAAACAAAGGGCAAAAAACCGACACCCAACTTTCTTCTCAAAATAGAGGGCAAACAGTAAACCCACCACGGGTAAAAAAAAACGCAAACAAAAGTGAAGCAAGATGCCCTCGCTCGGGCAATACTGGTACCAAGCTAACCCAAAAAAATTGGGGTTCGGGGGGGAAAATGGTAGCAAAAGCTGCAACACAAAAAAAGGGGAGGGAACAAACAGAGTTTGAAAGGTCAAGACCCAAAAAGAGTCGGTTCAACAATCAGAAACAAACTAAAAAAAAAAAAACAACTAAAACAAAAAAAGGAACACAGAAAGCTCTCGGGAAGCACCCACCGAAAACTCTGCACAAAGCCCAGCACACACCAAAAAACCGGCTGGACAAAGCGATGCGCACAGGAAATAAATCACCAGCCGCGTGGGGGGGAAAAAGGGGTATAGTAGCGACGAGGAAGTGGGGGAGAGGGTGGGGAACATCAAGTTGGGGGCAACATTAGGGGGAACCCTGGCGAAAAATTGTGCAAGGGGGAAACCGGGAAGGGAACGGTAGCCGAGCAAAGGGGAAAGCATGCGATGACCAACCCGGACCTCCCACCCTGATGGGCGGGCGCAACTCACGCAATCCAGGTGCAAAGGGAGATTTATGCGGGAACGGTCGCCCAAAGGAGGGCCGGGACAACGGGAGGGGGAAACGTGGATTTGTCTTCGCGGGGGACAAAAAAAAAACATGGAGTGGACTCATAAACGACGGGAGGAAAACGAAAAACCTGAGAGGGCAAGGAAAACGGAGTTGGCAGGGAAAAAAGAAAGGCAAAAGGGTTGTCGACGGAAAAAAGGAAAAAAAAAGACAAAACGGACCTGACGAGTGCTGAAACTCTGGCCACTAGTAAGTGGAAGGCAAACAAAGAAAGTAAACCAGGCAGAACAGAGGAAAAAAAAAAAGAGGTAAAAACGCAAAGAGAGGAAGACGCCAACCGGAGGGCCAAGGCAAGCGACCAAGAGTACGGACTGGTGGCTGGACCAGCCGAAGGTTTGGGTGCACGAAAACCAAAAAAAAATGGAAGTATAGACGGCCAAAAAAACCCCAGGAAGAAACGTGCTGGTTGGGAGAGATGGTGTTGAGATACGGGGGAAAAAGCCAAGAGACAGTGGGTGGAAAAGTGCCACGAAAGGGTGGTGGGGGGGGGGGAAGGACTGGGTGTCGTGAGTATGAGAAGAGACTGGGAGGAAAACATCGGCTCGCCAGATGGGGAACCTAAGAAGTAGGGGTGGGGGCGGCCGGCAGGAGGAAAAAAAATTCGGCTGTGGGGGGAATTGGGGAAAGTTTCGAAAAGAGGGGGCCTGAGAGGTGGTAGCCCTAGGTTGACCTTTCAAGAATCAAACAAGAAAATCCGCGGGGTGGCAGACAAAACAAGCCGGGCCGACAGCAAGAAGGGCAAAAAGGGGGAACAGGGGGGGGACCATAAACCTAGCGGAAAACGAAGAGAAAGACCGACATCTCATAAAAGGATCACGAAAAGCGGGGTGAAGAAAAGAAAGGGGGAAACACTTAAAAAAAAAAGCCACAGAAAAGAGGCCAGTGGGGGGAAGGTCTTAAAAAAAAAATTCACAAAGGGCAACATTTCGGTGACCAACGAAGAAGAAAAATCAAACGGGCGGTCAAAAAAAACTGAGGACCAATCAAAAACACGGATACCATCGAGGGGACAAAAAAAAAAACGGGGGGAAACCGGGGGGAAAGAGGGACCAAGAGAAAAAACAAAACATCCACCAAAAGTCAAAAAGACGGCCGGGTATGGGGGCTGGGGTGACCAAGAATCAGTTGACCTAACCACGGAGGAGAAGGATTGGGGCGGGGGCCGAAAGAAATAAATACTGGGGGTGAGGGAGGGGTGGGACGGCCCCGGAAGGACAGGGACGAATGAAGGACGGACCTCTAAAAATATGTGGAGCAAAAAAAAAACCATCGGGGAACACCCAGTTTTAAACAGCGAAACAGCAACCCCCAGTCGGAAACGCATATCCCACGGTAAAAAACAGATGGGGGGGACTGGAAACCCAAACCTAGGTCAAAGAATACGAATCCGCGAGGTCCTGGATTCAAACGGCCAGTGCAAAACATCTTGGTGGACACCCGGAAGACACTGTACAAGTGGAGCAACCGCCACCCTTAGTCCAAAGGGGGGGGTTTGACAAAAAAAGGTTAATTTTGCGGAAGAAAAGATTCGCCAGGACACAACCACTAAGGAAACCCATCGCCGACGGCGAGAAAAGACAGAATGTACTGAACAACTGGCAAGGAACCTGCACAGGGAAGGGCACTGAGGTGGACACGAAAGAGTGGGGTTGGGGCAACCAATGGAACCCCAGCGGAAAGAAAAGAGAAAGTTATGACGCAAAAGATAAAGAAACAACCCCCTTAAAAAAACAGGGGGACAGGTAAACGACACACACTAAGAGGTTAGGGGTATGGGTTGGGGGGTGGTCGCAAACCTGCCAGCCGAACAGGAGGTGGGTTCTGGGAGTGAATCCATCTGATCTCTCAAACAAAAAAGATGGGGGGAAAGAAAAGGAAGGAGGGAGCCCACCCCGCGTGCAAGCAGCAGGGGGAAAACTCAATAACTAACTTCCCAAAAAAAGGAAGAGCAGGGAACCGAATGTTGTTGGTTTGGGTGGCAAGGTTGGAAGGGGGGTGCGTCAGAACTAATGTCTTGAAAAATTGAAACAAAACGGTCATAACAAGTCCTTTCCCGAAAAAAGTCGGGACCGCAGCAACGTATCTGCAGCGAAAGATGGAGAGGTGGAGGGTTGTTTCCGAAGTCGTCTGGGGGGGGCACCTTGAAACATACATTACCAGCAAAAAAAAATTTGGGTCAACCGCCTGGGTGGAGTAAAAAAACACACTAAACCTGTTATACCTGGGAAAGGGGGATAAGTTGGGTTGGGTCTCAAAAGGGGGGGTCCACCATAGGGGGGGGGAACGCCAAAAAAAAAACAGGCTTATCTGGCTACCAGCAGGGGGGGGGGGGCCAGGACCACAGAGGAAAGAAGGGGAATTGAGGGCCTTTGCAACTGGGTGGAAAACAGAATGGTGGAAAAGGGTCGGACGCTAAAAAAAAAAAAAAGAGCAGGTGACAAAACGGGAAAAGTTCATAGGGAAAAGGCAAGTCCGAGAAAGAAAAACCACCCGCGGGGAAAAACAAGATGTAAGGGGGAGCAAATAATTCCCAAGCCAGGTTAGGTAAGGCCGGTCACGTGGTAAAAAATCAACAAACCAGGAGGTCCAAACAAAAAAAAAAAGGGTTGAAAACGCAGAGGGGGTTGGGGGTTTTCCTTTACGCGGTCCTCTGGTCCAATGAAAAGGGAAAATAAGGCTTGGGGAAAAAATGAGGAGGAGCCGGCACCCCGCGGGGAAAACAAGTGTCCGGGAGCCGACCGGAAAGGGGTGAAATTTGGTTTGTCTAAGAACCCAAAAAAACGGGGCAAAGGAACTTTCAACTCGAATAAAAAATGACAAAAACAGGGTTCAAACCCCAGATGAACGGAAAAAACCCACACGCGCTGAAAAGACGGTGGCTCTCGGGCGAATGCGCCGTCTTGGGAAAAAATTACAAAATGCAAAAAAAAAAAAACTCCGCAACAGGGGGATAAAGTAAACCCGTCCAAAGGGGCCCAGGGCGGCCCTTTTGAAGGAAACAGGGAAGTTAATCAATACAAGGAGGGGTAGCGAGAGAAGGCAGAAAAAGCAAAAGCACTTAACCAGCGTATGCGCTCTCGAACCAAAAAAACCACGATTTTCGGGAGACACGGAAGACCTCCGGCCCACACAGAAGTGGGAAAAACTACCTCCAAACCGAATAGCAAAGAAAGAAAAAGAAACTTCAAAACGAAAAAAAGAAAAGAGAAAAAACCACAAAAACCCACTGTTTGCAAACCCGGTTGAAAAAACAGTACAGCGGAGACCAAAAAGACGATTCAACATCCACCACAGGGGAAACAACAACCAGTAAAAAGACGGTTAAACAGGGCCAGGTTTAAAACGTCAGAATGCCATGGACTGGTGTGCAAAAAAGTTCAACAAAACAGCGGTACACGGGCAACAGAAAACCCGACGCTAAAACTGAAATTGGCAAAACTGAGGGGCCCGCTTTATCAGAGAAGTGCAAAGAAAACGGTGGGCCTGTCGGAAGTTGAGGAGGGGAGTGTGGCTGAAACAAAAGTAATGGGAGGGAGTCGGAAAATGACAGGTTCCGGTCGAGAGTGAAACAAAAAGTTCTTCTAAAAGGGGTTGCCGGGAAACTCACCCACCGTTTTCTATGATGCAAGCATGCCGGAGGTTCAAGAACGACAGTTCAAAAGTGGGCAGGGGGGAAAAGCCATCGAAAACGTGAAAAGAACACGCCCCAGAAGGTCAAAACGCCAGGGGGGACCTGAATACGGCCCCGCAATCCAGGAGGAAGGGAATTACTTAAAAAAAGGAGAGAGGCAAAATTGAACGGGATAAGTGGTACAAGTGACTGGAAGCTGAAAAAGGCTCCGACTCCGGATGCCCTCGGGCTGCAAGAATTGGAAAGCACAGCAAAGTTGCACACAAAAAACTTGGGGAAGGGCAAAAACGAGAACAAAAAGTGTAAAAAGGACCATCGCGAGCCTAGTCAACAAGGGAAAACGCAGGGGGAAAAAAAAAAAAAGATAGGCGGAGTAGGGGGGGGGAAAAGCAAGGAGCTGCGAAGCAAGGGGACCAGCGGCTGACCAGTGTGTTACAAAAGGGGGGGACTACGGAAGGTTAAAGGAAGCGGGGTGAAATCCTTACTTGGGCTGTGCGCTACACACTGCGGGGGAAAACTTGGCGACCGGTGGACCAAAACAGCCAAATAAAGGAACGGGACAACGGGGAACAAAAGCAGAGAGCAAAAATGACGAACCACCCATGGGTGGAAAACAAAAACCGGTGGGGTGGTTGTGGGAGAAAAAGCTGAAAAGAGAGGTAAAGGGGAGGGTTGCAAATTTTGAGTCTTGTGTGGGGTTTGGGAGGAAAAAAAAAAGACACAGAAACAGGAGACTGAGAAGAGGACCGAAAAAACCCAGTCCCCGATGTAATAAATGGGGGGAGCTATGGTGGCATTCTGTCAAAGTGGGGGAAAGCCAACCACAACTTTTTTGGAAAAAGAACTGCTCCAAAACCAAAAACGCGGAAAATGGGGAAAATGGTCAAACAACAGAAAAAGGAGGAACCCGAATGCAAGAACCATAATTTCCTCCCAAAACCCGCCACCGAAAACAAATAAAAAAACATTGCAAACCGGCAAAGCGCTTCAAGGGAAAAAGCAAAAGTGCTTGAGAAAAAACGGAGGAAACGTACGCGTGCCCAAAACAGCGTGGTGAAAAAAGGACGCACAACCCCCCCATAAAGGGAGTAAACAACAGCGTATGGAAACCGTCACCCTAAGACTGGAGAAAAGGGGGGCCAAATGACAAAAAAAAAAAATACACCGAGTGGAAAAAAAGGGAGGGGGGTCCGAGACAGACAAACGGGACGTCATTACCACAAAGAAACAGAATGGAAAAAGTTCGCAACAAAAGGTCCTTTCAGGAGGGCAAGAAAGGGAAAATTGGGGGGGGGAAAAACAATGACAAGTGGAAAACGGGCCAAAGGGCTAAGGCCCAATAGACAACCAAGGCAACAGAGGGTTAGCAAGAAGTCGGAAAAAACGGGTGCAGCTGGGAGTCAAACGACCAACATTTGCGACAAAAAAAAAGGTCGCGCTGTGTCACACGGGGTTCACACAAAAATTTCACCAAAAAAATTAGCCAAAAAAGGTAGTGCATCTAAAAACTACAAGCAGGAAACTGGGCCGTCACGCAAAAACATCCAATCTAACGTACTCCCTAAACACACAAGCACTCCAATAAAACTCGGGAACCAAGTTCATGTGTAGGACCGAGCGCAGCACAGCTAGACTGACAAGCAGGATGCTTTTATGTTGACCCCAGAGAGAAGGGAAGCGCGCGTGCCATAAGGAACCGAGCCGAATGATCAAAAATTCTCGAGGTCTTGGCGAGGGTCATTCTGCGGACGATCAGGGTTCGGTAGACACATCTAACGGTATCCCCTTCGATGCCTCTCCCTCCTTCAAATCGGGGTCGCACATTGTTTGCGATCCTTTTCACCACCGGGTCAGCGCAGGCTGTGTGGTTGCACGGGCAGCCACCCAGACTGGTCATGGTGGCTTGTATTTGGGGATTTTCCGGAAGTCAATATTTACCAAGTATGCACTATACGATAGGCTCTGTGGCCAGTAATTTGTTGACAAGGTGAAGGAAGGCTCGACGGCCTAGGGATAGACGGTAGAAGGCACAAAAACCTAGGGGCGGCAATAGCCATGGGCAGACTCTTTGTAGGACCCCTTTAGTAGAAGATCGGACGGAGGGGTGGCAGCGTCTCCACGATAGCGGGTGCCTCCTAACCAACTGAAGTGAAGGGTGAAAGGGAGGGCGCGGGGCGAAGTGAGTGGCTAGGAGGAAGTTAGGAACATGGAGGACGGGTGGACAAGGAGGACGCAGCCAGGGTCGAACACCTGGGATTCAGCCCCCCACCCAGGGGGGACACACTAGCCCAAAAAGAAAAAACACACGAATACAAGGGCACCTATGGCCGCACAAAGGGGGGGGGAAACTAAATGGAAAGCAAAGGGAAGGCTGGCCAGGTCCGTGGGTCTGGGACATCCAAGAGCGAGCAGCAGTCCAACCAAAAGCCTTACAAAAACGAAGAATGGAAAAGAAAAACACGTAGGGGTGGAAAAGGGGGCGAGGAGAGAAAAACAGAGTCGCTCCGTCAGGAAACAGCCCGCTTGAAGCAAGTGGAGACGCATGACCAGCAACCCAAAAAAAAAAAAAAAAAAAAAAACCCAGAAAAGAATGGGCGGAAAGAGGGGGCTATTAGAGGTGGTTGGGGGCGGGGGTGAGTAGGATCGCCTCTGTGGGACCAAGGAAGTGTCCATCAACGAAAAAGTGGGGAAAAGGAAAAGGTGCTCGCCAAAACAAAGAAAAAACCAAACTGACGAGAAATGACCAAAAGAAAGAGGCAGCAAGCACTAAACTGACATCTGGGGGGAAAGAGGTGAAGGAAAAGAGGTGGAAGACAGGATGAGGCGTAATCCTCCTTAAAAAAAAAAAAACCAACGGAAGGAAGAGAACATAGAATAACTCAGAAGGGAGGGATACCTCTTTCAAAACCAAAAAGTAGGAAGAGTAGCGCCAACTCCAGAAAGATGGGTCAATCCAATCATCAGCCAAATCTCAAGAGGAAGGGGGCGCCACAAAACTGAGACGGAAAGGGATTGAGGGGGAGAAGAAACAACGGGTTGCAAAAGGCAGAATACCGACGAAAAGAAAACAAAAAGCAAATTAGAAAACAAAAAGGGGGGGAACCTAAAAACTTACCCAAAATGTATGTTCGGTGCAGGGGGCGGGAAGAGGGAAAACAAAATCCTACAACTTGGCGCGTTAAACAACTGAGGCAGAAACGAGACGGGGGAAGAATCCATCAGGGAAGGAAAGGAAAAAAAATGACTAGTCTGTAACGAACGAAAAGCGGGAGGAAAAGCTGGGTAAGCCCCAACTTGGAAACCGTGCCGGGTAAAAGCCCAAGTGGGCCAAAGGCAAGACAAGCCAGCAATAAAGGAAAATCCTAATAATATAAAGGAACCTCCCTGCCACAGAGAGCCAGAAAGGGCTGGTGCATCAGTTGACCGTCCGCCGTTCAATGGGGGGGGGGGAAAAGCCTTGGGTAACACCGACTAGGTCGAGAGAAGGGGACAATTAGGGGTTTACGTTGCGAAGGATCTTGGGGGACAGAGGAAGGGACCGATTGGGCCATGTTAAGGGAGAAAAACTGTCTGCCCAAGGAGATCTCAATAACAAAAGGTGGTAGAAAAAAAACCGGAGAAAAGAAAGAAAAGGCAAGAAGATGGGGAAACCACTTTGTCCTCAAGAGGGGGGGGTGACGGTGCTAACGGCGGTTGGGGGACACGAATTGAGCACGCCAGAAAAAAAAATCTATGGGCGCATCCAGTTGTGAACGGCCATGCGCCAACCACGGAGTCACATTACCCATGGGGGAAGAGCCTGCTGGGAGAAAAGGGGAAGGGTCAGATGGGGGGGGGAAGGGGGGGGTGCGTGGGGGGGAAAAACTGGAGGGGCGCATCGCTACAAAAGCACGTGACCCGCGGTAGAAGAAGGTTGACACTTTTTCTCCCACAAGGGTGGGGGATACCGGGGTTTTTTTTTTCACAAACTCAGGGGGTGGTGGGTGAAGGGGAAAGATTCCTCAGGAGTCTTTTCTCAAAAAAAACACAAAACAACACTGTGTTGGAAGTCCACTAAAATTAAATGACAAACATTAAGGTGAAGAAAATCGGAGAAAATGGATATGCTGTCCTGGGGGGATCGTCCGCAAGAAAAACAAACTCCAAAAAAGGGGGGAAGAAAAAAACAAAAGACCAAACAAAAAGGGAATCGAAGGAAAATTTTCAAAAAAAAAAAAAAGGGAGGGGGGGAGAATACGCAACAAACCCAAAAGCAAAACGCCAAATCATGGGGCAGCATCATCTGATCGGGGGACACAGGCTCTCCATGGGGACCAGGGCACGAAGGGAACATGTTTGAAAAAAAAGAAGGCTAACCGAAGGGGAAAAAAGGCAAGAGGAGGACAGTTACAGAGTGTAAAAAATTAAAAAAACTCCAAGGCCTTACCCGGGAAAGCGGGGAAAAACAGGTAACAAAAAAAAGGGGGGTGACGCCGCCAGAGAAGGCAAAAAAAAACCTGCTGAGAAGAAAAAAGCAAAAGTCCCTAAAAAAAGCGCCACCAAGAGCCGTAAAAATGAAAAAAGTAGCTGGGGGGGGGGGGGAAATAAAGAGGGCTCTCGCAGGAGAGCGAAAGTTTTCTGCACAGAAGTCGAGGAGGGACCAACTAGGAAACCGGGGTTGGAAAAAGGTTAGGGGAAAATAAAAACGTTACAATAGGGAGAAGCGTCTGTCCATCGTGCGGAGAAAGGGAAGCTCAAAGGTGAATCAGATGACCCAGGAAAAGAAGGGGAAGGGTCAATAAAAAAAACCCGTAACTAGAAACCGGAAAAGGACAAAGGATTTGGTGAGCCGGCGTAATCTCAAACTAGGGTGGGGGCGAACCAGGGGGGGAAAAGACGGAAGGGGCGGTCAGACGGCGTCATTGGGACCGGGCATGGGGGGGTTGGGGTCGAAAGCTGAAAAAAAACAAGACGAAAAAGAGACACGGGGAAAAAAAAAAAAACCCACAGAAACAGGCAACGAGGTTTGGGGGGGACCGACTGGTAAATCCCGAAAGGGGGGACTTACTCAAGGACTCATCTAAAAAGGGGGCCCGAAAACGAGAAAAAAAACTTTGGCAGCGAGTACGAAGAACGGGGGGGGGGGGGGGAATTGTGGTGGGACACACAAACACAATTACACATAACACAAAAAAAAGGGGGAGGGTATGTTGTGTGTGAGGAAGGGCGGGGAAGCAAAGATGAAAGAGAAGAGACTCCGGAAACAAAAAAACAAAAAGCGGAAAAGGGGGGTGGCGAAAAAAAAAATAAAAAAGAAAAAAATAGGACAAAAGGGCTCCGAGGGAGGGGTGCAAAAAATTGGAGACCCACACGAAAACAGGGGGGGTTGGGACCAAAAACAAGAAAAAAGGGGGCACCGGAAAAAGAAGCCCACAAACAAAACAAAAGGAACAGTAAAAAGACGGTGGGGAGGGGGCCAGTGATGGAAAAAAAAGCAAGGGGGGAAGGAAAACAAAAACCGGGTAACACCAAGGTGGGGGGGAACCCGGGCAGGGGGCCCGTTGGAAAGAAAGGGCTCGGAATATTGAACAAAGGACAGGCAGGCAGATAGGAATATCACAGTGGGAAAGGGCGGACCGGGCATCCGGAAATTCGGGGGGATTGTATAGTTCGACCTCAAGAGAGACGAACGGGGGGGAAGGGAGGTGGGACCGAAGGGTTACCGGAGCCGAGGGAAATCCGATAAAAATAAACCGAGGGGGTTGGGAAGTAAAAAGCCAATTCACCGAAAGAAATGGGAAAAAGGGTGACAAGTGGTGGTACCGCCTGAAGGCGAGGGAAAAAAGCCGAAGAGAAAAAAAAAGGGGAAAAAAAAAGCGAGAGCCAAAGAAAAGGGGGGGGGGAAAGCTGGGGGAACCATGGAAAACAGAGCAGCGGGACCAAATAGGAAATAAAGGCCCATTGCACTTAGGAAAAAAAAAAAAAGGGAAACACAGGACAAACGTACGCCTCCCGGAAAAAAAGAAACCACAACGGTGGGGAACTCCGAAAGACTACCGACCCGCAGTCTTACCAAGGCAAGAGGGACAAAACAAGGGACCTGGCACAAGGGAAGCGAAGAAAAAAAAAAAACAGCGGATAAAAAAATGCAAACTGGGGAACGGCCTGCTTGGTTGGAGGAAGAAAAAAGTGAACAAGGCAGAGAACCGAACCGCGAGATATCTTGACGCCACAAACAAACAGGGAAAAAAAAAAAAAGGTGTCATCGGTGGGCAGGTGTGTGGTTGCTCAAGGAATCTGGTACGGGGGCGGACACGTGAAAAACAAACTGGTACAGGCGAATTCGAAAGAGGCAGAGGAAAGAGCGAAACAAGAAACACCATTAAAAACAAAGAAGGGAGCAAACTGAGCTTCAGAGGGTGGTGTTCCTGGCCAATAAAAGGGAAATTCTTGGGGTCAGTGCGAAGAAGAGGAAGGGGACAAGATGCGTGGCGTGACAAACAAAAAAAACTCTTGTGGAAAGGGGAGCCATGCAACTGAGCGCGGAAACAGGGAAGGTAAAAAAAGGGGTCCGAAAAAAATGGGGGAGGAGGGAGAAGAAAATTCTGACAAGGGGGGAAACACTTAAAACACCCAAGAAAAGGCCAACCGGAATAGAGCAGAAAACGAGGGGGGAAAGGAAAAGAAAAAAAAAAAATAAAGTCTAGGAGGGAAAAATGTCCACGGAAAAAAGGAAACGGTGCATGAACCAAGACCATATACCAAGGATATGAAGGAACCAAAGGAAAAAAAAACACCCTTTGCAAAAACAAAACATTACAGGACGGACGACCAAACGGGAAGTGAAGGGTTTTAGGGCGAAGCAGCAGGCTGATGTGGGGTTGCA
>Ga0179593_1663765_pt1 | contig 16171 bp, 10 predicted proteins | sample CZODoug2_1_08_16_FD_185931 | JGI IMG/M metagenome (GOLD analysis project Ga0179593, IMG submission 185931) | Vadose zone soil fungal communities from Angelo Coast Range Reserve, California, USA - CZODoug2_1_08_16fungal (PacBio error correction) | ecosystem: Environmental > Terrestrial > Soil >...
GTCGGGGATGTGGGGGGGGGCGCAGAAGGCCTGGTCGCCAAAAAAAAAAAGCGGGCGCGAGGAGACCTAAAAGCCCTCACTAATCAATAGGAGGAGGCTTAAAAAAAGTTTTCGGCCCAAGGGATCGACCGGGGCGGAGACTTCTACACAGGGGAATCAGACAAAAGTTCTTCTCAGCCTCTCCGGGAAGGAAAGGCAATGTTCCGGCGCTGGCAAGTCCGTAAAAAAAAGAGAAAAAAAAAGAACGCTCAGACTGGGGCCGGACGCAGGGGTTCGTGGGCAGCGGTACCGAACCGTTGTCAAAAAGGGCCCTGCGAAAAAAAACTAGATGAGGGGAACGATCGATGGAGCATGGGCTCAAGTGTAGGTTTCAGGGGGGGGAGCACGGGAACTAAAAACAGGAACCATCGCCGGAATTCTTGAGAGAGAAGTGAAGGTTCAGGAGGGCGCCAAGCGTGAGGGTATCTGCATGGGAAAAAGAGGTGATCTACAAGACATGAAAAAAGTTTCGTCAGACTCTAACATCGCCGAACGGTAGGCCGGACAGGTTCCCGGACGGGATTAAGACTACTTGGTTGGGGGGCGTGGGGAAAAAGTGTCGTAGAGGGGGGACACAACCAAGAAGAAAATCGAGTTGTACCACGCGATACGAGCGAAAGACGGGAAGAAGGATCGCAACACGTCTAAGAACGGCAAGAAAGGAGGACCACGTACCGATCGGGAGGGTGAGCTGGGCAAGGTTCGCGACTCGAAAAGACGCGCTAGATAGAGCGGCACAAACCCGCGCTAGAGAAACGAGGTAAAAGAAAAAATTGTCGTGAGGATGGCGAGGAGGACCTTCGGCATCGTCAGAGAGGCTGAAAAATCAAAAAAGAAATTCAATCTTATACGCGGATGTCTCAGAAAAAGGGGGAGAGGGGGTTCTTGACACGATTGACTGCCGGCTAAAAAGAACACTTTTAAGTACCATGGTACGGGGTCTCAAAAAAGGGAACGCCTTTCGGCTCGAATCTGAAAAAGCGTCAAGGTGGGAAAGTAAGGCAAGATTAAGGAGGGAGGGAGGCATATTGGCTGTTGGCGGAACAAATTCCCTGGATCAGAACTCCGAGGAGTGATTTGAACAGAGCCGCAAAATTAAAAGAGTGTCTTCAAAAGAGTGGCCGCTGCGCCTGATGAGGGGTTGGGGGAACAAAAATTGCTGTCGAGGCACAGAACCATGCCGGGTCAAAAGCCTGCTCCTATGACATGGATTAGACACACTATTGAGAACCCCCCGCAGGAAATCAAAGACAGGCCGAAATTTTCAGGGGGGGAGGTCGATCTTCTAAGGAAAAGCTGACGGGAAAGGGGACAATGGAAACAGGGATACTTAATCAACCAAAGTCAATCGAAAAGGAAGGCCTGCTTCAGGGACGGATGGCGGGGTAAAAAGTTGGGACATTCTTGGGGGGGGGATCAACATCAATCGGCGGGGTCGAACTAACAGAAAAAATATTGAGAAGCCTTTTTTTTCCAAGCAGTTCTTACACCGACATCAGTAAAACCCAGAAAGGAGTCCCGACTGAAGAGAGGGGGGTGGCTGAATTGAGGCTTATCGAGTTTGGAAACCAGGTCCAGCGAAGGGGCTATAGGAGAGAACTCGGGCCCATGTCATGAGAGGTAGGGGGTCATAAAAAACCCTGTAAACTGGGTCTCTCTCAAAATTGAGGAGAAAGAAAAAAGAGTCTACTCCTGTTTAAGGGGTTGCGCAGGAAAGGTACAACACGCAAATCTTCATCGCAACAGCAGGCTGTAAGGGATCATAAAAGAAAGACAGCTTTGGCCCACCCAGAGAGGCCCAAGCAGACTGCAGTATTTGCTGATCAGAAGCGCCAAAAAGCCTTTTAGAGGCCTCAATCAGGAGGGGGGGAAGGGGCTGTCTTTCGATTCCAGAAGAGGTTAAAACCAGGAAGAGGCGCACCGAACCAAGCGCCGCTGAACATTGGGGAAAAAAAGGGGGTGCTTCATTAACTCCTGAAAAGGTCTGGTGCAGCGTAAAGGAAAGAGACCTCCCTCGGAAAAAAGAAAGTCTGCTTTTTACTTTGCGTAATTGAGATACATAGGCAATGTGAAGGGGAAGCGCTGATTGTTTCCAGAGCCGGGGGTTTCGGTAGCCGTGCGAAGTGAGATAGGGGATTCAACTGCAATGAAGGAAGAGCGGGCGTCAGGAGGGTGCTCCTACATGCTCTCCATGGGATTTGGCAGGGGGTGGAATGCAACTAAGGGATTTTTATTTGCTGAGCAAGCGAAAGACAAAAATTTCAAAAACATTTCGCGAAGATATATGTTTCATGAAGGATAAAGTTTCCGGGAATGCAGAACAGGTCGTATTCGCGAAGACCGGGGAAAAATGAGGGGGTTAAAGTGTTGGGGAAGCCAGAGCAGGGTCAGAAATGAGGGGAAAAAGTAGGCCGGGCTCTACCTGAGGAGCAAAATCGTGCGCGTTGCTAGAAAAATTCAGAAAGAACCGAACGTCATTTCAGCGCAAGAAAGAAGAAGGGATAGGGGTAACCACGGTCTCTAAAATGTTGGTCGCCCTTAAAGGCTCATGAAAAAAGGGAGCGCGCTGAAAGGCGCAGCGAGGAGAAAGATGATGCTCGAGAGGGGAGAGAAACTTCCTGGACTCATAACTAATAGAGTAAGCTCTCGATGTATTCATAAGAGGAGAGAGTTGTGAAATCCGGTTATTGGGGGGTCGTTCACTCCAGCAAAGGAAGTAATAAGGACGTTCATCGACAGGAGAATGGTCGGATTGCCGATAGAAGGGGGCATGCGCGAGGCGACGAAAAAAAAAGAGGTCAGAGGAGATCAGCCTCGCGGATCCGTCAAGCGAGAGCGACTGGGGGGGTCCACCAAACTCGCTCAATTCCGAAAGGTCAAGGGGGGGGTTTCTTGGAAACTCGCTTGGGGAAATACATCACGAAAATACCGCAATCTCGTAAGTCCACCGAAGGTGCTTTCATAGAGTTGTCGCTCTAACGAAACAAGGGTAGGGGCTGCCAAATTTATAGCTAAAACAGAATAGGAAGGCAGTCGCTGAGAAAGGGCCGAATGCGGCTATCGGGATGTGGAGGTGATCGGGAAGAAGGGGGGCTAAGGGGAAGTGCCTATGGGCGGCAGACGGGAACGCAACAAGGAAATTCGAAAAATTACAGGTCACATAGTGGGGGAGTGAGCGGGGGGGGGGAGGAAGGAAGACTCTGCTAGATGTTTGGCGACAATGCGTAGTCTCGAAGGGAGGGAACTACTACCGGTATGGTCGAACAGGAGGAAACGGCAGGTAGAGGTAGCGCAATACAATGATCAAGGCAGAGGGATTGGTTAAAGGGGGTATGGGAGAAAAAAAAAAAGGGGCTGTACCTTAACTAGGGAAAAAGGGACATTAAGGGATGAAAAGGGTCGTATCCTGCCCAAGGTGGAGGAGACGAGGACTCTCAAAAGGAGGGGGGGGGAACCATGTCTGAATAATAGTCAGATGATACCAAACGGTCAGGGTTGAAATGGACTGCCAGCGGGAAAAAACCGTCAATAGCAGCCGAGCGAAAACTCCGTGAAGGTCTGCTACCTTCGGGACGGAGCCCGCAAAAGCTAATCACAGAGAAAGTGTTTACAGGCATCTGAGTTGGGAAGGTTCGGCATAAGTCTGCGCTGGGGGGCAGCCTGCCGAGACGAACGTAGAAGAATGGGAAAAAAAAAAATTCGGACGGGTTTCATGGTGGACGCGAGCTGGGAGGCCCGGGGGGAAGGAAGATGTACTCTGGCCAACGGAGGAGGACGTAATCGGAAGGAGCTATGAAAAGGGGGGAGTTCCCATATTTTGCCACTTGTGGGCCGGACCACTCACCGAAGAAAAAGGGGGGGATTGGAAGTTTCCTGGAGGGGAATGGAGAGGAAGGATCTTAGGGGGGGTCTTCACACGAGAAGGGGAGAGACGTTGGGCAATCCCTGGAAGAAAAGTGCGTATTATTAGGGGAACGACCACCTGGATCACAGAAACAGACAAAAGTGGGGGGACAAGATCTAAGTCAAAACCGAGAACCATAGCTCGAACAATAATCCGGGATGGAAAGGAGGTTCGCCTTCCGCACTGCCAGGATGAAGCCAGGAGCATCCACACGACAAAAAGAAAAGGAAGTTGGTAAGGCGACAGTGGCATAAAAGTACGAGGCTGGGGTTAGAGAACAAGTAAAAAATCAGCGATCCAAAAACCACTCCTCAAGAGGAAGAAAAAAGAACACCAAAGGGGGGGGAAAAATGAGAGAGGAAGATCATGAGGAAGGGGGGGGGTTGATCGAGGTACAAGGCGTTCATGCGCGTCGTAAACAAAAACAGGGGATCTGGATTCCACTGGAAAGGGGTTTCAAGTGGTGGTGGGGGAAACGCACCGTTCCGGAAAAATGCGAAGGGGTCAGGTTGCGGGAAAAAAAGCCGGAAAGGGAGGGACCAAAAAAGAGTAATCCTCATGTTCTCGCTTGTGGTAAAAGCGAAGACGGTAAAGGGGGTTGATGTCAGGGGAGATGGAGATCATTTATAAAACGCAATGTTCTCCCAAGGGGAGCGACTGAGCCCGCCACCGCGCGACGCTGGAGGGTCGAAAAAAAAGAGTCTAGTGCGGGGCAGGAAGAGCCGAAGGAAGGGGGAACCTTGGAAACCTTCCCAAGACGACCGGCTAGCTTTGAGGACAAAGCCTTGGTCAAAAGAGGTGCCTCCTTGGGGAAAAAAACCGTTAGGCTTCGGACCAAAAGTGGGGAAAATAAAGCCAGTCTAAAACTTGAATCTAAGAAACAGCCAGAGAGAGGGTTGGCAAGGGACAGGAAAGAGGAAAGAAGGGACGAAGGGAAAGTGAGGTGCTAATGAAGTTCCAAAAAAAAACGATGCCGCCAAAGAAAGCTTGCTGGGGAAAAACGACTCTCCGGGAGCGAGGGTGTGATCCTTCGGCAGGGGACAGCTGGGGAAAAAAGCATGTAAGTCGGGAAGGAGTACGCTCGGCGAGTGAAAAAAAGAGTATTTGCGGGGGGCATGAGTCCGACCTTTTGTGTGGGGAGAAAAGACGAGCCGCCGAGAAAGGGGGGTAACCCAGGAGGTGGACTAGAAGGAGGCCTAAATCCTGTCTCCGAAACAACTGGGGAGAAACATCGAAGAAAGAAGAGGGTCACAACAAAACACCAGAAGAGTGAGTAAAGGCATAAACTAAAGGAGCCTAAGACAGAAGACGGGAAGGTCATTGAGTTGTACGCAACCGTCGACAGGACCTTGGGGAAAAAAAACACAAAGTCCCCCCCCCGTGGTAGAAAAATAGGTTCAGACACCGGGAGGGTAAGAAATATCGCCGAGGAAAATAAATGGGAAAAAAAAGAGAAAAGCTGCGATTGCACACACAAGCGCACGAAGGAGTAACATAGTGGGGGGGCCGAAATTTGAAATCTACGCCCGGTTAGAAAAAAAACGTGTCAATAGAAACCAAAGAAGGTGGAAGCGGAGAAACTTCTCCCCATCGGGTATCGAGATCACATACGACGCCGCAAAAAAAACCAAAATCCTATTTTTCAGGATGCCTCCACGGCGAAGGAGGTCCTCCGTCGACTTTGGGAAGGCCGCAAAAAGGGGGGAAAAACGTGTCCATAAAAAAGGGGGATACGTTCCGCAGGCTGGTCTAAAACTGCAGGAGGAAGGATTAAGAGGGAAGGTCCGGCAGGGACTGGATCGTGCAAATACGGAGGTAACACGACAAAAGAAAAAAAAGGCACCAAAGAGGGCGCTAGAAAAATGTCTCAATATAAGGCTCGGGGAGGGGGCGTTTGAAGAAAACGTGGTGATGGCGGTCGCACGAGAAACGATGAAGAAAAAGAGAAGATCTCACGAAAAAGATACTCTCCAACGGGCCAAGCCAGAAGGAAGTTTGTCGGGAAACATGAAAATTCCACGTAAAAGAGGGCTGGAGGGGGAAAAAACAGGAGTTCTTCACAAAAATCGCTCGGTAAGTTGGCAAACTCGAGAATTCCAGAGAAAGGGTCTATGGAAGGAGAAAACTCTGCAAATCGCGTGGAAAGGTAAGTGTTGAAGGAAGCTAATTCAGAAAACGGAATCCATTCACTCCTTACGAGAAGGCAAGAAGGGGGAAAGGGAAGACCGAGGTGGAAAAAAGCTCCCTTTGAAAAGGGGCGATTCCAAATGTCTCGGGGGGGTCGGTGGGTGAAGGGTCGGGGGGGTTCTGAGAGGATGGCCAAGAAGAGCGGGGGGGGGAGTGGAATATGATCATCATCATTAAGGGGAGAAAAAAATAAAGGGAAAAGTGCAGGGGGCTAAGGTGCGATACAGGTGGAACAGTTGAGGACCCATTATTCAGTGGGACAGACGGACTAGATGACACTATCGAAAGGACATTTCAGGGCAGGGATTCCAAGGTTCCTCATAAAAAATGGATTAACTGTGGGGGGGGAGGATGTAGTGCGAAAAAAAGGGAAAAAAACAAAAGTACAGTATGTGAGAGACAATGGGGCGAAAGAGGGGGAGCAAATTAATGAGGCGCAGCGGGCCTGGGCCGGGATCGAGGGGGGGAACTTGTCATCGTAAAAACCAATCGTGGGAAAAAAAGGAATCAGACCCCCCCCCCTTGAAATGGGATTAATTATCACAAAAAAGGAAATATGTATAGCAATGGGAAACACCCACAATGGGAAAAAAAGCAGAAAATACTTGGGACAAGGTGGACCATGGCAGGTCGGGCTCGAGGAGCCAAGCTGAAGGAAAAGGAAGGACGTATTTAAGGAATCTTCGAAAAATGGGAAAATTGGAAGCTCTTAGTAAAAAAAAGTTCCTCTTTCGTGCTCCAGGGGTCGGTTCTCTCGGGGGGGTGGGAGCAAGAAGGGAAGACAGAAAAAGATGGTCCATTTCCAACAGTGGTGGGGTAAAAAGATAAAAAGGGGTATGGAGGTCGGAAGAAGCTTAGTCCACGACTGAAAGGGAGGGTTTCTCAAAGGGAGGCGGATCGCTGGGGGAGTACAGCTACGCCCGGCTACGAGGGTAGAGAAATACTCGGAGGTACTTGTTCTCAAGTTCATAAAAAACCTGTAACAAGAGGACTCAACAAGAAAATATATAGATCTAAACTGGCTTGTGCCAGCCAGGACGGAGGTGCGCAGCACTCGAACGGGGGGAATTTACGAGAATCCGCCGAAAAAAAATTTTTCTCACCTCCGAGAGAAAAAAAAAGTCGTTTACTCCGAGGACGAGAAGAAGGCGGAAGGGGGGATCTGGGGGAGGCCTCAATCGCTTGGTTGGTCGTTACCATTCTGTGGAAAAGAACAACCCGAGAGAAACGATCAAGAAAAAGGACTCGAAAGAGAGTCCAATAATATCCACTGAAGCAGTGTTTCGAAAAGGGATCATTAAAGGAAAATGAAAGGGGGATGTCTTTTGCCGAAGCTGGCTCGAAGACGAAAAAAAATCGGAAACCTGATCTTCTTTCTGGGCGGGTTAAAGGGAGAGAGAATCTCGTAAGAATGGGAGGGAACTGGGAAGCAAGGTCAAGGTCGCCGAAATGGTGGTGGGGGGTAGCCGATACAGGGAAAGGGGGTCCATGCAAAAAAATCAGCGCGCATCGCAGTGGGCGCAGACGAAAAGAGTGGATTGTTTAGCCCTAGGTAAGGGGGACTTAGAAGGGAAAAACTTACAGCCAAGGGGAAAAGACAGGTACGAAGGGGGGGAAAGGCCCCGACGTTAACCTGCCGACCTGAGGAGTAAAGAAAGTGCTCCAACAAGGGAAAGGGGGCTCAACGGGGGCGTAGACCTGCCAGGGGGGTGGTGGGGGGTCTTGTTTGGGTGGTTTATACACTGGGGTACAAACTTTATTCACGAAGAGGGGGATTGATGCTCTCATCGATAAGGGAGGGACAAGCCGATCTACAGGAAAACATGGAAGAGACCAAAGAAAGAACAAACTGTAGCTTTTCTATAAAGGAGACCTGTGGGAAAGGAAGACCGAAAGTTGAAAAGAGGATTCAAAAAAAGTCTCGCGACTCTTACCGTGAAGTGAAGAGAGAAGATCCTGGACAGAAGAGTCTTCTGCGAGCCGAAGAGAGAGGGCGGCACAACGGGAAAAAGAAACCTCTTGATGGGGGGAGGACAAGTTCAGTCCGGTTAAACACAAAAGCCACACGAGTGGTAAGGTGCAGAGACAGGAAGTCGGCCTTGAAGGGGGGGGGGGGGAGAAGCGGAAAAAAAGGGAAGATCGGAAGAAGAAGCTTTTGCGCTTGGAACACATCGCTGAAAGACTGGAAGGCGCCTATCCTCTTGAGAAGACAGGTAACGGTAGGAGGAAGAGGGAAAGCCTTTAAGAGGAAAAGCAGGGTTCGCGGGTGTCGTGACAGAAAATCCACTATGCACGGAAAGGGAAAGATGCCGCATCACGAAGAACATCGGGAGACAAGGGGGAAAAGTTTTGTCGGGGGAAAAGTTTTCTTGGACGGTCGACAGAACAGCTGTTGAATTTAGAAGGACGGAGAAGCAAGCGTAGTGTGGAGCAGGGGGCTAGCCGGAGAAACGCGAGCGAAGACGTGATCTCCTGCGACAGCCTTGGGGATGCGGACGTGACACCGAGGTTCCGCAAAAGAATCGCGGCCACTTGGTACGAAGTGAGGCGGCGGGGGGGTATAGTGGAACGAGTCTCCGCTCGATGTGAGTGGGGGAAGGATCTCCTTCACTTTAGGAAAAGTATGATTCGACCGACAGGAGGGAGAGCGGGAAAAAGAAGGGGCGCGGGAGGAAAAAAATGTATCATTCTAAGGTGAGACGTGTAAAATCGTACAGTAACATAGCGGAAAAGAATGGTAGGGGCTGCTATGCGGATCGAGAAACCAGGTGGGGGACCAAAAAAGGGAAAGGATCTCCGTCAGGCTTGACAGGTCGAAGAAGTTATGATAAAAAGATTCGGCATCGTGAAGGGAAATGACGCCATCTGGAAAAAAAAATAAAGGACCCTCTCAGACTTACAAAGAATAAAAATACATGATGCGGAAGGGGATCCGCGTTTCCTGCAGCAAGGGATCAAAAAGGAACCTAAGGGGAGTTTTTGTACAGCAACATTGGGGGGGAAAGGGAAGTTTAGTACGCTAGCGTGGAAAAAACTCGGGGATAAAATGCCCATAGAGGAAGTGAGACCACCACTTACGAGTTTAAACTAAGGGACGGTTAGGATTCCTCGAGATGGGGCTGGGTGGACGCTCTTCGAGAGCGGGGGTAGCCAGGGAGAACCTTTGGCGACGAAAAGGGTTTATAGGGGGGAGGAAGGTACTGTAAGCGCTTTTTAAGGCATCGGGGCCAGCAAAAAGAAAAAAGGGAGATTTTAATGTTTCAGTGTGTGGAACGTGGAGGAGGAAGGAGTGGGCCGGGAGAGGATCTTTGGTTGGAAGGGTTCTTCACAAAAAAGAATCAGGAAGTTTACTGGGCAGCAGCTTCAGTCACAACATGAGGGGAATGAGTGTGCTTCTCCGCCTGGGAGGAATCACGCAAGGAATAAATTGGAGAAGTGCGCGTGGGGGGGGGGGGTCCTTAATTCTTCGTCGCTAAAAAGACCATAGGCGGAGTTTCATGGAGGGGGAAGGACGCTCAGGAGTGAGCAGATCAACAATAAAAAAAAAAAAAAGTTCGCGCTCCACACGACCCACTGAAACGAGGTGTCCCTGTCTCAAGAAGAAGGATTGCGCAGTTGGGTCAAAAGCGCAGAAAGAAATTAAAGAAACCAAAAACATCGGGTCAGCTTAGCGGAAAAAAGGTAGCAACCAACAACCGGGGAGGGGAAAGTGTTATGAAGGCACGGACGATGAGGGTGGAAGCTAGCCGTGGCACACTGAAATGGCGGCCGCCGCCAAAGGGAGAGAACACTGTCGCCTTACCAAGGAAGTCGTATGAAAAAGGGGGACGGGGGGGCGCCACGGGGGGGCCAAGGGAAGGGTTCTCGCTGAGGAAAAACACGCCGGAGCGTCAAAAAAAATACGCAGGGGAAGAGATGGTTGAAGAGACAGGAAGGACGGAAACCGGGGGGATACAGGTGGGGGGAGAGGGGATAATCATCCGAGACGCTCCCAAGGAGGAGAAAGTGGGCAGCACACTAGGCAACGAAATAAGCGCTAACCGCTTGAAGAAAACGGAGCAGAGTCGACAACCAGTCGAAGGACGCTCCTCATCAGGAAAACCTTCCAAAAAAAATGTGCCAGGCCGAAACCGGCGAAAAAGCCGGGAAGAAGGGGCGGAAGTTGAGAGAAGGGAGTAAACGAGGAGGACGGGCTACAAACTTTGGGGGGGAAAAGCCAGTCTAAACAAGATGAAAACAGAATAGCACGCAAAGGACCAGTCATCCGGGCAAAAAAGTCCGAGAAACTCTTCACTGTTGGCTTACCTAGGGAGTCACATTTCCAGAAAAAGGAGGGTTCAGAATTAGGAAAGGCACCCCCTACGCTGAAAGACGGCGAAGGAAAAAGGGCGTCTTCATTTTATCCGTGGAGGCAGCAGAGGAAGCATCAAGGGGGAAAGGCAGTGCGCTTCTGGGGGAGAGAGGAGGGGAAAGCTTAAAGGCGGACATTGAAATGGACCCAACGAAGAAAAGGGGGGCCGCAGAGCAGGATCTTCGGACCTGGTTAGAACAAAGTGAGAGGAAAAGGGAAATCACATTAGGGGGCCAGACGACCACCTGGGGGGAGGCATATACTCAGAGGAATGGAACCCGGATCGTCACAAAAAGGAATGGGACGGAACGTGATTAGAAAAACAGACCAGCCTGGAAACAGAAGAGAAGCATTCAGATATAAACGCCCCGTCGCAACGGGTTGTGTGGAGAAGACCTCAACCTGGGAGAAGTCGGTCTAAATCATACAGCGTGGTGAAGGGGGACTGTAGAAAGAACAGGGAGAAACCCATCGAGCGAAAGGGTAAATCATCCACGAAAAGCTCAAAGACGTCCTCTATAGAGACCCACTGGAAGGAACCGGGCAGGGGAAAACGGGGGGTGGGGCTTCACTTTCAGAGAATCGAAAGCTAAAAAAAAAGAGTTCATCCTTCACCACCGAAAACTCGACAAGCTCCAGAAGGAAGATTAGGGCGAGAAGGATCCACTTCCGCTGAGAACTGTAGAAGTGGGCCTGCCCTCAACAGAAGGGGAAGGCTCAATAAAGGCCCTCAAAAGAAACAAGAGGTGGCGATCTCTTTGGTAAATCTTGCCTAAAAAGGGATGCTGGATAAGGGCAAGGCTGGTCACGACCAAAAAAAATAGCGGGGCTTTCTCTCTAAGGGAAATGGATGTAGGAGATCTGCGAAGGGGGGGAATCGATGATAAAGGGGGGCAAAGAGGATCTACCCACTAGTGCTGTTTTGTGATGAGCGCACCGGGAGCGCCCAGAAGGTCAACGGGCCTCCATCGGCGAAAGGCTAAGTCCCTCACGGAAAAAAGAGGTGGACGCGTACTACGTTAATTTCACAAAATCAAGAGCAGGACTTCACGAGAGACGGCTCGCATAAGACGATATGAGAGAAAAGAACTGAAGAGGATACTCTTCCTGGATAGGTGTAAAAGGGAAAAACGCATTCGAGAAGCGAATACAAGAAAAAGAGTCCTGAACTAGGAAGAGAGGGCTCCCCAACCTTCTCTCAGACCGAGGCTAAAGAAAAAAGACAGGGGTTCCGGGAGAGGGGGGGGCAGTAGGTGGGGGCTTTTTAATGTTTTTATGAATATCATCAAAAACTCACGCTTCTCTCATCATGCCTCGGAGGTAAAAAATAACTCCCGAAAAGGGGGAATGTCCCGCTTCTGGAGAAAAAGCTTGGACAAAACTCCAACACGGTGGGACAACCATTTCATGGGAAAAAAGACCTTGCAGAGGCTCCAGTCAAAGTCCTTGTCCAGACAGCAGGGATTCTCAACGAGGCTAGAGAACAAAAAGGGATGAAACTATTCGTAAGGGTTTAAAGACAGGGGGAAGATTGCGTAAAAACCAAACACAACACCAAACAAAGAACTCCTCACGCGGGGTGCATAAACTTCAAAGAAGGCTGCGCAAAAGGCCTGCGCCGCTGGAAACAAAGAGGTTTGAATCTCTCAAATTGGGGTCATCGAGAAAAGGTCAGAAAACCTTGACCAAGAAAGCGAGGGCGAAGGAACGTCCCAGAAGGAAGTTTCTCTGATTGGACATTATGGAAAAGGGGGGGGGGGAGGCCAGCATAAACCTGTTCTCGAATGGAGGGGGTCGGATCGGGCGAGGACAAAGGACGCCGGCAACAAGAAAAGCAAGCGATAATAGGAGAGCAACAAAAAAATACAACACATTATGTGATGGTGCGATAGGGGGCGCAGGGCCAGCGGCGTGCGAGTGGAAAGAACCTTGTGATCGTCAACTCTTTAGAAAACATCAGACTAAGCGAGGATCGAACGACAGAAAAAAACGCGGGGAGCCAGGCCACAGAAAAAAGTCTTCCCAGGCACCGGATAATAAGGAGTGAACACTACTGGCCGGGAGAGGGGAGGGTGGAAAGCCAAAATTGCCGGGAGGAGAAGTCTACGTTTTCCGTCAACCTGCCAGGAGGGTGCGAGCTGAGCAGCGCTCAATGTCTAACGATGTACCAGGAAAAGTACTTAGCAAAGCGAGGGACACCACAAAAAGAGGGAGATCACTAAAATTTACATGGTTGCGTAAGATGGGGACCAGCTGCAAACAATTACCGAAAGGTAGTCGCGCGCGCAAATGTCAGTGTCAGCTGCAAAGAATCCGCCTCACGGCTTTTTAAGCCTCCTTCCTAGCTGGGAAACGTAGGGTGACTAGGGAGAATTCGGGAAGCCTTGTATCTGGAAATAAAAAAGGGCTGGAAGGGCGTGTGAGAGGATCGGTTTCTCTTACAGGTAGACGAATCTCAAAGGTGTCCCGTCAAATGAACGAGACGGGGTTATTCGCCCCTAGCCGATCGGCTAAGGGGGAAATCGCAGCAAAACAAAAATTGTTGAAGAGGACCGGTGGGGGGGGTCTACTTATGGGGTTAAAAGTATTGAGCCAGCGTGGACTGTTGTGAGAATAAGGAAGGAGAGGGCATCTTGAAAACTGGGGTTTTGCCATAGGACTACTTTAAATTCTCTCGGGGGGGGGATTTCCTAGAAACAGCTAGGGGGGAGAAAATTGTCAGGGACAAAGCTGCTGTATTTTTGGTCAAGGGAGCCCGATTGGGGAGGTATCGAAAAGTGAGGGAAAAGGTTTTATAGATAAAAGGCCGTCTCGGCGATAGGAGTTTCATGGCGCATACATTCATAGGCTAGGGAGGTGGGTTGAACGAAGGGAGTTCGGAGGGGGAAAGGCAACGGACGCAAAAAGAAGAATTGTAAAATACAGCTACTAATAGTAATAGGAAGTCAAAACTGACAGGAATGACTGGCGTATAGAAAGGACTAGTGAGAGGGAGCCCACCAGGAGTCTAACTGGGGGGAGTATCCAGTATACAATCGGACCATCGGACAGCCTCTCTCGTAACATCTCAGGGGGAGAGTTAGGGGGAGAGACTCCTATCTCCCTATGGGAACAGGCTGTCAGGAAATGAAGAGAGACATAGGGGGAATTGGAAAGATATCAAGTACGACTCACTTGTGAACCTTAGTGCACTAGCAGCTGACTGAATTGGGGGGGGAAAGGTCGCGAATTCAAGAATTACAAAATCCTTTAAAGAGATCTTCGATCAAGGGAGCTGCAGAAAAAAATCTTCGAAAGGCCTGATTCTGCAAACTCGAGCATCACGGTTGCAATGAAAAGTACGTTTACAACACTAGAAACCTAGGGGCGTGAAGAATTAAAGGGGGAATCGAAAAGTCGTCTTGGGACCTATTTGTTCGGCCCTTGGCGGCGGCTGACGGACCGAAACACAGATTGAGCGGGGGGTAGCTCACGGGCAAGGTCCCAGAGTCAGCTCGGAACGAGATCCTCTGGGGAGACACTACAATTTAGGCCTTACCTGCTCAAAGACAGTAAGGAACGTATGAAGGAAAGGTCTCTTTAACGAAGTGGGTCACGATGAGGGACCGACCTTTATGGCCAAGAAGGAGAGGATCGGCCAAAGGTCACTGGGGGGGGGTGCTTCATCATGTTGCGCTCGGAAAGACATTCTGTTGAGTCAATTCTACTTAGAAAGAAGAGTAGTTGAGACCTAAACCAAAGGGGCTGATCAGGGTCTATCTAACTTCATGGATCGGGGCTAAAAGCTTTTGAAGGAGGACACCGGAAGAAGGGAGATCACTTGCCTCAACAAAAGGAGGTGGAGGGTCCAATGGCAGATTCTGCTTGAGAGGGGCTTTTTTTATTATGACTCTGCCGAGATTTGGCCAGGATCTCCTTTGAAATAGTTCACGGAAAAGGATGGGGAACCGAACTTCTCCCTGACAAGGCTGAATCGTCAAAAAAGTGGGCTAAAACTAAAAAAGGCGATTCGGAGGATAAAAAAGGACAAGGTGACTACTACTACGGAACGTAAAGAGTTTACATGTTAAGGGCTGAGTCACCTCTGCGTGTGGGCTTGCAGACGTCTTATCCGGAAGGGAAAAAAAGTATTTTCTCTCCAGGCAGGGTAAAATGGTTCCAAAGGAGAGAATCGTGGATGAAAACGCGTCGGCGCGAGGAGGGGAAAGGAATGGGCGCAGAGGTAAGTGATCTCTTATTGCCCCTCTCAAGAAAATCGAACCGCCTGGAAGGATGCGGCTCAGGCACTGAAACTTTGACAAAAAAAAAGGGGGGAAAAGCCCGAACCGGAAGGGGACCTTGGTGGGGTATGGGGGAAGGGGTACACTAATTCTGACGGAGGGGGCATGGAAGGAGAAAGACCTGATCGCGTATCTACCACGACAAGTTTTAGAAAAGGGGTTTCAATGGGGAAGCGGGGCTGAGTGGCGGCCCGCATAAGGGGGGAACTGGAGGGGTAGGAAAAAGGACTTCGGGAATTTTCTACTTCTCGAGGTTAAGAAAAGGTTCACGGAAAAGAAGCGGCTTTTTCCCGAAGCAATTGTAGCCGCAACGAGAAGGTCGAAAGGAACTTGAAAAGGAACTCCTCCTTCTACAAAATGGTATTGGTCGAAAGACACACCGAGGTAAAGCGTGCGGCAATAAGGGATAAATAAGAGCTCCCGTGGGGATGGAGGTAGGGATCTCCACTCTGGATCACGAAGAAAACCTTGGGGGAATCCAGAGATTGTTCCTCTGACAACCGAGCGAACCTGATGATTGAGGACTGGGAAGACGATAAAAGAATCAAACGAAAAAAAAAGAACCAGGCAGGACGGTGAGCAAGTCCGAAAAGAAAAAAGTTGGAAAAGGCGACAGGGACAGAGGACTTAGGCAAGGAGGGGGGTGTCCACGCGCGAAAGAAAAATGAGGGGGGTTTGGGGGGGTGGGGGGGGGGGGTGGGCGAAGCAGCGAGCAGACCAAATGTCACCTAGGGACCAAATCCAAAAAAAAAAACTTAGTCACACATCCAAACAGAAAAGAGATTTGGGGGAACGTTGTGGGAGTAGATAGCCGATGACCGGTCGGAAGGATACGTCATAAGAAAAGGAAAAAGAGAAAAAATGTCGAAGGGGAAATCGCGTGTTTAAGTGGTGCGGGGGATGCTCGCACCGGCCAGTGTCGTGCTGAGCGAACGAAGAGGACGCCATCGTCGTCCAGCAGGAAAACCACTGACTAAGCCAGGGGGAGGACATGTGAGAAGAATTTATACGTGCCCACTGTTGGTGGGGGAGAAATGATAAGAAAGCAATTTTCTCCCAGGGGACAGACAGCGGCCCTCACATTCTCGACAGAAAAAGGAGGTGGTGAAAATAAAAGTAGGGAGGTCAAAAGAAAAAAGTAGGAGGAGAACGCTACCCTCAAGACTATCCTCAGAAATCTCCAAAACTCGCGGTGCGGAAGAAGCCAGGCGAAAAAAGGGAGGGGGCCAAAATAGGATCACTGAAGAAATTCGATTACAATCCGCAAAAGTTGGGAAACGGACCAGGTGCTAAACACGCAGAACGATAGAGCGAATGGTCTCGGAAAGGACAAACTTCCTAAGATGGAAAATCACGGGGTACGCAACAGGAGGAAGGGCTGCACATTCCCAAAAAGAGGAAGTCAAGATG